>Ga0207677_10000474_pt1 | contig 26430 bp, 51 predicted proteins | sample KBSMisM42_FD_184311 | JGI IMG/M metagenome (GOLD analysis project Ga0207677, IMG submission 184311) | Miscanthus rhizosphere microbial communities from Kellogg Biological Station, Michigan, USA - KBS Miscanthus M4-2 (SPAdes) (version 2) | ecosystem: Host-associated > Plants > Roots >...
GCAGGTAGAATTCACACGATAAGGGTTGCGCGCGCCGCGCCTGGTGGTTGCCGCGAACGGGTGAAGAAAGGACGGGCGTGGGATGAAACTTCGACTTGCGACCGGCGTTAGCGGGTGGATTGCGCTGGTGCTCCTCGCGTTGGCGCATCACCTGGGTGATCTCGGTCGCTTTGTGGGCCTCGGCGATCTCGGCGAACATCCCGCCGCGGTCGATGCTGCCGAGCTGTCGGTCGTCACCCACCAGGATCACCTTGGCGCCCGCCGCTTGGGCCTGGGCCAGCACCTCCCCGGTGATTGCGGTCGACAGCATGGCCGCCTCGTCGGCGATCACCACCGTCCGCGGCGTCCATTTGTCGGAGTTTGCCGGCGTTCGATGGAGTTTGCCGGAGTTCGACGAAGTTCGATGGAGTTCGGCGGAGTTCTTCAGCCTGAACAGCCATGAATGCGCTGTGCGAGCTTCGGTGAAGCCCTCGCGGGTGCGCATGTCGGCCGCCGTGGTGTTGGTCGGCGCCAATCCCACCGCTCGGTAGCCAGCGGCTTCATGGGCGGTCCTGATCGCCCCAACGACGGCGCTCTTGCCCACGCCAGCTCTACCCTCGATGACCTTCAGCCCGCCCGCCTCCAGCGCCTGGTCGTGGGCGCGCTTCTGGTCCTCGTGCATCCAATCGGGTGCTTGGATGGCGATGGCCCGATGCGGGCTGGCAGCAATTGCGGCTGCGTCCGCCATCACCTGCGCCTCCTGCGCGCGGATCGCCTTGGTGGTGTACCGCTCGGCCAGATCGCCGGTCGTCGGATCATAGAGCGGGACCAGGCTGGAATGGCTCATCACCGCCGCACGCATCTGGGCGACCTCGGCTTTGTCCAGGCCCGCTTTGTGCAGTAGCCGCGTCACCTCACGCTCGGTGAAGGTGGCCTTCTTGCGGGTCAGAGCCTCAATGATCCGCTCCGGGTCCTTGGCGGCCGTACGGTTCTGGCGGGCCAGTTCGGCGTTCTGCGCCAGCACCGGACTGCGGGGGCGGCGAAACCGCACCGGCCCGACCGCCACGCCTGGCACGATGGCCGTCGGATCAACGCGGATCGGAATGCCGTTCTCGCGGAAATACCGGTTCTGAAATTCCGCCCACATGTGGCGGTGGCGCTGGTCCTCAGTCACAAACTTCTTGCCGTTCATGCCGCGCCGAACCGGCGGGTCCAGATCCCGCGCCTTCTTCGCTGCTAGCCGGTCGCCCTCCACCTTGCGGGTGGTGATCAACAGATGGGCGTGCGGATGGTTCGGATCTTCCGCGTGAACATCCACCTGGACGGCGACGCCGAACCGGACGAATTGTTCTTCCGCGAACCCCTTGGCCATGGCGAACCGCTGTTCGCGGGCGACCTCGGGATCATTCGGCAGGCTGATGATGAGTTCCCTCGCAACCCGCGCATCCACCCGCTTCTCGGCAGCTTCGGCGGCGTTCCACAACACCGATGGGTTGCGGAATTTTTCGGCGGCCCCCGCGGGCAAAAGCACCGCATGGTGGGCCACCGCAGGTCTGTCTCGGAAGTCGAATTGTTGGAGGGTGCGCTTATCAACATACCGTTCGCGCTGGTTATAGGCGGCGGTCAGAACAGCGTTGCCCGATGGCTTGCTTGACCGACCGACGAACCTCGCGCGGGCGAATTCGACAGCCATTCTGTTAGCTCACTAAGGCGAGCTTCCGCTGTAAGTGCGGATGGACACGCCGAAGAAGGTTTGCCTCTTCTTTGGCCGTTATTCTTACATATAGCTTTAGCGTTCGTATCGCTGCGAATACCGCGTCTGGAACGTCTATCCCAGAACCATGAGCGCCGGCTCTCAGCTCCAAATTCTCTATGGCGTTATGGCTGCGAGTGCCGTCACGGTGGTGGACCTGTTCCATTTGTAGCAAAGGGCGGCCGATTGCTAGCTGCATGACGTACCGATGTTCGAGCATTCTGCCCTTGATAGCTCCGGGGGTGCCCGGCGGAACCTTGACGGTCACATACCCATTCCTGTTTTGGTATCTCTCTTTCGGGCGCAGCTTTTCTGGTGGTAGCCTGTCCTGCTTAGCAATTCTACGGAAGGCCAAACTCACTTGGTTAGCCTGTGGATATTTGCCCCGAGTATCTCTGATACCAAGGTTGCCCATTGCGAGAGCGATAGTTGGCCAACCAACCTTCAGATTATCACGGATAACGTCAAAGTTCTCAGCGACATAAGCTACGATTGGGCCATCTTTCCACGTCAGAACCTCTTCCTTGGGGCCTGAGGCCTTAGGCTTACTGAGGTGAGCGTGGACAGCGCAGAATCGGGGCCACCTTTTCTGGTCGATTGTTCTAGGCAATACGGGATTGAGACATCCGGCCGCATGGCAAGGCCGAAAGCGTTTCCTTTGACCCGGATACGACATAGGACGGGCGCCTAACCCCAGATGGTGACCGGCCAATGTTAATCAACGATTGGGATATGCCAAGGAAAATTCGTCATTTATCGCGCTGAGCCTAGCGACGCGTATTTGCATCTCCCTCTCCGGGACCGAGTCTTGACGCGAGAGGACCACTCAACCGGTAATCCGTTCCGCAAGATATCCACAGAAATCAGCTAAATCCGCCGAAATTCTGTTGACACATGCTGACGCTATCTTTATGGTTCTTTGCTGTGGGCCGCCTCGGTGGTTCACAAATTTGGGGCACGAGCCGCATGCAGATGCTGGGTTTGAACACTGCGTCGAGTTTCCCCAAACCGCACGGGATTCGTGCGTAACGAACCCGGATCTCGGGCGGCAACTGCGAAGGAACAGACGGTGCAGCTCCCGGCCAGGATATTGCTGCCAACCATCCGCGTCGTGCCTGGAGCAAGCCGCCTTCAGGGCGAGGCCACGACCGAGGTTGAAGTGGCAACCGGCGCCAGGTTGTCGTGGCCAAGTCTTCCTGAGAGGAACGAGAGATGAACGACCCGCGCACCATCAGTGAGCTACTCCGCGCAGAGGGTTACGAGCACCGCGCTGTCTCAGGGCATGGACTCTACCGACATGAAGTGCGGCGGATCTCTGACGGGGAGGTGGTCGGCTACATGACCGCGTCTGATGCGTGTCTGTGGCTGAACTGCACGGACGACCTGCGGATGGCGCTGCTGCCCCATGTCATTGGCTTTGGAGGTGGCAGATGACCCAGGAAACGCGCGAATTCCCGACCGCGGCAATCGCCTCGATCTCGACCGACACGCTGCTGTGTGAATTCAGTAAGATGCACGAGGCGGCGGAATACCTGATGGGGCATCCTATCTGGACTCACCAGTTCGCCTCGGAACAGCTCTGGGCGCGCATGCGGCAGGCGGTTCTGGACCAGTTGCCGGACTTTCCGACCTCGCTGGCCGGAATCACCCGCGAGAACTACCAAGACCGCGTCGCTGCCCTAGAGCGGGAGTTCGGCGCGACGGTCACGATACGGAAGGGGGACGGACATACGGCGCAGAACCCCCTTGAAGGTCTACCCGAGGGCAAGCCGGTCATAGTCGTTCAGACGTGATAGGCCTGAGCGCATGGCTGATATCGGCGGCCCTCATCTGCACAGGCCGGGTCCAGATCGACGGACAGCCGCACTACTGCACCGGGCAGGTGGAGAGCTTTGCGCCCAAGACCGAGTTCGAGGCGTCCGACTGCTGGGCGCTCGCGAGGCGGATAAATCAACGCTGGAATCAGCAGAACGTTGTCGGATTTGCAAAATGTGTGCCGGCTGACAAGGGAGGCAGCGGTGGGAGATAAGCAGGACGAGTTGGCAGCGCAGATCGTGGCGGCCTACGTGGCGCACAACGCCGTTGAGCCTGATGGCGTGGCGAAGCTCCTGCGCGAGGTCCGCGACGTATTTGCGGGTGACGATAGCGCTGCTCGTGGCAACGCTGACGCTCTGAACGCCGCCTTTTCCATAGGGGACGGATCTGGCTACGCTCTCAATCTACCACTCAAGCCAGACGCGCTTGCCCCGCCCAAGGTGTGGCGAAAGCCAGCCGTTGAGCCGCGTCAGTCTGTGACGCCGAATGCCATCATCTGCCTCGAGTGTGGCGAGAAACTCTCGATGCTCAAGAAGCACATTCGGGCCACCCACGGTATGTCGCCGGAGCAATATCGCGAGAAGCACCACCTCGCTGCGGACTATCCGATGATCGCGCCAGCGTATTCGGTGCGACGTAAGGAGATCTCGCGGGCGATTTGGCACAAGTGATGGCTTTCGTGATGAAACTGACTGCCGAACTGGACGCAGCGAAAATCAGCGCGCCTCTGTTTGCTGGCAGCGAGCCGCCGTTTTTCTACCTGGAGGACTATGATCCCGATGCCCATGGCGGCCGCGGCGCGATATGGATGACCCACGACATAGCCAAGGCGCTGCGCTTTCCTGATCGAGCCTCGGTGTTCGCCTTGTGGCGGCACACAAGCAACGCAAGGCCGCTGCGGGATGATGGCAAGCCAAGCCGGCCGCTCACCGCCTACTCGCTGCTGGATGCCGAGGAGGTTCCATGACGCCTGTTATAGAAACCGCCGAGCGGATTATGGAGATCACAACGTTGATCAGCGTCGGCTTTGCTGGCTTGGCTTTGCTATACCTATTGATTGGCGCCGTGATCGAACTTTGTTTCATGAGCCCGATGATCCTTCCACTCATGCTCGGCTGCACATCAGCAGCGTTAATCGGTGTCCCGCTCACAACAGCGCTGCATCTTGACCCATTTTCTGCCAGCGCCCTTGGGCTCGGCCTAGCGATAGCGATTATACTTTGCGCCAACGCAGCCCTGAGACGAGGCGGGTAAGATGATCGAAATGCGCGGTGCGCCGCACGAGCCAAATCGGCCGATCTTTCCGGGGCGTGCGTATCTGGCGCGCTGGGGCCTGATCTATCTCGCCGTTGCACTGGGCACCGGCCTCGGCATTCTCACAGGCCTAACGTTGCTGCATCTGTGGGGCGTGGTGTGAGCCATGGATGATGGCGACGAACACCCCCTCGCGGCCGAAATCCGCAAGGTGCGTGAGAAAAAGCAGCGGCCAATACTGACGTTGCGGCCATGGATGCGGGAGCCTGCCAACTTCGAATACGTCCGCAAGCTCGTTCGCCGCGGTGACCTATGGGAAGATATTACGGAGGCCGTGGCCAATCTTGGCGTGCGTGACGCCAGGGGTCGTGTGCCAAAACGCCAAGCCGTCTGGGAGGCCTATAAAGCCGTCGAGTTAAAGCGTGCCGGCCAAATCTCTGCACCGCACCAACAGCAATCAGCCGCAAAGCCGCGGCCGCCGCACCCGTCCAAGATACTCGATTGAAAGGGCACAGAATGACCGGTCTCTATCTGCTCGTGCTCGTCGGCATCGCTGCGCTGTTCATCGCCGCCAGTCGCGAGAGCATGGCCATCCACTCAAACAGACGCATTAACTCAGGCCGAGGAGAATAGCCCCATGTGGCCCTTCAAGCGTAAGCAGCAGAAACCGCAAGAGACGGATCATTTGTTGTCCAGCCCAAAGAACGCTGAGCGGCTGAGGGCGTCGGTTCAACAGGCGAGGGCGGGCGCCGCGCGCGAGCGCAAGCTGACATCGCCAGCATCGTCACCCACAAGCGAACAGAGCGGTTTCGACTCGTCTGGATTTATCTTTGGCTTGACGACGGGCGTGCCGATTTCGCCCGCCAGAGGAATAAGCGCAGAGTCCATGATCGGCGCGTCTCTCCATAGCAACACGCCAGCGCACGACAACTCGTGCAATACCACGAGCCACCACACCGATACATCGTCATCATATTCCTCGTCCTGTGACACGAGCAGCAGTTCATCGTCCGACAGAGGCGGTTCATCCGGTTCATCGGGCACTTGCTGATGAGCCTCTACGATCCGATTGAAGTCGTCACCACGGAACTCCAGGCGCACGGCGTCACCGAGTGGACGATAGATCGCAGTAATAACCATCCAAAGATCCGGTTCGAATTCAACGGCAACCAGATCATGTTCGTGGTTCCGTCGTCGCCATCCGATCGGCATGGTTGGCAGAATAGCCTGACCGACCTGCGCAAGAGGATGGGTGTCAGGCGGCTGGTCACCAAAAGCGCCTCGCCCAAACGCAAGCGCAACCAAACGGAAGCCAAGGTCTCTCTGACTGATCTGTCGTTCAGCGTGCGGCCAGATCCGTTTACCTCGCTGGCCGTCGTCGCCGACCGGATGAAGGCTGAGATCGCTGACGCATGGCAACGTGGCGAGCATGCGTTGCTCGGCGGCGGCTCTGGTGCGGCTCCCCAGACCTGGCCGATCCATCTTAGCCAAGCCTACGTCGCTGGCTGGTGGGCGATGCACGCGTTGGTTCATGAGGTTGTGGGATGAGCGAGGAGGCCAAGAAGACGATCCGCATCGTCATTCCAGAAGGCAGGGGGAGAGTCGGCAAGACTCTGATGGCGCAGGCGATCGGCGAGGAGCTGCGCAGACGCGGTGAGCGAGTGGAACTGTTCGATCTAGACCGCTCGCCGGGATTGTCGCGGCGCACGACCGCCCGTGAGCCGAACGGCATATCATCGGCCGCGCGGCGCTCTCTGATGGAGAGCGTAATTCACGAAGCCTTCACGGGCAAATTCGATTGGGCCGTGGTCGATGTCGGGGCCGACGATATCATCGTTAATCAACTGCACTACGAACTGCCGAATATGACCGAGCAACTCGCGAAGGCGGGCATCGTCATCATTGCGCTTCACGTGCTCGGGCCGTTGGAAAAGGACGCCGCATATTTCCGCAAGACGTATGGCAAGGGCGCGTTTGGCCGCGAGATCGTTGTGCTCAACCATGGAATAATGACCGACCCAGAACTCGATCCCGCCGATGAATTCGCCTCGGTGCGTAAGCTGCTGAATGGCGTCGAGCCGCTGGAGGTTGGCATTCTGCCGCCGAAGGTGGTCAAAGCGATCGAGGCGTTGTCGGCGGACAAGACGCTGCACGACTTGGCCCGCGATATTCCGACGATCGAAATCCTAGGCACGATGTATCTGCAGGGCTGGCTTGAAACATCGATTGCGCCGATCGTTGACGAAATACTGGCGCCGTCCAGCGTGGTGGCGGTGTGAGATCCCCAGCGATGGGGGCGGGCGGCCTGGCCCCTGCTGCCAACCAACGGAAGGCTGCCGCCCGCAAATTTCCGGCCCTGCCGGAGCGCTTGGCCATTCCCCGCCTGTCAACCGTTGCGGCGCTGCCAAGCGCACTTACGAAAATTCCGTGCCTACGCCGCTTTGTCATCCGAAGCAGCGATGCGCGGAAGCGGTCGACCATTGCCGTAGTGTCATCCGGCGGGCGATTGTCGGCCGCACCGCATTCCCACGGCCTGTACGACCATTGCATCCGTAGCTGGACTGCCGTGGGTTTCGCGGACGGCCGCTGCGGTGGTGTCACCCGAACGATCTCTGCCGTCCGCGAGCTTATTCGAGATGCCCCTCATCGGGGCGCTGCCCGGGCCGAGTGCTGCCTGTCAACCAAGCCTATAGTGCCCGGGCGGCATAACTGTCGTGCGCCATGGAAGATGTGTCACCCACATGGACAATGCGCGCGGCCGCGGGGCGGTCATGGGCCGCTCCGCGAAACGCGGCCTATGGGCCGAGGGACTGCGGCCATACTGACGGTGTCAACCATCTCCCTGGTGCCGCAGTCCCATCAATTCGATTCCCCGTTCGCGGGGCGGGAGAGCCAGTCAGCATGTTGCCAACCATTCCTGGCCTGCTCTCTCGAAAATTCCCGCTGCGGCGGGAGCGGACGGCCAGCTCCTGTGTGTCGCCCACGAACGCACTGCCGTCCGCAATCATCCGGCCTCAGGTCGGGGCCACGACCAGCCACAGGGTGCCAACCGGATATTGCCTGTCGTGGCCAAACTTCACCAACACAAGGAACCAATAAAATGACCGACACACCAGCAGCCAAACGCTACAGAGACGCCGTCATGCAGGCTGTGCGCGAGGCAAAAGGACGCGTGGCGCAAACCGAATTTCTGCGGAACCGCTGTAAGAATGACGGCGGAATTCTGTGGCACCTGTTCTGGAATTATTTTGACGACCGCGTGCGGCGCGACATTGAGGCGGCGGCGGAAAGGGTGCACAGCAAAACCCGGTCCAAGCAAATCCTGCCCGAGGAACCCATCGCTGCGACTGGCACCAATGGCGGCCGCTATCCATCTGCGCGCCCGCAACGCTACACGCCAGAGAACATGTCGGACGTGGTGGATATGGTTGTACGATCCATGAGGCTGTGGCAGTTCAGGGTGAACAAGCGGCCGCTGGCTTTGACGCCGGTGTACGAGGTCGAGGGCAACCTCAACTCCCGCGAGCGCGACGCGAACTTCCTGCGCAAGGTGCTGTCCGGTCTGCCTGAGAAAAGCGAATTGCCCGTCGGTCACTTCTACGCGGGGCGTGAGGGCGCTGAGGAAATCGAGCGGCTCTATGAACAGGCCGAAGCCGAGAGGAGGAGCGCGGCATGACAAAGAAATCAGTTCCCGCCTCAACAGCGGGTGCGCTCGGCCATCGACATAGTGCCACCCGTGGTTGGCATGCCGGGCGTAATTCACCAGGCCCCGCGGAAGCGGGCGCGGTCGGCCGTTCGGAAAGTGTCAACCATCATGCCGCTGCCGACCGCAAACTATCCGCTGCGAAGCGGGGCCACGACCAGGCGCTGCCTGCCAACCATAGCAAGAGTGTCGTGGCCAAATCTAAACGCGGCAGCGCGCCGCTGCCGATCTCCGTCGCCGTAACCAACCTCGTCCTGCTGCAACGACAACGCATGTTCTCAATTGTTCAGCAGTCGCGCAGCGATCGTGCGGTTGAAGCTTATATCGCGCGCCTGCTCGGCTATGCGGTGGCGCTCGATGAAGACGCACGCAAGGAGCAAGCCGCCGAGCGTAAGGCGCTATTCGCCAAGGCCAAGGCGATTCGAATGGCGATCGAGGCGAACAAAGGATTACCCAACTCCGAGGACATCGGCGATGGAACCGTCGAGCTGATCCGCAACGCAGCCAAGGCGCGCATCCAGTGGGATAACTTCCGCGAACACTCAGAGAAGCAGATGCTGGAGCTGGTGGTGCATCTGCCGGTCTACGACTTCGCGAAATCGGTGAAAGGCTTCGGCGATCTGATGCTGGCGATCATCATCGCGGAGGCGGGAAATAATCTGGCGCGCACGGCCACCGGCTTCCCGAGCGTCGCCAAGCTGTGGAAACGCCTAGGCCTAGCAGTCATGGCGGGTGAGCGGCAGCAGCGCAAGACAGACCCAGAAATGGCGTTGCTGCACGGGTATTACCCGAAGCGTCGATCGCAGTCGTGGGTCGTGGCGGATGTGTTGTTCCGTCATCAGTGGACGAGCGAGGCTGTTGTCTACCGCCAAGATCTGGCCTCGGATCCGACGGCAATGGCGCATATCCAACAGCACGGGATTGTCCTGGCCAAGCTTAAGGTCGACGCGTTGCGTGATCTGGGCGAGAAATTCGGCATCGTGTCGGCCGCACGGCCCGCTGGTCCGTATGGCGAGGTCTACGCCAAACGTCGGGCCGCCACGGCCGATCGTGGTTGGTTGCCAGGGCATCAGCTAGCTGACGCGAAACGTATCATGCTGAAGGCGCTTGTCCGTGATGTCTGGCGGGTCTGGAACGGATTGCCTGCACGATATGCTGCGCCGCCTGATCTGGCGGAGGCGGCTGATTGAGATCCGGCAACAATGTCGGTGCGACCGGCCGCAGGTTGCGTGTCAACCGAGGTTGCCCTGCCGGTCGCAATTATTCCTCCGTATTGGGAGGAGGAGAAGGGAGTGCCAAGCTCGACCTGTCAACCATGGAGTCAGTGCATCCATTCTCCAAACGAGACCCGGCAGCGATGTCGGCGCGACCGGCCGCAACTGAAATGCCAACCGTTTCCGCAGCGCCGGTCGCAATTGTTCCTCCTGCGATGGAGGCGGAGAAGGGAATGCCATGATCGTCTTGCCAACCAGAAGGACACTGCATTGTCTTCTCCAAACGATCCGGCGCAAACCGGCGCTGACGGCCGTACACCTAATGCCAACCACGGTGGCGGTGCCGTCAGCGAATTATCCCCAGCGATGGGGTGCGACCGGCCTGCGGAAATGTGCCAACCATTGTCGGGCTGCCGGTCGCAAATATAGGAGGCAAATGACGTGAGCCTACCTGGCATCATCTTGGCAGAATCCCGCAAGACGCGCGATCAGGCGAAGCGGGCAGGCCTGGCGGGAGACAATGAGGTCGCCAAGCTGCTGGCCATGCTGCTGGCGCTCAGCGACCAATTGGCATCCCTAGCGCAGTCCCTGGCGGCACGTGAACGCTTGGTGCGGCCGCGTGGTCCAGATTGGGTCCTAACCTCCATCACGGCTCTGTTGATAGGCCTCGCCGTCGGTGGCCTGATAGGCTACCGGATTGGTTTGTTGGTGCGCTAACGAACAATGAGGGGGAACAAAGTGGCATCGCTCGGCTGTTGAACACGCAGATAAAAATCCTGCTGGACCAGGCGAAAATCGTCGCGCAGGAATTGACGCGACGCGGCGAATTGCGGCAACAATCAAACGCTGACTACAGCGGGATGGAGGAGTACATGAAGTACACGCAGGGGAACATTGCCCGAAGAGAGCTGGAGAACGAACGAGGCATGAACCGATGATCTGCTCCATGACGCCACCGCTTCCGGATATCAGATACTCACGCGAGATGCAGGACTTCGCCAAAACCATTGAAGACCCATCGCAGCCGCTGTGCCACTGTGGGCTGCATCATGCACCCGCCAATTTTCACCCATATTGTCTGACAGGGCGCCAATTCTATGCATGGCTGGAAGGGAGAAAAGCCACCAGTTTGCACAGCGAATAACGCGATTATTGCGCGCGCCGTAAGTTCTTAAAACGAGAGAGGAAACATAAACGAATGTCGAGCGGATACGTGGTTGTACCACGGCGCGGCGGCTATTGCGTAGAATATCGAGAAGGTAAAAAGCGATCTGTCATCGCTACGTGCAGCAGTGAAAAGGAAGCGGTGCGGCTAATGCGCGCACGTCAGGATGGCCACGAACAGAAGGAACTGAGATTGGCCGTTGTTGCCGCCTCGCGATACTCACGAACATCTGGAGAACTGCGGTAGCAAAGAAAGGACCTGAGGGAGCAAATCCCCCAGGCCCTCGGCCTAGGCAGATCGTTTGGCCCCGCTGGGCTTCCTGAACGTTCGGCCGATCAGCGCCTTCGCCTGCGCCTCGTAATGAGCTATGTCTTCTCGCGCCTCTTTCTCTTCTTCCTCCATCCATTCCTTCAGGTCCGGGTCATCGGCCACGCCCAATTTCTTGGCGACGAGAACCATGGCAAGTGTTTTCTTGGCATTTTGCCTACGTTCCCAATCACCCTCGTAATAACCTCTTGTACGGTCCGTCATATGGTCCTCCTACGGGCGCGATCAGCCGAAGTGTCCGACTGCCGCAAAGTGCTGTTGGCCCTCGGGCGACTGCGCAATCGCCGACAACACGTCGCTGCGTCCAGTGCCAGACTGCAGGACGCCGACCCAGTATGACTCGCCGCCTGCGTCCGCCTGCCGTCCGAGGCCGTTGGCATAGACGCTGTCAACGTAATCGCGATCGGTCTGGTGGTCATGCAGCGAATGGAACTCGGGAGAGCCCGCTAGATCCCGGGCCAGCTCTGCAGGCGTCAGGCCAGATTTCAGCAGACCAGCCCAATAGTTCAGCCCGCCTTCGTCCGCTTCTCTGCCGAACGCCGCAAGGTAATGCTCGTTGACGGCGCTTTGCTCGTGGTCAAGCGGCGTCGCCTTGAAGGCGTGCGTTCCGCTACTCTGATCCGGTAGCAGGTAAGAACCGACCAACTGTCCGGCATCATTAGCCCCATAGACGAAGGTATCAGTTGCGCCGGGTATGTCGACCTGATCGAAGTGTCCAGCGAGATCGACAAACCCATGGGTATGGCCACCGGCATCTCGGAATGTGCCGACGACCTCCCCAGTGTTGGTGAGATCCCAAACCGTTGTTGAGACGGCGCCTGGCACATCGATGCCCCAGATATGCTGGCTGTCCCAGCCCATAAATCCGTGCTGACTGTAGCTTGGGTCGTTAGGCAGGCCCACCGTATAATTCCCGACAACCCATCCCCAATTGTTCGTGCCGGTGGCTTCTGTTTGCGTGGACCCAGGCACGGAGTAGATGTCTTTGATCTGTCCGTTAGGCCGCCAGTAGACGCCAACGGGCTGTGGGGTGGGGTAGGAGTTGGTAAATGGACTCGCCTGCCCGACGCTGCCGCCCCAGTCGTTGTTGCCATAGGCGGTAGTGAACGCGGCGTCGTTGGTGTATTGGAGCCTAAGGAAGGTCCCATCGGTATTCCAAACGAAACCTCGGGCAGTCATCTCATAGTGGCCCGACTGTCCTACCAACTGGCCGAGATTGTTGATGCCGTAGCCGTTGGCGTGCTGACCGTATGGCTGGCCGGGACCAGTTGAGACGATTCCCCCGTCCGGATTCCGAATGAAGGCCTGCGGGTATGGAAAATCCCCGTTAACTTGGGGGTCATGAAGACCAATGGTGTATGAGCCTGAGATCTGACCGGCATTGTTGATGCCGTGCGCCGTTGTGCCCCACGCCGCGCCAGCGACGTCGACATTCTGAACTCGATACGTTGTCATGATTTTCTCCCTCCTAGGGATTTTTTATTATATAGTGTCTTTATCGGCGCCACGTGTGAGGGAATTCACACCCGGCAAATTCCCTTACGGCTTGCGGCGTTTTTCTGCGAACTCGTGGATAATCTTGCCGATGCTGGACAGGACGTACAGCGAGATGCAGCCGGTTATCGTGCCAACCAATCCCAACACAAGCGCTATTACCAGCAGATAGGTCATGACCAAAGCCAAGCGAACAGCCGCGGCTTTGGCGGCCTGTAGGCCGTCCTTTCAGATTCGATGTCCGGGAAGATCGCTGCCGTCATTCGCTTCCCCGCGCCTGTCAGCTTGTGATACGGCGGATGGTAGTATTCCATCGCACTAAGCTCGGCTTGGTGGATCAGCAGCCCGAGACTCACGAGTTGAACAATGTCGGGGTCGTTGGCGGCTTTTTCCTCATGCTCCTCGGGTGAGTCATATTTCTCCCGCTTACACACCATGCTGGCTGTCAGTCCGTCGCGGATAAAGCCTTCCCGCAGCAGGCTCTTTTGCCGGTCGGTCAGTTCCGTTGCATCAATCATCGTTTGTCCTTTCGCTGCCCGCGCCTGGCGTTCTCGCAAACCGACGTTCGTACGCGGCCTTCCAATCATCGATGAACCAGCTCTGCGCCTCTTTCAGGCTGATCTTGCCATCGCAGACATCCCTATGCGCTTGAATCTCCAGCCGATCCTTCTTGTGCGCGTTCCACGGTCCGAAGTATTGCTGCACCCGAAGGTTGGCCATGGTGTCCGCGCCACCGAGATCGCGTGGCACTATATGATCGACCTCACATGCGCATCGTGGGTCTTTGTTGCCGAGCGGATAGCCGTCGCGCTCGAACACGCGGCGCTTCATTGCCGCCGAGACGTGTCGCGCGTCCTTGCCCCATGCGGTGGTGCACACCTGATGCTCGGTTAGCGGCCGCACTTCCTGTGCTGCTGCGGGCGCGATCACAAGCGCTGCGAGGAGTAAGTGTTTGATCATTTGTTATCTACAGTTCGAACGTAACGGGACGCCGCTCACTGCGGCGACGGTTCAGTAAGCCGGTGCGCGTTGCCGCCAGCAGCATTGCCGCCTTCAGCGGGAACGGCACCCAGTTCGGATCAATCCTTGGCCGCAGCAAACCCGCGGCGCCAACGTTGATCGTATGCTTGCGAATATCCCAGGTGTAATACTCGGTGGTCAGAGATACCGACAGGTCGTCGCCGTTCTCAATCCGATGCGGGGCGTTCAGTGGCCAATGCACCATCGTGCCGGGCCGTAGATTGAATTGCCGCGCATGCTCGTCATACCAGCGCTCGTAGGTGATGCCGACTTCGTTGTGGTAGAGCGTGACATCGGACAATTCGTCGTCGCGTAGGAACGGCGCCTCGGGCGGATAGAGATACACCCGCTTGCTGCCGTGGATCTGCCACAGGTTCTGCCCCGTCGTGTCACGGCCGCCTCCTGAAGTCTTCAAGGACCTTGCGTGCTGCGGCGAGCGCTGCGCCCATCGTCACTGGGTCAGCATCGAAGCGCGCTATCTCTTTGCCACCAGCCACGACCCGGTAGCCAATCGTCCTGCGGATGCGCTGCGACGGCCCTTTTGTGATCGTCTCAATGTGGGCTTGCTTGGTCATGTCTCGCTCCGGGGTGTTGTTGCTGTCTTTCTGATTGACAACTCTTACCATCCTAATGTAAGTCACGCAATAGGAAAATCAATGACAGGACGGAAAATCCGCTAAGTGGCTAAAACATATATCAGAAATGGGGTTTGGGGTTGGTCGGCCGAGGCCCAGGAGACGGTCCTAACGGCAGCCGGCTTGTTCGATCCTGAGCAGGCTTACCGCGACATCTTGCCAGAAAACAAGGCGAAGCGTCCCGCCCAGGTCCATGCCGAATGGCTCACGGAAAGAGCCGCCATGCTTCAGCCGACTGGCAGGCGCATCGGGAGAGAGACGATCCACGTCGCTACGATGCTCGCGCTTGGCATCCGCGAAGCCGACTTGGCGAACACACTCGCGGCGGCAGCGTCGCGTGGCTCGACCATCGTAGCGCTCGACAGCGGCATAGCTGTTGCGCCGGATGCTGGGGCACTAGGGGTCGCCGCAGCGATGGAGGACTGGGCCAGGGCCAAGCGTAGCGCCCAAACGGCACCAGGGCGGCTGGCTGGCGTCCAGGCCGCGGCATCGGCCAAGCGTGAACGGACGCGGCGGAAGAGCAAGATTGCCGCCCCGCTATGGCGAGACGCCAAACCGAACCGGATGCCAACAGAACAGGTGGCAGCGCATGTCGGACTATCGGTGAAGACGCTCTATAGCGAGCTGGGGCGGCGCCCACAGATAAAGAAAAAGGCAGGCGCCGGGTTGGCCAAGACAGTGAAGGAGATTCACGGTGTCGAAATCTGAGACGACCGCCCCGCTCACTCTGGATCGCCCTACGCTGGAGGTCGTCCTGGCCAAGCTTCGTGAGAACGAGCGCGAGTGGGACATCGTGGATGAGATGGGTAGCAGGGCTGCTGGGAACGCCGTGCAGATCGTGGAGGAACTTCTGAATGGCCGATAACTCAATGACCGCGTTCCAGTCTCTTCCTCCAGAGGGCAGAGCCGCCGTGCGCGAGGTCACGGATGCTGTGGTGGAGGGGCTGAACGCATATGCCGATTTAATGGAGCGCGGCGAGCTTGAGATGATGCCGGGACCGCAGGCCCTACGATGGGTAGCTGCGGCGATCAACGTAGCCATGATCCAGCAGGAAGATCAGAATGCCCAATAACTCCACGACACACGAGGTCTACGAGGATCTGGACCCTATCACGGGGAGGCCCCGAAAGGTCTACCGCAAGGTTATGCCGGATGGATCATTCGTCCAGTATGCCGAACCCATAGAGCTGGCAGATGACGAGATATCTTTGTTTGAGATTCTCACTCCTCTTAAAGATAGAGGATCAGCATGACCGAAAACCCCACCACAGATGACAGGCTGCCGATGCCCTACCCTCGCGGCTACTACGGCAGGCCGTCTCCGCGCTGCTATCGATGCAACAGCATCGTCTACGTCTCTAATAGCTGTTGCTCGCAATGCGGCACAGTCAACATCCTGCCAGAGGATATTGAACGTGAGCGACGGTAAATCCCAGACGACAGTCGAATGCCCGTCGTGTGCTGGGACAGGAACATTCTGGCAGAATGGTTCACCGTGGCGATGTAATGGATGCAACGGAACAGGCAGGCTTGCGCGGCAGGCAGATCCGCCAATCCGACCCCAGACGACTCGCCCGATAGCCTCCTGGTGGCGACGCCATTTCGGCAACCGCCCGACCTTCAGCTTCAGTTTCGCTCACTACGCCGCCGAGATGAGTGGCGCAACGATAGAGGCAGAACAGGCCAGGGAGGAGGAGGAGCGCAAGCTGATAATTGAGCGATGGGAGAGGGGCCTATGACTGCTGAAGACGATCAGCGTCTCTCTAACATCATCAGGCATGTCTTGGTGATGGGCCGTGGCTCATTTGACACTCCAGAGGACTGGACCCAGGCGCTGCTGAAGAGGCTCGACCGTGAAGGTTACCGCATCATCCCAAAGAAGGCGGAGAGTGAAAAATCATGACTGAGCAGAACTCAACGACCAAATACCGAGACGCCGTGGAGCATCTCAATAGAGTGGTTGCGCTCATGCCTTTGTCAGCTCCGCCGCAATATAATGCTGTTGATGATGCGGCACTTTTCCTGCTGAGGTCTCATCGCGAGTGCGGGACACAGATCAGGGCGTCTGTCTATGACTATGCCGTAATGTTGGAGGCTTTGAATGTCTGACGACAGAAACTCAACGACAGGCATGGAGATGTCCATGGATAAGCTAATCGAACGATTGATAGAACTTACGCAAGGAACAGAGGAGTTCGGCATAGAATTTAACCCTGCGCGGGAGGGTGCAACCAAATGGCATGTGGCTGTAGGCAATCCTACCAGTTATCTCTCCATCGGAGAGGCAAGCGCCAACTTCAACGCTGAAGGTGCCACCCTGGATGAGGCGCTGGCTAATATGATCGCTATTCTGAGCTGCCCCAAATGGTAAATCATCCTGAAAAGAAATCAACGACAAGCTGGCGCTCAGTCTCCAATTGGCCGCGTTGGCTGTGCCGCATCATGTTCAGCGGCCTGATCTATCCTCTGTGGGGGCCGGCCGCGTTGAACCGCAACAAGCGTCGGAATGGAAAATCACTATGAGCACATCCGATACGACAGAGCCATACCGCCCGAGCAGTGGCGATGAAGGCAGATGGTTCATGTCTCGGTGGTGCGAACACTGCACGCACGACGAGGCGTTCCAGGCCGACCCAGAGAACAATGGCGACCAGGGCTGCCCGATCGTAGCTATGACGCTCGTGTTGAAGCGGGCGGACCCGCTCTATCCGAAGGAATGGATCTGTGATGCCGATGGAAGAAACCCTCGCTGCACTGCATTTGAGCGGATTGATGACGGCCATGCCATTCGCGACGCGAGGCAGGAGGCTTTGAATGTCTGACGATCAATACCAGACCACCAATATCCCACGACCGCACGGCATAACGCACGATGCCGCTGTGAGGCATGTGGTCCCGAGTGCTGCGGAAGGGGATCGGGGCAAAACCACCCTCCAGAGCTTGGAAGAAAAGCTTGCGCAGCTTGAGGCAGAGGTCTCGTCCCTACTGGCAGAGCGTGCGTCAATTGACAGGCAAAGGAGAGACTTAAAACAGCAGATGGAGAAGATTTATCGTGTGGGAGCGGCGCGAATGGTCTGGGAGGCGGATCGGTTGAGGAACCAGAGGAGATGGAGCGGGGGGAATCTCGGGGAGATTGTGCCATGAGTGCAGATCAGCCAACCACGAACTTAACGACGGTGACGCTATTCGATCGGCTACGCTGGTGGGTATGGTATTTCAGTGGGAAAACAAAGTTCAGCGTATCCGATTACGCAAGCTATCAGCGCTGGATGGCAGCGGAGCCGCGAGGTGTGCCGTGGCGAATAAAAGAGTGGCGGTCGGTTATGACGGAACGGCACGGTCCAGACCCCGCAAATTGGCCGAAGATGACAGCTATGGAATGGGAGCGAAATTGGGGGGCGGTACAAGTGAGCGCAGATCAGCCAGGCAAGAACCCAACGACAGACTGGCGGCCGATAGAGACCGCGCCTCGCGACGGAACGGATGTCATGCTCTACGCCAACCACGATTGTTATATTGCTGCTTGGTATGATGATGCGTGGCATGCCGATTTCACAGTCCTAGCGAAGATGCCCTTCGAGCAGGAGGCCGGCGAGCCTACCCATTGGATGCCGCTACCGGAGCCTTCCCATGAGTGAAAATCAGAAACCGCAGAACTCATCGCGATCGGAGAGAGATAAGGCGCGGGCGGCCGAACTGCGCGAGATTGCCGCGCGTCAGCCACCGATCTTCGCGCTCTTGGCTCGGCAGCTAAACAAGCTAGCCGACATGATAGATCCAGAGGTTGCAAATCATGACTGAACGATCCGATACGCCCACTTGGCGGCCCATCGAGACGGCGCCCAAGGATGGAACATGGGTCCTTCTTTGGTCGGATAGCCACTGGTCGGTGGCGCGCAATGATCGCGGCCGTTGGGATGATGGAGAACGCTGGCAGGACAGAGCAACCCACTGGATGCCTCTACCGGCGCCACCGCTATGAACTCAACGCCCGCCGAGCGTACCGCACGTATCGACAAGCTTGCGCGCACGATTGTTGGTGCCTTCGTTGGCGCTGACGAAGATACAATCGCGCGGTCGCTAGCTGCCGTAGTCGGGTCGGCAGCACTCAGCAGCTCCAACCCGCAGGAGTGGTTCGATACATTCCGTGGAGTGCTCCACGCCATCATAGGTGACAAGGGCGAGGCCGTGATGAAAGCTATGCCCGTCGCAGGGAGAGCGTGATGGTAGACCATGAGGAAATCAGCATGAGCGAGGGCCCCACTACAGCCTGGACGGCCATACCAGGCATAGGCGTATGCAAGGATTGCGATGCCAGTGGCATGGATGACTGCATCTATGGCGAGCCGATACCGGGAGATCAGTGCGGCGGTTGTGGCGCCCAAACCTATGAACTGTTGCGACCTGTGGAAAAATCAACATGACCGATAATCCAACGACAGTGCCCGAGGAGACGTGGTTCGTCGCGCCGACGCGCGGCGCTCTGGCCCAAGCTATGTGCCTGACAAATTGCGCCACTAATAGGTTGTGGAAAGCCTGCACGTTTGACGGACATAGCTGCGACGACAGATACGGTGACGCATTTATGCGGCCGGCGTGGGAGGCTTTGAAGGATGTCTGACCGCAGTTCTGATACCACGGACGGAAACAGTGCAGACGGGCCGTTTATTCAGACTCAGACCGTTGAGGGGATTAGAATGGGGCCACTCGCGAAGGTAGTGCCTGCGGCGGAAGTGAAAACGTGGGAGCCGTCTTGGTCGGGCGCTGCTATTTGGTATCAGAGCCGCCCGCAGGGATACACAATGGAGCAACTGCTCGCCATGTATCGGCCACAGAGCAGCGGCGCGTACCTTTGCCGAAATTGTGGTAGCTATGTCTCATGGATCGGCGACGCGCCCAGCGAGGCGCAGCCCCTATGTGGCCAATGCGTCAGATGACTCTGCGGGTCCTGGTCTGCGGCGGTCGTAATTACCGAGACAGCGGCAAGGTATGGGGGCGCCTCAACCTCCTGCTGGCTGAGAAAGGCATCAGTGTTGTGATCCACGGCGCCCAGCGTGGCGCCGATCAGCTAGGTAAGTATTGGGCGAAGCAGAACGATATTCCCGACGTTCCTTTCAAGCCAAACTGGGACACCTATGGTCCTGCCGCAGGGCCCATACGGAACAAGCGGGCGCTGGATGAGGGGAAGCCAGACCTTGTGCTCGCCTTTCCTGGCGGCAATGGAACGGCGGATATGGTTCGGCAGGCGTCCGAACGGGGAATTCCGGTGGAGCAAATCCGATGACGGAGATAACGTAGAAACCACTATATGAGCGTGCCAACGGCCTCTTTCGCAACCACGTGTTGACAATGTTGCGCATTGCGCCGCAATATACTTCTTCTATGGTGGCGGAAATGGGTCCAGAGATTGCCCCAGGCTACTCGGAAAATAGACATCGACGCCAATTTAGCGCGCGCTGCTGGCGAAAAGGCGGTGCGCAAGCTGGTTGATCAGCGCCTACGCGAAGCTAGAAAGTACGTTGAGGCAGCTTCGAAGATCGCCCAGGACATTGCTGGGCTGGCCGCCACCGAGGAATTGCTGCTGAACGAGGCGCACAATGTGCACGATCATCGGCTCAACGACGAACTCCTCAACGACCTGAAGCGCCAGAAATAATGCAGCAGCTCAACCGGCGGTGGGAGCATCAGGCGCCGACGAACGTCGAGCGCTACACGGCGCTCGAGGCCGCCCGCACACCGATCCGCGCCATGGCCCGGGAGCTGGGCATCAGCCTATCCACGCTCTGGCTGGTCCGCCGCCGCCTCGGCTTGCCGCTTCGCTCCGCGCCCAGTGGCGGCCGCAGCCGGCGCACAGTCGATATGGGCGTACACTGATGGCATGCGACCCAAACCGCTCCGCCTGACCGCTCGCCCCACCCAGCGCATCGGCCTGGGCACACCCAGCCAAGCTGGCCAGCATCTCAAGACCGCAGATCACCGCAAATGGGCCGCCGCGGTGCTCAAGCGCGCCGGCTACCGCTGCGAATGGATGGAAAACGGGCAGCGCTGCCCGATCGCCTACCCGCCCCACCGCCTCCACGCTGACCATATCCAGGAACGCCGCGACACAAATTCGGGCACGTGGACGGATTTGCGCGGCGGAATGTGTCTTTGCGTCAGCCATCATGTCGCAAAGACCCTGCGCGAGCGCGCCAAACGGATGGCCCGCCGCGATTAGACTGAACGGCCGACGACACCCCCTAGGAGGCATCCCCATGCCCGCAGCAGATCCGACGCCGGAGCTGACGATCGAGCTTAACCAGGCGCTCGACATCATCGACCCGCAAGTGCACGGCCTGCACTACATCCAACTGATTTCCTCGTCGCCAGAACTCAAGGCGGCCGTTGGCGAACAGATCGCCGGCCGTGAGCGGCGTCAATCTCTGATCCACGCTGCGCTGGATGGCCGCGACCGACTCATTGCCGCTCTGACGGCGCTCTATGCCGACGGGTATCCGGACCTCCCGGATGCAACCGTCATCGCGTCCCTCTTTGAGCAACTGCAGGAGGAAATGCGCGACCTGTCCGCCGCTATGGGCATTTTCCATGAACAGGCTAGCAGCGGCACCGTGACGCTTGGCACGCCCACGCCCAAGCCAGCCGTAACCTAGAAAAAAGGAAATACTCACATGGCAACTATCAACACCGACCAACGCTACGACAACGTTAATGCCGAATTCACCACCGCTGCGGGCGCTCCGGCGCAGGTGCAGCCGGGGTCTGTGGTGTGGGCGTCTTCCGACGAGACGCAGCTTGTCGTCATTGCGTCGGCCGACGGCCTGACGGGCAACGTGGTGAATACCGTGTCGCCTAGCCCGATTGACGCTGACGGCAATCCAGTAACCGCCCGCGTGACGTGCTCGGCTGACGCCGATCTCGGCAATGGCGTGGTGACCGTCACTCTGACGTCTGAGGATGTGACTGTGACCCAGGGGCCGTCCTCAATGGCATCTGGCGGCACCATCACCTTCGGCGCCCCGGTCGCCAAGGTCTAATGGCGAAGGGAAAGCGTACCTTGTCGCGCGGCCGTCCGTCGCCGAAGCTCAAGGACCGCCCAGCGATTGACGATAGGCCAGCCGCTGCGAAGGCACCAAAGCCTAAGCACAAAGCCAAACGCGGCAAAGGCCGATGAGGCGTTGCTGATCGAGAGTGGTTCGGCCATATCGATTAGCTGCGTAGGGATGACGCCGTTGCTTCGCATGCTTCCGTCATCCTGCGACTTGATTTCCTCCCTAAACTTTATGCTCGCCGCGCTTTCAGCCGCCTTGGTAACGGGGCGCGGCGGGCTTTTTTATTTATGCGGGAGGGCGCTGATGTCGGAGCCAGAGCGGATCATGGACCACCTGTTCGACGGTGGCTTCTGCCAGAAATGCGGCCGCGGTCGCACCGAGCTGGTCGCCTATGGCGATCCGAAGATTGTCATCGAAATTGGCAACTCGGGACTATCGTGTTCAGGCCACACCAACGAATCCGAACTCGCCAACCTGCGTGAGGCATGGCGCCGCGACCAGGAGAAATACGCCAAGATATTCGCGTAACATCCGCGCAGGTTTTGACGCGTCTTGCGACACGTCGGTATAGTCGCCGCGCACGCATACGTTCGTAAGCGAGCCGCCCCGTCGTGTTGCAGACGGCGGGGCAGCTCTACCACAACGGCACTGGATTGGAGTGCACGGTATGGCGGCACCACAAATAGCAGATACAACCACCGGTGTGCTTCGCACAATCGGGGGTATTGACAATAATCTCGTCCATCCGGAACTGAACGCCACACCCGGCGCCTCGGAAATCCGCCTCGGTCCCGAGAATTTTTCCCCTGACACCACCGACGGTGTCACCCCGGGCGAAAACGCGCGCACTATCTCCAATGTGGTCAGTGACGGCCCGCAGGCGACCAGCGCCGACCCGCAGGGCGCCAGCGCCTGGCAGTACGTCATGGGGCAATTTGTCGACCACGATTTGGATCTGGAACGCCCCGACCCAGCCCAGCCGCTCAACATCGATGTCCCTGCAGGTGATCCGGTGTTGGCAGACGGCACGCAAATCCCGCTGGGTGGCCGCGCGCAGCTCGACGACAACCACGCCATCGTCAACACCATAGCGGGATATCTCGACCTCTCCCAGGTCTACGGCTCTGATCCCCTGCGTGCCGAGGCGCTGCGCAACTCTGACGGCTCGCTGAAGGTTTCTGACGGCAATAACCTGCCGCTGCTTTCCGGCAAGACGTTTGCGGGCGACGTGCGTGTGGCGGAAAATCCGGAACTGACCGCGATCACCACGCTGTTCGTTCGTGAGCACAATTGGTGGGTCGATAAGCTGCGCGCCGACAATCCGACCTGGAAAGGCGAACAGCTCTACAACGTGGCTCGGGCGGTCACGACGGCGGAATATCAGCAGATCATTTACAACGAGTTCCTGCCATCGCTGCTCGGGCCCAACGGTGTGCCGGCCTATCACGGCTACGATCCGAACGTTTCTTCGCAGGTGTCGATGGAGTTCGCCACATCGGCGTTCCGCGTCGGCCACAGCCAAGTATCGGGTACACAAGAAGGTATCGACAACAACGGCAACGTGACGTTCAGCCAAACCCTGGCCGAGAGCTTCTTCAACGCGCCGCAGCAGACCGCTGACAACGGCATCGATAATTTGCTCCGCCACATCTCGTCCGATCCCTCGCAGGCCACCGACGTGTTTGCGGTCAACGATCTGCGCAATCTGCTCGCTGCCCCACCGCAGGCGATTGACCTGATCGCCATCGACATCCAACGCGAACGCGATGTCGGCCTCGGCACGCTCAACCAGACCCGCGAGGCGCTGGGCCTGCCCGCCTATACCTCGTTCGACCAGATCACCCAGGACCCGGATATTTTGGCGCGCCTGCAACAGGTGTTTCCGACGATTGATGACGTGGATCTGTTCGTTGGCGGCCTGGCCGAGACGGGCGTGAACGGCGGGCATCTCGGCGAGACGTTCGCCAAGATTGTCGCCGACCAGTTCGATGCATTGCGCACTGGCGACCGCTTCTACTGGCAAAACCAGGATTTTTCTGCTGCTCTGTCCAACACGGTCCAGGGCACAACGCTATCCACCATTCTCAGCCGCAACAGCGATACGCCGGATTTACAGGCGCACGTATTCGAGCGTGCCGAGCGGCATATGTCGGGCGTCGTCAGCGACGAGCCGAACGATCCGCAACTGGTGATCGGCGTCGATGACGATGACGCGCAGATCGCAGGCGGCATGGGCGACGACACGCTGTTCGCTGGCAAGGGTTTGCACCAGACGCTGGTGGGAAACGGTGGCGCCGATACGTTCGTGCTTGGGGAAGCGACGGTCGACGACACGATCGGCGATTTTGGTCAGGGCGACAAGATAGACCTACGCGGTCTGCTGGAGCCATCTGGAACCGTTGTCGCACAATCGGAGGCTGGTGGCACCGCGCTGGCGTTTGGCGCTGCTACGCTGCACCTGGCGGACGTTACACCGCAATCCTTGTCCTCTGCCGATTTTGTCCAGCCGGTCCGATTGGTTGTGGAGGCTTCATAGATGTAATGGCGCTGACGGCGATCGTTGAATCCATCCTAAGGTCATCTGCCCCGACGCTCCTAGCTGGCCTATTGCTTCCCCCGCCGTTCGATCTCCTTGCCTCCGCCGTCGTCAGTTCCACCATCCGTGCGTTTCTGCCGCCTGAGCAGGCTGCAGCCGTTCCACCCGATGCACCGCTGCCCCCAGCCGCGGTTGTATCGACGGTTCAGGCCAATGCCGGCAATCCCGACTTCCTGACAAACCTGCGCGCAGCCGAAATTAAGCTCCAACAATTCGAGATGGCGAACGACCTCAAGTTCGCCGAACTGGCCAATAAAGACAGAGCATCCGCGCGCAGCTTTCAGGTCGCATCGAACACCGCCCAACCGATGATGCGTTGGGGAATGGCGATCGTTTTTCTCGCCATTGGCTCAATGCTGCTCGTGGTGATCGGCGCCGTATTGATGATCGCGGGCGTCATCTCGCCCAACCCGATTAACAGCGCACTCGCTGCCGCCTGGTACACCATCATAGGCACGATCTTAGGGAACATCGCCGGCTACGCCTCGCAGATCATTTCATTTTACTACGGCGACTCCCAGAGGTCGAAGGACAAGGACGAGTCAATATCGCAGCAAATGTCCCACCAGGGTCAGTTGCTCGGCGAGGCTGCTGCGGCACAGTCCGCCATCGTCAAGCAGATCGCCACGCCAACGCCTCCGTCTCCCGTAGCGTTGCCCGCAGTCCCTACCGACACGACCGCCTGGAAGCAGGGACCGTTCGGTGGATTGCGCTGGCAGGTCACGCCTGATGGGCTGTTGGACGAGGGCGAAGTAACCGCCGCGCGCACCGTGGGTGAACCGGTCACCGTCCGCCGCATCTGGCGCGACTACGGCGCACAGATCAAAGCCGCATCGCTATCCTCAGGCGTTCCAGTCGAGCTTATTGTGACAACGATCGCGGTTGAATCGCGTGGCGTGGTCAAAGCGTATCTGGCAGAGGCAGATGGACGTCAGTCGGTGGGTCTGATGCAGACGCTCACCGGCACTGCATCCGAAATGCTGGGCCGCCCCGTTACCGCCGCCGAGCTATCGCAGCCGGAAGTGTCGATCGCCGCTGGCACTGCGTATCTCGCCAGCCACCGCACAAAGACGCTCTACGATCCGATCCTATCCGCCGCGTCCTACAATGCTGGAGGGCTGTTCCCGCCGCGCACGGAAGACACCAACCCATATCGGCTGCGCTGCACGGGCGATCATCTGACGCGAACGAAACTCTACTACAACGACACAGTTGCGGTCGCTGCCGCCGACGGCTGGTTCGGCTCATAAACCGGAGACGCGCATGCCATCGCCCCATCATCACCACCATCGTAAAATCAAGCGGTATGGTTGGCGCAGAGATGAGCTTGACGAGCGGGATCTGCCGTTCGAGAATTTTTACCGGCAGGCAACGCATTTCCCGACAAAGTTCAGCCTACGACCGACTAGCCCAAGTATATACGACCAGTTTCAGCTTGGCGGTTGTGTTGGCAACGGGGTGGCGCGCGTGGTGCATCTCCAGCGTCGCAAGCAGAAGCTGACGCCCGACTGGGTGCCGTCACGTCTCGCGCTATATTATTGGGCGCGCGCTTTCGATGGCACAGAAAGCATCGATGCCGGCGCGCAAATTCGCAATGGCATCAAAGCCGCAGCGCAGTTCGGCGCGCCGGACGAGGCGCTGTGGCCATATGATATCGACAAGTTCGCCGACGAACCCAGCGATGCTGCTAAAACCAACGCGCTGTTGAGCCAAGCGCTGAAATATTACCATATCCGACAGACCATCAACTGGTACAAGACGTGCCTGACCCAGGGGTTTGGCATCGTCTATGGCTTCAATGTATATCAACAGTTCGAGTCTGAGGCGGCGGCGACAACCGGCATTATCGAGTTGCCCAAGAGCCGCGCGACACCGATCGGTGGCCATTGTGAGGTCATCACCGGGTGGGATGATACCAAGCGCGCCAACGGCGTCTCTGGCTACTGGGAAAGCGCTAACAGCTGGGGCGACTGGGGCGACTCGGGATACGACTGGAAACCCTACTCATATTTGATCAACACCGGTTTGGCGTCCGACTTCTGGGCGGTCGAGCTGATGGAGGTTGGCACATAAAGCGTAACAGGATTGGAGCGCGGTCCTTTCGGGAAATCGGGCCTGCGTGACGATCGCCTTCCGCCGGGGGCGTTATTCCGGCGGATCCTAAAAAGAGGGCCTGCGCCGTAACGCAGGCCGAGTTTACCACTTTTCACAGATGCTCGGCGGAGGAATCAATCCCTCCGAGCGGCGGCAAAGATAGCAAATCGCCCCGCCCGGTCAACGCTTAGCGCAACGGCCAAAGGCGGTCATCATGTGGTACTTCACCGGCATCGGCTGGCGGTTCATTCCGCTGGCGTCCCCCACTTGGACGCGGACCATCACCATAACCACCAGCCCGCCACCGCCGCGACAAACGATCCACGAGATG
>Ga0207677_10000478_pt1 | contig 26224 bp, 29 predicted proteins | sample KBSMisM42_FD_184311 | JGI IMG/M metagenome (GOLD analysis project Ga0207677, IMG submission 184311) | Miscanthus rhizosphere microbial communities from Kellogg Biological Station, Michigan, USA - KBS Miscanthus M4-2 (SPAdes) (version 2) | ecosystem: Host-associated > Plants > Roots >...
GGGGATCGACACGAGCGAGCTCAGCCCCGACCCCGCGCGGGCCGAGGAGTGGTTGGCGCACACCGAGGGAGCGATGGCCAAGCAACTCGACGCTCCCTACCTGCCCGGCAAGCGCAAGGGGATGGCGAAGGTGAAGCGCGAGCGCGAGATCGACTGCGTGGTGATGGGCTGGCGGCCGGGCAAGGAGGAGGGCACGGTCGGCTCGCTGATCCTCGGCCTCTACGACGGCGAGGAGCTGCGCTCGGTCGGCCACATCTCCGGCTTCAGCGCCGCGACCAAACGCAGCTTGCGGACGCTGCTCGAGCCCTTGGAGACCGGCGAGGCCGGCACCGCCGAGCCGAGCCGCTGGAGCAGCGGCCGGGACCTGGAGTGGGTCGCGCTGCGACCCGAGCTGGTGATCGAAGTCGGCTACGACCATGCCGCCGCGGGACGCATCCGCCATGGCGCCCGGTTTAGGCGATTCCGAGACGACAAAGAGCCCAGGGAGTGCACCTTTGAGTTGCTCGATCAGGGGTGAGGGGGCGGGGACCCTCCCGCCTGACAATTGCCGGTCTAATTAGACCGGCAATTTGAGTATCCGCCAGTCGGGAGGGTTCCCGCCCCCTCTCTCCGGGACGCTCTCCTTCGTACCTCGGGAGCTCCTTCCCCAGCCACGCACGGCCCGTGTGGCGTGCCGTCGGTCCTCCTGGCGCAGATAAGCCCGACTTCCCGGGTAGAGCTGTTCATATCTCTGAAGCAGGTCCGGGCGTTTGGCCTCGAGCCAGGCGAAGAAGACGTCGCGGACCTCGTCGCGGAGGTTGAGGGCGACGCCGCCGAGGAAGGTGGCGCCGGCCTCGCGGGCGCGGTCGACGATCGGCTGGACCTGGGCGGGGTCGTCGTTGATGCCCGGCATCAGCGGCGCGATCAGGACGCCGGACTCGATGCCGCGGGCGCGCAGCTCGGCCACCGCGTCGAGGCGGGCGGCGGGGCTGGGCGTGTGGGGCTCGGTCGCCCGCCAGGCCTCCTCGTCGAGCGTCGGCACCGAGAGGTTGACCGAGACCGGTAGGCGCTCCGCCATCCGCGCGAAGATCTCGACGTCGCGCATCACCAGCGGCGACTTGGTGAGGACCGAAACCGGGGTGTCGGCTGCCTCCAGCGCGGCGAGGATCTCCGGCATCATCCGGTAGCGGCCCTCGACCCACTGGTAGGGGTCGGTGTTGGTCCCCAGCGCGACCAGCTCCCGTTTCCACGACGGCCGCGCCAGCTCGGCCCGGACCAGCTCCGGCGTATTGACCTTGACGACGATCTCGCGCTCGAAGTCCTGCCCGGCGTCGAAGCCGAGATAGACGTGCGTCGACCGAGCGAAGCAAAAGGTGCAGGCATGAGCGCAACCTCGATATGGGTTGATCGTCCAGCCGAATCCGTAACGCCCGCCCGGCACCCGATTGAGAGCCGACTTCGCCCTCACCTCGTGGAAGTTGACCCCCATCGCCTCCGGCGCGTCGAAGGTCCGTACGACCGATTCTTCCGCCAGCCCAAACAGCCTGCCCTCGTCGTCAGCCTCGACTCTCTGCTCGTCCCAGCGCACGAACATACGTTCGCACATGCCGGAGACGGGCTTACCCCAGCTTGCCCTGGATCACGTAGCGGAGGACGTCTACGACCTGCTCGGCGGTCCGCGCCGTCGCCTGCGCCGCCCGGTCGACCTCCTTCAGCGCGTGGTCGAGCTCGGTGTCGTGCAGGGTGACGATCGGCTTGCCGAGGGCGGCGGCGTAACCGGCGTCGAAGGCCGCGTTCCACTGGCGGTACTTGTCGCCGAAGCGGACGACGACCACGTCGGCGGCACGGATCAGCGTCTGGGTGCGGACCGCGTTGACGCCGGCGCCCATGTGGTCGCGCCAGAACGGAGCCGGCTCCTCGCCGAGCGTCCCCGTCCCCGCGTCGTCGGACGCCGCGTGGTCGGTGACCGGCGCCGAGAGCTCGACCGGCAGCCCGGCCTCCCGCACCCCTGCCTCGATCCGCTCCCGCCAGTCCGAGTGGATCTCTCCAGAGAGGTAGACGCGCCAAATCCGCTCCGCCACGCCACCCATCCTAGACCCACCCCATCGACTGAGTTTGCGCTTTGTTCCCGTATGCGGAACCAAAGACGAAGTCAGCACTATAGTAATTGACGTGAACGTAAAGAATCGATTCGTTGGCGCGGGGGTCGATTCCGACCACGAGCACTACAAGTGGTGGGCGCTCTCCTGCACGAGCCTGGGGATGCTGCTGGTAGCGACCAACTCGGGGACGCTGATCATCGCCCTGCCCGACCTCGAGCGCTCGCTCGGCACCAGCCTGCTCGAGCTGGTCTGGGTGATCCTCGCCTACATGATCTCCTCGACCGTGCCGGTTCTGACGGCCGGGCGGCTCTCCGACGTCTTCGGCCGCAAGAGCGCCTACGTCGCCGGCTTCCTTGCCTTCGCCGCGGCCTCGCTCGGCGGCGCCGGCTTCGCGGCCGACGGGACCGAGCTGATCCTCTGGCGCGTGCTGCAGGGAGTCGGCGGCGCCTTCCTCTTCGCCAACGCCGCGGCCCTCGTCACCGACGCCTTCCCGAGGGAGCAGCTGGGGCTGGCGATGGGGACCAACACGATGGTCGCCGCGACCGGTCTCGTGCTGGGGCCGGTGCTCGGCGGGGCGTTGGTCGCGATCTCCTGGCACTGGGTCTTCTGGTTCAACGTGCCGCTCGGCCTCGCCGGCGCGGTCTGGGGAAGCCTGGTGCTGCGCGAGCTGGCCCAGCCGGACGCCGAGCGCGGCATCGACTTCCTCGGCATCCTCACCTTCGTCTCCGGCCTCACCGGGCTCGTCTACGGTCTCTCGCGAGGCGGCATCTCGGGCTGGGACGATCCGCTGACGATCGCCGGTCTCGTCGTCGCGGGGGTCCTGCTGCCGCTTTTCGTCCTGGTCGAGAGCCGCGTGCGAGCGCCGATGCTCGCCCCGATGGCACTCGGCATGCTCTTCGCCTCGCCGCTGGCGGGGATCTGGGCCGACCGCCATGGCTCGCGGATGCTGGCGGCGCTGGGCATGCTGGTCAGCGCGGTGGCGCTTGCCGGGATGACGACGCTGCAGGCCGCCAGCCCCTACTGGCAGAGCATGATCTGGCTGGGGCTGGTCGGGGATGTTCAACTCGCCCAATACGGCGGCGATGATGGGCGCGGTGCCGGCGCGGTGCCGCGACGTCGCCGCCGGCGCGCGGATGATGCTGCAGAACACCGGGGCGATCATCTCGATCGCCTTCGTCATGGCGGTCGTCACCGCCGCGGTGCCGAAACCGGTCCTCTTCGCGATCTTCTCCGGCCTCGCCTCGGGCCTGAGCGGCGCCCAGCTCGCTCCCTTCATCGACAACATGCACACCGCGCTCTGGGTCCTCGCCGCGACCTCGCTGCTCGGCGCCGGGATCTCGCTGCTGCGCCCACGTGCGGCGGCCGACCCGGGGTGCAACGCGCTGTCCCCGTACTAGGGGGAGAAAACGTTGCACCCGGGGTGGGAGGCCTGAGAACGGCCGAGGAGGCGATCCGCGAGGAGATAGAGGCGACGCCATGAGCGGCGTGGCGAAAGCGAGCGAGCTGCGCATCGGCGACGTTGCCAGGCTGGCCGGGACGACGCCGCGGACGATCCGCTACTACGAGGAGATCGGGCTGCTGCCGGCTTCCGGCGCGCGCGAGCGGGGCGCCCACCGCACCTATACGGCGGCGGACGTCGACCGAATTACGGAGCTGCTCCACGTCAAGAGCCTCCTCGGCATCTCAATCGAGGAGCTGAAGCAGCTCGACGTCGCCGACAAGCTCAAGCTGGTCCGCCGCCGCCGCGACGAACTCGCCTCGCTGGAACGCAAACTCCTGTCCAAGCGGAAGCGCCCGCGCGAGTGAGGGGCTACGCCCCTCCCCCCACCACCTGCTCCTCGAAGTGCTTGGACAGCATGGTCACCTGCCCCTGGTAGTTCGAGCCGAGCTGCTGTCCGTAGAGCCGCTCCGCCGGGGCGCTGGTCCGCTCCAGGGCCAGCTTGCAGACCGGCTGGCGGTGCTCGACCATGAAGGAGACGTCGCGGGCGCGCACCTCGAGCGCGGCGCGGCTGCCGTGGCGGTCGCCGGCCGGGTCGTAGCCGAAGCCGGGGTCGAAGAAGCCGGCGTAGTGGGTGCGCAGCTCGCCGGCGGTCGGGTCGTAGGCCATCATCTCGGCGGCGATCTGGGGCGGGATGCAGACGCCCTCCGCCGAAAGCAGCAGGTAGAAGATCTCGGGCTCGAGCACGATCTTCGAGCCGGCCTCGGGAAAGACCGGATCCCAGTAGTCGGTCCAACGATAGGCGCGAATCCGGGAGAGGTCGATCGGCAGGCTGTTCTTCTTCGCCCGGTAGCCGACGATGCGATCGGCCGGGCCGGAGAGGTCGACGCTGAGGAAGAGGCCGTCGGCCAGCGCCAGCTCCGACTCGCGCAGCGCGTGCGAGTCGAGGTAGAGCAGCGGGAACTCGTCCTGCAGCGAGCGGATCTGCTCGTCGCCGAGGCGCACGTCGCCGCGCGCCAGGCGCAGCTGGTTGAGCGAGAGCCCGCTCCTCACCTGGATCGCGAAGGAGCGCGGCACCACCTCGAGGTAGAGCTTGCCGCGATAGCCGGGCCGGATCTCGTCGAAGCGGTGGTGGCGGTCGGTCAGCACGCGGGTGAAGACGTCGAGCCGCCCGGTCGAGCTCTTCGGGTTGGCCTTGGCGCGCACGTCCTCGGGCAGCGCCAGCTCCTCGATCAGCGGCACCAGGTAGGGACGGTCGCGCTCGAGCACGGCGCCGTCGCGCAGGTCGACGCGCTGGAAAGCCAGCCCATCGATCTTCTCCTCGACGGTCGAGTCGACGTCGGGAAGGAAGGAGCAGCGCAGCGCCCAGGCGAAGTCGCCGAGGCGCAGGTCGATGCTCGCGGGCTGGATCGCCTCGGCGCGGATGCGGTAATCGCCGGAGCCGATCCACTCGGCGGCGATCGCCTCCTCCAGGGCCTGGGAGGGGAAGACCCCGGGCATCGTGTCCGTTGCCGCTCCGCTCGTCGCCCCCGCCCCCGCCTCGCCGTCGATCATCTCCCCGAGATTATGCGCCGGGCCTCGGCCGCGCCCAGGTACGGAGCGAGGGCGAACTCCGCAACCTGCGGCAGGAAGTCGGGCAGCTGCTCGATTTCGCCGGCCGCGACCCGGCGCGAGAGCAGCGAGGCGATGCCGCCGACGACGGCCTCGTCCGTGGCCGCCGGCGGGCTGACGGCCCCCGGCGGCGCCGGGGCCCCGTCGCGCAGATGGGGGACGAAGCCGAGCAGGGCCTCCTGGTAGCGGTCGTAGACGCCCTTGCCGACGCGCAGCCCCTCGACCAGGACGAGTCGGGCCCGCGCCGGCCTACCCGCCAACTGGTCGAGAAGAGCCGCGAGGGCAGCGAGGACGCCGGCCGCCCACTCGTCGGTCCCGTCGCAGGCGGCAACCGTGCCCTCGTAGAGCTGGGCGACGGCGTCGTCGTAGGCTTCGATGAAGCAGGCGTCCTTGCTCTCGAACTGCTTGTAGAAGTCACCCTTGGAGACGCCGGCGCGACGGCTGACCATCGAGATCGTGGTCGCCGCGAAGCCGCGCTCGTACAGGCACTCGGCGAGCGCCGCGAGCACGCGCTCACGCTGGTTGCGCGCGACGTAATCGCGCGACAGCCCATGCCGCCCCCGGGGGAGTCGTTCGACCTCCACTGCGACATGGAGTCTGCCAGCGTTTGGCTCTAGATGCGGGTTCGCCCCGCGGCGGCCGCGCCCAGGTAAGGCGCGGTCATGAATTCGGTCAGCTCTGGCAGCAGCTCCTCGGCCCGCGCGGCTTCCCCCCTGCGGACCTTCTGGTAGACGATCCAGGCGACGCCGCCGACCACCGTCTCGTCGATCGTCTCTGGCAGGCGGTCGTCACGGGGGACGATCTGACTCGTCAGCTCGACGAACGCGCCCACGGCCTCCTCGTAGCGCTCTTTGGCGGCCGGAGTGGCCGAGAGCGCCTCGACCATGCACATGCGGGCCAGGGCCGGCCGCTCGGCGACGTAGCCGAGGAAGGCGGCGAGCCCGGCGGCGAGGCGCTCGTCCCACTCGCCCTCGGCCGCCGCGCAGGCCTCCTCGATGCGCCGAGTGACTTCGTCGAAGCCGGCGTCGAAGGCGCTGAGGAAGACCTCCTCCTTGCCGTCGAAGTTGTCGTAGAGCGTCTTGCGGGCGACGCCGGCGCGGCGCACGACGTCGCCGATCTTGGTCGCCTCGTAGCCCTGCTCGGCGCTCAGCTCGGCGATCGCGTCCATGATCCGCCGCCGCTTGTGGACGGCGATGAACTCGCGGGGTATCTCGGGGCGGGCGGACCCCACCTGTGCCCCCTGGGCTCGCGGCCGCATTGGCAAAGGATACCTCCGGCGCTCGCAACGCCTTGCGCGCTGCCGATGCCTGTGGTACTTTGCGCGAACTATTCGCGTTCCTAAAAGAAACGGATAGGTTCCTCGATGTCGGCGACCCGGATCCAGCTAAGCCACGAGAAGCTCCTCGACGCGATCGGGGATCGCTGGAGCCCGACGGAGGTCAGCGCCGCGGCCGACCTCCTGGCCGGCGGCGACGGCAAGTTTCCCTCCGGGATCCGCTCGCTGCCAACCGACCTGGTCAGCGCGATCCAGCGCGAGCGCATCCTCGTCGCGATCCTGCGGGCGACCGCGGAACTCGGCTACCGAGAGATGAACGTCCAGGACGTGCTCGTGCGGGCCGGCGTCTCGCGGCCGACCTTCTACGAGCAGTTCAAGAACAAGGAACACTGCTTCTTGACCGCCTTCGACTCGGTGGCCGCGAAGCTGCGGCGGCGGGTCGACGGAGCCGTGGCGACGGCCGAGGGGAGCTGGCGCGAGCGTTTGCGCGCCGGCATGGAAGAGCTGCTCGGCTTCGTCGCCGAGGAGCCCGACGCGGCGGCGACGCTCGTGGTCGAGGCGCGGGCGGCCTGTCCCGCGGCGCTCGCGTGCCGCGACGAGCTGCTCGATCATTTCGCCGCCTGCCTCGACCGCAACGTGCGCGGCGAGCTGCCGGAGGGCTTCGCCCCCTCCGCGATCTCGGCGGCCGGCGTCGTCGGCGGAGTCGAGGCGCTGCTCTACTCGAGGCTGAACCGCGAAGAGACCGCCGACCTCGACTCGCTGCTGCCCTCGCTGATGTATTTCGCCGTGCTCCCCTACGAAGGGCACGAGGCGGCCGCCGAGGAGCTGGCCGCGCCGGTCGCCTGAGCCTTCGACCGGCGGCGGTCCGAGGAAATCCGGCTCAAGCGGCCTGGGCCGACGTCCAGCGGGCCCAGCGCTGCGCGTCCTCGTGCCCCAGGTAGGGCAGCAGGGTGAACTCGACCAGCTCGGGCACGCTCTCGCCGAGCTCGCCGACCACGTCAGCGCGCAGGTGATGGGAGATCGTCGTCGCCAGGCCGCCGATCAGGGCCAGCTCGGTGCTCGCCGGACGGCGACGGTCCTCCGGCGTGACCTGGCGCAGCAGCTCGGCGAAGTGCTCGATCGTGCGCACGTAGCGGCGACCGCCGTCGGGGCGCTGGATCAGCGCTTCGATCGTCAGCAGGCGCACCTCGGCCGGCTCGGCGATCGCGAAGTCGACGGCGGCGCGGATCCCAACCGCGACCCTGGCCGGCCACTCCTTCTGCTGCCGGCAGGCCTCGAGGACGGCGACCTGAAGCCTCCCCACCGCCCCCGAGAACTCCGCCGGGAAGTCGTCCGCTGCCATAAACGAGAACGTACATTATTACGAAAGTTCCATATACGTGAATTTTTTCGGGCGCGAGTAACCCTCCGACGAGAGGCCGAAAGCCGTAACTCGTCCGGTTTCCAGAAGCCGTCAGCGGCGGGAACGCTTTGTCTTTCGGGCGGTCCGTTTGGGGGCGGCGGCCATGCGCAGGGTGCGTTCGCCGGCTCGCTCGACGGCCTCCCCCATCGCGATCTGGAAGACGGAGAGCAGGGCGTCGGAGGCGAGCGGGCGCATGCGGTCGAGCGCCTCGCGCACCTTGGGCCACTCCCCCTCGGGGCGGCCGGCGCGGTCGAAGGGCTCCCATATCTCCTTGACGAAGAGGTCGACGAAAGTGCGGGCGACGCCGTCGGCGTGGCGGCGAAGCTTCTCCGCCGTGGCGAGCGCGCCCTCCGGTCCGACGCCGAGCTCGGCGAGGGCGACGGCGGCGCGGTAGAGGCGTGGGCTGATCACCTCGATCCGCTCGTCGGGGAGGGCGCGCAAGATGCCGAGCTTTTCGGCACGCGCCAACAGCTTCGAGTCGGGGGGCGCGGCGGCGCCCCAGGGCCCGGTCAGCTCGTCGATGCTGACGATTTCGGGCGTCTCGTCCTCGAAGGGGACGCGCAGGGCGCGGGTGAAGTCGACGATCTCGGTGGCGGCGCCGTCGCCGGCGTCGATCACGCGCCGGATCGCCTCGAGGTTGAGGCCGTCAGCCTGCATCTCGCGCGTCAGCGCGATCCGCGCCACGTGCTCCTCGTTGTAGTAGCCCGTGCGACCGTGGACGACCGGCGGCGGCAGCAGGCCGCGGGTCTGGTGGGCCCGGATGTTGCGCACGGTCATCCCGGTGCGCTCCGCCAGCTCGCGGATCGTCATCTCGCCCTTGGCGGGTCTAGAGGTCATCCGGAAGTCCCTCGCGCACGTCTGGCGGCGGCGGACACTGCGCGGTGCCGCGTCCTCGGTCGGCCGAATAGCGCATGACTATTCGGCCTCCCTGCGTCCTTGCCCCGCTTGGTCCGGCGCTCGCCAGCCGCACACGGGGGACTTCCGGATGACCTCTGCCGGCCGGCTCACCCTCTCATCGTAAGCGGCAGGCGCTGGCCGTTCATCTTCCGCGCGGCGTCGGAGAGGAGGAACTCGATCGCGGCGGCGACGTGCTCGGCGGGGGTGAAGGTGGGGAACTCCTCGCCGGGGCTCGCCTCGCGCATCGCCGGGGTGAGGATCGCGTCGACGACGACGACGTTGGCGGTGGCGCGACTGCCTTCGAAGCCGTCGGCGAGAGCCAGCGTCCAAGCCTCGGCGGCCGCCTTGGCGGCGGCGTAGGCGGCGTTGGTGTCGGTCGGCGCCTGTGCCTGCTTGGAGGAGACGAGGACGAAGCGGCCGTACTCGCCGGCGAGCAGCGCCTCGTGGAAGGCACGGGTCGTGTGCTGCACGGTGCGGACCAGCAGATCGTGAAGCAGGGCCCAGTCGGCGAGCGGCGCCTCGTGCAGCGGCTGCCCGCCGCGCCAGCCGCCGACCAGGTGGGCGAGCCCGTCGACCCGTCCGAAGCGCTCGACCAGCGCCGCGCGCCAGCCGCGCGCCGCCTCCTCGTCGAGCAGGTCGACCGCGCGCCCGTCCCAGCGCTCGGCCGGAATCCGGAGGCGCTCCGCCACCTCGTCGATCGCCTCCTGGCGCACGTCGGTCGCCGCGATCGTCGCGCCGGCCGCGGCAAGCCGCTCGGCGACCGACGGCCCCAGGCCTCCGGCGACGCCGGCGATCGCGACGACTCGGCCGCTGAGGTCGCTCATATGGGGGAGGCAGGATTCGAACCTGCGTAGGCAGAGCCAACTGGTTTACAGCCAGTCCCCTTTAACCACTCGGGCACTCCCCCAGCCGCGTGGCCAGTTTACTGCGGGGCCGCGCCCAACCGCTCGGCCATCCGCTCGTTGAAGGCGGTGAGGGCCGACATCGGGCGCATGAAGACGGTGAGGACGGCGACGCGGCCCTCGGCATCGAGCTCGAGGAAGTCGATTCCCTCCAGCTCGCGGTCGCCGACCCGGGCCTTGAAGCGCAGCGCCACGGTGTCTCCCTCGCGCAGCTCGTCGACGTAGGCGAGGTCCTCGAGGGTGGCGGCGACATGGGTGAGGACCTGGGTGACGACGTCGCGACCCTCGAAGCCGCGGAAGAGGATCGGGCTGTGCAGCTCGACGTCGTCGCGCAGCGTCTCGCCCAGCAGCTCGATGTCCTTGGCTTCGGCGGCGCGGCGGAACGGGTGCGGCTCGGGCATCGGCGTGTACCTTACCCCCGTGCCGAACGACCACACGATCGCGCGGTTCTCGAACTCGCTGGGCGCGACCGGTCTGCGCTGGACGGGCAAGCTCAACGTGCCGCTGTACCGGATGAGCGGTGGGCGGATCGGCGGCAAGATCGGCCGGGCGCCGGTCCTGCTGCTGACCACGACGGGACGCAAGTCGGGGCAGAAGCGCACGGCTCCGGTCGTCTACCTCGCCAACGGCGAGAACGTGGTCGTGATCAACACCAACGCCGGCAACGCCAAGGTCCCGGCCTGGTCGCTCAACCTGAAGGCGGACCCGGAGGCCGAAGTGGAGCGCGGCCGGCGGCGCTACCCGGTACGCGCCCGGATCGCCGAGGGGGAGGAGCGGGCCGAGCTCTGGCGCCGCCACAACGAGCAGTACGCGGGCTTCGACGACTACCAGCGCAAGCTCGATCGCGAGGCGTCGGTGATCGTGCTCGAGCCGCGCTGAGACGGAAGCGCGGCGCTCAGCTGGCGTCGCGCAATACTTGCGCCTCGGGCAGCGAGCGCAATTTCTTCAGGGTGTTGGTCTCGATCTGTCGGATGCGCTCGCGGGTGACGCCGAAGGTGCGGCCGACCTCCTCCAGGGTCAGCGGTTCCAGTCCCGAGAGGCCGTAGCGCAGCTCGATCACCTGGCGCTCGCGCTCGGGCAGCGCGTCGAGGGCCCTGCGAACGCCTTCGCGCTGCAGCTGCTCGCTCGCTTCCTCGAACGGTTCGGCGACTTCTTCGTCGGCGACGAAGTCGCCGAGCTCCGATTCGTCTTCGTCGCCGACCGGCTTCTCCAGCGAGACCGGAACCTGGGAGACGCGCAGGATGTCGCGCACTTCCTCCAGCGGCCAGCGCAGCTCCGCGGCGATCTCGATCGGGTCGGGCTCGCGGCCAAGCGCCTGCACGAGCTGGCGCTCGACGTGGGCGACCCGGTTGAGCTTCTCGACCATGTGGACCGGGATGCGGATCGTCCGCGCCTTGTCGGCGATCGCCCGCGTCACCGCCTGGCGGATCCACCAGGTCGCGTAGGTGGAGAACTTGTAGCCACGGCGGTAGTCGAACTTCTCCACCGCGCGAATCAGACCGAGCGAACCCTCCTGGATCAGGTCGAGGAAGCTGAGTCCGCGGCCGAGATAGCCTTTCGAGATCGAGACGACGAGCCGCAGGTTGGCCTCGACCATCTGCCGCTTGGCGATCATGTCGCCACGCTCGATCCGCTTCGCCAGCTCGACCTCTTCGGCGGCGGTGAGCAGCTCGACCTGGCCGATCGAGCGCAGATAGAGGCGCAGGGAGTCGAGGCTCGGTTCGACGGTCAGGTCGAGGTCGCCTTTCGGCGAGGCGCCGTTGGAGGACTCGGTCGGCCGCGGCTTCGGGGGCTCGGCCGTCTCCCCGTCCGCCTCGGACTCCGCCTCGGCGGAGACGACTTCGACGCCGATCTCGAGCAGATGGGCGTGCAGGCCGGAGATCTGGTCCTTGGTGACCTCGACCTCCTCGAGGGTGACGGCGATCTGCTCGAAGGTGAGGTAGCCGCGCTCGCGGCCCAGCGCGATCAGCCCGCGCAGCTCCTCCGGCTCCGCGAGCGGCTGTACATCCGAATCCTGATCCAGTCCCTCCGGGACCGTCTCCAACGGTTCGATCTCACTGCCTCCGCTGCCAACCCTCTCCCCCTGGCGGGGGGCCGACCCCAACGCTCCGGCCGCTGCCAAGTATAGGCAGATATCGTCGTTCGGTCGCCAGGTCGATATCCGCTCGGGAGCGCCCGTCGCCTAGTCTTCATAAGCGGTGGCAGCGCGGCCGACAATCACTCCCTCGCCCTCGGCGCCGGACGTGCAGGCGTCGGTCCCGGCGACCCAGGTGAGCCTCTCGCGGGTCGGGGTGACCGGGGTAGAGAAGGTGATCCGCGTCAAGGCCGACGGTGCGGAGAACCTCTATCACGCCGGCTTCGAGTGCTTCGTCGACCTCGAGCCACGCCAAGCGGGCGTGCACATGTCGCGCTTCGAGGAGATCGTCGGCGAAGCGATCGACGAGGTCGTGCTCGGCGAGGCGTTCCGGGCCGAGGTGCTCGCCGCGCACATCGCCGAGCGGGTGCGCGAGCGTCAGCGGGGACGGCGCGCGGAGGTGTCGGTCGAGGCGCGCTACCCGCAGACCGTCAAGACGCCCGCCAGCGGTCACTCGACCCAGGAGATCTACGTTCTGTTTGGGACCGCCGTCGTCTCCGGACGCGGGACGCGGACGCTGACCGGCGTGCAGGCGCAGGGGATGACGGCCTGCCCGTGCGCGCAGGAGATGGTCGCCGAGCTCGGTCGCGAACGGCTGGCCGAGGCCGGCTTCGACGCGGATCAGGTCGAGAAGGCGATCGACGCCGTGCCGGTGGCCACCCACAACCAGCGCGGCGTCGGCACCCTGTACGTCGGCTGCCCGGAGGGCGGTGACGCTTGGATCGACGCCCCAGAGCTGCTGCGCATCGTCGAGAGCTCGATGAGCTCGGAGATCTACGAGCTGATGAAGCGCCCCGACGAGCTGGCGGTGGTCGCCAAAGCCCATGAACAGCCGCGCTTCGTCGAGGACTGCGTACGCGAGATGGTCCGCCAGGTGGTCGAGGGCTACACCGACCTGCCCGAGGAGGTCTTCGTCATGGCCCGCCAGGAGAACCTCGAGACGATCCACCGCCACAACGTCGTCGCCGAGCGCCACGGCAAGCTCGGCGACCTGCGCCGCGAGCTCGCCTCCGGAGAGCACCAGCACCGCCACACGACGATGCGCGAGTGGCTCGAGTCCCCAGGCGCCTGAGCCGACGCCCGCGCAGCGTGGGTGCAACGTCTTGTCCCCCAATCTAGGGGATAGTGCGTTGCACCGAGGCGGAGTAGCGAATCAACGCATGGAATCGGCCACCAGCGCGAGAAATGGGCCCGGATTGCGCTTGAGCATGCGATAGGTCGCGCGGTGCACCGTGTAGCCGGCTGCTGTGAGCCCGACCGTGTTCTCATGATCGCGCTCGAACGCCGCCCGATCGCTGTGGAAGGCATAGCCGTCGGTCTCGACTATCACTTTCGCCCGAGGCCAATAGAAGTCGACGAGGTGTCCCTCGACCTGGACGTTGACCTGGGGAAGCGGCAGGCCGGCCCTTTGGCAGAGGGAGAGGAAGTCGACCTCCAGCGGAGAGACGGTATCCGCCGCTCGCGGGTCTACGCGAGCGGCGACCCGTCGTAGGCGGCGAAGGCCCCTCCGCCCATTGCCTTGTTCGATGACGCGGTGGAGCTCTCGCCAGACGAGGCGCCCGCTACGGTCGGCGTCGACGATCATGTGCTCGAGCTGCCGTTCGTTGAGCCGGACCGCACTGTCCATGATCGTCCGCTCGACTGAGGTGACCGGAATGCCCGCCTCGACGGTCACGTCCTCGTCCGGCAGCGAGCGGGTCTGGTGGAGCCAAACGCCGTGCGGTCGCCTGTGTCCTGAGACGCGGAGCACCTCGTGCGGGCGCCTCGATCTCCTGATGCCCCAGAGCTGGGCGGCGCTTCCATGGGAGAGGTACGAGCCGGGACCGCAGGCAAGAGTCGCCGCCATCCACTCGCCATAAGTGCCAACGCGCCTGTGGCCAAGCGCGAAGACCCCGCGGTGGATAGGCAGCAGTATTTCCCTTGCGACCTGATGCTCGATCCATCGAGGTCCGATGCCACGCCTGATCAGCTGACGCCACGCAAGCACTCCGTGCTGTTGTTCGGCCAACTCACGAACCAAACGACCCACTTCGTTGGGTGCAACGCGTTGTCCCCCAACCTCGGGGTCAAAGCGTTGCACCTGAATGGAGGACGGAGCGCCCTGGTTGCGTGCAACGTTTTCTCCCCCGTCCTGGGGGTCAACGCGTTGCACCCGGGGGATGGCTGGGGGGTTCGATGACACGGCCGGACCCTGACTGGGAGGGGCGCGCGGGTGGTGCACCGACCCGCGTAGAACGAGCACGAATGTGTGACAGAACTCGGGACGCGTCGACCGAGGGCCGGTGCTCGCAGGTCCTCAGCCGTGGCTGGCGCGGGCGGAGGTGGCGCGGGAGCGGCGCTCTTCCTCGATGCGGCGGCGGAGGCCAAAGAAATAGTCGGCACCGGAGATCAGGGTGACGGCGACGGCAAGGTAGACGAGGGCGTTAACCCAGGCCGGGGCCGGGTTGGCGGCGATCAGGGCGAAGACGGCGGCGATCTGCAGCACCGTCTTCGCCTTCCCCAGCCAGCTGGCGGCGATCACGACGCCGCGCTCGGCGGCGACCACGCGCATCACGGTGACCGCGAACTCGCGGGCGATGATCACCATCGCGACCCAGGCCGCGAGCCGGTCGAGCGAGACCAGCGAGACGAGCGCCGCGGCGATCAGCAGCTTGTCCGCGATCGGGTCCATCAGCTTGCCGAAGGTGGTGATCGACCCGCGCGAGCGGGCGAAGTAGCCGTCGAGGCCGTCGGTCGCGGCGGCCAGGGCGAAGACGGCGGCGGCGAGGGCGTCGCCGTTCGGCGTCTCCCCAAGCAGCGCCACGACCACGACCGGCACGGCGAGGATGCGCAGCAAGGTCAGCGCGTTGGGCAGGTTGAGCGGGAACACGGCTCAGTCCGTCTTCTCGGCGAGGGCGAGCTTGGCGTCGTGCTCGGCGAAGAAGCCCTCGCCCTCGATGCTGATGTGGGGGACGAGGCGCTCCATCCAGCGCGGCAGCCACCAGGCGCGGCTGCCGAGCAGGACCATGATCGCGGGCACGAGCAGGCAGCGCACCAGGGTCGAGTCGATCGCGATCGCGACGGCGAGGCCGACGCCGAACTCCTTAACCACCGGGTTGCCGTTGAGGACGAAGCTGGTGAAGACGCAGACCATGATCGCCGCGGCCGAGGTGATTACGCGGCCGGTGTTGGCGAGGCCTTCGATCACCGCCTCCTTCTCGTCGCCGCTCTCCTCGTAGTGCTCGCGCATCTGGGTGAGGAGGAAGACCTCGTAGTCCATCGAGAGGCCGAAGAGGATCGCGAACATCAGCAGCGGCACGAAGCTGACGATCGGGATCGCGTGGTCGAGCCCGATCAGCGAGGAGCCCCAGCCGAGCTGGAAGACGGCGGTGACGACCCCGTAGGCCGCGGCGACCGAGAGTAGGTTCATGACCGCCGCCTTTAGCGGCACCAGCAGCGAGCGGAAGGCGAGCAGGAGGACGATGAAGCTGAGCGCGACGACGATCGCGATCATCAGCGGCAGCTTGTCGGAGATCTGCGTGGCGAGGTCTATGTAGCCCGCGGTCTGGCCGCCGACGTAGGCGGTCGCTCCCGTCCCCTTCAGCGCCCGCGGGATCGTCGTCGAGCGCAGGTCTTCGACGAGACTGACCGTGGCGTCGGCCCAGGGCGCCGATTTGGAGATCACCGTGAAGACGTTGGCCGTCCCCTTCTTGTCGAAGGTCGGCGGCCCGGTCCCGTCGACGTCGGGGGCGGCGGCGATCGCCTTCTCGAGCTTCTGCGCGACGCCCTTGCATTCGGCGGCGCTGTCGCATTCGGTCGCGATCAGCAGCGGCCCGTTGACGCCCGGCCCGAACCCCTGCGTGAGCCCGTCGTAGGCCTGGCGCGCGGTGGTCGACTTGGGCAGGGCGCTGATGTCGTTCTGACCGAGGTCGAGCTTGCGCAGCGGCAGGGCGAGGACGATCAGGATCGCGAGCGCCACCAGAGCCGCGCGCCATGGCCTGCTGGCGACCCCACGCGCCCAGCGCCGCCAGCCGTGGGGCTCGGCGTCGTCGGGGTGGGTCTTGCCGAGCCGCACGCGCAGCGAGTTGATCCGCGGGCCGAGCGCCCCGAGCATCGCCGGCAGCAGCGTGATCGCGGCGCAGACGGCTACGACGACGGCGATCGCGGCGGTGAAGCCGAGCGTGCTGACCAGCGGGATGCCGGCGAAGGCGAGCGAGCAGAGCGCGATGACGACCGTGAAGCCGGCGAAGACGACGGCTCCCCCCGCGGTCGCCGTGGCCCGCGCGATCGACTCGCGCATCTCCATCCCTTCGCCGAGCTGCAGCTTGTGGCGGGTGACGATGAAGAGCGCGTAGTCGATGCCGACGCCGAGGCCGATCATCGTCGCCAGCGTCGCGGCGACGCTCGGCATCTGCACGACGTTCTCGAGCAGGCGCAGGATCGAGAGCGAGCAGGCGAGGCCGAGGATCGCCGAGGAGATCGGCAGCACCATCGCCGTCGCGGTGCCGAAGGCGAAGAGGAGGATGACGACCGCCGCCGCGATCCCGATCGCGTCGCTGGCGCCGGTGTCGGGCTTGGAGAGCTGCTGGCCGACGTAGCCGCCGACCGAGACCCTGAGGCCCGCGACTTCGGCTGGCTCGCCGGCGTCGAGCACGGCTAGGGCCTGGGGTTCGGTCAGTTCGCCGGGACCGACGCTAAGGACGACCGGCGAGTAGGCGACGGAGCCGTCTTCGCTGAGGAAGCGCGCTCCCGCCGGGCTGAGCGGATCGGCCGCCGAGTTGACCTCCTTCAGCCCTTCCAGCCGCTCGAGCGATTCGCTGATCGCGGTGGCGTAACGCGACGCCGTCAGCTTTTCCCCGCGCTTGGCCTCGAAGACCAGGGGGTTGCTGCCGTAGGCCTGTTCGGGCAGGTCTTCTTCGAGCAGTTCGGTGGCGGAGGTCGAGCCGGTGCCCGGCAGGGTGAGGTTGTCGTTGGTCTTGCTTTCGCCCGTCTGACCGACGAGGACGAGCCCGACCGCGAGCACGACCCAGGTGGCGATGACGGGCCAGTGATGGCGCGAGCAGAAGCGGCCGATCGCGTAGAGGGGAGCGGTCATGACGGCATCATCCTCCCTCTTCGGGCGGCGAGTCCGGCGGCGGCACGCTGCCGGTCTCGAGCGGGGCGGGGACGGCGCCGACAAGGGGTTCGCCAAGCGTCTGACGCAGGACGGCGAGGTGCGCGGCGTGATTCGCCGCCAGGGCGACCGCGAGGTTGCTCGGCGCCGCCTCCTCCATGCGCGGCGCGGCTTCCCCGGCCAGGCCGAGCGCCGCGCTCTCCTCCGCGTAGAGGAGGTCGAGCGCTTCCCGGCGGGAGCGCGGATGCGGCGGTTCGAAGCTGCCGGCTTCGGCGTCGGTTCGGCCGCCGAGGCCGCGGATCGCCTTCTCGATCGCGTCGACGTGCGCCAGGCCCTGACCCCGGAACTCGCCAGCGACGGCCAAAGCCTGGCCCCCGAGCGCGGCTTCGGCAGCGGCGTAGGCGTCGAGCAGGGTCAATTCGTGGGAGAGCAGGCCGTTGAGCAGCTCCACGTCCGCTGCCTTCTCGCTATCGGTGCTGGCCCCTTTGCCGCTCTTTCCGCAGCCCGCGGACGCGAGGGCTAGGGCCATGACGAGGAGTGCGAAAAAGAGGACGGCGCGGTGGATGCCGCGCCGTCCCCCTACTGACCGCGATTCCATTCGCTCCGCGCGCATCGCGCGTGGAGCTTATGGGCTTTGGCGTTTGGGCCGCTACGCCTTTCGGGAGGCTTTCTTGGCTTTGGCTTTGCTCTTGGCTTTGGCCTTCTTGTCAGCAACAGGAGTCTCGTAGCTCAGCAGCGTGACATTGACAGGAATTCCCTCCTCGCCAGACTTGGCGAGGCGCTTGGCGCTGGCAACATGGATCTTGACGACCTTCGCGAGCGTGTCGTTGATGAGGTCGACCAGTTCCTCCCAACCCTGTTCGTCGACGACGCCTGGCGTCCAGCTCAGGTGGCGATCTTCACGGGCGTCGAAAGTACCGCCCTTCAACGCGGTGAACACGTCGTCGATGATCATTCGGATTACCGACGTGCTCACGCCGGGCTTGACCGAGTCCGGCAGCGACTTCCAGTCTTTGTCGGTGAGGAAGGCCCGGGCGGTCGCCCTGTAGTAGTGCTCGACGGCGCCGCGTCGGGGCTCGGTCTTGACCATCTCGATGCATTCGAAGTCCTTGAGGACTTTGACGTGGTAGCTCACCTGGCTCAGGCCTTCATCGAGCTCCTTGGAGAGTTCGTTGGGGCTGGCCATCCGCTCGTTGAGAATGGTCAGGATTTCAACCCTGAGCGGATGCGCGAGCGCCTTGACCAGTTTCTGGTCGACGCCCGTCTCCTTTTTCTTGCCTCTCTTCGCTGACGCTGACTTGGTTTTGCCCTTTGCGGCCAAAGTGAACTCCTCCGTTGTGTTTTCGCGGCCTTCTAGCACTCCATCGTATTAGACAGGAGGGCGGTTTTGCAAGCCAGGGAGCCAAGTCCGCCCCACGCTTGGCCGAGCAGCCTCCGGTAGATCCTTATTACTGGAACTAATTCCAGTAATAACAAGGTCTAAATCGCGTCAGGACAGTCGCGATCCCAAAACGCCGCAACATCTCTTAGAGGGGGGGTGAGGCAGGGTGAAGGTCTCGAAGACAGACGGCGTTATGCCCTTGCTTTCAACGACGAAGAGTCGTTAGGACCGGTGGCACGGGGCCTCGCTCGCAACGGAGTCGAGGCCCCCTCCACCGCTTCCGCAGACCTGATTCAGTTCGGGGGTGGGGATAACCGAGGAAAGAGCCCGCGTCGCCCGCATCGGCGACCTCGCCACCGAGATCCACGCCTGCCGTCGCTGCCCGCGTCTGGTCGAGTGGCGCGAGGAGCGCGCCGGCGATCCGCCGCGCCGGTACCGGGGCGAGGATTACTGGGCACGGCCGCTCGACGGTTTCGGTGACCCCGGCGCCCGGGTCGCGATCGTCGGCCTCGCCCCCGCCGCGCACGGCGCCAACCGAACCGGCCGGATGTTCACCGGCGACCGCTCGGGCGAGTGGCTCTACGCGGCGCTGCACCGGGCCGGGTTCGCCAATCAGCCGCACTCGGAGCGGCGCGGCGACGGCCTGCGACTGCGCGACGCCTACGTCACCGCCGTCGTCCGCTGCGCGCCGCCGGCGAACAAGCCGATGCCGGCCGAGCGCGACAACTGCCTCCCCTACCTCGAGCGCGAGCTGGAGCTGCTCGAGCGCTGCCGGACGATCGTCGCGCTCGGGGCCTTCGCCTGGGACGGAGTCCTGCGGGCGCTCGCCGCCCTCGGCGGCGAGCTACCGCGACCGCGGCCCAAGTTCGGCCACGGCGCCGAGACCGCGGCCGGTCGCTGGACCCTGCTCGGCTGCTACCACCCGAGCCAGCAGAACACCTTCACCGGCCGGTTGACGGAGCCGATGCTGGATGCGGTGCTGACTCGGGCATTGGAGCTAAAGGGATGAGCATCCAGCTCCCGTTATTTCGCAAAGTGCGGCGATCTTTCAAATCCCAGGATCGAGATCGTGACTGGGATGCCTTTCTTGCCCGCCTTGCATAGCCGTTCGCCGCTGCGACGGTGAATCACGAATAGCTGACATAGCGTCTTGGCCAACAACCGCATTGCTTCGCGCCAACCCCTTGGATCGAGGACCACCGGCATCCAGGTCATGTGCCTGTCGTGGCGCGCGTTGAACGTTTTGTCATTGAAGGACATGACGATGTCGTCCAGCAATGACTGCAAGATCTTTGCGTCGAAGTCCCACTTGAACGACGCTGGGGCCACCTCCCAGGTCCGGTCATCGAAGACGATGCTCGGCTTTGCCCGGTAAAAGGACTCGTTCGCGCCGCGTCCCGTTACCTGCCTCCTTTCGACCAGTTCGATGAACCAAGCTCCTCGAGGATCTGGACCTGCTTGTAGAAGGCGGTGACGTCGAGCTCGATTTCGTCGCCGATTTCGACCGTGCTCGCTACCCGTTCGTTGAGCACGGCGAGGATGTGCTCGCGGACTTCGTGTCGCAGGGCTTCGATCAGACGCCTGTCGACGAAGCTCTTCAAGCGGTCCTTGCGGACTTCCTTGATGCTCTTGTGGCGAATGGGCCTGGGCCTCGAGGCGCGCTTGGCTCCCGACTTCGGCCTTAGCTTCCGCCTGGGCTTGGCTTTCGACTCGCGCTTCTGTTTCTCGGACATTGGCGTTCTCTCCTCCGTGATCCGCTGACGACGCTGCCGGCTTGAGCTTCTGCCGGATGGATACCAATCTAAAACTTGCCGCAGACCAGGCACAAGATCGGTCCGAATTCCTAAATAGTTGAAACGAATTTGAGCGTTAAGCGGTCTCTATCGGTAGGAACTCAAAGGAGGCCTTTGCCGATGGAAAGACCGCGGATCAAGAAGACGACGCAGAAGCTCGACGCCCCGAACGGGGACCTTTACCTGTTGCGAGCCAGCGCGACCAGGGACATCCACATCGAGCAGCCCGGAGAGGAGGGCCGGGAGCTGATCGACGCGATCGACGGCACGCATACGCGCGAGGAGCTGATCGAGCGGTTCGGCGAGAAGGAAGTCCTCGAGCTGCTTGCCCAGTTCGAGGAGCTGGGCGTGGTCGAGGACGCGACCGACGACGAGAGGATCGACCCGGGGACGCGCGAACGGCTCGACCGGCAGCTGCGCTACTTCAGCGACGTGACGGCCGGCCCGACCCCGTCCGAGGCACAAGGCCGGCTGGAAGAGGCGCGCATCGCGGTGCTCGGGGTGGGCGGCCTCGGCGGCTGGGTGGCGCTGAACCTGGCCTGCGTCGGCGTCGGCGAGATGCTGCTGCTCGACTTCGACCGGGTCGAGCTCAGCAACCTCAACCGCCAGGTCCTCTACGGGGAGAACGACATCGGTCGCTTCAAGGCCGAGGCGGCGGCCGATCGGCTGACGCGGTTCAACTCCTCGATCGAGCTCGAGCCCAGGGTGCAAAAGCTCGACAGCGAAGAGGCGGTCGCCGAGGCGATCGAGGGCTACGACGTGGTGATCGACGCCGCCGACTGGCCCGCCCACGACATGGAGCACTGGATCAATTCGGCCTGCTTCGCGGCGCGGATCCCGTTCATCGCGATGAGCCACTTCCCGCCGGTGGCGAGGGTCGGGCCGATGTACGTGCCGGGGGTGACCGGGTGCTTCGTCTGCCAGGAGATCGGCTACCGACGCTCCTTCCCGCTCTTCGATCACGCGATGGAGCAGCAGCGCGGCCAGGACTCCCCGGCGGCGACGCTGGGGCCGGCATGCAGCCTGATCGGTGGCCAGGTGGGGCTCGACGTGATGCACCACCTGACCGGGCTCGCCGATCCCTCGACGCTCGGCGTCGGCCACATCTACGACCTGCGCACGATGGTGGTGGAACGGGAGCCCGTGGTCCCGGCCGACGACTGCCCGGTCTGCGCCAAGGTGCCGCTGGTCGAGCGCTGAAAACGCGCCGCTTATCCCTGGTGCCCGCGTCGGCGGGCGAGGTGCCCGGCCGTGCCTGAGACGAAGAGCGCCAGCCAGCAGTAAGGAGCAAGGGTCGGGTTGAGGAAGGCGATCGGGATCGAGACGAGGAAGAAGGCCGCGATCGCCAGGGCGCGCCGCCGGTCGGCGCGCACCTCCTCGGGGGAGGTCCGGGTCAGGCCGCCGCGGTGGGCGTAGGAGAAGAGCAGCGAACCGACGAGGATGACGCCGACCAAGTTGACCGCGTAGAGGACAACCGCCGCCTCGGCGCCACCGTGATCGCCGAGAACCTCACTGCTGAACGGCATCAGCACGATCCAGGCGAGGTAGAAGAGGTTGAGCGCGATCAGCGTGCTGTCGAAGCGGACGACCTCGCCGAAGAAGCGATGGTGGACGAGCCAGAAGCGGCCGACGACGGCGAAGCTGATCGCGTAGGCGAAGACGTCCTGGCGCTGGGCCCAGAGTTCCGACCAGAGCCTCCCGCCCGAGGCTTGTTCGGGCACTTCCAGCTGCAGCACCAGCAGCGTGATCGCGATCGCGAAGACGCCGTCGCTGAAGGCGACGATCCGCGAGAACTCGACTTCGTTCTCCTCCCGGTGCTTAGCGTCGCTGCCGGCCATCGCGCAATCATCGGCGCCGGGGGCGACGGAACCGGCAGGCCGCTCCTACAATTGATCGACCCGCCGACGTAGCTCAGCTGGTAGAGCACTTCACTCGTAATGAAGGGGTCCCCGGTTCAAGTCCGGGCGTCGGCTCTGCTCACCAGATCGTCGCGACGCCGTGGGCGACGATGGCGGGGTCGCAAGTGACGAGCGGGATTTGCTCCGCTTCAGCCTGAGCGACGAGCAGGCGGTCAAAGGGGTCGCGCTGAGGGCTGCCGCCGACATCCACGTACGGAAGGCGTCGGTATGCGGCGGCGTGATCGACGGATATCGGGAGCAGCACGAATCCCTCCGCCAGCAGCTCCTCCGCCCAACTATCGATGACCTCGAGCTTGCCAAGCGATGCCTTGATCGAGACCTCGAAGAGCGTCCCGGCGCTGAAGAGTGGGCCCTCCGCGCCGGCTATCGCTTCGCGCGCCGGCTCGGATAGACGAGCATCGTCGCTCAGCCACCAGAGCGCGGCGTGGGTGTCGACGAGAAGCCTCAGTCGAGGGCCCCGAGGTCACGGGCCACGTCCTCAGGCCATACGTCGAAGTCGGCGGCCATCTTGATCTGACCGGCGAGAGCGCCGGGCTCGCGGCGGGCAGCTCCGGGCTTGGAGATGGGGACGAGCTTGACGACGGGCTGCTTGCCACGGCGCAGCTCGACCGGCTCGCCTTTCTCGGCGAGCGCGACGAGCTTCGAAAGATTGGTCTTCGCCTCTCCGATGCTGAAGATGGTCACGCAACGAAACTAGCGAACTTGGCCAAGTTGGTCAACCGGGTCGTGGCGCTTCCTCACCTCGCCGGCGCCATAGGAGTACGCTGCCCTCCGGTGCGCCGGGAAGACTGGTCGGCATTTATCGCCCATGCCCGTGAGCCAGGCCACAGCAACCGCCCCCAGCAGCGCCCGAGCGGGAACGCCTCCTAGGCACCGGCCGCGCTCGACGAACCTGCTTGCGCTGGCGGCGCTCGGGGTCGTCTTCGGCGACATCGGGACGAGCCCGCTTTACGCGATGCAGGCGATCTTCACCGGCGATCACCCGGTGCGGGCGACGGCCGCGGACGTCTACGGAGTCATCTCGCTCGTGGCGTGGTCGCTGACGCTGATGGTCTCGATCAAGTTCGTCGTCTTCGTCATGCGAGCGGACAACGACGGCGAGGGCGGCGTGATGGCCCTGTACGCGCTGGTCCGCAAGGCGACCCTGCGGCGACCGGCGGTGAAGACCGCCCTGCTCACCGCCGGGGTGATCGGCGTCGCCCTCTTCTTCGCCGACGCGATGATCACTCCCGCGATCTCGGTCCTCTCTGCCGTCGAAGGCGTCGAAGTCGCGGCCCCCGGCCTCTCCTCGATCGTCCTGCCCGTCACGATCGGGGTGCTGGCCCTGCTCTTCGCGATCCAGCGGCGTGGCACGGCCGTCGTCGGTCGGCTCTTCGGGCCGGTCATCGTCGTCTGGTTCGCGGCGCTCGCGGCCGCGGGGATCGCGCGGATCGCCCGCGATCCTGCCGCCCTGCGAGGGCTCTCGCCCACCTACGCGGTGGACTTCTTCGCCAACCACCCGGCGACGGCGTTCCTCTCGCTTGGCGCCGTCGTCCTCGTCTTCACCGGCTCGGAGGCGCTCTATGCCGACATGGGGCACTTCGGCAGGCCGGCGATCAGCCGGGCCTGGTTCCTCGTCGCCTTCCCGGCGTTGATGCTCAACTACGTCGGCCAGGCGTCGCTGATCCTCGACACGCCAAGCGCGGTCTCGAATCCGTTCTACCTCCTCCTGCCGGACTGGTCGCGAGTGCCGATGATCGCGCTGGCGACCTGCGCGACCCTGATCGCCTCGCAGGCGGTCATCTCCGGAGCCTTCTCCGTGACCCGGCAGGTGGTGCAGCTCGGCTTCCTGCCGCGGATGACGATCCGGCACACGTCGGCTGAGACGATCGGCCAGGTCTATCTGCCGGTGGTGAACTGGACCCTCTTCGTCCTCGTCGTCGGGCTATGCCTCGGCTTCGGATCGTCGGGGAAGCTGGCAACCGCCTACGGGATAGCGGTCATGGGCACTCTCCTGATCGACTCGATCCTCTTCCTGGTGGTGGCCCGAACCCTGTGGCGCAGGCCTCGCTCGGCGATCGCCCTCGGCATCGTCGCCTTCGTCCTGCTCGATCTGCTCTTCCTCGGCGCCAACCTGCCCAAGATCGCCGAGGGGGGCTGGCTGCCGATGCTCGTCGGCATGGCCATCCTGCTGCTGCTCACGACCTGGCACCGGGGCCGCGAGCTGGTCACCGCCGAGCGGGTCAGGACCGAGGGCGCGCTGCCCGACTTCATCGAGGAGATCCACCGCAAGGGGATCGGCACGCGGATCAAGGGGACCGCCGTATTCCTCAACCCCTCGAAGGAGACGACGCCGCTGGCGCTGCGCATCGCGCAGACGCGGCTTCGCGCCATCCCCGAAGAGGTGGTGATCCTGACTATCGACATCGGCAACGAGCCGACCGTGCCCGACGAGAGACGCGCCGAGCTAGATCTCCTCGGCGACCCCGACGACGGGATCTCGCACCTCACCCTGCGCTACGGCTACCAGGACAACCCGGACGTGCCGCGAGGGATCAACGTAGCCCGGGACCAGGGCCTGGCAAGCTTCAACCCCTACCACGTCACTTACTACCTCTCTCAGATGACGCTCGTGCCGTTCGGCGATCGGGGCATGGCGCGCTGGCGCAAGGACCTCTTCATGGCGATGAGCCGCAACGCCGCCAGCCCCGCCGGCTACTTCAACCTTCCCGCCGAGCACGTGGTCGGCCTCGGCGGTCAGATCCGGTTCTAGCGTCCGCTAAGGTCTTTCTGCGCAGGGAGCCCGTGGGAGGCCGGGACGTTTGTCGTTCCCACGGAGCCAAGGAGAGAGATGAAGCACAGACTCGCGGTCCCGGTCATGGCGGTGGTCCTATGCGCGTGGCTGGGGGCAGTCCCTGGCGCCCAGGCGGCCAATCACGGCAAGGGACAGAAACAGGCACAGCCGAAGAACAAGGTCTTCCTCGTCTGCAGGCACGGCTGCAAGTTCCACACGATCCAGCGCGGGGTCGACGCGGCGGGATCGTTCCAGCACAAGCCGAAGAACGCCAAGACCCAGGCGATCGTCAAGGTGAAGCCGGGCAAGTACGTCGAGGGGGTCGTGCTCGACGGGCGGCTGCGTAAGAAGGAGTTCGACGGGCTGAAGATCGTCGGGATGAAGGAGAACCCGCGCAAGCAGATCCTCGAGGGACGCGGCGCCAAGGGCGAGCTGGGACCGGCCCAGAACGGGATCGAGGCGGTCGACGTCAACGGCGTAACGATCCGCAACCTCTGGGCACGGAACTACGAATCGAACGGGTTCTTCGTCCACGCCGCGGTTCAGGCCGGGCAGGAATGCGACGGCTTCAAGATGGAAAACCTGCTCGCCTCCGACAACCGCTCCTACGGCCTCTTCGCCAAGGGCTGCCTGGGCGGCAAGATGCTCCACTCGAGCGGCTGGCATCAGGGCGACTCCGCCTTCTACATCGGCGAAACGCCGTGCGACAGCGTCACCTGGACCAACCACGGCGAGGCGCCGCCGCCCTGCCAGGCGAAACCGAAGTGGACGGTGTTGCGCGACGACGACGGCTACGAAAACGTGCTCGGCTACTCGGGCACCAACTCGAAGTACGTGAAGATCGTCGAATCGAACTTCTTCGACAACGGCGCCGGGATCGTGCCCAACACGCTCGACAGCGAGGGCTTCGAGCCGAACGGCTGGAACTACTTCGAACGCAACAACGTGTTCTGGAACAACTACAACTACTTCCTCGCCGGCACGTCGTTCAAAACCGTGTCGGAGGGCCTGGGTGAGCTCTCGGGCCTGACGATCAACTACCCGACGGGCACCGGGATCATCCTCTACGGCGGCGCCAACAACATCGTCCGCCAGAACAACGTCTTCGGTAACTACAAGTGGGGGATCGCCGCCTTCTCGGGGCCGGGCGAAAGCTTCGTCGCCAACGAAGGCAACGACGCGAAGAGCATCAACAACCAGATCGTCGAAAACACGATGGGGCGCGGCGGCGCCGACCCCAACGGCGAATACGATTTCCTCGGCGACGCCACCGGCGGCGGCAACTGCTGGGGCGGCAACAGCCCTGGGGCAACCTTCGACCCCGGCGTCGGCACGGTGCCGCTCGGCCAGATCTACCCCGGCTGCCCGCGGCCGCCGGTGCTGGCCGACCAGGTGCGCAGCCTCAACCTCACCGCCGGCATCCAGGTGATCCTCACCGACACGAGCAACCCGAAGACGATCCTCGGCTACGCCGGGCAGAGCCCGCCGCAAAACCAGCAGTGCTCCTGGGTTCGGCCGGTGGCGG
>Ga0207677_10000486_pt1 | contig 25874 bp, 20 predicted proteins | sample KBSMisM42_FD_184311 | JGI IMG/M metagenome (GOLD analysis project Ga0207677, IMG submission 184311) | Miscanthus rhizosphere microbial communities from Kellogg Biological Station, Michigan, USA - KBS Miscanthus M4-2 (SPAdes) (version 2) | ecosystem: Host-associated > Plants > Roots >...
CCACGCGGCGAAGTGTCCGCCTTTGTCGACCTCGTGGAAGTAGGTCAGGTTGGGATAGGCACGCCGGGCCCATGTCTCGGGCGGGCGATAGACGTCCTCCGGAAATACCGTGATGGCGACCGGGAGCGAGATCTCGTTAGTTTTCTGCGCGGCCGAGACGATGACGCTGCCTCGCGCGCCGTTCTCCCAATATAGCCGCGCTGACGAGGTTGCGGTGTTCGTCAGCCAGTACAGCGTGATGTTGTCGAGCACGTCGTCTTTTGTGGGTGACTTCTCGGGGTCAGCGCTATACGTCCACTGCGCGAAGCCGGGATGCACGAGGACCCACGCCGCGAGGCCTGCCGGTGAGTCCGTCGCGCCGTAGCCGACCGTCTGCGGCCGGGCGGTCATCATCGTGAAATAAGCTAGGTTCCCCATCTTGCCGGACCCGACGAGCGCATCGAATACCGCGCGTTCCTTTTCGGTAAGCCCCGCCGGTGCGGGCCCGCCCATCGGGAGCACCGCGGCGACTTCGGGAGGCACCGTCGCCGGCAGGTTGATGTGGATGCCAAGCAGTCCTGCGGCCCTCTGGCGGGCCATCGCGCTGGAGATGGGCGTGCCCCAGTCCCCGCCTTGGGCCACGTAGCGCGTATATCCTAGGCGCTGCATAAGTTCGGCCCAGGCGCGGGCGATATGGTCCGGGTCCCAACCGGTGGCCGTCGGTTTGCCGGAGAAACCGTAGCCCGGTAAGGATGGGATGACGACGTCGAATGCGTCGTCTGCGCTGCCTCCGTGCGCGGTCGGATCGGTGAGCGGCCCGATAACCTTGAGCTGCTCGATCACGGATCCCGGCCAACCGTGCGTGATGATCACCGGCAACGCATTCCTGTGACGAGAACGGACATGGATGAAGTGAATGTCCACCCCGTCGATATTCGTCATGAATTGCGGTAAGGCATTGAGCTTCACCTCCGCTTTGCGCCAGTCGTAACGAGTACCCCAGTAGCGGACGAGCGCCTGGAGATCTTCCAAGCGAGAGCCTTGAGATCGATCGGTGACGGTTTCGCGGTCGGGCCAACGCGTGGCCGCGATGCGTCGGCGGAGGTCCTCGAGCGTGGTCTGAGGGACGTGGGCAGTGAAGGTTCGGATCGAGCGATCTTCGACAGCACGACTCGTGGTGTCCGCCGCCACAACCACGCCCCCGGTGTCGGAGGCTGTCGTAGCCTGAGCGTGGTGAGCAGGGACGAACACGAACAGACCGCCACAAAGTGCGGCTATCGAACCGGCAAGAAGAGCGCGCCGAGCTGCGGTTGATTTGAAGGTAGTCATGCCGTAATTCCCTTTGCTGCCGTGGATTTCAGTATCAAGGTGCGTATCGATTGAAGACGAAATCGCGAGCCTTGACGGCGGAGTGGCAGGGAAAACACGTCCGCTGCATCGCCTCGTCAGCGGGTTTGCCGTTGTCGAATTGAGCGAAACCCCAGCCACCTGTCGACGCGTGCTTGATCGAGTCCTTGACCATGAACTGCACCCCGTTCTTGGGCGGCCCCGCCACGAAGCTTTGCGGGTGGCCAAAGACTTGGCTGCTCTCCTCCAACGCGTCGTAGCTCCACGCAATCCGGGCAATGACGGCACCGTCCGGGAAGGGCCGCTTCCCTTCACGAAAGGCCTTGATTGCCACGTCGTTACCCAGAATCGCGCGAAGATCGTTGAGAGTGCCTTCTTCGTGGGCTACCGAGATCAACGGCCAGTCCCGGTATCCGAGAGGGATTTTGACTCCGGAGACCGGCGCGGCCTCTCCATCGACATTTCCAGATGTGGAGGCCGTGAAGGTGACCACGCCGGAGAGAGCCACGGCCGCTGCCGACACGAAAACGCTGCGTTTCATGTGTCACTCCTTCACGATCCGTGCAAGCATTGAACCGGATCAAGGGCGAGGCTTCGAGCGTTTCCGACCGGCGCGTAACGCGTTGAGTGCGGCAGAGACGATGTCCGACTCATTGTCTATTAGCCTCCATGTAAGCCCCGGCCTCGTTGACGGCCTGCTCAGGAGTCTTGCCCCGCTCTCGCGCTACGAGGTAGGCGGCGTACCACTCCGACCAGTGGTGCTTCGGCGCGGTCCGTTCGTATTCGCCATGGTGCTCCTCTGTCTCTTGCAGAAGCGGTATGAGGGTCGCGACATCCATGCTGCCGAGCCCTCGTCCCGGAAGCCGCGTCTTGACCTCTTGGAGTACCCAACCGTTGCCATCCGGATCGCCGAATGAGGCTAGCGTGAGATAGGAGCGACCTTCCGGATCGGGCCCCCGAAGGCGTCCGTGTATGTCGGTGAAATGAACGCGGTCGCCCTCGAAATGGAACACCTCAGTTACGTCGACGCCCTGTTCGATAAGCTCAGCGCGTGCCACGTCTATGTCATCGACGATGAGCAGTAGTCCCTGGACGGAACCCGGCGTTGCGTTCGTGATTCCCTTGCCGAAGAAGAAAGAGCACGCCGAGCCGGGGGGCGTGACCTGCACGAGTCGCCAGTTGCCTCCATTGGCGAAATCGGCGTCCAGCCGCCAGCCCATGCTCAGGTAAAAGCGCTTTGCGCGATCGACATCGGACACCGGAATCACGACAACTTCGAGCTTCATGTCGACGTTCCCGGCGTGCCGGACTGGGCTTGCATGTTCACTAGTCATCACTGCGGTGCTCATCGTGACCTCCGTGGTTGATGTTGAATAGCATCCGGGTTCCGCGTTGCGAACGCTCCTTTCGCAGCGCCAACCGCAATACGTCATGTTGCGAAAAGCATGGCGATCACAGCGTCAAGGGTCCACGATCCGGGCCCGGCCAGCATCACAACGGTCAGTCCGAGGCAATAGAGCGCTTCGGGTAGATAGAGCAGATCGCCGACCCAATCGGCGTGATCGATCGGCTGCCACACGCGGATGCGCTTGATCGCGTCAAGTGCAAAGGCGCCGAGCGAGATCACGAAAAGCCCAAACGCCGCAAGCGCGGACAACAGCCCAAGAGTGAGCGCACATCCTGCACTGAACTCCACACCGGGTACCAGCCATTGCATGATCGGCACCGCGCGCACGCCGTCGTCTCGGAGCGTCTGTATCAGCGTTGCGTGCCTAGAATCGTTGAACAGCTTGTGATAGCCGCTGATCGCGAAGAACGTGCCAAGCGCGACGCGATTCAGAGTGAGCGCGGCGTCGGGAGCGTTCATGCCGACTGTGATGACAGATGGGTCCATGTTTCCAGAGCGTTCCTACGTCACCATCCATTCACCGCTTCGGGTACGCCGTGAAGACGTAATCCTTTGCCTTCACTATCGTATGGCACGCAGTCCCGCAATCGGCGCCCTTCCCAAGCGGCGTGAACGTGTCGGAATCGTCGTGATAGTCAAACTCGGCATATCCCCATGCGCCGTTAGGAAATCTCTTGCTGTCTCTCACCATGACGTCGACGTCATGCAGGGTGTCGGGCACCAGTGTGGGAGAGGGCGCCTCGGCACTCTTTTTCACATTCCAATGGATTTTCGCCATCTTCGATCCGTTGGGGAAAGGCTTGCCGTTGTCGGGAACGCCGGCCTTGTAGGCGTCGATCATCAGCGGATTGGCGACGATCACCTCGATCAGCGGACCGGATTGACTGACGGCGACAACCTGCCAGCGTTCGTATCCCCTGACCTCCGAGAAGGCGATCCCGTTTGGCACTTGGAGCGTGTACCTGTCCTGCGCCGAAAACGCCGTGCCACACAAAGTGGTCAGCACTACGGAAATCGTCGCAATCGTCAGTGTGCGTTTGCCGTTCATCGCTAGTACTCCTGTGTCAAGTTGGCGTAGTCACTGCGCCACCCGTTGCACTGAGGTGGCACTCGTCTGCTTCGTATCAATCGATACGCAATGCACGGTCGGAATGACACCAGACTGGCGGTGTCGAGTCGATTGGACGATGGTATTGCCCAATACGTTGGTATGAACCAGGCTAGTAAACAACGGAAGGCAAGCCGGTTCGAGGTGCCGGTCGGCGATCACACGCGGAGACGTAAGACACCATACTCACCAAGGCATGATGTACGATAGCAACAATGGTGCATTCGCAAGACAAGATCGTTTTCGTCGTGGACGACGATCCTCGGATCCGCGAAGCTTTGTCCATGCTTCTTGCAAGCTTCGATATGCGAGCAATCACGTTCGGCTCAGCTGCCGAGTACATGGCATATCCCAAGCCCGACGTCCCGGCCTGCCTGGTGCTCGATGTGGAACTTCCGGATATCAACGGGTTGGATCTCCAAAGCAGGATCGCGGAGGGGAACCACCCGCATATCGTGTTCATCACTGGACATGGAGACATTCCCTCTAGCGTGCGGGCGATCAAGACTGGCGCCGTGGACTTCCTGACGAAGCCGTTCAGGGAGGCAGATCTGATGCGCGCGATCAACGTGGCCCTCGCGGAGAATCGCGACGCCAGGCAAAACCGAGCGGAGCTAGGCGATCTGCAGCAACGCCTTTCGCGGCTGACGCCACGCGAGCGCGACGTGCTGCCTCTGGTCGTGAGCGGCCTTCTCAACAAACAGGCCGCGGCCGAGTTGGGCATCAGCGAGATCACGCTCCAGATTCATCGGAGCAAGATCATGAAGAAGATGGGTGCCGCGTCGCTCCCCGAGCTGGTGAGGATGGCCGGGACGCTCGAAATACCTGTGACCCACTCGCGGCGGCCGCAGAGCTGAGGGTGCTGGCCAAGCCCTCGTATCAAACAGCAGCAGGTGCCGAGGCGTCGGATTGCAAGGTGAACTGAAATACGGCGCCCCGAGGTGTGTTCGGGGCAAACCACAACCGGCCTTCGTGGGTCTCGATGATCGCACGGCAGATCGACAGGCCCATCCCCATACCGTCGGGTTTGGTGGTGAAAAGGGGATTGAATATTCGGTCGATGTCGTGCGACCCGATTCCCGTTCCCGTATCGGCAACTGCTACCATTACGCGGCCGCCTTCGTAGGGCTTCGACTTGATGCTTAAGATCTTCGGATCATCACTGGCCGCCATTGCGTCGACGGCGTTCATGATCAGGTTGAGCAGTACCTGCTGCAGCTGAACCCGATTTCCTCTGACCTCGGGCAGCTCGCTGTTGGGCTCAGCCTGGACGACAATCCCGTACTTCTCCAGGTCGCCGCGCGCGAGGGCAAGGGCTTCCCGGATGAGTTCGTTGAGGTGGAATGAGGTTATTTCGCGAAGGTCACTCTTGAAGTTGGCGCGGATGGTTCCAATCAGGGCTCCAGCGCGGTGGCCGTCAGCGACGATTCGCTTGAACGCCTCCTTAGCCTTGTCGAGGGTTGGGAGCGAGCGGTCGAGAAAGCGCAAGCCCGCATCGGCCGTTGTAACCATCGCCGTCAATGGCTGCCGGATCTCGTGAGCGATCGAAGCCGCGACCGCGTCTCCTGTCATCAGCCGTGCCTCTCGTTCCCGACGCTTAGCCTGCACCGCACGCTCGAGCAATAGGCGTTCGTGTTGCAGCAGCATATTCGAGCGCGCAACATTCGCATACAGTGCGGTCATCTCCACAAGCAACACTGCCATCACGACCGTTGCCGCCACGAGCTGATAAAAGCGACCAGCGTACCATGCAACCGTGTAGCGATTGCCACTCAGGACAGACGCCAAGGCAACCTCGATCAGAATCGCGCTAAGAGCAACCATCAGCCATTCGTCGAGCAGGGTTCGTCGGCGCGCCCACAGCAGGCACAAGGCAATGCAGCCAAGGACAAGAATTACGACGCCTCCGACTATTCTGCGAAAGAGACTGAGTGGGCGTACGTCAACAAAGGTTATTGGCAGGAGGTCATGATGCTGAGTGACAAACCAGAACAGCCCAAGCACGAGCGCGATCGTAGCTGCGACGCTCGAACTCACGGCAAGCCGCGTCCAGCGGGCGCTGATCGCACGATCAGTATCCTTAGTCAGCACGTAGCCGATGATGGCAAGCGGAAGCCCTGCGTGCCAGGACCAATAGAGCCAGACGGCGGATTGCAGACCTGAGCCAAACAGACCGGTGGGAGAGAACGCCCCCGGGAAGGCCAAAGCATGCGCCACGACGATTAGGGCAGAAAAGGTGTAGCCGGTCGCGATGACCAATAGGCCCCATTGACGCAAGATTGAGAACTGACCGAACAGTAGAACTGCAGTTACGCAGTCGCTAACGAAGAGCGCTGCTGCAAGAGAAGGCACGAACGCGTCGATCTGTGGCAGCTTCACAGAAGCGACGGGCCATGTGGCAGCAAGGATGGCGAGCAGCGCGAACACGAGGATGCGCGCCGCCCGGCGCTGACCGATGCTTGGCGAGATATTCGCTAGGACCTGTGGTTCCTGGCGCAACGATTGCGCTGGCTCTTCGCGATCACTTTCCGCCATCGGATGCCCATTGCCGAAAGTCGAGTTTCGAAGAATGCGCTCTGGGTCACCGTCTGACAAGCGCTGCCCGTATGGTCACAGGCCAACGCGCATATCGGTGGGCCACCTCGCACCGAAGCATGCATCTTTCACTCGACGGAATCCTGTAAAGCTTCGCTAACGGCCTTGAGTAGCTCCGGCCCGTCGAAAGGCTTGGTGAAGAAGCGGGAGTTGCTCCCACCCAGCGGCGACAATCGCGTCAGCGTATCGGGGTAACCTGTGATGAGGATAGTTGGCAACTCCGGACGGACGGCATGAACCAGTCTCAGCAGCTCAAAACCGTCCATGCCGGGCATGTCGATGTCCGAAATAAGACAATCGATCTCATCGAGACTTCCACCGTCGATCAGCTCTGTGCCGGAGCGGAAGAGACGCACCGCATAGTCCGCAGACTCCAGCAGATATTCAAGCGAGCGCAGAATACCCTCATCATCATCGACGACAGCAACAGTGTAGCCGGGAGGCTGATGAGTCATGGAATCCTTGCCGAGCGCAGATGGTGTCTTCTGTCCATTGTGGGCGATTGAGGTATGGCCGTATCTAATAGAAAGATGTGATGGCGCTCATTGCTTGAAACGGGATCATCCAGCGGCGCTGGCGGTGCGATGTACCGAAGCTCCAGGGGGCTACCCACTACTTTGATTCGGACGTGATAGGGCTCGATCCGCTGTCGATGCGCTTGCCAATATCAAACGCCTCGTCGATACGTCAGTTGCAGGCACGCCGCCATGTTGACGAGAGCAGGCAGGCGATTGGCCTGCATCTTCTGCATCACTCGGCCCCGGTGTGCCTTGACGGTGATCTCGCTGATACCGAGCTCGGCTCCCACCTGCTTGTTCAATAGGCCGGCGACGACCAGCAACATGACTTCGCGTTCGCGGCGACTGAGCGTCGCGTACCGCTGGTGCAACACTCTCAACTCGTCCGCGTGGTCGAGTGTCCTGGTGCTTCGCTCCAGCGCATGCTCAATGGCGGTGATTAGCACCTCATCACGGAATGGCTTGGTCAGAAACTCTGTCGCACCGCGTTTCATGGCCTGCACAGTCGTCGGCACATCGCCATGCCCCGTGACGAAGATGATCGGCAATTCGATGCGATCGGCAGCCATGCGTTCCTGGAGGTCGAGACCGTTGAGACCGGGAAGCAAAACGTCGAGTACGAGGCAGCTCGGCGTTGGCGGCAGCGGGGGCCGAGCGAGGAACTCCCGCGCGGAAGCGAAGAGCTCCGGTTGCCAGCCCGCGGACTGGATCAGTAATCTGAGCGACTCGCGTACCGATACATCGTCGTCGACCACGAAAACGACTGGTCGAGCGTGCGTAAGGCAGCCTTGGGCGGGGGCGGTTGCATTAGCTGCGTTGGAAGACAATGAAGTAACGAACGACATAGTAGGGGCCTCCATCTTTATCAGCGCGTTCATCGAGGTTGGCGATCGCTGCCACTGCGTGCCCAATGAGCGACGCCATGATTCGGCGCGCCTGCGTGCGGAGCGTCGCGACCATGGGTCGCACTCGTCCGGCTCTTGATACGTTCGCGCTATTACCGGTACTCCGCTATCACATCTTTCCGTTAAGACGGCTGGCTGGAGCTCGAAGTGCGCAAACCGGTAACGAACCAATGCCTCGGCATTTGTTGAAGTTTGCCGTCCAGCCCGGGGTGGTTCAGCGGCGAGCAAGGCTGGCGACGCCCTGGCGTAGACTGTCGGGCAGTAAGGTACTGGCTATGTCCGTCAGGCCAATACCCAGGACTCGGTCGGCCTGAGGGCGCAGGCTTGTATCCACAAAGGTGCTCCGAATGAGCCGCAGTCATATCCATCATGTGTAGCTCGGTCAATCCCTAGGTATCACTCTGGGTTTGTCTACACCGCCGAACGCGCCTGATTGGCAACTGGCAGTTTACGAATCCGCTTGCCCGTGGCTGCGAAGATCGCATTGGTCAGCGCCGGCATCACGCACGAAGTTCCCGGCTCGCCGATCCCGCCGGGCGCCTCCAGGCTCTTTACAAGGGTGACGTGTATTTCCGGCACCTCGTTGATGCGCAGCACTCGATAGTCGCCGAAATTGGTCTGCTCGACGCGACCTTCCTTGAGCGTGATCTCGCCGTAAAGCGCGGCCGACAAGCCGAACACTATCCCGCTCTCCATCTGGGCGCGAATCGTATCGGGATTGATCTGCACGCCGCAATCGACGGTACACCATACGTGCGTAGGATTTACGGCGCCATCCTCGTCGACGCTGACCTGGACGACTTGCGCGATAAAGCTGCCGAACCCGATGCAGAGCGCGATGCCCCGGCCCTGTCCCGTCGGCAGCGGCTTGCCCCATCCGGAGCGTTCTGCGGCGAGCTGCAGGACGGTTCTCGCCCTCGGGTTCTTCTCGAGCAGAGCTAGCCGATAGGAGAGGGGATCCTGCTTGGCGTCGGCAGCGAGCTCGTCGATGAAGCTTTCCACGACGAAGGTGCCGCGCGTGACGCCCACTCCGCGCCAGAATGCAGTGCGGATCCCGGGCGGCTCCTGCTCGATCCAGTCGACATGAACAGCGCCGATGGCGTAAGGCATATCGCGCGAGCCGTCAACCGCGTCGGGGTCGATGCCGTCTTTAATCCACACCGGGTTGAAGCGCGCGATGATGGACGATCCTGCGATGCGATGCAACCAGGCGAGCGGTTTGCCCTGTGCATCCAAACCGGCGCTAATCCGGTCATAGTAGTACGGCCTATACATGTCCTGCTGAATGTCTTCCTCCCGCGTCCAGATCACCTGGACGGGCCCGCGCACGTGCTGCGCGATCTGAACGGCCCGCACGGTCCCATCGAACTCGAGGCGTCGGCCGAAGCCGCCTCCCAGCAGATGATTGTGGAGGCGCACCTTCTCACGTGCGAGTCCCGTGAGCTTCATGATTGCCGCCTGCGTACGACCCGGGACCTGAGTGCCGACCCAGATTTCGCACCCCTCCTTGGTCATCTGCACCGTGCAGTTCATCGGTTCCATCGCGGCATGCGCAAGAAAGGGCTGCTCATAGACCGCCTCGATCTTGCGCGCGGCACTGATGATGGTGGCAGCCGCGTCGCCTTCATGACGGGCGATCACGCCGGGGTTCTCCGACACGCGAGCGAGTTGCTCGGCGATGTCAACGGTCGATAGCTCGGCGTTCGGACCTGCGTCCCATTGGGGAGCGGCGACCGCGAGACCCTGCTTGGCTGCCCACGTGTGAATTGCCACCACTGCGACGGCATCATCCAGCCGGACGACCTTCATCACGCCGGGTACGGCCTTCGCCTTCACTTCATCGAGACCTACGAGCTTGCCACCGAAGGTGGGCGAAGCTGCCACCACGGCGAATAGCATGCCCGGCAGCCGGGTATCGATGCCGTATTTCGCACTCCCATCGACCTTGCCGGCAGTGTCGAGACGCCGGTGCGGCGTCCCGATCAGCTTGAATTGCGCCGGTTCTTTGAGCGTCACGTTCTCGGGCACCGTCAGTTTCGCGGCGGCATCTACGAGACTGCCGTAGCCTAGCTTGCGCCCGGTCGGTACGTGCACGACCGTACCCTTCTCCGCGCGACAGCTGGACGCATCGACCTTCCAGCGACGAGCCGCTGCCGTCACGAGCATGACCCGGGCTGCAGCCCCTGCGCGGCGCACCGGCAAATAAGTGCCGCGAATGGCGGTCGACGCGCCCGTTATCTGAGCACCGAGGAGCGGATTGGCATAGACCTTGTCGTCCGGTGGGGAATGCTCTATCGCGACCGTATCGACGTCGACTTCGAGCTCTTCGGCAATCAGCATCGGGATCGACGTATAGGTTCCCTGACCCATCTCGATGACTGGCATCACAAACGTCACTTTGCCAGCACGATCGATGCGCAGGAAGGCGCTCGGTGCGAACGGCGCATCGGTCGTGAAACTGTCGCGCACTTCGCCGCGTGCAGGCAGATCGATGCCAAGCAGCAGGCCGCCGCCGATCGCGGCGGTCGCGGTGAGGAAAATGCGCCTTGAGGGAGAGGCAATGTCTTCGGTTCTCATCAACCTTGTGTTCATCTCATGCCTCCGCATCGCTAATGCCCGCGGCGCGCTTGATGGCAGCGCGGATCCGTGGATACGTACCGCAGCGGCAGATGTTCCCCGCCATGGCATTGTCAATGTCCGAGTCGTTCGGCTTCGCGTTGGCGTTGAGCAGCGTGCTTGCCGACATGATCTGGCCGGATTGGCAATAACCGCACTGCGGCACGTCCAACGCAAGCCACGCTGTCTGGATCTTCTTGCCCGCGGGCGTGGAGCCGATTGCTTCGATAGTCGTGATCCGCTTCCCTGCAGCCGCCGAAACCGGCGTGATGCAGGACCGCGTCGGCTGTCCCTCAATGTGTATGGTGCATGCCCCGCACAGGCCCATGCCGCAGCCGAACTTCGTGCCGGTCATGCTAAGCACGTCGCGCAGCGTCCACAGCAAGGGCATGTCATCCGGGACGTCGAGATTGCGAGGCTGTCCGTTTATGTTGAGCGTGATCATCGCGTTCGTCCTTTGACTCGAGTTGGGTGCACCGAACGCGCTCGATCACACCGCAACTGCCGACTTGAGTCCATTGGACGATGGTATTGGCATGAGAGTTACACGGTCGCAGCACAGGTACAGACACTCTACTAATCCGAAGGTATCGGCCGATACCATCGTCCAATCGACCAGGCACGATGGGTCTGTTGGGATTACCTCCGCAATGCAACCATGAAAGGGAGATCCATGACAACGAATCAGTATCGAGTGACGGAGCTTGTTCTCGCCGCAGCGCTCTCATCGGCGCATTGAATATCGTGTTCGCCGACAACAGCATCATCGGCCGTTTCGGTAGCGAGTCGTATGCGTACTTCAACAACCGGCCGATCGAAAATTCGCCCTCGACAGGCACCGGCATGGCGTTCAAGTCCGGCCGCGCCAGCGAACACTCAGCCGAGAATAGTCATCCAGCCGGTCGTCGAGCGCTTCGTACGTTCTTCCGATGATTGAGACAACGCGAGTGGGCGAAGCGATGAGCCGGCGCTTCTCTTGCGGGCCAACGTCGAACGCATTGGTTAGGGCACGGACCGGGTGCAGTGCGATGCTCGTCCTATGGCTTGCATCGCTCGCCCTTACCGGCTGCAAGGGTAACGCTCAACCGACAACGTCGCCCCCAACCGAAGTCTCCGTGATCGAGGTCACGGCACATCCCGCGACGATTTATAACGAATACGTCGCCCAAACGCAGGCGCCGGACACAATCGAGATCCGCAGCCAGGTTACGGGTCTTCTCGAGCGACAGGTCTTCACCGATGGAGCACGGGTCAAGAAAGGCGATGCGCTCTATATCATCGACCAACGGCCGTTCGAAGCGCAGCTGTCACAAGCTAAGGCGAGCCTCGCCCAAGCCGAGGCGAACCTCGTCAACGCCAGGCAGAACCTCGCCCGCCAGTCGAGGTTGATCGCCCAGAAGGCTGTCAGTCAGCAGGATTACGACACGGCTGTAGCCCAGGAGCGCTCGGGAACAGCATTAGTGGAGGCGCAGAAGGCTCTGCTTCGAAACGTGGAACTTAACCTAGAGTTCGCGACGTTGCGTGCGTCGCGAGACGGGTTCATGAGCAGCTCGCTGGTCAAGCCGGGCGCGCTGATCACCGCGCAGCAGACGCTTCTCACGACGCTCTATTCGAGCGATCCAATGTGGGTGAACTTCAGCATCAGCGAAGATAGATTCCTTGAGCTGCAGAAGACGCTTAAGCATTCGCCCGGCGAGAAGCCCGATGCGCGACCGTTCCTCATCCGGCTCGCCGACGGCACGAATTACACGCTACCAGGGAAGCTCGACTTCATCGACGCGACGATCGATCAGAAGAGCGGCACGCTGCAGGTTCGCGTCTCGGTACCGAACCCCCAGCGCCAACTGCGCCCGGGGTTGTTCGTTCGCGTCTTCGTTGCGGGCTTGGAGAATCCGAGCGCCCTACGGGTCCCACAGCAGGCTGTCCAGGAGCTGCAGGGGCTGAAGTCGGTTTATGTCGTCAATGCCGAAGAGAAGGCCGAACCTCGGCCCATCATTGCGAGCTATCGCCTCGGCAACGAATGGTTGGTCGACAGCGGATTGAATCCCGGCGATCGGATCGTGGTCGAGGGCGTCGGCAAGATCCGGGCGGGCGCTACGGTCAAGGCCGTTGCCGCGGCAACGCAAGGGGCCACGAACGCTTTGTCGGCCACGGCTGGCAAGAAATGAAGAGTCCCGTGCGCGTGGCTGCTTTGTCCTTGCGCATCGCCGCGCAGACCACCGTTGGCTATGTTCAACTTCTTCATTGAGCGTCCGGTCTTCTCGACGGTTATTGCGCTGATCATGATCCTGGTCGGCGTGCTGGCCATCTTGGGACTGCCGATCGCCCAGTATCCGCAGGTCATTCCGCCACAGGTCACGGTGACGACGAACTTCCCTGGCGCCAACGCCGAGGTCGTCGCGCAGTCGGTGGCTGCGCCAGTCGAGCAGCAGGTCAACGGTTCGCAGGACATGCTCTACATGGAGTCGAAGAGCGGCAACGACGGCTCGTACAGCCTGACGGTGACGTTCGACATCGGCACCGACAAGAACATCGACGCCGTCGAAGTGCAGAACCGGGTCGCGATCGCGCAAAGCCAGCTTCCCGCCGATGTCATCCGCAACGGCATCACCGTGCGCAAGTCGACGACCGACTTCCTGGAGGTAATTTCGCTCACCTCGCCGGACCGCACGTACGACGACGTTTTCCTGAGCAACTACGCACTGCTCAATCTGTACGACGCGCTGGGTCGCGTGCCCGGGGTCGGCCAGGTCCGCATATTCGGCGCACGCGACTATAGCATGCGCATCTGGCTTAACCCCGAGCGCATGGCCCGACTGCGTGTCACCGCGTCGGACATCGCTGCTGTCATCCGCGAGCAGAACGTTGTGGCGCCTGCAGGCAGCCTCGGGCTGCCGCCGGTGCCTGCCGGGCAGCAGATGCAGTATTCGGTGTTCGTGAAGGGACGACTGGCCGACGCGGCCGAATTCGAAAACATGGTCCTCCGCGAAGCCGGGAATGGTCTCGTGGTTCGCCTGAAAGATGTCGCGCGCGTTGAACTAGCCGCCGCGGACTATTCGGTCTACGGATCGAACGACGACATTCCCGCAGCGCTCATCGGGATCTACCTGCAGCCGGACGCCAACGCTCTCCAAGTCGCCAAGCACGTTAGGCAAGTGATGGAAGAGCAGGCGCCGGGATTTCCGCCGGGCATGATCTACACGATTCCGTACAGCACGACGCCGTTCGTCACCGAGTCGCTGAAAGAGGTGCTTAAGACGCTGGCCATCGCCTTCGTGCTGGTCATCTTCGTCGTCTATCTCTTTCTGCAGAGCTGGCGCGCGACGCTGATCCCGATTCTGGTCGTGCCGATCTCGCTCATCGGCACGTTTGGCGCGTTTGCCGCGCTCAACTTTTCCATCAACACGCTGACGTTGTTCGGCATCGTGCTCGCGATCGGAATCGTGGTGGACGACGCGATCGTCGTCGTGGAAGCAGTGCAGCAGCGGCTCGATGCGGGCGGGCTGACGCCTATGGAGGCGACCAAATCGGCGATTGCGGATGTCGCCGGACCGGTGATCGCGATCGCACTGGTGCTCGCGGCAGTGTTCGTGCCGGTCGCGTTTCTGGGCGGCCTGACGGGTCAGCTCTACAAGCAGTTCGCGCTCGCGCTCGCCGTATCGGTCGTGCTGTCCGCAGTTTGCGCGCTTACGTTTACGCCGGCGATGTGCGCGCTGCTCTTGATCCCCGTGGAAGAGGCGCATCCGAGGCACGGGGCGCTCGGCTGGTTCTTTTCTAAGTTCAATGCGCTCTTCGAGCGCTCGCGTAACGGCTACATCCGCAGTGTGGCCACGATGGAGCGACACGCGGTTCTGATGATGCTCACGTTCGGCGCGCTGCTCGTCGCGGTGTCCGGTCTCATCGCCACGCGCCCAACCGGGCTCGTACCGCCCGAGGATCAGGGTTATCTCATCGCGGTGGTGAGCCTTCCGCCTGCAGCCTCGCTCGAGCGCACGAACGCCGCGATGTCGGAGGTCACGCGGATCGCTCGCCAGGTCCCGGGCGTGGACGGCCTCGTGTATATCAGCGGCTTCAATCTGCTTACCGGCCAATCCGTCTCATACAACGGAACCGTGTTCGTGCGGCTGAAGTCTTGGGATGAGCGCAAGGCGCACTCGGAATCGGTCGACGCCCTAGTGCGGGCGCTGACCGGTCGGCTCAACGGGCAAATCCGCGACGCGAGCGTGCTGGTCCTTAACCCGCCGCCGATTCGCGGCCTGAGCACCGCCGGTGGCTTCACCTTCGTGCTGCAGAATCGCGGCGGCGCCGACACTGCGCAGCTGTCGCAGGTCCTGCAGAATCTTCTTTCCGAGGCGCGCAAGCGGCCCGAGATCGGGTTCGTCTACAGCGGTTTCGATCCGCGCATCCCGCAGATCGAATTCCAGGTCGATCGCGACAAGGTCAAGGCGCTCGGCATCCCGTTGAACGACGTGTTCTTCGCCTTGCAGACGTTCCTCGGCAGCTACTACATCAACGACTTCAATCTTTTCGGCCGGACCTACCGCGTCCAGGCCCAGGCCGACGGCGCGCAGCGCGTGCAACCTGACAACGTGAACCGCTTCTACGTGCGCGCCGAAGGCGGGACGATGGTGCCGCTCTCCACGCTGGTCTCGAGCCGGCCGCTCAACGGTCCGCAGTACTTCGAGCGCTACAACGTCTATAGCGCCGCTACGATCAACGGAACAAACGCGCCCGGCTACAGCTCGGGGCAGGCGATTGCCGCGATGGAGGAGCTCGCGCGCGGCCTGCCTCTGGGTTTCGCCTACGAATGGAGCGAGGCGACGTACCAGGAGAAGAAATCCGGAGCGCAGACGGGCTACATCTTCGCAGTTTCGCTGCTTTTCGTGATCCTGGTGCTCGCCGCGCTCTACGAAAGCTGGGCCATGCCGATCGCGATCCTGCTAGTGATTCCATTCGGTGTATTCGGTGCGTTCCTCGGGCTCCTGCTGCGAAACCTGGACAACAACGTTTACACCCAGATCGGACTCATCATGCTGATCGGATTGGCGGCGAAGAACGCCATCCTTTTCGTCGAGTTCGCGAAGCTTAAGCGCAAGCAGGGCGAGTCGATCGAGCAAGCCGCACTGGACGGCGCGAGGCTTCGATTGCGACCGATTCTGATGACATCGTTCGCGTTCATTTTGGGCAGCGTACCGCTGGCGATCGCGCTGGGCGCCGGGGCCGGTGCGCGGCAGGCGCTAGGTACCGCAGTGGTGTTTGGCATGCTCATCGCGACGCTGGTCGGCGTGTTCTTCATCCCGGTGTTCTACGTGCTGCTGCAGCGCGTGAGCGAGCGTCAGTGGCCGTTCCGGCGCGCAGAGCAGGCGGAGGCGACCACCGGTATGGCGGCGCCTTCACCTACCAGCGCAGATTAGGGAAGTAATGCGTATGGTGAACTCGGCACCGAGCGCGTCGCGGGCACAAAATTGCGCGGTGGCGGCCATTCTCGCGCTGTCGCTCTGCGGCTGCATGGTGGGCCCCGACTATCGTCGCCCGGAGGTCACCGTTCCTGCCGCCTGGAGGCTCGAAGACGTCGAGGCCCGAGACATCTCCAACATCGCCTGGTGGGATCAGTTTCAGGACCCGGTGCTCTCCGATCTCGTGCGAATTGCGCTCGCCAACAATAAGGATCTGAAAATCGCGACGTCCAGTATCAATCAGGCCGTCGCCCAATACGCCATCGCACGGTCCGCACAGTTTCCCCAGGTCAACGCCGGTGGGTCGGCGGCTCGCGAGCGCGGAAGTACCAATGCGCCCATCTCGGCCGGTAGGGCAGTCAACGACTACAGCGTCAATCTCTTCGCTAGCTTCGAGCTCGACATCTGGGGCAGACTGCGCCGGGCTACCGAAGCGGCGCGCGCGATGTTGCTTGCGAGTCAGGAGGGCCGGCGTACCGTCGTGCTCACCATCGTAACGGGGGTTGCAAGCGGATACATCCAACTGCGCGCGCTCGATCGGCAGCTGGAGGTCGCCCGCCACACTTCCGAAAGTCTCGGTGAGGCCGCACACCTGCAGAGGATCCGGTTTGAGGAAGGCGCAGTCCCGGAGAGCGACTACGAACAAGCGGAATCGCAATACCGCGAAGCCGTGGCGCGCGTGCCGGAGCTCGAGCGCGAGATCGCACGTCAGGAGAACTTCATCTCGGCCTTGATCGGGCGCAATCCCGAGATGATCGTGCGGGGTCGCGACATCGATGGCTTCTTCTTTCCCGCGGTGCCGGGAGGCTTGCCGGCGGCGTTGCTCGAACGGCGGCCCGACATCCGTCAGGCCGAGCAGCAACTCATTGCGGCCAACGCCAACGTCGACGTAGCGAAGGCGGCCTACTTTCCCAACATCAGCCTCACAGGGTTGCTCGGTCTGGAAAGCACGCAGCTCTCCAGTCTGTTCATCGGTCCATCGAGGGTCTGGTCGTTGGCGGCTTCCATCGCGCAGCCGATCTTCAACGCGGGACGCATCCGCAACGAGGTGGCACAGGCCGAGGCGGCTGAGCGCGAGGCGCTCTATGCGTACGAACGGGCGATCATCAGCGCATTTGAGGATGTCGAGAACGCGCTGATCGACCGGACCAAGCTTGCGCAGCTGAGTTCCGAGCGAGCGCACAATGTCGCCGCGCTGCGCCGCTTTCGCGATCTCGCGGAGCTGCGCTATCGCGAAGGCGTGACGATCTATCTCGAGGTAGCCAGCGCGGAACAGTCGCTGTTGAATGCCGAGCTCGCCTACGTCGCAACCCAATCCGAGCTGTTCCAGTCGTACGCGAACCTGTACAAGGCGATGGGCGGAGGCTGGATCGACGAGGCGGAACGGTTGGTCGGTAGAGCAGACGCAGTCAACAACGAGTAGTGCTTATCAGGGACCTAACGCAACTTGGACGTGCGATCGAGACCTCACAGCATCGTTTCGGGCCTGCTTGTCGGGACGAAGAACCAATCCTCGAAGACCTGGTGAACCTATCCTGGGCCGGGACTCGGCATTCCTGCGCCGCGCGCGCCTGGCGGGCATCTGCCGCCCGTCCTCGGGTACCGTGTGAGAGAACGCGCGTGCGGTCGTCAAAGCTCCTCTGGGGATTATTCCTCGGCTCAATGGTCGTTGGCCTGGTGCTGTTGATCGTCTAGAGAGCGATCGCCCGCGTAACGGGCACCTCTCGCTAATGTACCCGATGATTTCAATGGTATCAGGGTAATGGCCACGCTTCTCTCCAGCAGCGGAAACTTCGTCGAAGCGGTGAAGTCTGCACAATCATTGGTAAAACTTGCTCCTTGGAGAGCCGAAAGTTACGACTGCTTGACTTACGTCGCAGAAAGGGCAGGAGAGTGAGGCTCGAAAACCAAGCCAAGATTAAGGGCGACAAAGTGTTTACTGAAGAGATGCGACTATACGAGGAGGCAAAACATACCTGAATTGAAGCCTAGGAGAATAATGGGGGACCTGAATTTGTCAGCGCCGCGGCAGAGGAAAGCGGACGGTCCGGCGCACCCCTGCGCCAGCGTTCTAGCGGCGTCGGGCCTCGACGACGATTGACTTCGCGACACCTCGGTAGGGATCGGCGCCACCGATCTTCGCCAGCGCGGTGGTCACCTTGTCGATAACGTCGTCCAGTGGAACACCGCGCTTCTCGATCAGGAGCGATCTCGGTGTGCCGCGGATCTGACCGGTGGCAATCGTTCGAGCGCTCGCGCCAGTGATCGGCACCTGCTTCGTCTCGATCTTCACGTCACCGAATTGCGCCTTCGCGAGCAGTCCACGCAGCAGCGCGAGGTCATACATCTCGTACGGGATCCGGAAGCGCATCTCCTGGTCGCCGGGAAAGAGTCCCTCGACGACCTTCGCATTGGCGAGGATGTGCGGGTTCTCCTCGATGCGGTCCCAGACGTTGAAGAGCAGGATCCCGCCTTTTTTGAGGACGCGGTGTGCCTCGCTGAACGCCACGCTCTTGTCGGGAGCGAACATGAGGCCGAAGCTACAGACCAGGGCGCCGAACGCGCCCGCGCGGAAGGGCAGCTTGGCCACGTCGGCCTCGCGCCATTCGAGGTTGTTGGAGGTTCCTAGCTTGGCGCGCGCGTAGTCGAGCATCGCGATGCTCAGGTCGGTGGCGACCAGCCGGACCGTCGGGTCGAGTCGCTCGCGCACCCGCCGGGTCAGCAGGCCGGTGCCGCAGGCGATTTCCAGAACGTCTCCGGGCGGCTTGGCCGGAAGCCGTTGCGCGAGATCGAGCAAAATCGCGTCGAGATACGCCGGACCGAAGCAACTGTCGTAGTAGTGCGGAATGGAACCAGCGAAGGTTGCGCTTAAGGGATTCACATTGCCGGGCTACACAAGCAAACGTCGCAATTCTACCTCCAAGGCTACCCCCGCAACGCGTTACGGCAGGTCATGCTTGCGGCCTCACCTGTTGCCCGCCGGCTCGGGTCTCCATGGCATGGCGCGCAGTCCTGTCCCTTGGATAAAGTCGCCTCACCATATTTCGCCACGCAGATTGCTCGGACGAGATTCCGTGAATAGTTAGCGCGGCTTTAGGAATCATGCAACGCACCATCGTCATATGCTTCCCGGAACTGCTCCCAATATCGCTCTGTGATTCCTTGATATTCCTCCGCGTAGGCGAGCACCGCATTACGCCATTTGTGCTTCGTCCCGAACGTGATGAGTTCGTCGATCGTGGCCGAGCCGTTGCGTCCGCTGCTACGCAATTCGCTCCACGCCACCAGAAATCCCATGTCCCTCGCGAGCGATTCAAGTGGTGGCAGTTCACCTTTCCATCCTTGAAGATCAAGCTTGTCCTGGGTGGGCATAAGCTCTCTGAGCACAAAGGGCTCCGAATCGATCGCCACCACTTGAAGCAATGCGGGGGCGACTGCCTGCATTCGTCGCTCTACGCCGACCACGCGATCGGCTTCGTTGCCCCACTTCGGCTGTTTGGTCCTCACATACTTTGCAAGTGCTGAAGGCGGCGCGAATTTGAGGTCAAGCAGGAAGTGTTCCGCAGGTGTGCCAAAACCGTTGACGAGAATAGTATAGCGCGGCAGCCCGAGCGACCCCGTGCCGGCAATACGCCTAGCTACGTCGAGCATCTTGAAAAACGTGAGGGCAGCTCGCGATGCGGCGAATTTACGCATGAAACCTTTCACGCGGTTTCGGTCGTCGTCATCAATTGGCAGGGTATGCTTGCCATCGATGCGCAATCTTCGCCTTCCGGCTTTCATTGTTGTGCGTTTCTTGATGAACGTCAGCTGTGTCCTACGCCCAAGTCCTTCAAGCATCGTCCTGATCGGGCCGCGTGCCGTGGCGCGTTCGACCCAACGGGCCTTGCCGTCGCGGAGCGCCAGCGTGTAGGCGTCGAGGCACAGCGTACACAGCGCGAGCGTGGGCTTACGCTTCAGACCGTGCACCTTGGCAGCGATGAGGAAGCTGGCGAGCAGTCTTGTGAGATCCCAGCTACACGGGGCAAGGAGCGCCTCATCGAAATCGGCGATATCGAAGTACACGAGGCGGTTATCTCCCTTGTACGATCCGAAGTTCTCTAGGTGGAGATCGCCGCAGACCCAAACGTCCGGCGCATCGTTGACTCTATCCTTCTGCGGCCAGTCTTCAGCAAAGAGATGGCATGTGCCTCGGAAAAAAGCGAGCGCATCCTTCCGCATCGCCTTGTATTTGAGGGAAAGCCTCTCGGGATCGCGATCCCGATTGTAGGCGATGATCCGCTGAATGACATCGATGTGGCTCATAGCCTCATTCCGCCCGCCGTTTCGCTGCTCGGGACTTTAAGTCACTGCGCCTATGCTACGTCCTGGCGGTATGCTGGAAGATCCGGAAGATGACGAACTCGGCCGGGCGTACCGGTGCAACGCCGACTTCGCACACCAAGCGCCCGTTGTCGATATCGTCTTGCGTCATCGACGTTTCGTCGCATTTGACGAAGAACGCCTTGTCCTCCGTGGCTCCGAACAGCGCGCCAACGCGCCACTGGCCGCGCAGAAAAAGTCGGATCGCAGCGGTAATATTCGCCCACAGTTGCTTATCGTTCGGCTCGAAAACAGCCCACTGCGTTCCCTCGTAGATCGAACGCTCGAGAAATATGAAGAGCCGCCGCACGCTCACGTACTTCCAGATCGTGTCCGACGTCATTGTGCGCGCGCCCCAGACGAGAATGCCTTTGCCGGGGAACTGACGAATGACGTTGACGCCTCGAGGGTTCAGTATCCCTTGCATTGCGTCATTGACATCGAACTCGAGCCCGACCAGGCCGCGCAGCGTTTCGTTCGCCGGCGCCTTGAAGACCCCGCGCTCGGCATCGGTGCGCGCATACACGCCGAGCACGTGGCCGCCCGGAGGGACCGTCCGACTTGTGCCAGTCTGCGGATCAGCAATTACCGGCCATGGGTAATAGAACGCGGCGTATGAGGTGTCCAGGACCGTAGTCCGCGGATCCAGCGCTGACGTGCTGCTCACGCCCTTGTCGCAATCGATCACGGCGAACCGAAAGCGTAGGCGTTCGCAGTGCGCGATGATCGCCTGCGCGATATCGACCCCCACGGATGGTGCGTATACAAGAGCTACTTCACGGTAAGGATTGAGCTCGAGCGCAGCGAGGCCCTGCAGCTCGCTGCGCGCCGCTCCCGGGACGAGCTGGCCTTGGTAGTCGGCAACGTCGAGCGGATTCGGGTCATCCGCGCCGTTTTGCGCCAGCGCTTGCGCGCCGTTGGCCGGACGCGCGTCCGGAGGGACACCCGCGGCCCGCGCGAGCGTCGCCAGCGCCGATCTGTCGAGCAGACGCCTCTCGTGAAAGTCGGGCGACGTGGGATCTGTGGCGAGATCGTCGAAGTCTTCGACCAGCGCTGGGCGCGGTAGCTTCGCCGCATCGGCGAAAGGATCGAACGGCTGGAAACCCGGCGGAGTGTTCGCCCAGTATGCGAGCCGAAGCCGGAAGCCGCCCGGCTGCGGATTGGCGCCGCTGCCCGGCACTTTGGTCGTGCTGTCATCAATGCGCGCCCATACCCGCCTGGCCCAGCTTCCAGGCCCGACGGCGCGCACTGCATAGGCGCCGAACTGCGCCTGGGCCGGCGTGGCCTGCGGACCGACCAGTCGGCATACGTAAAGCCGTTGTCCGCTATTCTCGAAGAAACCCCTAACGGCGGATGGCAGGAACTTCGACTCGCCGAAGGAGCCACCGAACCAGCGCTCGTATTCCTTGCAGCTCGTCACGAGACGGGGCTTGAGCGTCCCGCGTTCGGCTTCGCCCAGGAAGGCGGCAGTACTGGTGGGCACCCCTTCGATTGGACGCGGGCCAGGCTCGATCTCTTCGACGTAGACGCCGGGGCTCAGGTATTCGGGCATGTCGATGCTCTATGGTCGCGTCCCTCGGGCGAACACTGGACGAATTTTTAGTCTGATCGAGCTATCCGCTTGCTTCTTTCGAATCCTCTTCTGACCCGTCTCTAATCCGAAGCGGGGACATCCGTTCCAGCCACGCCTCCAGCCAGGCGTTCTGTCCGCTCGGCGCGCCTAAATGATTGACCACGTGTTCACCTGCCCACCGTGCCCATGAAATGGACGGCGGAGGACGCTCAGGGCCAAAGACGGATTCGACCGCAAATTCTCCAAGTTGCCTGTAGCTTTCGAACTGCGATTCCCCGAAGAACTGATCGACGGTCGATTGTTGGGGAAAGGGCTTATTTTGAGCGGCATAGTTCAACACGTCCTGCGGTTCCTTGCCACGCAAAACCGGTTTAAAGCAAATAAGAATCCCGTCAGGTGCTTCGGTCCCATCCACATACGAATAGCGAATCCGACCGACGTAGCAATAGCGGCCGCTGTCATCGTCAGATGATCGTTGACGATGCACTGGCGTCGAGTCAAATTCGATCGGAACGCCGAGGTCAATCCGGATTTTGCGAACAGCATTGCCGATATCTGCGAACTCGTAATCCGGATCGGCGCCTGCGTCGGCGCAAATGATGACCTGGCAACGCCTTAGTACCATCTCGAACAGCCCCATGTTTTCGAAATGCCCGCCGTCCGACAGATAGGCATAGGGACTTAAATCATCAGTGAGACCAAGTGCCTCGGACAACAGAGGGCGCAGCGAAAACGTGGGTTCTGAGCGAAAGTACGTATCACTGCCGGCGACTCCGGGATTACCCAACCACCAGCCGAGACGCACATTAAACAAGGTCAACAGAAGCGCGGTGAGAGGAGACGACGCGTAGCCCATGTTAGGACTAACTGCCGCACCCGAGATCGCGATCGCGGTCCCAACGGAGATCCCGTCTTTTCCTCCGTAATCTCGTGACTTGCGATATCCCAGGTAATAACTGCCCGAATGCATCGGTGTAACAACAAAAGGTGCTGCCTTCCTCTCCTGCCAAGCCAGTCTTCGACCGTGAACAAGGTTAAGCGTGAGATTCACAATATGAATGAGTTTGTGGGGAGGCGGCGGAGGAAACGCATACGTCTTTATGTCATCCGGAAAGGTGAGCTGGATAAGAAGACGATTTGCGAAGATGAGATTTCCATGACGAATGTACCGCTCAAATTCCGCCATTCCTGAATAATCTTTTGCACCGAGGAGAGCTTGGAAGATGGGAAGCTTGTCTAACCGTGCTGTCTCCATAACGCGGTTCAACGTTTCCAGCACATCTTGTTCCAACGATTTGAGTACGGGTCCTCCGGTCCTGTAGGCCGCCAATCGACCCCTTAGGACACCCCCTCGGTCGCGCTCCTTCGAGCACATCTGTTCCACGAGGTATTTTGCTGGCGTCATTGTTGAGTTTGTAAGTGCGCCCTTGAGCTTGCTTACGAACTGCGACAGGTTCGCGATGTCTGCTTCGCGAACCAAACCTGGCTGAAGCTCATGCATTTGCATGTCATCCAGCGGATCGAAGCCAGTGAACGGATTGGGTTGTCGGTTATTCCCGCGAGATGCCCCAAGAAATGTTCGCACTATCCGAATGCGATATGCGGCGTGCAGGGAAAACTTGTTGAGGTTGATCGCCAGGCTGGCCAACCCGACAAACAAGCCCAACGTCACCACCAAACCTACGATGACGTTTAACGGCGCTTGGCAAATGATCTCAAGATGCGTGTTAGGGTCGTGGAAAACGCTGGCTCCCAACCAAACGGGTAATGAGTCATCAAGCCCGCAAGCACTTTTAAGCGGCCGGACAAGCGCGAGCAGGTCGCGCAGTGCAGATGGGAGGAAGCTTTCTTGCTTGGTTGGTGTGGAGCTCAACCAAGCAAGGAATGGATCGAGGATCACGCTGGTTACCAATGATAAGAACGCAAGAAAGACGACCACAAATATCGCGGCGACTACAGCTAAGGTATTCGCCCCTAAGAACTGGTATGCAGGCCTGCGCTTGGTAGCGGTCGAGGTATTCTTTTGCCCTGTCGCCGACGTAAGCGAACTCTTACCCAGCAACACGGCGACTAAGCCTGAGATTCCACCGATCGCGGCTAGTAGTTTAGGGAATTGCAATAGCAATGGGGGGCCGAATATCGTAATCGCGCTCAATAGCGACCAAGCGATCATGCCGATCAATATCCAAGACCCGAAGCGACCCCACCACTCCCGATCTTCGTCTTCGATCCATTTGAATTTTGAAACCAATCCGATGAACAAGATCATGCCAGCGAGTATTGCAAGCACTACGGTCGGCACGGCGAACACAGCATATAAGTGGACCGGATGCACCGCGAACTCACCAAAGACGGAACTAACGGCTTGGCTCTTTCTGACCTCAAACGCGAAGTCAGCCAAGTTCGCGACGAAGGTCCATGTAAGCAGTCCAGCCAACAGCATGAAGATCAATTCTTGAAATCGCTTTCCCCAGTCTCTTGCCGGCAAAACCGCGTGTGCGGCAACCCATGAAAAGAAGACGATTACCTCGCCCCAAAGCACAAGGTGGTCGTAACCAGCATAAGCCAACCATGGCAGCCATGCTTTGACCTCCTGGATCGGGATCATGCTGAAAACGGCCCAGCTCTGGCTTAGGCTGATCTGCTCTTTGTTTGTCGGAAGCCCCCACACCAGCAACGTAAGAATCAGCGCGAAAATAAAGATTGGCAGTACGCCAAGGCCCAGGAGCCAAGGCTGGGCCTTCATTTTTTCTAGAAAACGATCCAGTCGGCGCCGGATAGGTTGAGCAGCCGCCTCGGTATCCGGCCGCGCAAAATCGCTTGTGCTGGGGCGATTGACGGTGACGCAAACAAGGGCGAAGACCGAGGCAAGCGTAGCTACCCATACAAGCAGCGGAAAGAACTCGTTCTGTCCCGACCACCAATCGTAGAGCAAGGCTGAATAAACGCGAGGCAGCGCAACCACGAGGAGCAAGAGTGGAATGATGACCAACCAGTTCAATGAAAGATTGCGCAAGTAAATGCCAACCCACGTCCAGGTATCCACCGTAAACAGTCCGGCCTGCGGATTGAGGAAGTGACTATAAGTCCGCAAAAAACCCACCGGCGGTGATGCCGGATCAAGTTTTGCATTTAGCTTGGCGGCTTCTGGCCGTGCCCGCGCACTGAGCTCTTTGACCACGCCATCCAGCCCCTGAGGGTGGCGGTGAACCCATGTCGACAGCCAGCTGCCGACATAGCCACCTCCGGAAACCGTAGACAAGAAGTCAAACTTTTCAAGTAACCCAGCCCGTGCAAGAGCTTGCAATACGCCTAGCGAAAATGCCGCGCTTCGTATGCCTCCCCCGGACAGACAAATCGCGCTGTACGTGCCATCGGGGCCGTTCAACTTTCGGATGGCGTCGAAGAGGCTCGTCAGTCGGCTGGTGTCAACGCGGGCAATAGCGTCGCTCGGAAAAGCGGCATCCAACAAAATACGATTCAGCTCAACTTGCTCGATGTTCGCGGGGGAACCATCTGCCAAGCGCGTTTCATCATCGGCAGGTCCGTTCTTGCGTCCCTTTACGGAAGCAACGGAATCGACAAATCGCCTTCTTGGGCGGTTGAGCCAGAGCTCCGCTAGCTGCCAGGCTTCCGAATCGGATTCCAGTAAATTGTGGTCGTAGAGAATCTCCCCCGCCGTCAGCGCCTTGTTGAGTTGCTGAAGGATTATTTCTGAAGAATTCTCAGGCCAAGGACCGGTGGGTGGAACGACGACGCCGCCGTTTTGTAGCCTCTGTCTGACTAGCGATAACGGAGTAACGGACTCAGAAGTTAGAGATGCTTGGAGGTAAGTGCCGAGGATCGCAAAATCGACATCGACCTCTCTCAGCAACCAAGTGGGCGTTTCAAGGAGTGGGCCATGTGTGGTTACGAATTCTTTTTCAAGTACCTCACACAACCGCAAAGGAAACAGCTTGCCTGCGCCTTCACTCTGCGCATTCACAGCCTTCATGGCCTCTCCAGTC
>Ga0207677_10000487_pt1 | contig 25832 bp, 26 predicted proteins | sample KBSMisM42_FD_184311 | JGI IMG/M metagenome (GOLD analysis project Ga0207677, IMG submission 184311) | Miscanthus rhizosphere microbial communities from Kellogg Biological Station, Michigan, USA - KBS Miscanthus M4-2 (SPAdes) (version 2) | ecosystem: Host-associated > Plants > Roots >...
CGGAGGAAGCCCGCACGGCGCTGGCGGAAGCCTGTGGGCAGGCGCAGCTGGTCCTGCTGTCATCGCGGCTCGCCGCGGCGATCGGCGAGCAGCCGCTGCGTGCCGCGCTGTCGGCAATGTCGCCCCTGGTCCTGATCGTCCCGGATCCGGAGGGCGGCGTTCCGGTGCCCGATCTGGCGGCGCGGCTGCACGCGCAGCTCGGGCTCGAGGCATGAGCGCCCATGTGCAAGCCCCGCCGGGCGTCGAACGGTCGATGCAGGCCCTGCTCGACCTGGTCGAGTCCGACCGCGCCCGTCTGTGCGATCAGATCCTCGGCGAGGCGCACGAGCGCGCGCGCGCCCTGCGCGCCGACGCCGGCGCCGCCGCGCGGGCGCGCATGCGCCAGGTGTTCGAGGAACAGCGGCGGCGGCGTGACGAGCGGCTGGCCGCGGCCGAGGCACGCCTGGCGACCGAACGTCGCCTCCACGAGCAGCGACGGCTCGCGGCCTGGCTGCGCCTGGCGTCGGAAGGGTTGCCGAATGCGCTGCAGGCGCTTTGGCAACAGGACGAGACGCGCTCCGCGTGGGCGCGTGCCGTGCTGGCCGCGGCACGGCTGCGCCTGCCGCCCGGTCGCTGGCGCGTCGTGCACGCCGCCGATTGGCCGGCGGACGAACGCGAACGCGTGCTCCTGAGCGCCACGCTGGAGGAAAAGACCACCTGCGAGGCCGATCCGGGCATCGCGGCAGGGCTCAAGGTCGTGTGCGGAGGCATCGTTCTCGACGGCACGCTCGAAGGACTGCTCGCGGATCGTTCCGATTTCGAGTCGAGGTTGCTGCAGCGCCGGGAGGCCGCGGCATGAGCGTCGCGATCGTCCGCTGGATCGCCGGCCCGGTGCTGCACGCCGTGAAGCAGGGGCCGTTCGTGCTGCGCGAGTCGGTGCGCGTCGGGCCGCAGGCGCTGCTCGGCGAGGTCGTCCGCATCCGCGACGAGGAGATCGTGGTCCAGGTCTACGAGGACACGTCGGGGCTGCGACCGGGAAGCGAAGTTCACGGCGACGGCTTGCCGCTGTCGATCCGCGTCGGGCCGGGTCTGCTCGGGCGGATCTTCGACGGACTCCTGCGCCCGCTGTCGGGCACGGGCCTGGACTACGTGCAGCCCGGGATGCGCAGCGCCGCCGCCGGGCGCTGGCACTTCGAGCCGAGCGTCGCCGCCGGCGCGCTCATTGCACCCGGCGCGGTGATCGGCACCGCCGCCGCCGAGGGCCGCACCCAGTCCTGCCTCGCGCCGCCCGATGCCGCCGGCGTCGTGATTTCGGTGGTCGCCGCGGGCGAATACGACGAGGACGCCGCGGTGTGCGTGCTGCGCACGGGAGACGGCCGCTCGCGCGAGCTGGCGATGAGCCACGTCTGGCCGGTTCGCACGCCACGGCCGGCGGCGCGCCGGCTTCCGGCGCAGTCGCCGCTCGTCACCGGCCAGCGCGTCCTGGATTCGCTGTTTCCGGTGGCGCAAGGCGGCAAGGCGGCGATTCCCGGGGGCTTCGGCACCGGCAAGACGGTGCTGCTCGAAGCGCTCGCGAAAGGCTGCAACGCCGACGTGATCGTCTACCTCGGCTGCGGCGAGCGCGGCAACGAGATGGCCGGGGTGCTCGAGGAATTTCCCACCTTGACCGATCCGCGCAGCGGCCGACCGCTGATGGAGCGCACCGTCATCATCGCCAACACCTCGAACATGCCGGTGGCGGCGCGCGAGGCGAGCATCTATTGCGCGATCACCGTCGCCGAGTACTTCCGCGACCAGGGCCTGCATGTCGCCCTGATGGCCGATTCGACCAGCCGCTGGGCCGAGGCGTTGCGCGAGGTCTCGGGCCGCTTCGGCGAGCTGCCCGGCGAAGGCGGCTATCCGGCCTACCTGTCGAGCCGCCTCGCCGACTTCTACGAGCGGGCTGCCCTCGTCGAGACGTTGGCCGGCGGCACCGGATCGGTCACGGTGATGGGCGCGATCAGCCCGCCCTCGGGCGATTTCTCCGAGCCGGTGACGAGCCACACCAAGCGCTACGTGAAGGCGTTCTGGGCGCTCGACGTGAAGCGCGCGCAGGCGCGCTTCTATCCGGCCGTGCACCCGCTGCAGTCGTACGCCGAGGACGCCGCCGAGTTCGCGCCCTGGTGGGCCGGGCAGGGCAACGCCCGATGGCTCGCATCGCGCCGGCGCTTCCTGACGCTGCTCGACGAGCAGGCGCGGCTCGAGCGCATGGCGCGCATCATCGGCAAGGACGCGCTACCGGCCGCGCAGCAGCTGACGCTGCTCTGCGCCGAGCTCGTCGGCGAGGCGTTCCTGCGCCAGTCGGCGTTCTCCGAGATCGACCGCGTGTGCAGCCCGGCGCGGCAGGCCGCGATGATGCGGGTGCTGGGCCGATTCATCGACCTCGCCGAGACGGCGCTCGCCGCCGGCATCGAGCCCGATCGCATCGGTGCGCTCGCCTGCATCCGGCCGCTGCAGCGCATGGGCGAGGAGGTCGCCGACCACGAGCTCGTCCGCTTCGACGAGCTCGAGGCGCGCATTGAACGCGAGTTCGCGCAGCTCGCCCCAGCCCGGGAACCCAGCGATGCAGCTCACGGTTGAAGGCTCTGCGACCGGGCTCGAGGGACCGCTGCTGTTCCTGCGCCGCACGCTCGACGTCGGTCTGAACGATGCGGTCGAAGTGCGCGGCGGCGACGGTCGGCGACGGTTCGGCCGCGTCGCCGCGATCGACGAGCAGTTCCTGACGGTCGAGGTCCTCGAGTCGACCGCCGGCATGGCGGTCGAGAGCACCGTCGTGCGCTTCCGCGGCGAGCCGCTCTCGTTCGACCTCGGCCCGGGACTGCTCGGTCGGGTCTTCAACGGTGTCGGCCAGGTGATGGATGGCGGCCCGCCGGTGGCGACGCATCGGCGCATGCCGATCGACGGCCTGCCGATGAATCCGGTCGCGCGCGCGATGCCGCGCGACTTCATCGAGACCGGCATCACCGCGCTCGACCTGATGAACAGCCTGGTGCGCGGCCAGAAGCTGCCGCTGTTCTCGGGCGGCGGACTGCCGCACGACCGGCTTGCGGTGGAGATCGCGAGCCATGCACGCCTGCGCGGGCAGGCGGAGGACTTCGCCATCGTCTTCGCCGGCATCGGCGTGCCGCACGACAGCGCCGAGTACTTCCGCCGCAGCCTCGAGCAGCGCGGCGCGCTCGGGCGCACGGCGCTGTTCCTGAACCTGGCGAGCGACTCGAGCACGCAGCGCCTGCTGACGCCGCGCTTCGCGCTGAGCGCTGCCGAGTACCTGGCGTTCGAGCTCGGCAAGCACGTGCTGGTGATCCTCACCGACATGACGAACTACTGCGAGGCCCTGCGCGAGGTGTCGTCGAGCAAGGGCGAGATCCCCAGCCGCAAGGGCTTCCCGGGCTACCTCTATTCCGACCTGGCGACGCTGTTCGAGCGCGCCGGCTGCCTGCGCAAGGCGCGCGGAACGCTGACGCAGCTGTCGATCCTGACGATGCCCGCCGACGACATCGGCCATCCCATCCCCGACCTCACGGGCTACATCACCGAGGGCCAGATCGTGCTATCGCGCGACCTCGACCGGCGCTCGATCGATCCGCCGGTGAACGTGCTGCCCAGCCTGTCGCGGCTGATGAAGGACGGGATCGGCGCCCGCTACACCCACGCCGACCATCCGGCCCTCGCCAGCCAGCTCTATGCCGCCTACGCGCGCGCCGCGCAGGTGCGGGTCCTCGCCAGCGTCGTCGGCATCGAGGGCCTCGTCGAGGCGGACCGCCGGTATCTCGCCTTCGGCACGGCGTTCGAGGAGACGCTTGTCAGCCAGACCCAGGCGCGCACGCTCGAGGAGAGCATGGCGATCGGCTGGAAGCTCCTCGCCGAGCTGCCGCGCAACGAGCTGACGCGCCTTTCCGACGCGCAGATCGCGGCCCATCTCGAGAGCCGGTCATGAGCGACGTCAACCCGACCCGCAGCGTCGTCGTCGAGATGAAGGACGAACGGCGGGCGATGCACGAGGGCTACGTCTTCCTCGACGAGAAGTGCCTGTTGCTGGCCGGCGAGATCCTCGCCGAGCTCGGCCGCCACGCGGGCTTCAGGCGCGCGTTCATCGCGGCCAACGGCACCGCGCTCGCCGCCCTGCGCGCGGCGGTGCTGCGCCACGGTGTCGAGGGTCTCCAGGTCTATCCACGCGCCGACCTCGCGCCGATGCAGATCAGGTCGCGCACGCGCTCGCTGATGGGGGTGCGCCTGCAGGAGGCGGCCCTCGACGGCGCGGCGCAGCCTTCGCCGACGGCGATCGAGCGCTCGCCCGAAGGCGAGGCCTGCCGTCGCGCCTTCGCCGCCGTGGTCGCGGCCGCCGTCCCGCTCGCGGCAGCGTCGGGCAACCTCGAAAGGCTCTCGCTCGAGTATCGGCGCTCCGTGCGGCGTGCGCGTGCGCTGCAGGACGTGATGCTTCCCGAGCTCGACCGCTCGATCGCCGACATCGAGAGTCGGCTCGAAGAGCTCGAGCAGGAGGACGCGGTCTGGATGCGCAGCGCGGCGCGCGGGAACACCCCTTGCAGCGATCGCGCGGGTGGCAGAATGGCCCGATGACCATTCGGCTTGCGCAAACCCGGGCGTGAGCCGCGATTCAAGGAGTACCTCATGAACCATTCGCAACGCGCATCGATCTGGGTGCTCGCCGCCTTGTTCGCCGTCGGTGCCGACGCGCAAACCGCCGTCTATCCCGCCAAGGGCCAATCGCCCGACCAGCAGAAGAAGGACGAAGGCGAGTGCCACACCTGGGCCGTCGGACAGAGCAAGTACGACCCGGCCAACCCGCCGCCGCCGCCGGCGACGGCCAAGCCTGCCACCACGGCCACCGGCACGACCCCGGGCGCCGGCGCGCGCGGCGCGGCGCGGGGCGCGGTGGTCGGCGAAGTCATCGCCGACGACGCGAGCACCGGGGCCGCGGTGGGCGCGGCGGCGGCACGAGGGCAAAGCCGGCGCCAGAACAACGCGGCGGCGCAGCAGCAAACCCAGGCCGCGACGCAGCAGTCGCAGGCCGGCATGGCGAACTACCAGAAGGCGCGTGCGGCCTGCCTGGAAGGGCGCGGCTACACCGTCAAGTAGCGCCGACAGGCCGATCGCGGGAGGACGCCGACGCTCCTGCGGCGTCGGCCTGCACACTACAGCGCGGCCCGAGGCCCCAGGCTCAAGGCACCCGGATCGACTGCTCCAGGATGGTGAGGTTCTGCGGCGCCACCTTGATCAGGCCGCCCCGGGGGCTGTCGATATCCGCGATCAGGAAGAAGGCCAGGGACACGATCAGCGGCAACACCAGGAGCAGTTTGGAGCGCGTCGTCTCCGACCTCGAGCCCATGCCGATCAGGACGCTCCCGCAAATGGCGATCGTCGCCATCAAGACCCATGCGGTGATCGGAATCCGGTTCTGCGATGCCGCCTGCGCGTAGCCCTGAGAGTTCAGCACATCGTTCATTCCCGACACCGCCAGGGCGGTGATCGGATCGGGCCTCGCGGCCGCCGCGGCCACGACCGCGGACCACATCTCGGCCTGCATCTTGGACGTCTTCGCGTTGAGATCCACCAGCCTCTCGCCGTCGCGCAGGGTGTAGAACAGAATTCGCTGTCCAAGGTAGCCGGCAAGCATGCCGCGTACGCCGGAAGCGGCCGCACCCGGCAGGAGATCCATCCGGACATACTCGGTGCCGATGGCGTTGGCTTCCTCTTCCTCCAGGTTCTTGCGTTGGTCGTAGCGGCCGACCGCCATCGAGAACGAGAAGCCGATGATGAGTCCGAGGAGCGTCAGCGTGGCGCCCTGGATCAAGCCGAAGTCGTCGAACACCTCGCTGCCGGCGGCAGAGGGCAACCGGAAGAAGCGGGCGCCCAACCAGGTCGCGCCCGAAAGCACGAGAAAGGAAGCGAGGAAGAGGAGTCCCGGGTAGTCCGTGAGGAGAGTCATGTCTTTCCACTTTCCAGCGAGAAACGCGAAGGGCGACCATCGAGGAAGGCTCGCTTCCTCTCGGTCGCCTTGGCCATGCTAAGAGAAGAAGGCGACCGAGGCTTCTGCAGTCTCTCTACCAGGACGGCCGCTCGCTCAAGCCGGCCACATCAGCAGACCTGCACAGCGTTTCTGCGCGGGCACCTGGGATTCAGCCAATACACGCCGTGCACCTTCTGGTCGTCGGCGATCTGCCTAGGGCCTGTTAACACAACCGCAGCCCATCGGCGATCAGCGAGAAGCTGATGAAGCCGATGAACAGGGCGTCGAGCTTGTCGAAGCGCGAGAAGATGCGCCGGAAGCCTTTGAGGCGCCGGAACAGCCGCTCGACCTCGTTGCGGCGCTTGTACATCTCGCGGTCGTACTCCCAGGGCTCTACTCTGGTCCTGGGCGGCGGCACGACCGGGATGAAGCCCAGATCGAGGGCGAGCTGGATCGTCTCGTTGCCAGAGTAGGCACTGTCCATCAGCAGGTGCAGAGGGCGGCTGGGTGGTCCCAGGCTCGCCAGCAGCTCGCGGCCCATCGGTCCGTCGCCGGCCTGGCCCGGTGACAGCGCAAACGTTATGGCCGTTCGAGCATCCGCGGCAACCAGATGAACCTTGGTGGTCCAGCCGCCTCGGGACTTGCCGATGGCTTGGGGGCCGTTTTTTTTAGTGCCCCGGTGCCGTCGGGATGCACCTTGATGATGGTCGAGTCCAGCGAGACGGCTTCGATGCGGATGCGCACCACCTGCGACCGCTGCAATTGCTCGAACACCCGATCGAGCACGCCCAGCTTGGACCAGCGGTTCATGCGCGTGTAGATCGTGTGCCAGTTGCCGAAGCGCTTGGGCAGGCCGCGCCACTTGCAGCCGTGCTCGGCCACGTAGAGGATGGCATTGAGCACGTTCAGGTTGCTCATGCTGACGTTGCCTCGCTGCCTCGGCAGGCAGTGCTCGATGACGGCGAACTGTTCTGCGGTGATCTCCATTCCCGCAGTGTTGCTCAGCCTGCAGGCTGATGGCAATTAGTGTTAACAAGCCCTAGGCCCTCTCCCCCTGCGGCCGCGGCTCGGCAGCGACGAGGCGGCGCACCAGGTCGAGATCGTCGGCCTTGTCGACGTCGATCGCCGCCCGGCCGTCGCTGAGCGAGACGATCGCGAACCGCGCGCCGCCGCCGAGCTCGCCGAGGCGCGTCGCCGCCGCGGCCAGCGACAGGCGGCCGAGAACGTAGCGCGCGGCGAAGGTCCAGCCGAGACGGCGCACCATGCGCAGCGGGCGCTTGCGCTCGCGTTCGAGGGTCTGCCAGAAGGCGATCGCGCCCGCCGCCGCCGGCCGCCGCAGCAGGAACAGGTTGCAGCCGGAATAGTCGCCGTCGGCAAAGCGCAGCCAGGTGCGGCGGGTGTCGGGTGCGGCCGCCTCGACGGCGTCGCGCCGCGCCAGGGCCGCGGCAAGATCGGCCTCGGCCGGAATCGCGGCCAGGAACTCGCCCAGCCAGGCGGTCTCGAGCAAGGCGTTGTCGGCGGTCGTCACCAGCAGCGGCACGCCGAGGGTGCGCAGCGCCGCCGCCACGGTGGCGCTCGGCCCGCCGGGCTCGGTCGGCATCGCCTGCAGCGGCTTGGCGCAGCGCGGCGGCTGCAGGCCGGCGAGACCGGCCAGCAGCTCCGGACGCTCGATCGCGACGACGATGCGCTCGATCTCCGGCGCGGCGGCGAGCGCCTCGACGACGCGCTCGACCATGGTCCGGCCGCCGACCTCGATCAGCGCCTTGTGGCTGACGCCGGCGTAGTCGGCAAGCGGGTCGCCGCTGGCCCGCGTGCCGGCCAGCACCAGCGCGGTCAGGCGGGTCATGGGTGCACCCCAAGGCCTTCGGCCGGTCCCGCCGAGCGGGAATGAGCCCGTTCGGGCGGGCGTGCGGGGCTCACGCCGCCAGCGACTTCTCGTAGACGCGATAGGTCTTGTAGGCGACGCCGCCGAGCTCCTCGATCATGTGCCGCATCGGCCGATTGTTCTCGAGGATCCACGACATCTCGACCTGCTTCACGCCCTTGTCGCGCAGCGCCTTGCGCAGCGCGTCGATGATGAGCAGCGGCGCGAGCCCGCCGACCAGGCCGCCGTCGAAACTGCGCCGGATGCCCATCAGCGGCACCCGCGCCGTGCGCGTGCCGCGCTTCATCCGCCAGAGGAGCTTGATCCAGTTGAAGGGCATGAGACGGCCCTTGAAGTCGACGATCAGCTCGTTCAGGTTGGGCAGGGCGATGCCGAAGCCGATGGCCCGGCCGTCGAGCTCGACGATGGCGACGCAGGGCGGGTCGATCAGCGGCTTCAGGCTCTTGGCCATGTGCGCGATCTCCGCCTCGGTGAAGGGAATGAAGCCCCAGTTCTGCGACCAGGCGTCGTTGAAGATCTCCGTGACCGTGTCGAACTCTTCCTTGTAGCGCTTGATGTCGAGGTTGCGCACCTTCATCGACCCCGGCAGGCGCCGCTCGATGAAGCGCTGCACCGTCGGCGGCAGGTCGCTCTCGGTATCGCGGATGTAGGCGATGACGTCCTTGGCCTTGGCGTAGCCGAGGGCCTCGATGCGCGGGCCGGTGTGGCGCGGGTCGTGTCCCATCAGCAGCATCGGCGGGGTGTCGAAGCCGTCGACGAGCAGCCCCGTCTCCTCGTTGATCGAGAGGTTGAAGGGCCCCAGCACCCGCTTCTTGCCGCGCTCGCGCAGCCAGCCCTCGGCGCTGGCGAACAGCGCCTCGAACACGTCGGCGCGGTCTTCGGCGAGGATCATGCCGAAGTGGCCGACCTCCGGGTCCTTGACCAGCCGGTCGATCTGGGCGCTGATCCGGCCGACGTCCTGGCCGTCGCGCCGGGCCAGCCAGAACTTCGCCTCGGCGTGCTGGAAGAACGGGTTCTTCTTGGGCGACAGCGCCTCCTGGCGCTCGAGCAGCAGCGGCGGCACGAAATTCGGATCGCCGGCCTGCAGGCGGGCCGGCAGACCGATGAAGCGGTCCATCTCGGCGGGCGTGTTTACCGCAATGATCTCGATGCCGCTCATCAGGCCTCCGGGCGTGCGCTACGTGAAATGAATCCGAGCCAGATCGTACGGGCGGCATGCCAGGCGAACGTCAGGCCCTGCCAGGCGGTGACGATCCAGAACCCGGCTGGGCCCTGGCCGAGCAGCAGCGCGAACGCCATGATCGTCATCGTGATGTTGCGGCGCGCGATCCAGCTGCGCACCCGGCCGTCGAGCCGGGTCGCGGCGTGCAGGGCGAAGCCGAGGCGGCGCTTGGCGACGGCAAGCACGATCCGGTCGGCGAAGTAGAAGAAGATCAGCCAGAGCGCGGCCTGGTAGAGCGGATCGGCCGGGGCGCGGGCGCCGAGGCCCCAGGCCCAGGCGAAGTACCAGAACGGCGGATGCACCTGGTCGATGCCGTGATCGAGGACGTTGCCGATCTTCGAATCGGTGAGCGTGAGGCGCGCCACCTTGCCGTCGACGCTGTCGAGCACGCTCATCGCGTAGGCGCAGAGGAAGCCGGCGATCCAGTCGCCGCGCGCGAACAGCGGCACCGCGGCGATCGTGAAGGCGATCGAGACCAGGGTGACGACGTTCGGGTGAATGCGCAGGCGCGTGCACAGCAGCACCAGCGGCCAGACGATCGGCGGATAGACCCAGCGCGTCAGCAGGTCGGTCGAGCCCTTGTAGTTCTCCCAGAACATCTGCCGCTCGAGGCGCTTTCGGGTCGCGGCGTCGGCGACCACGTGCAGCCAGTACGGCAGCGACCGGCGCAGCTTGTCGACGTAGGCCGGAAACGCTTCCTCGTCGACCGGCGCGATCCGGCCGGCGGCGACGAGCGCGGCGGCGACGGCACGAAGGTCGAGCGCATCGGCCGGGATCGCGTCGGCCTGTGCCGGCTCGAGGCGCAGCGCCACCGCACGCCCGGCACCCTCGCCGCGCGCTGCCAGCGCCGGGCGGGCGCTGCGCAGGAGAAACGCGATCAGGCGCGGATCGATCACGTTCGCGCCGTCGATGGCGACGAGCTCGCGGCCCGCGGCCAGCGCCCGGCGCAGCCGCGTGCCGAGCGGCGCCGCCTCGGCGTCGACTTCGGCCCCCGGCCAGCCGGCCGGGCTCGCGCCCGGACCGGACAGCACCACCTGCGCCCCTTCGCTCGCCTTGGCGGCGCTGCGGCGCAGGCGTTCGAGCGGCGGCAGGCCGAACAGCGCCTCGGCATGCGCGACGGCGGAAGTATCGATCCAGAGCTTCATATCCGTTCGTGAAGGCGCAGGCGCAGCAGGCCGATCGCGCCGAACAGCAGCGGCGCCGCGAGCGCGGTGGTGAGGGGCGCCAGCCGGCCGCTGGTGCCGAGCGCCGAGACCATGCCGTCGACGAGAAGGAAGGCGAGGCCGAAGCCGAGGCCGTACAGCATCTCGCGGCTGCCGGCCCGCCCGCGCGGCTGGGAAGCGGCGGTCGGCAGGGCGAGCAGCAGCATGACGAGCACGGCCAGCGGCGCGGTGAACGATCGGTACAAGACGGTCCGGTAATAGCTGAGAGGTTGGGTGCCGACGCGAGCACCGGCGATCACGTCGGCCAGCATCATGCTCGACAGCCGCGGCCGGGCGACGTCGAGACGCAACACATCGTCGGGCCGGAGATTGGTTTCCCAGGTTCGCGTGGGCACGCGCACCCGCTGCAGCCGGCCGTCGGGGAAGCGGAGCTCGCTGGCGCCGTCGAGCCGCCAGACCTGCCCGTCCCATTGCGCATCGTCCGCCGCCAGGCGCGACTCGATCAGGCCGGTGGCGTTGCGCCCGTAGAGGCGCAGCCCCCGCAGGTGCGTGCCGTCGGGACTGATGCTGTCGATCGAGACCGGGCCGCGATCGGTGTTGGCCCAGAGCCGGGTCTCCGCCTCGCCCGAAGGCGCGGTTGCGCTCCACCACTCCTTGAGCGCGTTCTCGGCCTGCGGCAGCACCTGCTCGGCGAGCGCGAACTGCACCGCGGCCAGTGCCAGCGCGACCGGCAGGAGGTAGCCGAAGATCCTGAGCAGGCTGATCCCGGCGCAGCGCACCGTCGTGATCTCGAGGTTGCGCGCCATCGAGTGCATCGCCGTCATCGTCCCCAGGAGCGCGGCCATCGGCAGCATCAGCACCACTTCGCCAGGCGTGCGCAGCGCGGCGTAGTAGAGCAGGCCGCGCAGGCCCTGCTCGCGCTTGAGCACCTCGGTCGTCATGTCGAGCAGCTCGAGCATCTGCAGCAGCGCCGTCAGCACCGCCAGCAGCGCCAGGATCTGGACGGCGACGCGACGGCGGAAGTAGCGCGGCAGCATGCCGCTCATGGAGCTGCCTTGGCGCGCCGCCGCGGCCGCAGGCCTTCGAACAGGTGTTCCACCGCGACCACCGCGCGCAGCACCGGGTTGTCGCCGGGCCAGGCCAGGCTGCCGCGGAAGATCCACAGGCCGAGCGCGGCGAACAGGACGTACGGCGTCCAGACGGCCAGCGCCGCCGGCGCCCGGCCGTTGGCGGCGAGGCTCTCGCCGAACTGCAGCGCATGGTGCACCACGATCAGCGCCACGGTCGCGAACACCACGCCGGGCGCGCGCTGGCCCCGCTTGGACGCCATGCCCAGCGGCAAGGCCAGCAGCGGCAGCAGCGGCAGGAGCATCACCCGCGCCAGCCGGCCGTGGAACTCGGCCGCCGCCCTGTTGTCGCCGCCGCGGCGGATGTCGCTCCAGAGCTCGGGCTGGGTGCGCTCGCGCGCCGACTCGCCGCGCTCGCGGAACGGCTGGCGCGCCGGCAGCAGGTTGCGGTCGATGCGGCTCTCATCGAAGTGCTCGATCGACACCGCATGGTCCGCGCCCTCCACCAGCCGCGTGCCGTGCTCGAGGCGCAGGCTGATGCCGTGGCCGCCGGGTCCGGGAACGAACTGGCCGTCGACCGCGGTCGTGATCTCGATGTCGCCGCCGGGGGTGCGCCGCTCGACGAACACGCCGCGCAGATGGCGGCCGTCGGGATCGACCTCGCGGGCGCTGAAGGTCGCGCCCTTGCCCGCGTCGATGAACCGGTTCTCCTCGACCTTCGCGTTCCAGCCGGTCTGCATCGCGTCGTAGACGGCCTGGCGGTAGCCGTAGCGCGTGACCGGCTGCACCTGGCCGAAGAGATAGGCGCTGAACGGGAGCAGCAGCACCGCGAGCGCGAAGTACGGCGTGGCGATGCGGGCGATCGAGCGGCCGGTGGTGAGCATGATGTCGAGCTCGCAGTCGTCGGACATGCGCGCGGCGGCGACGAAGATCGCGGCGGTGAACGCCATCGGCAAGGCGAGGCCGAAGTAGTGCGGCACCAGGTTGGCGACCATCCACACGACGCTCGACAAGGGCGCGCCCGCCGAGGCGGCGAGGTCGAGCAGGCGCAGCAGCCGCTCGAGCAGCTGCGCCATCAGGAGCGTCACCAGCACCAGCGCCAGCGGACCGATGAAGAGGCGCAGCGCGTAGCGGTCGAGCCGATCGAAGGCGAACAGAGGCGATTCCCGGGAGTTGTGCGGGCGCGGTCGGGAACGGCGCGGATCAGGTGGCCGGGGCCGCCTGCCAGGCTTCGCGCAGCCGTGCCACCAGGCTGTCGATCGCCGCCGTGTCGAGCGCGACTGCCGGCTCGAGGGCCGGCGGGCCGGGCCAGCCGGCATCAGCGAAGGCGAGCGCGCCGAAGCTGCGGCTGCCGTTGTAGCGCGGGATGACGTGGAAGTGCACCTCGGGGTCGACCATCATCAGCATCAGGTAGTTGATCCGCTCGTAGGCGACGAAGCCGCGCAGCACCGCCTCGACCTTGCCGATGACCCCGCGCAGCTCGGCGAAGCCCTGGGCGCTGACCCCGGCGAACGCCTGCACCGGCTCGCGGCAGACCAGCACCAGCGAGCCGAAGGTCGGCTGCTTGGGGCGCAGCAGCACGGTCCAGCAATCGGTCTGCGCGATCCGCGTGACGGGATCGCCGAACTTCGCTTCGGTGGCGTTGGCCATGGTCGGTCTTCTCCTCGGCCCCGATTTTGGGGCCGAGCCGCTCAGCCCTCGGCGCCGGCCTCCGGCCGGGGCGCCGCGGCCCGCGGCAGGCAGAGGGTGTAGCGGGCGCCGGCAACGAACGCCTGCTGCTCCGGCGACCAGCGCCGGACATCGACCTCGAGGCGCCGCTCGACCGCGTCGATCAGCGAGAGGCGATGCCAGCGCGCGCCCTGGTCCCAGGCGCTCGGCAGGGCCGAGGACGACGGCACGCACAGGCACGGGATCGGCTCGCGCGGGCCCGGCAGGGCGTCGAGGCGGGCGTCGCGCGCATGGCCGTGCAGCACCAGCTCGGCACCGGCGCGGCGCAGCACCGCGGCCAGTGCCGGCCGGTCGGCGAGCGCCTTGCGCCAGCCGATCGCGCCTTCGGCCGGCGGATGATGCAGGGCGACGATGCGCAGCCGGCCGGCTGCGGCCTCGGCCACGAGCACCTGCTCGAGCCGCTCGAGCTGGGCCGTGCCGAGCCGGCCGCGAGCGAGCAGCGGCGCGGTCGGCAAGGACGAGTCGAGGCCGATCAGCGCCAGGGTGCCGACGCGGTGCACGAACGGCCAGCCCTGGTCGCTGCGCGTCCAGTCGGCCCAATGGGCGAGGCCCTCCGCGGCCGCGACCGGCACCAGCGCGTCGTGGTTGCCCGGCACCAGGCTGAGGGCACCGCCGGGCGCGAGCGCACGGAGCCATTCGGCCGCCTGGCGAAACTCGGCCGGGAGCGAGAAGTTGGTGATGTCGCCGGTGACGACGACGTGGTCGACTCGCGCCGCACGCACGTCCGCGGCCAGGGCTTCGAGGATCTCGGGGCGATGCAGGTGGCGACGGCGGCGCCACGACAGGGCGCTGAGCTGGCGCTTGGAAAGCCGCTGGCGCAGCGTGAGCCGCGGCTCGAACGGAAGGTGCAGGTCGGAGACGTGGGCCAGCGTGAATCGGTTCATCGACAATGCCTGCTGCCTCCTGGATTCCGTTTCGCGACCATGCCCGAGCTTACTTCGCCACTCCGCCTCCTTCGCCTCCGGTGAGCGCCCATCCCGGCCCCGCCCGGCAGGCGTCGGGCATCGTCGTCGGCGAATCGCTCCTGCGCATCTGGGGCCTGCCGTCGGCACTGCGCCTCGAGCGCCAGCTCGCGCTCGCCGGGGCGCTGAAGGATGAAGCCCAGGCGACCCGCCGCGTCCTACTGCGTGCCGACTGGGTCTACGACGATGCCCTGGTCCGCGGCCTGGTCGCCGCCGAGAGCGACCTCGCCCTGCGCGCGGTCGACGGCATCGCCGTCGCGCTCAATGTCGCCGCCGCCGATGCCGCGGACGCCGCGGCCCTGCTCGCCGCCGGCCGCGCGCCGGCCTCGGCCCGGGAGGTGAGCGCGACGACCCTGGCCGACGGCTTCAACAACGCCCTGCGCAAGCGCGAGCCGCCTTACCTACTTCCGCTCGGCGACGCCACCTTGCCGGCGATCGAGCAGCGCGTCTTCGGCAGCTCGTACAAGGGCGTCACCGACCTGGTGACGCTCTACGTCTGGCCGCGCCCGGCCCGCTGGGCGACGCGCCTGTGCGCCCGCGCCGGCATCACGCCGAACCAGGTCACGACCTTCAGCCTGGTGCTGGTGCTTGCCGCGATGGCGCTGTTCTGGACCGGGCACCACGCGCTCGGGCTGCTGGCCGCCTGGGGGATGACCTTCCTCGACACCGTCGACGGCAAGCTGGCGCGCGTGACCTTGCGCTCCTCGCCCTTCGGCAACCTCTACGACCATTCGATCGACCTGATCCACCCGCCGTTCTGGTGGTGGGCCTGGATCGTCGGCCTGCCGGCGGCGGGCTTCGCGCTCGCCCATGCCTGGCTGGTGCTCGCCGTCATCGTCGCCGGCTACATCCTGCAGCGCGTCGAGGAAGGCGTCTTCATCGCCTGCTTCGGGATCGAGATGCACATCTGGCAGCGCTTCGACAGCCGCTTCCGCCTGATCACCGCGCGGCGCAATCCGAACCTGCTCCTGCTCAGCGCCTCGGTGCTGCTCGGCCGGCCGGACCTGGGCATCGTCGCGGTCGCGATCTGGACCGCCGCCTCGCTCCTGATCCACGCGCTGCGCCTGGTGCAGGCGGCACTCGCGCGTCGCCACGGCAGGCTGCAGTCATGGCTCGCGGTACCGACATGAGCCCGCCAGAGCTCGCGTCGCTGCTCGGCGCCGAGCTCGAGCGCAAGGTGCCGGCAGCGGTGACGGCGCTGGCCGCCGAGCTGGCAGCGCGCGCCGGCGAGGCCACCGCGGCGGTGCTGTTCTACGGCTCGGCGTTGCGCGATGCGGCGCTCGACGGGGTGCTCGATTTCTATGTCCTGACCGATCGTCCGATCGTCTGGCCGGGCTCGCGCTGGACGTCGCTGGCCGGCCGGGTGCTACCGCCCAACGTCGGCTACCTCGAGACGGTCATCGGCGGAACGACGCTGCGCACCAAGTACGCGGTCATGACCTTGGCCCAGTTCCGCCGGGCGATGTCGGCCGAGAGCATGGACACCACGCTCTGGGCGCGCTTCTCCCAGCCGGTGGCCTGCGTCCGCACCCGCGGCGATGCCGAAGCGCAGGAAGTGCGCGCGGCCATCGCCGAGGCCGTGATCACCGCCGCGCGCTGGGCGGCGATGCTCGGCCCGGAGCGCGGCGAGCCGACCGACTTCTGGCGTGCTCTCTACCAGCGCACCTACGCCGCCGAGCTTCGGGTCGAGCGCGGCGCCCGCGCCGACGACCTGGTGGCGCGCGACGCCGCGCGCTATGCGGCGCTCCTGCCGGCGGCCTGGCGCGCCGGCGGCCTCGCCTTCGCCGTCGCCGAGGACGGGCGGCTGGCGCCGGCCTTGAGCGCGAAGGAGCGCGCCGCCGCCGAGCGCCGCTGGCGGCGGCGCCGCCGTCTCGGCCGGCCGATGAACCTGCTGCGCCTGCTGAAGGCGGCATCGACCTTCGACAACGCCGCCGACTACGTGGCCTGGAAGGTCGAGCGGCACAGCGGCTACAGGATCGAGCCGAGCGAATTCCAGCGCCGCCACCCCTTGCTCGCGGCGCCGGCGCTCTACCTCAAGCTGCGCGCGCGCGGCGTGCTGCGCTAGTCGACGCGACGCCGTCTTACGCCGGCAGCCAGCCAGCCTGTCGATACCAGGCCACGGCGTCGGCGAAGCCTCGCTCGAGATCGAATCGCGCGGCCCAGCCCGGCGCGGTCGCACGTTCCGCCGCTGCGACGCCCCAGTCCGGATGGCGCAGCTCGCGCAGCTTCTGCGAGCTGATCATGCTGCTCGAGCCGAAGACCTTCGCCAGGTCGCCGACCAGCGCGACGCCGCCGAGCAGGGCCCGCGGCGCGCGCACGAAACGCGGCGCCGTGTTGCCCACAGCCCGCGCCGCCGCGCCGAGCAGCTCTTCCCAGGTGTAGCCCTGCGGGCGGTCGTCGGCGGCCGAGCGCACCTCAGCGCCGGTCCCGGGCTCGCGCGCCATCGCGACGATCAGGCGCACCAGATCGGCGACGTGGATCATCGCCGCGCGCGCCTCGGCACTGCCGAGCAGGGGCACCAGCCTGCGCCCGGCAAGCTGGAAGAACACCAGGGTCTCGCGATCGCCCGGGCCGTAGACCACCGAGGGGCGCAGCACGCTCGCGCGCGCGCCCAGCAGCTCGAGCACGGCACCCTCGCCCGCCCGCTTGCTCGCGGCGTAGTCCGAGAGCTGCGGCTCGCGCGCCGCCAGGCTCGACACCAGCACGAAGCGCGCGCCCGGCGCGACGCGCTCCACCGCGCGCGCCATCGCCGCGGCGCCGTCGCGATTGACGGCGAAGAAGTCGCGCCGCCGCGCTGCCTTGATCAGCCCGGCGAGGTGGATCACGACGTCGGCGCCCGCCACCAGGCGCTCGAGGGCCGCTTCGTCGTCGAGCGCGCCGGCCACGACCTCGGGCGCCGGCAGCCCGCGCCAGGCAGGCACGTCGGGCTCGCGGCGCAGCAGCAGCCGCAGGCGAAAGCCCGCATCGTGCAGGGCGACGACGAGATGCCGGCCGATGAAGCCGGTGGCGCCGGTCACGGCGACGAGCGGCGAAGCCGCACTCGATTCGGCATCCTGCCGCGAAAGAGGCATTGACGTAGGCAGGAGGCGGTCCATGGCGCCGGAGGGGAGCGGCCCGCCTAGGATAATCGGGCCCATGTCACTGAACCCTCCCGAGCGCCGCTTCGCGGTGGTTACCACCTGCCACGCGGCCGGCTACGACACCTACGGCCGCACGATGGTCGAGACCTTCCTCGCGCACTGGCCCGCCGAGGTCCCGCTGCTGCTGTACCACGAGGGCTTCGAGCCGCCGGCGGTGCCGGGGCGCATCGAGGCGCACGACCTGTTGGCGACCTGCCCCGGGCTGGTCGACTTCAAGCGACGTCACGCCGGCAACCCCCGCGCCAACGGCCAGCGGCCGCGCTGGCGGCGGGTGCGCCTCGGCCGCATGGCCATGACGCTGCCGCTGCCGCGCCGCCAGCCCAGCTACCGCTGGGACGCGGTCCGCTTCGCGCACAAGAGCTATGCCCTCTTCGACGCTGCGCGCCGGACCGACGCCGACGTGCTGATCTGGATCGACGCCGACACGCGCTTCTTCGCCGATGTCGGCCTGGCCGAGCTGGCGGTGCTCGCGCCCACGGAGAGCGCGGCTTCCTGCCTGCGCCGGCCGGACTTCACCGAAACCGGCTTCGTCGCCTACAACCTTCGCCATCCGGAGACGCGGCAGCTGCTCGCCGAGTTCGAGGCGATGTACACCGACGACCTGCTGTTCGCCGAGCGCGAATACACCGACTCGTGGCTGTTCGACGTCGTCCGCGAACGCGCGGAGGCGCGTGGTGCGCACGTCTACGACATCGCCGAAGGCGGCGGCTGGCAGGCCTCGCACGTGCTCATCAACTCGCGCCTCGGCGCCTTCATGGACCACATGAAGGGCGGCCGCAAAGACGAGGGCGCGAGCCGTGCCGACGACCTGATCGTCGCGCGCAACGAGGCCTACTGGAACAAGCGGGCGTGAGAAGAGGGCCATGCGCAGCACGGTCTTCATCCACACCAATCCGAAGCAGGCGGTAGGCGCCCTGGTGGCCCGGCATGCGCTGATCCGCAACAGCGCCGCCCCCGAGCGCTTCGACGTCCGCATCATCGACACCAGCGACTTTCCGGCGTTCGCGCGCTACGAGGGCCGCAGCTACCTGCGCGAGGGAAAGCTCGCGGTCTGGCGCAACGACGACCTGCAGTCGTTCACGCCGCTGCGCTTCGCCGTGCCCGAGCTGATGGGCTACGCCGGCCGCGCGGTCCTCACCGACCCCGACATCTTCGCCCTCGCCGACATCAACCACCTGCTCGAGCGCGACATGGGCAGTGCCGCGGTGCTGGCGCGGCAGATGCCGGCCGATTCGCGCCGGCCGCTGCACTACGCCTCGAGCGTGATGCTGCTCGATTGCGCCCGCCTCGGCCACTGGCACTGGGAGGAGGACTTCGACCAGACCTTCCGCGGCGAGCGCGACTACCGCGACTGGATGTGGCTGCTGCTCGAGCCGGCCGGAAGCGTCGCTCCGCTCGAGCCGGAGTGGAACGACTTCGACCGGCTCACGCCCCAGACGCGTCTGCTGCACAACACCCACCGGCGGACGCAGCCCTGGAAGACCGGCCTGCCCTCGGACTTCACGCCGCGCGGCACGACCCTGAGCTCGCGCGCCGGCATCTGGCTCAGGCGCCTGCGCGGCAAGGGCGCAGGCCGCTACCGGCGCCATCCCGACCCGGCCCAGGAGCGGCTCTTCTTCAGGCTGCTCGGCGAGTGCCTGGACAACGGCTCGGTATCGACTTCCCTGCTCGAGACCGAGATCGCGCGCGGCCACATCCGCACCGACGCGCACGACTGCATCGCCCAGGCACAGCGCGCGGCGGCCTGAGGCGGTTGCCCTCGCCTCTGCCCTCTCTCGCCAGCGGGAGAGGAAGTCGATGGTCAGGGCCGGTCGATCACCGCGTTGATCCGCGCCACCGTGCGCGCCCGCTCGCCTTCGGCCAGCGCCAGCGGTCGGCCGGCGCCGTCGAAGAGGCCGGCTTCGGCGAGCGCCCGCTGCAGCCGGCCGAGGTCGCGCACCGACGAGACCAGGCCGAGGCCGACCAGATGGTCGAGGGCGCGTCGCGCCACCGACTGCGGCGAGCGTTCTGCCGCCTCGCGCCAGGCGGCGCCGACGCGCCAGCGCCAGTCGGCTTGCGCCGGCAGGGCGAAGGGCGTCACCGGCCGGCCGCTGAGCAGCGCCTCGGCAAGCATCGAGGCGCTGTCGGCGGTGACGATGAAGCGATCGGCGAGGCCGAGCAGCGCCGCGTAGCAGTTCTCGTCGCGGCCCCAGCGCACGATCTGCACCGACCCCTCGAGCCCGCGCTCCAGCGCCGCCAGCGCGGCGGCCGGAGTGCGCGGACTGTCGAGCACCCAGGCGCTGCCGCCGACCTTGCGCAGCTCGGCGTTGACGGTGGCCGCGAGCCCGGCCGCCGTCGGCTCGCCGAGCACGAACGGCCGGCTGTTGCCGCCGACCAGCACCGCCGTCCACGGCCGCGGCAGCGCCGCCGCGCGGGCCGCGAACGCGGCCGGCAGCGGCACCGGTGCCGCCGGCGGCACGAACGGCAGCAGGTTGGTGAGGACGTTGTCGCGCTCGGGCAAGGCGTACTGCGGCGTCGTCACGACCAGGTCGAACCAGGCGAGCGGCGCCCAGGGCCGGTTGACGTGGACGAGCCGCGTCCGCCCGCCCGAGGCGCGACGGATCCACAGCGCCGCCGGCACGCTCTTTCGCCCCGCCGCGAGCACCGCCCGCGGCCAGGGCGGCGCCAGCGGCGGATCGCTGCGCCAGGTGAGGCGGTGCGCGAACCAGCGCGCCGGCGCGAGGCGCGCGCCCGGGCCGAAGCGCAGCTGGACGGAGCGATAGGGACGGCCGAGCGCATCGGCGATCGCCAGCAGCTGGCGATTGTCGCCATGCCGGTTGCCGAGCAGCACCCAGAGCGGCTCGGCGCTCACCGCGGCCGGGCGCCGTCAGCCATGCACCGGCAGCCCGGCGACGTCCTCGAGCCGCGGGTCGAGGCCGATCTTGCCGCCGGCGAGCCGGTAGATGCGGTCGGCCGCCTCGATCAGCAGATCCTGGTGCGAGACGGCGAGGATGGTGAGGCTGCCCTTCAGGTGCTTCACGGTCTCGATCACCGCCACCTGCGCCTCGACGTCCAGATTGCTTGTCGCCTCGTCGAGGATCAGCAGGCGCGGCTTGTGCACCAGGGCGCGGGCGATCGCCAGCCGCTGCCGCTGCCCGCCCGAGAGGCGCGAGCCGCCCTCGCCGAGCCGGGTGTGCAGCCCCTCGGGCATCGCCTCGACGAAGGCGAGCGCATCGGCGGCGCGCAGCGCCTCGCGGATCTCGGCCTCGCCGAGATCCTCTTCGCCGAGCGCCAGGTTGTAGATCACCGAGTCGTCGACCATCACCGACTCCTGCGGCACGTAGCCGATCAGCCGGCGCCACTGGCGAATGTCGATCTCGCCGAGCGGCACGCCGTCGACCAGGATCCGGCCGCTCTCCGGCTGCTGCAGCCCGACCACCAGGTCGAGCAGCGTCGTCTTGCCGGCGCCCGAGGGGCCGACGAGCACCGTCAGGCCTTGTGCCGGGATGGTGAACGAGGCGTGGTCCAGCAGGCGCCGGCTGTCGCCGTGGCTGAAGACGACGTCGTCGAAGCGGATGCCTTCGGCCAGGTGCGGCGCCGCCTGGCCGCCGCGCGGCTCGACCTGGGCCGTGGCCGCAGCGATCGCGTCGATCAGCGACCAGTAGGCGCTCTCGCGCACCACCAGCTGCTGGTAGGCGCGCTGCACCTTCGACAGGTAGTTCACCACCCGGGCCAGCAGGAACACCATCACCAGCACGGCGGCGAGCTGCATCTGCAGCGCGAACAGGCTGAGGAAGAAGCCGACGCCGACCATGATCGCCAGCAAGGGCTCCTGCAGCGCCGTCAGCGCCTCCTTGCTGATCACCTGGCGACGGATCGCCCGCTTGAGCTGGCGGGTCTGGTCGGAGATGAGCGCATCGATATGGTCTTCGCGCGCCATCGCCTTCAGCGGCTTGGCGGCCGAGAGCGCGGCGCCGATGGCCGAGACCAGGGAGCGCAGGAGCGTGGTCTGGTGCTGGCCGGCACGGCGCGAGATGCGGATCAGCCTTTGCAGCAGGATCAGGAGCAGCGCCCCCGCCATCAGCGCCGCCACGCCCGCGTGCCAGGAGATCGACAGGGCGATGCCGAGATAGATCAGCGCGTTGAGCAGCATCGCCGCCATCTCGGCGCCATGCTGGAACGCCTCGGACGCGCGCTGCGCCTCGGTGGCGACGGCGTTCGAGAGTCGGCCGATCGACTGCTGCAGGTAGTGGCGCCAGCGCGCCGCCATGACCGCCCGGACCAGCGCCAGGCGCAGGTCGGTGGCGATGTGGGCGACGGTGTAGCCGACCTGCCGATTGGCGAGCAGCGCCAAAACCGCCTTCAAGCCGATCAGCACGATCGCCAGGGACAGCAGCACCGGCGCCGTCGGCGGCAGGCCGATGAACTCGGCCGCGCGGGTGGCCACCTGCTCCGGCAGCGACGGCTGATGATCCGGCTTGCGCGTCGCCAGGCTGAGCATCGACAGCAGCATCGACATGCCGAGGCCGTCCATCAGCCCGGCGACGAGCACGGCGAAGATCGCCGCCGCGCTCCGGCCGGGATAGGCGCGGACGTAGGCGGCGAGCATCGGCAGCGCGCCTCGGCGTTGCACCGAGGGGAGGATGCGGGTCGAATCCGGGCTCATGGGCAGCTGAGGAAGCGCAGGCGCGGGCCCGGCGTGATGACGACCGGCCGCGCCGGGTCGGTATCGAAGCGCTCGCCGTCGAGCACGTAGCCGGCGAGGCCGGTGATCTGCACCCGCTCGCAGTTGCCGCTGAGGTAGCCGTTGTCGAGATTCATGGCCTTCGAGTATCGGCCCGTGAGCAGGCGCGGCAAAGCCGGCCAGAAGCGCCGGGCCGCGGCGGTCACCGCGGTCAGGCGCAGCTCGCCCTGGCCGCGCGGCGCGTACGGATCGAACAGGCCGCTGCGATGCAGCAGCGTCGTCGCCAGGAGGACGCGGATCTCGCCCTGCAGGCTGCCCAGGCCGCCGGCGTCGATCGCGAGCGTCGGCACCGGAATGTTCGCCCGGCCGACCAGGGCGAGCGCGGCGAGCTTGGTCACCACCCAGGGCGAGCTCAGGTGGCCGCGGCGCAGGGGGCCGCTGCCGCCGTAGCGATGGTCCTGGGCGCGGCGGACGATGCTGTCGACCGCGGCGCCGCCAAAAAAGAAGCCGAAGCGCGGCGGCGCCGGCGCCTGGGCGATGCAGAGCGGCATCCGCTCGACGAGGTGTGAGTCCCAGCGACCGTCGCGCGACCATGCCAGCGCCTTCGCCAGGGTTGCCAGGGGATCGGCGCGCGGCACCAGGTCGGCGGCGGTGAGGTTGGTGCGACCGCCGGGCAGGATCAGCAGTTCGGGGAGCCAGTGCCCGGGCGGAAGCCGGGCCAGCTTTTCAATGACTTCGCGCACCGTGCCGTCGCCGGCGAGCACGGCGACGTGGCGCCGGCGCCGTGCCAGGACCGAATCGAGGGCGGCCGCCACGTCCATGCCGGCTTCGACGCGGACGACCTCGGCGCCTCTTTCCGCAGCGAGCGCGCTCGCCCGGTCGGCGAGGCCGCGGGCGGCGCGAAAGCTGCGCGGATTGACCAGCAGGCAAGGTGGCGCCGGGGCGGCATCGTCGCCCGCCGGAGCCGTGGCCGGCGCGAACCCGGCGAGGGTCAAGGCCAGGCGGAGCCCGGCGACCACCTGCGCATGGCGGACTGCGTGCGCGACGTCGTCCGCGCCGATCGCCACAGCTCGCCGACGGCGGCGGCGAAGCTGGCGCGGTTGAAGGCGCGATAGGGAGAGTCGGGCGGCAGGGGCTGCATGAGACGTCGGTGCGCCGTGCCCATGCGGTGATAGGGCAGCGCCGGAAAGAGGTGATGCAGCGCATGGTAGCGAAGACCGACGGGAAAGAGCAGCACCGTCAGCCACGTCTGGCCGGTGTGGTTGATCGATTCCTCGACCTGCGCCTGCGCGCTCATCTCCTCGCCGGAGTTGCCATGGCGATGGGCGGCGAGGTTGCGGATCCAGTCGAGGGCCAGGTCAGCAGCAGATAGGCCAGAAACAGCTGCCGTAGCCGGATCGTCCCGTGCCAGGTGAGCGCGCCGATGGCCACCAGCCAGGCGAAGCACAGGGCCTCGACCGTCCTGAGATGCGCTTCGTCGCGCCTCGGGAACAGCTTGCCGTAGTACGGATTGGAGACGGCGGCCGTCACCCGCGGCAGCACCGATTGGGTTGGCCCGTGGCAAACGACATGCCGATAGGTCCGGGACGCGGGCCTCGGTCCGGAAAGAGAAGGCTCGCGGCGGGCGGAGCCGATGGCGCTCCTGCCGGGCCGGCGTCGCCGGCCCGTGCGGGCGATCAGCGCTCGGCCATCAAGGACGAACGCACGCTGACGATCGCTTCCTTGAGCTTGAGAGCAGCGAGCGAGCGGCATTCCTCTTGGGTCGCGCTCGGCTTGGTGGCGAAGGCCATCGCCGAGTGCACCGGCTTCACCACCAGCCGGCTGCCGAGGACGCGCGGCACCATCACCGCCCGGGCGGTGACCACGCAGGTGTTGTCGGTCGTGAAGCCGCCCTGCACCTGGCTGACGAAGCCCCATTTGGAGACGGGGTAGAGCTTCTGCAGGCGCAGCCGGGAGCTGTCGTCGACCTGCGATTTCCAGATCGCGACCGCACTTGCCGTGTCGATCAGAATCGGCGAAGAATCGTCGACGAAGAGGTACTCCGCCGGTGCCGCGAAGGTTGCGGACGAGAATGCGAGCAGCAACCAGCCCAGCATGTAGCGTGTACGCATGATGGATTCGCGTTCCAATGAAAGACAAGCTTCGAGTTTACGGCCCGGCAACGCCGACCCCGGACCGGCCCGCGCTTCGAGAAAAGGAAACGCCGTGAAGATCGTCACCACGAAGCGGGCCCAGCCGTGCCCGCCATGACGGTCGCGCTGTCCAGCGCGCTCGCCGCCTCGGGCAAGAACGAGCTCGAGGCGAAGATCGGGGCCGGTGGCCGCTGTCGCGCGAAGTAGGGCGTCGTGGCGGACCTGACGGCCGCGGGCGCGCCGAAGCGGCGCTGGGGGCGGATCGTCGCGATCCTCCTCGGCGTCCTCGCCCTCCTCGTCGCTGCGGCCTGGATCGCGCTCACCCTTGCGTTTCCGCCCGAACGCGTGGCCGCGCTGCTTGTCGATCAGGTGAAGGCGATGACCGGCCGGGACTTCCGCATCGACGGCAAGCTGTCGATCCGCATCCTGCCGACCATCGCCGCGCAGGCCGGCGACGTCGTCCTCGGCAACGCCGCCTGGGGCTCGCGGCCCGAGATGCTCCGTGTCCGCAGCGCCTCGTTCGAGCTGTCACCGACGGCGCTTCTCTCGGGCGAGCTTCGCATTCTTCGCGTCGAGATCGCAGGTGTCGATGCCCTGCTCGAAACCGACGGTGCCGGCCATGCCAACTGGCAGTTCGGGCCGCGCGCGCCCGCCGCGCCGGAGCCGACGCCGGGCCCGGACCCGGGGCACGCGACCCGTCTCGAGCTCGACCACGTGGTCGCCTCCGACATCCGGGTGAGCTATCGCCCGGGCGGCAAGTCGAAGGCGCATACCCTGGCGATCGAGTCGCTCGACCTGCGGCCGCAGGGAGAGCGCGACCGGATCGTCGTGGCGCTCGCCCTCGGTTCCCAGCACTGGAAGGTCGAGGGCCTGGTCGGTCGCAGCACCCTCTTCCTGGCCGGCGCGGAGGACTGGCCGTTCGAGTTGAAGCTCGCCACCGACGGCGCGACGCTGGCCGCGACCGGCACGATCGGTACCGGGCCGCGCACCGGCGCCGTGGCGGCCGACGTGTCGGCCAAGGTTTCCGCGGCGGCGGCCCTGGTCCCGCTCGGTGCCGCCGTGGCGGCGCTGCCCTTGCCTCTGGAACTGCGCACGACGCTGCGCTGGGGCGACGACACGCTGCGCGCCGATCCGCTTCGCCTCGTGCTCGCCGGCCAGGCGATCGAGGGACGCGCGACGCTGAGCGACCTGGAAGCACGCCCGCGCCTTGAGGCCGAGCTGACGGCGAAGACGATCGACTTCTCCAAGCTGCGTGGCAGCGCAGCGGCGGCGAGCAAGCCCTCGCCGACCGCGGCCAAGGGCGGCGGGCCGCTGTTCGGCGACACGCCGCAGCTCGCGCTCGACACCCTGCCGCCGATCGAGTTGAAGATCGGCCTCGCGATCAAGCAGCTGAACCTGCCCGACCTGCCGCCGCTGTCGGCACTGAAGGCGCGGCTGGCGTCGACGCCCGACCGGCTGACGCTCGACGATGTGCAGTTCAATATCGCCGGCGGCCGGGTGCGCGGCCGGATGGCGATCGCCCCGGGGGCGACACCGCGGATCGAGCTGTCGCTCGATGCCCGGTCGATGTCGCTCGAGGCGCTGGATACGGGGTCGGGGAGCAAGCGGGTGCGCGGCGGCCGGACCGATCTCGTCGCCAACCTGGCCTCGACCGGACGGACGCCACGCAGCCTCGCTGCCGGCGCCAACGGCAACCTGATGCTCTCGGTGACCGATGCCACGCTGGCGGGCGGTGCCGCGGCGGCGCTCGATCGCAACGTCATCGCCTCGGTGCTTCGCCTGGTGCTGCCGAAGGGATCCGCCGATCGGCCGCTGGTCGTGCAATGCGCGGTCGCGCGCCTGCCGCTGCGCCAGGGCATCGCCAACGTCGACCGCTCGATCGCG
>Ga0207677_10000497_pt1 | contig 25525 bp, 25 predicted proteins | sample KBSMisM42_FD_184311 | JGI IMG/M metagenome (GOLD analysis project Ga0207677, IMG submission 184311) | Miscanthus rhizosphere microbial communities from Kellogg Biological Station, Michigan, USA - KBS Miscanthus M4-2 (SPAdes) (version 2) | ecosystem: Host-associated > Plants > Roots >...
GGCGAAGCCGAGCACGTTCTTGAAGTTGATGAAGATCCCCTGGGCCGTCTCCGGGCGCAGGTAGACGGTCGAGCCCTCCTCGGCGACCGGGCCGACGTGGGTTTCGAACATCAGGTTGAACTGGCGCGGCTCGGAGAGCTCGCCGCCGCACTGGGGACAGCGCAGCTCCGCGTTCGGGTTGCCGCCTTCGGCCTCGACCGCCTCGCGCAGATGGTCCTCGCGCCAGCGCCGCTTGCACTTGCCGAGGCACTGGACGAGCGGGTCGGTGAAGCCGGCGAGGTGGCCCGAGGCCTCCCAGACGCGCGGGTGCTGGAGGATCGCCGAGTCGAGGGCGACGATGTCGTCGCGCTCCTGCAGCATCGCCCGCCACCACTCGGCCTTGACGTTGTTCTTGAGGAGGACGCCGTAGTGGCCGTAGTCGTAGGTCGAGCCGAGGCCGCCGTAGATCTCCGAGGAGGGGAAGACGAAGCCGCGCCGTTTGCACAGCGCGACGATCTCCTCCATCGTCACCTCGGTCGGTCGGGTTCCCTGCTCGGTCGCCATGGCGGGAACGGTAGCGGCTGCGATAATCCCGCAGCCCCATGCCTATCTACGAGTACAAGTGCGAGAACGGCCACGTCTTCGAGGCGATCCAGAAGATGACCGACGAGCCGCTGCGCGAGTGCCAGGAGTGCGGCGCCCCGGCCTCGCGGGTGTTGAGCGCCCCGGCGATCCACTTCAAGGGCTCCGGCTTCCACAACACCGACTACGGGACGAAGCGGGGCGGCGGCAACGGCGGCTCGGAGTCGAGTGGCGAGTCCGGCGGCTCCGGGTCCTCGGATTCGAAGTCGGACTCGAAGAAGAGCGAGTCGAAGTCGGATTCGAAGCCGGCCCCTTCGACCGCCGACTGAGCGGCGCTGCGGCGTCCGCCGCGGCTGGAACGCTGCGCGCGTGATCTCCGAGAACGTGGCGCGGTCGAGGCGCTTCTTCTGGCTGGGCCGGTCGCTGCTGGCCCTGAGCGCGATTCTGCTCCCGGTCCTCGCCTACGGCCTCGCGGCGCTGCTCGTCGACGGGCACGCGCAGAAGGAGTACTACGAAGCCGTCTCCCAGATCCTGCCAGTGCTGCTGCTGGCGCTGGCGATCGAGCAGCGCTACTTCACCCGCGGCCAATCGATGCCGGACTTGCCCCCCGAGCTGCAGTTCGGCGAGGATGAGACCCGCCAGCTCGCCCGCTGGTACACGCGGGCGGCAAGGCTCTACGCGCTCCTGGTCCTGCTCGCCCTCGGCCTCGGCGAGTGGATCGCGGTCGAAGTCCTGGCCGAGGGCTCCTCCACCACCGCCGACCTCAAGAACACTGCGGGCTCGCTCGCGGCTGGCTTCACGGCCCTGATCGTCACCGCCCTACTTGGGACGAGACAAACGAACCAGCCGGTTTAGTGGAAAACTTTTCTGTATAAAATTTCCTGATTAATCTGTTACAGTAAGTGCAGTAGCTCAAATTGGCCCCTTGCGATTTGCTCCGGCGACGCAGGGGTGTGAAAGGAGGGCGATCCATGAGACGAATCATGCTCGCCGTTGTGTGCCTCGCATTCGCAAGTAGCGTTGCTGCAGCTTCACCTTCTTCGGCGCTCGCTTGTGAAGCAAACACGATCTGCACTTTCTGGGGTAGTACATACTCTAATTGGATTTACGGCCTTCAATGTGGTGTAGCTAACACCTACAACATGGGAGGAACCGCTTTTTCGGCTACAAACCGCTGTGGTAACAAATCCAATTGGCTCCGACGAAACGGAAGTGTCATCGCCTGCATGAATCCAGGCGGGGACAGGCCTCACCCAGGCTGGTACAACGAAGTTTTCATTCCCGCGAATTACGGTGCCTTCTGTTGACCCTTACCGGGTGAACTCTTAGGGGTCCTCCCCGCGGTCAATCGCTTCCGAGGAGGCGATTGACCGCCTTGCGGCGCACCGACTCGGGCACTTCGATGCTCCCCGCAGGGCCTTCGAGGCTGCAGCCTTCCTCGAATTCCTTGGGCTTGCTACAGAGGACGTCGGTCGGAGCGCTGCCGCCGATTCCGGCGGCCAGGACCAGCTGGGGCATCGTGAAGAAGCCCATGTCGCTGACGAACGCTTTCGGCGCGTCCCAGCCGATGATCGGGCCGTGGATGAAGTTGTAGGGCAGGCGGAGCGGGTCGGTGAGGCGGTCCTTGATCCCGTTGATCACTTCCTGCTGGGCGCGCTCGCGGTCGAGGTCGTCATAGCCGCCGAGCGAGTAGACGCTCTTGCCGGGGCCGGGGCATTCGCTGACGTGGCGGACGCGGGAGTAGGCGAGCGCCTTTTCGCCGTCGAGGGTGTTCTCGCCCTTATGCAGGCGGATGCTGACGCCGCCCTGACCGCCGCCGGCGCCGCCGGAGATGTCGGCGCAGAGCTTCACCGGGACGTCGACCTTGACCCCGCCGACCGCGTCGATCAGGTCTTCGAAGCCGGTGAAGTCGACGATCGCGACGTGGTCGATCTGGATGTCGAGGAACTGTTCGATCGTCCTGATCTGCAGGGCGGCGCCACCCAGGGCGAAGGCGGCGTTGATCTTTTCCGGGGCCTCGCCGGGGATCTCGGCGTAGGAGTCCCGGGGGATGGAGAGTTTGCGAAAGGTGCCGCCACCGGCGCGGATCAGCATCAGCGTGTCGGCGCGGAATTCGCCCACCGAGCAGGGGTCGTGCGGCTTCTCGCCCTTCGACTGCTGTTCGAAGCACTCCTCGGAGGTGTCGTCGTCGCTGCTGCCGGGCGGCCGCGCGTCGGTGCCGAGGACGAGGATCGTCTGCGGCTTGAACAGCAGGAACGGGTTCCCGTGCAGGGCGTCGCGCGCTTCGCCGGAGAGCTTGAAGGACTGCAGCTGGGCGGAGACGCCGAAGGCGACGAGGCTGATCAGTATCCAGCCGAGGGCGGCCAGCCCGATCCATTTGAGGACGCGGCGGACGTTGAACGGCGCCCGGGGGGAGCCTGGCCGCCGCGGCTCTCGCTCCTTGCGCGGCTTGCGTGAAGGCAACCTTGCACGGTCGCGCAGCGACGACAGATCCGCGCCTTTCAGGCGCGAAAACAGCCCCCGCCGGGAGCGGTAGACGTTGTAATCGGGCGGCTCGGGGGGCCGCTGGTCGCCGTCGGGGCTCATGAAAGGCTAGAAATCATGGCGATGCAGCCGGTTATTCGCCTCCCAGCCTCCCGCTCCTCGTGAGCGGCAGCGAGACGATCGGGGTCGACCTCGGCGGCACGAAGATGCTGATCGGGGTTCTCTCCGGCACCGAGCGGCTCTACGAGCAGCGTGAGGCATCCACCGGTCAGACCGAGGACGAGCTGGTCGAGCTGCTGGTCCGGGAGGTCGAAGAGGCGCGGAACGCGCGGCCCGAGGTGACCGCGGTCGGCCTCGGCATCCCGGCGACGATCGACCACGACGAGGGCATCGCCGTCTCCGCCGTCAACCTGCCGCTCGCCGATCTGGCGATCCGCGAGATCGTCAGCGAGCGGGTCGGCCTGCCGGTCTTCGTCGACAACGACGGCAACGTCGCCGCCCTCGCCGAGTACCTCTACGGCGCCGCCCAGGGGAAGCCCCACATGGTGATGCTGACGGTCGGCACCGGGATCGGCGGCGGCCTCATCCTCGACGGTGAGATCTACCGCGGCTCGACCGGCGCCGGCGCCGAGCTCGGCCATATCGTCATCCAGGTCGACGGGCCGCCCTGCCAAGGCAACTGCCCGAACCACGGCTGCGTCGAGTCGCTCGCCTCGGGGACGGCGCTCGGGCGCGAGGGACGGGCGGCGGCCGAAAGCGCCGCCGACTCGGCGCTCGGGAAGCTGCTCGCCGAGGGCAAGGAGGTCGACGGCAAGGCGGTGACCGAGGCGGCGCTGGCCGGCGACGAAATCGCGGTCGGCGTCTTCGACCTGATCGGCGGCCGACTCGGAGTCGCCTGTGCCAGCCTCGCCAACATCTTCCAGCCGAACGCGATCGTGGTCGGGGGAGGGGTGATCGCCGCCGGCGACCTCCTGCTCGAGCCGGCCCGCCGCGAAGTCCGCGAGCGGGCGCTGCGGCCGATGAACGAGACCCCGATCCTCGAGGCGACGCTCGGCAATGACGCCGGGATGATCGGCGCCGCGGCGATGGCGCGCAGCGAGGTCGCCAAGGTGAGCGCCTGATGCCGGGCTGCCTGGTCGTCTGTCCCACCCCGATCGGCAACCTCGACGACGTCACCCCGCGGGTCCGCGAGGCGCTGGTCAGCGCCGACTACATCGCCTGTGAGGACACCCGCCGCACCGGCTCGCTGCTGGAGAAGCTGCGGATCCGGCCGGCGCCTCGGCTCGTCTCCTTCCACGAGGGGAACGAAAGCGCGCGGGCGCTGGACCTGGCGCAGCGGATCGAGCGCGGCGACGTCGTCGCCCTCGTCTCCGACGCGGGGATGCCGGCGATCTCCGACCCCGGCTTCAAGCTGATCCGCCGCTGCATCGACCGGGCGCTCGAGGTGACGGTGCTGCCGGGGCCGTCGGTGATCCCGGTCGCCCTCGTCGTCTCCGGCCTGCCGACCGACCGCTGGCGCTTCGAGGGCTTCCTGCCGCGGCGGGCGGGGGAGATGGAGCGGGTCCTGCGCTCAGCCGAGACCGTGATCGCCTTCGAGTCGCCGCGCCGGGTCGGCGAGTCCCTCGCCGCCCTCGCCTCGCTTGCGCCCGACCGCGAGGCCGCCGTCTGCCGCGAGCTGACCAAGGTCCACGAGGAGGTCGCCCGCGGCAGCCTCGCCGAGCTGGCCCGCCGCTTCCGCGGCGACGTCAAAGGCGAGATCGTCCTCGTAATCGGCCCCGCCGCCTCCACCGAGCACGACAAAGACGTCGGCTTCGCCGTCGACGCCCTGCGGCACCTGGTCCAGTCCGGGGCGAGGCCACGGGCGGCAGCGAGCGTCGTCGCCGCCCTCACCGGGACGAGGGCGAACGACCTCTACAAAGCGCTGACCGGGCGCGAGGCGCGGCGCTGACGAAGTCGACTTGACTAGGGTGGCGTCATGAAGACGCCCTCACGCTTTTCCTCGCGAACCCTGACCCTTCGATTCCTGGTCCCGGCCTTCGTCGTCGCCGGGTTGCTGGCACTGCCCGCCTTTGCGGCGGCGCTCCCGCAGCCGACGCTGCTGATGACCACGGGTGGCTCTGGGAACAAAAAACCGACGGTTGCCTCGGATCTCTATAGCGTCGACCCTGCCACCGCGGCGACCACCTCGCGCGGCGGAACGGGCTATGCGATCACGGGACTGGCCCAAGATCCGACCACGGGAACCCTCTACGGAGTCTCGAACGCCAAAAGCCCGATCGCACCGACCACCCTGTTGACGATCGATCCCGCCACCGGCAGCGCGACCCAGGTAGGCCCGCTCGGCCTGATCATCGCCGACATCACCTTCAACTCCCAGGGTCAGCTGTTCGGCTGGTCGGAGGAAAACGACCAGGTGGCCTCGATCGACAAGGCGACTGGCGCGGCAACTGAAATCGGCACCAATGAAGTCGGCACCTATGGCAGCGGCAGCGCCTTCGACCTCAACGACAACTACTGGCTGCTCCCGGAAGGCGAGGGCGGGGGGACCGCCGGCCAGGAAGGCGGGTACTTCACGATCGACACTGCCACTGGCATACCGACGCTCCGTGGCAAATTGACCCCCCTCGACGAAAACGAAAGCTCGATCAGTGCCGCGGCCTTCGACTGCGCGCGGACCACGCTGTTCGCGACGGTCAACAATTTCGGCGAACCGCCGGCCAATCTGGTGACTGTCGATCTTGCGACCGGCGCACTTGCCAACAAGGGTCTGCTTCCGACCGGCGCCGACGGTCTCGAGTGGTACTGCCCGCTGGCGTTCGAATTCACCAGCGGTCCGATCAAAGTCGCGGCGAAAAAACAGACGCTGACGATCGCGGTCGTCCGGGGTCCGCGGATCAAAGGCGCTGCGGACGTCAACTTCGCGACGGTCCCTGGGTCGGCCAAGGCCGGCACGGACTTCGTGTCCGCGGCCGGAACCCTCGGTTTCGCGAATAATGCGGCGAACGGCTCGGTTGCGGTGACCATCAAGGGCAACCCGAAGGCCGGGAACAACCGGAAATTCGAAGTCGCCCTCTCGAGCCCGACGGCCGGTGGGACCGTCGGCGGTCCTCTGCAGATCACGATCCTCGCCGCAAAGCCGAAGCCGGCGAAGATCAAGGGCCCGAAGCAGACCAGCGCCGAGCGGCCGGTCTTCAAGCTGCGCTCCGCGCAACTGCCCGCCCGGTTCCGCTGCAAACTCGACAAAGGCAAGTTCAAAGGCTGTGGCAAGAACGGGAAGAAGGGCAAGAAGTACAAGACCCCGTCGCTGGAGCCCGGCCAGCACAAGCTGGTCGTCCAGGTGGTCAACGGCGCCGGCAAGAAGTCGAAGCCGGTGAAGAAGGTCTTCACCGTCCTTCCGTAAGGCTCAACTCAGCGCCCGCTGAATCCAGGCCCCTATAAGGGCTGAAATTCAGCGGGCGCTGAGAAGTACCCGGCGGCGCTTTGTCTTCAGCTAGCGTGGGCTCTTCGATGAGCGACGCGAGCTTCTATACGACGACCCCGATTTATTACGTCAACGCGGAGCCACATCTCGGGCACGCGTACTCGACGATGGCGGCGGACATCCTTGCGCGGCACCATCGCCAGCGGGGGGACGACGTGTTTTTCCTCACCGGGACCGACGAGCACGGGGAGCCGATCGAGAACGCGGCGAAGAAGGCGGGGGTCTCGCCGCAGGAGCTGGCCGACACCAACTCGGCCAAGTTCGAAGGGTTGATGCCGATCATCGACGCCACCAACGATTTCTTCATCCGCACCTCGGACCCGCGGCATACCGAGCGGGTCGCGGAGATCATGCAGCGGGTTTACGACAACGGCTGGGTGACCAAGGGGGTCTACGAAGGCTGGTACTGCCCGCGCTGCGCGGACTTCAAAACCGAGCGGGAGCTGGGGCCGGGCAATACGTGCCCGATTCATGAGATCCCGTTGCAGAAGGAACGCGAGGAGAACTACTTCTTCAAGCTCTCGGCCTTCCAGGCGCAGCTCGAAGGCCTTTATGAGGAGCGGCCGGACTTCGTCGTGCCGGACTTCCGCCGCAACGAGGCGCTCTCGTTCATCAAGGGCGGCCTGGAGGACGTCTCGCTCTCGCGTCCCAGCCTCAAATGGGGCCTACCGCTGCCGTGGGACCCCGAGCAGCGGATGTACGTCTGGTTCGACGCCCTCCTCAACTACGTGACGGCGCTGAGGTTCGCCCGCGAAGGTGAGGACCTGACCGATCGTTTCTGGCCCGCCGACCTGCACGTGATGGCGAAGGACATCCTCAAGTTCCACGCGGTGATCTGGCCCGCGCTCTGCCTCGCCGCCGACATCGAGCCGCCGCGGCGGATGGTGATCCACGGCTACCTGCTGATGGGCGAGAAAAAGATGTCGAAGAGCCTCGGCAACGTCCTCGACCCCTTCGAGGTGATCGAGCGCTTCGGCGCCGATGCGCTGCGCTTCTACCTCTTCCGCGAGGTCAGCTTCGGCCAGGACGGCTCGATCTCCACCGCCGGCTTCGAGCAGCGCTACGAGACCGAGCTCGCCAACGACTACGGCAACCTCGCCAGCCGGGTGCTGGCGATGGTCGAGCGCTACCGCGACGGCATCGTCCCGCTCGCCCAGGTCGACGCGACCCTGGCCGAGGACTTCGAGGGCGCGCCCGCCCGCTTCAGCGAGCTGCTCGACCGGGCGGAGCTCTCGCAGGCGCTCGACGTCGCCTGGGTCCTGGTCCGGCGCCTCAACCGCTACGTCGAGGAAACCCAGCCGTGGGTCCTGGCCAAGGACGAGGCCGACCCCGAGCGCCTCGACGAAGTCCTCTACAACCTCGTCGAGGGACTGCGGGTTACGACGCTGCTGCTCGTTCCCTACCTGCCGGAGACGAGCGAGACGCTGCTGGCGGCGCTGGCGGAAGACGGTCGCGAGCTGGCCGAGCTGGGCGCCCGCGAGGGCGGGCAGAAAGTTGAGCGGGTGCCGCCGCTCTTCCCGAAGATCGAGTCTTAGGCGAGCAGGCCCGGCCCGATCTCCTCGGGCCGGGTGAGGCCGCAGAGCGCCATCGTCAGGTCGAGCTCGGCGAGGACCATCTTCAGGACCGCTTCGACGCCCGCTTGGCCGTCGAGGGCGAGGCCCCAGATGTAGGGGCGGCCGAGGCAGACCGCGTCGGCGCCGAGGGCGAGGGCCTTCAGCACGTCGGCGCCGCCGCGGACGCCGCTGTCGAAGAGGATCGCGAGGTCGTCGCCGGCCGCCTCGGCGATCGCCGGCAGGGCGTCTAGGGAGGCGATCGCGCCGTCGACCTGGCGGCCGCCGTGGTTGGAGACGACGATGCCGTCGAGCCCGCGCTGCGCCGCCTCGCGGGCGTCGTCGGGGTGCTGGATCCCCTTGATGACGATCGGCAGCGAAGTCATTTTGCGCAGTTGCGAGAGGTCGTCCCAGTTGAGCATCGGGTTGGCCTGGATGCCGAGGAAGTGGCCGGTGGCGGCGCCGACGTCCTCCTCCGGCGACTTCTCCAGGGCGGCGCGGAAGACCGGATCCTGGAAGTAGTTGGCGACGCCCATCCCGTTGAGGAAGGGCAGCCAGGCCTGCTGCAGGTCGCGCGGCTTCCAGCCGGGAATGAAGGTGTCGACGGTGAGGACGATGGCGCCGTAGCCGGCCCGCTCGGCCCGCTCGACCATGCTGCGGGCGAGCTCCGGATCGTTGGGCCAGTAGAGCTGGAACCAGCGCGGCGCCTCGCCGCCCGCCTCGGCGATCTCCTCGAGCGAGAAGTGGGAGGCGGTGCTGGCGATCATCGGCACGCCGACCGCGGCGGCGGCGCGGGCGGTCGCCAGCTCGCCCTCGTCGTGGACCACTTTCTGCACCCCGATCGGGGCCAGCATCAGCGGCGTCGGCATCGCCGTGCCGAGCACCGTCGTCGAGAGGTCGCGCTCGCTGACGTCGCGCAGCATCCGCGGCACGATCCGGCGGCGTCGGAAGGCCTCGGCGTTGGCGTCGATCGTGTCCTCGGACCCGGCGCCGGCCCAGACGTAGTTGGCCGCTTTCGGGTCCATCGCCGCCATCGCCTGCGCCTCCAGGTCGGCGACGGGGACCGGGATCGCCGGTGTCTCGCCGCCGAGGCCGCGCAGGTAGATCTCTCGGTAGTAGTCCGCCGGGTCCGGCATCGGGCGAAGGATAGGCTGACCTGCCTGATGATCGACTCCCACACGCACCTGTTCCTCTGCGACGGCAGCGAGGAGGAGCTCGTCGCCGCGGCGCTCGAGGCCGGGGTCGAGCGGATGCTGACGATCGGGATGGGGGCGGAATCGAACCCGGTCGCGGTGGCCAGCGCCGAGCGCCACGAGAGTGTCTTCGCCGCGGTCGGGCGGCACCCCAACGACGCCGGCGGCTTCGACGACGCGGCGGCCGAGGAAATCCGCCGCCTCGGCGCCCACGAGAAGGTGCGGGCGATCGGCGAGACCGGTCTCGACTTCTACCGCGACAGCGCCGCCCCCGAGGACCAGCGGCGCGCCTTCGCGGCGCAGATCGAGATCGCCCGCGAGGCCGGCCTGCCGATCGTCATCCACGCCCGCGACCCCGAGGGCGGGACCGCCGCCACCGACGAGATCTTCGACACCCTCGACGCCGGGGCCGGGGAGGCGCCGGTGATCCTCCACTGCTTCTCGGCCCCGCACCGGGTGGAGGACGCGGCCAAGCGCGGCTGGTACTGCTCGTTCGCCGGCAACGCCACCTACCCGAGCGCGAAGGAGCTGCTGTTCGCCGCCGCCAAGGTCCCCGAGGACCGGATCCTGGTCGAGACCGACGCCCCCTACCTGGCACCGCAGCCGAGGCGCGGCAAGCGCAACCAGCCCGCCTACGTGGTCGAGACGGCGCGCGAGATCGCCGCGGTCCGCGAGGTCTCCTACGAGCAGCTCGAGCGCACTGTGGAGGCGAACGCGCGGACGCTGTTCGGCTGGTGACGGTGGTCCGGCTCGGCCAGAACTTCCTCGCGGACCCCAACCTGCTCGACGCAATCGTCCGCGACGCCGAGCTCGGTGCCGACGACGTCGTGCTCGAGGTCGGTGCCGGCGAAGGCGTGCTGAGCGGGCGGCTCGCCGCCGCCGCGGGGCACCTGCACACGGTCGAGATCGATCGCGGCCTGGAGCCGGCGCTGGCGCCGATCGCGGCGCTGCCGAACGTCGACCTGCACTGGGGCGACGCGATGAAGCTCGACCTCGCGACGCTGGATCCGGCGCCGAGCGCGATGGTCGCCAACCTGCCCTACTCGGTGGCGACGCCGCTGATCCTGCGGACGATTGAGCAGCTGCCTTCGCTGCAGCGCTGGACGGTGATGGTGCAGCGGGAGATCGCCGACCGCCTCCGCGCTGCGCCCGGCAGCCGCACCTACGGGTCGCCGAGCGCGGTCGCCCAGCTCGCCTGCGAGGTGGAGCTGCTGCGGGCCGTCGACCCAGCCGTCTTCAAGCCGCGGCCGCGGGTTGACTCGGCGATCCTGCGGCTGCGGCGCACGGGGCCCGGCGCCGACGCGGCGACCCGCGACCTGGTCCGCGCCGCCTTCGCCCACCGGCGCAAGTCCCTGGCGCGGTCGCTCGAGCACGCGAAGCCGGGCAGTCTCGCCCCGGCCCGCGCGGCGCTGGCCGAGCTGGGCCTGCCGGAAGACGCCCGCGCCGAGGCGCTGGCGCCGGAGCAGTTCGCCGCCCTCTCCGCGAAGCTGCCTGATTGAAACCTGTCTCATGGTGCTCCACGCCCCCGCCAAGCTCAACCTCTGCCTGTATCTGGGGGCGCCGCGCGAGGACGGCCTGCACGAGCTCTGCTCGCTGTTCGAGCCGCTGGCGCTCGCTGACCTGATCACGGTGGCGCCGGCCGACCGCGACGAGGTCGTCTGTCCCGGAGTCGAGGGGGAGAACCTCGCCGCGCGGGCGCTCGCCGGCCTGCGCGAGCGCGGCTGGCAGCGCGAGCCGCTGCGGATCGAGATCGAGAAGCGGGTGCCGGTCGCCGCCGGCCTCGGCGGCGGCAGCGGCGACGCGGCAGCGGTCCTCCGTCTCGCCGCCGGCGAAGTCGCCGACCTGCCGCAGCTGGCGGCCGAGCTCGGCGCCGACGTGCCCTCGCAGCTGCGCCCGTCCCTGGCCCTGGTCCGCGGCGCCGGCGAGCGGGTCGAGCCGCTGCCCGAGCCCGTCGAGCACGCCGCAGTCCTGCTGCCCGGCGGCGGGGGACTGAGCACCGCCGCCGTCTTCGCCGAGGCCGACCGGCTCGAGCTCGGCCGGGGCGCCGCCGAGCTCGACGACCTGGCGGCCCGGCTGCGAGAGGTGGCCGGCGCCGGTGCCTCGCCGCTCGACTATCCCGACCTGCTCGTCAACGACCTCGAACCGGCGGCGCTCTCCCTGCGACCCGACGTCGGCGAGGCGCTCGAGGCCCTGCGCGCGGCCGGGGCGCCGAAGGCGATCCTCAGCGGTTCCGGCCCGACCGCCGTCGGCCTCTTCGGGGACCTCGCCGCCGCCGAGGCCGCCGCGGCGTCGCTCGATGCCTCCGAAGTGATCGTCTGCGCCGCCGGACGCGCGAGACTGGCGCCATGAAGCTGCCGGGAGAGGGACAGGGCGGGGAGAACCGCAAACGCCTGAAAATCGCCGCCGCCGTCCTCGTCGTCGGCGCGATCTACTACTTCATCAGCCGCCAGCTCGGCCACCTCGACCTTCAGCAGCTGCTGAAGGACATCTCCAACACGCTCGGCGCCTGGACCTATCTGCTGGTCGGCTTCTTCGCCTTCGCCGAGACCGGTGCCTTCATCGGCCTCGTCGTCCCCGGGGAGACGGTGATGCTGCTCGGCGGCGCCGTCGCCGGCCAGGGTGCGATCAGCATCTACCTGCTGATCGCGATCGCCTGGTTCTCCGCCTGGCTCGGCGACACCACCAGCTTCTTCCTCGGCCGCCGGCTCGGCCGCGAGTTCGTGCTCGAGCACGGGCCGCGGGTCGGGATCAGCCACGAGCGCTTCGAGAAAGTCGAGGACTACTTCGGCCGCCACGGCGGCAAGACGATCTTCATCGGCCGCTGGATCAGCCTCGTCCGCGCCTTCGCCCCCTTCATCGCCGGCAGCTCCGGGATGGGCTACCGCGGCTTCGTCCCCTACAGCATCCTCGGCACCGGCCTCTGGGCCTCGCTGCACATCCTCATCGGCTACTTCTTCTCCAGCGCGATCGAGAGCGCCGGCCATTACGCGGCCCGCGGGGCGGCGGTGCTGGCGACGCTGATCGCCCTCGTCGCCGGCACGGTCTGGATCGTCCGCAAGCTGCGGGTGAAGGAGAACCGCGAGGCGGTCGTGCGCTGGATGGAGGAGCACGGCGCCACCCGCTGGATCGTCGACCTCGCCCGCCGGCGCGAGCTGCGCTTCCTCTGGGACCGGGTCACCCCCGGCGGCACCTTCGGGCTCGAATTCACCTCGCTGATGGCGACCCTGGCGGTCTCCTCGTTCGTCCTCGTTGCCTACACGGTGATCATCGGCGACGCGCCGGGGCCGACGCCCGGCGACGAAACCGCGATCGAAGTCGCCGAATTCCTGCAGACGAGCGCGCTGACCAGCGTCGCCAAGGTCGTCAGCTTCTTCGGCTCCGGCCTCGTCACCTGGGCGCTGGCGCTGATCGGCGCGGCACTGCTCGCCTGGCGCCGGCGCTGGACCGAGTTCTGGGTGCTGCTGGCGGGGATGACGATCACCCAGGTCGGCATCATCGGGCTCCAGGACGCGGTCGACCGGCCGCACCCCCCCGAACCGCTCGCCTCCGCCTCCGGTTCCTCTTTCCCCAGCGGCCACGCCGCGCGCTCGGTCATCTACCTCTGGGCGGCGGCGACGATCGTCCTGCGGCTGCGGCCGGGGATGGCACGGGCGACCGCCGTCGTCGTCACCGGCATCGTCCTGACGGCGCTGGTCGGGCTCTCCCGCGTCTACCTCAACGTCCACTACCTCAGCGACGTCAGCGCCGGCTGGGCACTCGGGGCCGGGGCCTTCTCCCTCTGCGCCGCCATCGGGCTGGTCGTCTCGCAATTGCGCCAGAATCCAGGCCAGTGACTGTCTACGCGCTGACCGACCTCGGTCACCAATACCTGCTCTACGGGATCGCCGCGGCGGTCTGCCTGGTCATCTTCGTGACCCTGATCCTCTCGCCGGCGCTGAGCGCCTACGGGCGGGTCTGGGAGAAGGCGGCCGCCGGCTTCCTCTCGGTCTTCGTGCTGGCGGCGCTGGTGATCGGCGGCGTCGTGATCGGGCTGGCGATCGTCTACTACTACACCGACATCACCAATCTCCTCGGGATTTAGGCCGGTCTCGGGATAATGCCCGGATGTCCAGTTCCGGGACCAGTGAGCGCGCGGGGCTGCTCGACGCGCTCTCCGAAGCCGTCGAGTCCGGCGCCGGCCTGCCCGCGGTGGCGCGCGCCGCGGCACGGGTGCTCGACGCCAGCGTCGCCCTGATCGACCGCTCGAGCGCGGTGCTGGCGGTCGCCGGGGCCTCCTCGGACCAGGAGCAGAAGCTGCTCTCCGGCGGTGAGGGAGTGACGACGGTGGAACTGCGGGTGGCCGACACCGCGGTCGGCGAGCTGCGCTACCGGGCGAAGGCTGCGCCGGACCCGGTGATCGCGCGGATGGTGACGACGCTCTTGGCGCTGGAGCTGGAGCGCTCGCGCTCGCCCGAGTGGGAGAGCGAGGAGGCGGCCGGCGCCTTCGTGCGGGCCGTCCTGCGGCGCGAGGTGACCGACCGGCGGGACATCGTCGCCCAGGCCTCCGAGCTCGGCGCCGACCTCGATCGCGGCGCCGGCGTCGTCGTCCTCCGGGCCTCGCCGCGGGCGGCGCAGACGGGCGAGTGGCGGGAGCGGGTGCTGGTTCTGGCGCAGCGGGCCCTGCGGGCGCTGGCCCCGGGCTCGCTGGCGGCGAGCGACGGCGGCGAGGCCGCGGCGGAGGTCGCGGCGATCGTCCCCGCCGAGGACGACGAGCGGCTGGCCCGCGCCGCCGCCGGTCTCTCCCGCGAGCTCGACGACAGCCTCTCCGGCTTCCACCTCGCCGTCGGCCGCAGCCGCCGTTGCGCCGACCCGGTCGACCTCTACCGGGCCGGCAGCGAGGCGCACCTGGCGGTCAACGTCGGCGAGGCGGAGGGGCGGCCGATGCTCGCCTTCGAGGACACCGGCGCCTACCGGCTGCTGCTGCCGGCGATGAGCGAGGACCCGGGCGAGCTCGAACGCTTCTACGCGGAGACGATCCAGCCCCTGGTCGCCTACGACGAGCAGTACGAGACCGAGCTCGTCGCCACCGTCGAGGCCTACCTCGACAACGACGGCAACGTCGCCGCGACCGCCAAACAGCTCTTCACCCACCGCCACACGATCCGCTACCGCCTCGAGCGCGTCCGCGACCTCTGCGGCCACGACGTCTCCGCCACCGAGGGCCGCGAGAAGTTAGGTCTGGGCCTGAAGGCGATGCGCGTCCTCGGCATCGCCTCCCCCCGCGGCCCGGCGATGGAGCCCGGGGCGAAAGGCGGCAAGGTGGCCCGGGCGACGGAGGAGTAAGTCGAACCGGCAATAGCTCCGGGGGGAGGATTCGAACCCCACTCTTTCAGGACCAAAACCTGACGTGCTAAGCCAATTACACCACCCCGGACTGCTTGCCCGGGAGACTACCGAGGAGCAGCGCGGCAACTTTCTGTCTGCGGCATTTGCAAGGATATCGCCATGCCAGGAAAACGTCTCAGCTATACCGAGGAGCAGGCCAGAGAGGCGATAGGAAGTTCCTATTCCTGGGCCGAGAGCTTGAGGAAGTTGGGCCTCTGCTCTACCGGTGGGGGGTGGCGGGTTCTCAAGAAGTACGCGGAGATCTGGGGTATCTCAACCAATCACTTCGATCTGACGCGTGCACGCGAAGGACACATGCAGTTCCAGAAGCGGCCGATCGAGGAGCTGCTGGTTGAAGATTCGAATGCTTCTCGACAGAACCTGAAGCGGCGGCTCTATCAGGAGCGGCTGAAGGAGCGACGATGCGAGACGTGCGGCCAGGACGAAATGTGGCGCGGGCAGCGCATGGCGTTGATCCTCGACCACATCAATGGAGTGCGCGACGATAATCGCCTCGAGAACCTGAGAATCGTCTGCCCCAATTGTGCGGCCACTTTGTCGACGCACTGCGGACGGAAGAACCGGATCATCAGGGAGGAGGCTCGGTGCCGGCGATGCGAACGGAGCTTTGTTCCAAATTCGTCGACGCAGCGCTATTGCTCTCGCCAGTGCGGAACCCGGTGGGATAGGTCGAAGCTTCGAGGAACGCCCAAGCCCAGCATTCGCCGAGCTTTGCGCCCACCCTACGAGCAACTCCTCGCTGAGCTCAATGCCACCAGCTATTGCGCCGTCGGTCGCAAGTACGGCGTCTCCGACAACGCCGTCCGCAAGTGGGTGAGGTTCTACGAGCGGGAGCGGGAGGCAGCCGCGGTGGCGTCGCCCGAGGCGGCTTCCACTCCGCCCCGGCCCGCGGCCTGAGCGGCGGCGCCGAAGCTGAGTAGGCGGCCGCCGAAGGCGATCGCGCAGGCCGCGAACCAGGCCCAGCCGAGGGCGAGGCCGCCGAGGACGTCGGTTAGCCAGTGGACGTCGAGGAAGACGCGACTGAGGGCGACCGCGACGGCGATGCCGACGGCGGCGCCCGCGAGGGCGGGCCAGGCGCGCTGTCCCCACCAGCGGCCGGTGACGAGGGCGAAGGCGGCCCAGGAGGCGGCGGCGGTGGAGGTATGGCCGCTGGGGAACGAAGGGCCCAGCGTTGCGGCGGCCTCGAGCGTCGGCCGGGCGCGGTCGACGAGCTGCTTGACCGCCTCGGTCAGCAGCTTGTCTCCCAGGATCACCGCCAGCAGGAAGAGGACCACCCAGCGGCTGCGCGTGCGGGCGTACTCGACCCCCGCGACCACGACCGCGACGGCGACCACCAGCCACGTCTCCCCGAGCTGCGTGACCAGCGTCAGGGCGTCGTGCGACCAGGCGCCGGCGTGCTGGTCCCCCCAGTCGGCGACGCTGCTGTCGATGCCGGCGAGCACGTCGGTGCTGCGGACGACGACCGCCAGCAGGGCCAGCACCACCCCGCCCACGAGGATGACCATCAGCGCCAGGGTCAGCGCCAGCCCGGTGGCTCTCTCCGGGTCGAGCCGCGCCGCGCGCGCGGCGCGCTGTCCTGCCTTGCCGGTGGCGTGTTGCCCCGCCTCGCGCGCCACCTCGACGACGGCCGGTGCGGTGGTGCTGCCGGGATACCGGCGCGTCAAAAACGCGGCCCCGAGACCGGCCAGGACAGAGATCACCAGGAGGAGGAGAAACGGCATCAGAAAGAGGAATTACCCCGCTGAACCCAATGAACACAGCCATTGGTTAAACGAACCGATGCATAGTATGCGTGCGCCTCGGGGATAGAGCCGGGCGTGACCGTCGAGGAGAGACCACGCACGGAGCCGGCCCCTGCGGGAGAGCGGTCCGGCGACCGCCACTCCGTCCCGATCTTCGAGGCACGCCCCGGCGGCCTGGCCGATCGCTTCGCCGCCAGGCTCGACTCGCGCCACCCCGCCCTCGTCTTCTTCGGTGCCCTGCTCGCCGGCTTCCTTGTTCTGGCCGCCGTCTCCATCGCGCTCGCCTTCGTCGTCGTACACGTCCTGGTCCCCAGTAGCGGCCTGGGACTGGAAAGCACGGACGAGAGCGTCAACAACACCTTCGCCGAGAATCGCTCCGGCACCCTCACCACGCTCGCCGAAATCGGCTCGCAGGTCGGCGGCGCCCCGGTCCTGCCGATCCTCGTCGGCATCGTCGCCCTCGTCGCCGCGTTCAAGCGCCGCTGGCTGATCGCTGCCTTCGCGGTCTTCGTCCTCACCGTCGAGTCGGCCACCTACCGCGTTACCTCGATCGCGGTCCCCCGCGACCGCCCGTCGGTTCCCCGGTTGGAACAGCTGGAAGTCGACGCCAGCTACCCCTCCGGGCACACCGCCGCCTCGATCGCGGTCTATTCCGGCCTGGTGCTGCTGCTGACCACGCGCTTCACCAGCAGCCTGAAGAAGGCGCTGGCCTGGACCGCCGCGATCCTCCTCACCACCTTCGTCGCGCTCTCGCGCATGTACGAGGGGATGCACCATCCGCTCGACGTCGCCGGCGGCGTCCTCGTCGGCATCGGCGCGATCCTGGTGCTGCTGTTCGCCTGCCGGGCGGCGGGTGCGGCGGCGGAGAGGCGGGCGCGGGCATGAAGGTGGCGGTCGTCGCGCATGCGGGCAAGACGGTCGGCGGCGGGCTGCCGGAGCTGCGGCGCACGCTCGCGAAGGCCGGCATCGCCGAGCCGCTCTGGACCGAGGTGCCGAAGAGCAAGCGGGCGCCGGCCGCGGTCGGGCGGGCCCTGGAGGACGGCGCCGAGCTGATCCTCGCCTGGGGCGGCGACGGGATGGTGCGGCGCTGCGTCAACGCGCTGAAGGACACCCAGGTTCCGCTGGGGATCGTCCCCGCCGGCACTTCGAACCTGTTCGCCACGTACTTCGGGATCGAAGGCGACATCGCCGAAGCCGTCGAGGTCGCGCTGCACGGCGAGCGCCGCCGACTCGACGTCGGTCGCTTCAACGGCGAGCGCTTCGGCGTGATGGCCGGGGCGGGCTTCGACGCGGCGATGATCAAGGGCGCCGACGACCTCAAGGACCGTCTCGGCCGCGCGGCCTACGTGGTCGGCGGGGCCGCAAAGCTGAACGCCCCGAGCTTCGAAGCGAAGATCAAGATCGACGGCACCCGCTGGTACAAGGGCCCAGCCAGCTGCATCCTGGTCGGCAACGTCGGCGAGGTGTTCGGCGGCATCGAGGTCTTCGCCGACGCGCAGCCCGACGACGGCAAGCTCGACGTCGGCGTCCTCACCTCCGAAGGGCGGAGCCAGCTGGTGCGCGCCGCCGCCCGCACCGCCCTCGGCAGCGCCGAGAAGTCCCCCTTCGTCCGGGTCACCCAGGGGCGCAAGGTGCGGGTGAAGCTCGACCGCAAGGTCCGCTACGAGCTCGACGGCGGTGACCGCAAGAAGGTCAAGTCGTTCAAGGTCGACGTCGAACCCGGTGCGATCACGGTGTGCGTGCCGCGATGAACCCCGACCAGCTCGCCCACGCGAAGACGCTCGGCTGGCTGGCGCGGGCGGGCCTCGTTGCCCGCGGCGTCGTCTACGGAATCATCGGCGTCCTGGCGCTGAAGCTGGCGCTCGGCGACGGCGGCAAGGCGACCGACCAGGAAGGCGCGCTGCAGACGATCGCCCACCAGTCGTTCGGCAAGGTGCTGCTCCTCCTCGTCGCGATCGGGCTGGGCGGATACGCGCTCTGGAGGCTGATCCGCGCCGCCGTTGGCCACGGCGCCGAACAGACTGACAGCGGCTTCGACCGCATCTCGGCCCTGGACAGCGGCATCGCCTACGGGCTCCTCTGCGTGGCGGCGATCGGAATCCTCACCTCGTCCGGCGGCGGTGGCGGGTCGACGAAGGAAACGACCGGTGGCGTCCTCGACTGGCCGGCAGGACAGGTCCTGGTCGGCGTCGCCGGCGTGATCCTGATCGGCGTCGCCGTCTACCAGGCCTACAAGGGCCTGGCGCGGGAGTTCCTCGAGGACGCGAAAACGGGCGAAATGAGCGAGAGCGTGGAGAAGGGATACACCGCGCTCGGCGTCTTCGGCCACGTCGCCCGCGCGGTCGTCTTCGCCCTGGTCGGCTACGGCCTGCTCAAGGCCGCGATCGATTACAACCCGAAGGAGGCGGTCGGGCTCGACGGCGCCCTGCGCGAACTCGCGCACGCTTCCTACGGCCCCGCTCTGCTCGGCCTCGTCGCCCTCGGCCTGGCCGGGTTCGCGCTCTACTCGATCGTCGACTCCCGCTACCGCAAGGTCTGACCGGCAGCCGCCCGCGGGGCGTCCGCGCGGGGAATTAGCTTCCCCTCCATGGAGATCGGAGGAACTTCGCTTGATCCGGAGGTCCGCGAGGGGCTGAGCCGTAGCTGGAAGGCGCTGATGTTCGTCGGCGTCGCCGCGATCGTGCTCGGCTGCATCGCGATCCTGGTGCCGGCGGTGGCCGCCGTCGGGACGGCGATCTTCATCGGCTGGCTGCTGTTGTTCGTCGGCGCGATCCTGGTCGCGGCGGCGTTTTCGGCGCACTCGATCGGCACCCTGGCGCTGCGGCTGATCTGGGCGGTCCTGACCGTGATCGTCGGCCTCTGGCTGATCGTCGAACCGCACAACGGGACGCTGACGCTGACCCTGGTGCTCGGCATCTACTTCCTCTTCATGGGCCTGACCCGGACGACGATCGCCTTCGTCGCCCGCGGCGAGCCGAACGCCGGCCTGCTCGGCCTCAGCGGCGTCGCCGGGATCCTGATCGGCGTCCTCATCCTCGCCAAGTGGCCCGACTCGGCCGACTGGGCGATCGGCCTCCTCGTCGGCATCGACCTGATCTTCGCCGGCTGGACGCTGACCTCGGTGGCGCTGCTGGGCAGGGATCTGAGTCGCAGCGACGGACGGGTCTGAGCCAAGCAGGCCAAGGACGCAGGGAGCGCGGTGTGCCTTGCACACAAGCGACCGAGGACGCCGGGATGCGCCGGCTCAGACCCGTCCGAAATATTCTCTAGGGGTGAGTCCTGCCCCGCTGGTTCTCGTCATGGCGGCGGGCGAGGGTACGCGCATGCGTTCCTCGACGCCGAAGATGCTGCATCCCGTCTGCGGGCGCCCGATGGTCGCCTGGCCGATCGTCGCCGCCCGCGAGGCCGGTGCGGGACGGGTCGCCGCGATCGTCTCCCCCGGCCGCGACCTCTCCGCCGGCCTGCCCGAGGGCGTCGAGACCGTCGAGCAGCCGACCGCCGACGGGACCGGCGGCGCGATCCGCGCCGCCCTGCCGCTGATCGAGGAGAGCGAGACGGTGCTGGTCCTCTCCGGCGACGTGCCGCTGATCTCGGCGGCGGTGATCGAGGACTTCCTCGCGGCCCATACGTCTACCGAGGCCGCGGCGACGATGATGACGATCGAGCTCGAGGACCCGGGCTCCTACGGCCGCGTCGTCCGCGACTCCTCCGGCGCCGTCGAACGGGTCGTCGAGGCGAAAGCCGACGGCGACGCCGAGGCCTGGCAGCTGGAGATCCGCGAGATCAACGCCGGCACCTACGCCTTCGACGCCGCGCCCCTGGCCGCCGCCCTCAAGGGTCTCTCCAACGACAACGCCCAGGGCGAGTACTACCTGCCCGACGTCTTCCCGGCCCTGCGCGAGACCGGGCACGGCGTCTTCGCCCACCAGGCCACCGACCTGGCGGTGACGATGGGGGTCAACAACCGCGTCGACCTCGCCGCGGTCGAGGCCGAGGGACGGCGTCGGCTGCTCGAGGACCACATGCTCGCCGGGGTCACCGTCGTCGACCCTGCCTCGACCTGGATCGACGCCGGCGTCGAGATCGCCGCCGACGCCCGCATCGAGCCCGGCTCCACCATTCGCGGTGAGACCCGGATCGCCGAGGGCGCCGTCGTCGGCCCGCTCAGCACCCTGATCAACAGCTCCGTCGGCGCCGGCTCCCAGGTCCTCCACTCCTACCTGGTCGAGTGCGAGGTCCGTGCCGGCTGCTCGGTCGGCCCCTTCGCCTATCTGCGCCCGGGCGCCCTGCTCGAGGACGGCGCCAAGGCCGGGACCTTCGTCGAGATCAAGAACTCGCAGGTGGGGGAGGGCACCAAGGTGCCCCATCTCGCCTACGTCGGCGACGCCGACATCGGCCCCGGCAGCAACCTCGGCGCCGGCACGATCACCGCCAACTACGACGGTTTCCGCAAGAACCGCACGGTTATCGGCCGCGACGTGCGGATCGGCGTTGACACGATGCTGATCGCACCGGTAGAAGTCGGCGACTCCGCCTACACTGGCGCTGGCGCGGTGATCAAGGACGACGTTCCCGAGGGGGCTCTCGCCGTCAGTGAGAACGCGCAACGGAACATCGACGGATACGCCGCTCGCAAGGCGGCCGAGATGCGAGAGGACAAAACCCCGTGAGCATGATCGAGGAGCGCCCGCAGCTGGGGACCGGAATCGACCACGATTACACGAAGAAGATGATGGTCTTCGGCGGCCGCTGCTCGATGGACCTGGCCGCCAAAGTCGCCGGCAAGCTCGGCCTCGACCTCGGCCAGGTGACCCTGAAGACCTTCGCCGACGGCGAGGTCTACTGCCGCTACGAGGAGTCGATCCGCGGCTCCGACGTCTTCCTCGTCCAGTCGACCTGCGCCAACGAGGCCGAAGGGATGACTCCGAACGACGCCCTGATGGAGCTGCTGACGATGATCGACGCCGCCCAGGGCGCCTCCGCGCACCGGATCATCGCCGTCCTCCCCTGGTACGGCTACGCGCGCCAGGACAAGAAGTCCGCCCCGCGCGAGCCGATCAGCGCCCGGATCGTCGCCAAGTGCCTGGAGGCGGTCGGCGTCGACCGCGTCCTCACCATGGACCTCCACGCCGGTCAGGTCCAGGGCTTCTTCCACGTCCCGGTCGACCACATGACGGCGATGCCGATGCTGACCCAGTGGTTCATCGACCAGGAACTGAACGACGAGCTGGTGATCGTCTCCCCGGACGCCGGTCGCGTCAAGACCGCCCGCAACTTCGCCCGCCGGATCGGCACCCAGTGGGCGGTGATGGAGAAGGAGCGCCCGGCCCAGGCGGTTGCCGAGATCGGCTACGTGGTCGGTGACGTCAAGGGCAAGACCGCGGTCCTCGTCGACGACATGATCGCCACCGCCGGCACCCTCTGCGCCGCCGCCCAGACCGTGATCGACGAGGGCGCCGCCCGGGTCATCGCCTGCGCCACCCACGGTGTCTTCTCCGGGCCCGCCTACGAACGGCTGGAAAACTCGGCGATCGAGCAGATCGTCGTCACCGACACGATGCCGCTGCGCCCCGGCGCTCCGGACAACATCACCGTGCTCTCCACCGCCGGCACCTTCGCCGACTCGATCCGCCGCATCTTCACCGACGATTCGGTGAGCGAGATCTTCGCCGGCGAGAACCAGCTGTTCTGAGCGAGCCGGGGTCAGAGCCGCGCAGGCTGCGCCTCGTCGGCCACAAGGGGGCCGACGCGATCACGCCCGGGAACACGGTCGAGAGCTTCCGCGCCGCGGTCGAGGCCGGCGTCGACACGATCGAGATGGACGTGCTCTGGCTGCCGGACGCGCACCTGCCGCTCGAGCAGCGCCACCCGCTGGTGATCGCCCACGACTGGGAGGACGCGGAGCGGCGGACGCCGCTGACGCTGCCCGAGGCGCTCGACGCCTTCCTCGAGCCGCCGCTCGACCAGGTCGAGATCGACCTCGACATCAAGCTGCCCGGGAGGGAGGAGGAGATCGTCGAGGCACTGCAGGAGAGGGGCTTGGTCGAGCGGGCGATGATCTCGACGATGGAGATGCACTCGCTGCGCCGGATCCTCGAACTGCAGCCGGCGCTGCGGCGCGGCTGGACCTATCCCAAGGTGACCAAGGACTGGACTTCCAAGCGCTGGGCCCGCGGCCCCGTCCTCGCGGCGATGGTGGCGATGCGCCACCGCCTTCCCGGCCTCGCCGCGCAGAAACTGCCCCAGTTCGAGGTCGAGGCGATGTGGGTCTACCACCCGCTGATCACGCCGCGGCTGGCGCGGATCTGCGACCTCGCCGGGGTCGAGCTGATCGCCTGGACCGTTGACGACCCGGCGCGGATGCGCAAGCTCGCCGCCGCCGGAGTCCACGGCATCTGCTCCAACGACCCGCGCCTGTTCGCCGAGCTCTGACGCGATTCGTCTGTTCCTTTTCGGCCTACAGCAACGAAAAGGAACAGACGAATGGGCCGGCCGCCTAGACGGTTCCCGGCGTCGCTCCCGGCGGCGAGGAGGTGCGACCGCCGCCCTTCACCTTCACCGCCGACTCCAGGTCCTCCTGGGTGAAGCCGCTGACGACCTGGCCGTCGAGGGCATAGCGGTAGAGGGCGACGCCGAAGATGCCGCTGAGGGCGCGGGAGATCAGCATCGCGATCGCCAGCACCAGCGCCCCGATCACGACCAGGAGCGCGCCGGCGAAGGCGGCCGAGGACCAGATCAGGATGCCGCCGACGATCAGGATCGCCGCGGGGAGGACGCCGAGCAGGAAGATCGCCGCGCCGATCGCGATGTTGCCGGTGATCTGCTGGCCCCAGCGTTCGCGGAAGAGCGAGCCCGAGCGCTTGATCGTCTCGAACGGGCCGGTGCCCTCGATCGCGATCACCGGGACCGCGAGGAAGGTGATCAGGGTCCAGGCCATCCCGACCAGGCGGGCGGCGAGGGTGCCGAGCGCCCCACCCTGGTTTTCGAGCAGGCCCATGACCAGGCTGATCGCGGCCGAGACCGCGGCCCAGCCGCTGATCTGGGCGAGGCGGCTGCGCGAGACCGCGAGCCCGTCGCTCACCGTCGCCTCCTGGCCGCGGAAGATCATGTCGGCGCAGGCGGCGAGGCCGACACTGAAGTAGAAGCCGACGAAGCTGAGGACGTAGACGCCGATGACGATGATCGGGATCGCCCCCGCCATCTGGTCTTCCTCCCAGAGGTACAAGCCCGGGCCGAGGGTGACGATCGCCAGCAGGGTCGTCGCCACCGCGCCGTAGAGCGGGAAGCGGATCAGCTCGCGGTGCCCGTTCAAGAGCGCCCAGCTTTTCTTCGTCAGCATCCAACCGCGTTTGATCCTGCGCATCGCTTCCTCCTGTAGATGGTCCGCTGCTCAGGTTGCTTCGGCAAGTCCCGGGACCCGCTTGACCCCGCGCTCTTCGAAGTATTCCCACTCCAGCTCGCCCAGCTCGGTCGCCGGCGGGTCTGCATAGACCCACTCGCGGGCGATCCGGTGCCAGTTGCGCTTCGCCCCCAGCTGCCCGAGGACGGCGACGACGCCGATTTCCATCCGCCGCCCCATCAGCTCCTCTGCCGGGAGCGACTCGCGCCGCATCAGGTCGAAGTACTCCGAGCGCGGGTCGTTGGTCGCCTCGATGATCTTCATCACCCGCCGCGGGGTGATCTCCAGGTCCCGGTCCTCCATCACGAACCAGCCGCCGACGACGCGCATGTGCTCGAGCAGCCGCTCGGCGTCGAGCTTCGAGGGCTTCTTGACGAAGCCGAGGTCGTGCAGCGCCTGGCGGAACGCCTCCGGGTCGTTGCGCGAGGCCGCGTCGAAGGCGCGCTGCTCGAGCAGGATCTGCTCGCGGTCGAGCTTCTTCGTCATCCCGAAGTCGATGAAGGCCACCCGCCCGTCGTCCATCAGGATGTAGTTGCCGGGATGGGGGTCGGCGTTGAAGTGCTGCAGGTGGTAGATCGAGCCGAAGCTGCCGCGGAAGACGATCTCGCCGAACCGGCTGCGCTCCTCGTGCGGCAGCTCCTTGATCTCCTCGAAGCCGCGGCCGCTGACGAACTCGGTGACGAGGACGCGCCGGCGCGAGAGCCGGGTCACGACTTCCGGCACGTAGATGAAGGGGTGGCCGCGATAGGCGCGGGCGAAGGAGCGCTGGTTCTGGGCCTCGTACTCGTAGTCGAGCTCCTCCATCACCCGCTCGCGGATCTCCTCGGCGATCGCCTTGGCGTCGAGGCCGGGCGCGAGGGCGCGGGCGAGGCGAACGAGGGTGCCGGCGTTGCGAAGGTCGGCGTCGAGCGCCTCGGCGATGCCCGGGTACTGGATCTTCACCGCCACCTGGCGGCCGTCGAGCAGCTCGGCCCGGTGGACCTGGCCGATCGAGGCGGCGGCGAACGCCTCGGTCTCGAACTCGGCGAAGAGCTCGGAGATCGGTTCGCCGTCGTACTCTTCCTCGAGCACCTTCTCGACCTTCTCCCAGGGCATCGAAGGGGCGTCGGTACGCAGTTTCGCCAGCTGTTCCTGGTAGATCTCGCGGTACTCCTCGGGGATGAACTCGGTGTCGATGAAGGAGGCGAACTGCCCCAGCTTCATCGCCGCGCCCTTCATCTGGCCCAGCGCCCCGACCATTTTCATCGCCGTCTCCAGGTGGCGCTGCTCGAGCGCCTCCTTGCCCTCGTCCTCGGAGCGGCCGACGTTGGCGGCTTTGGTCCCGGCGTAGCGGGCGCCCTGCACGCCGACGATCGAACCCAGCTTGGCGGAGCGGCGAATCCGCCCTTTGGGGATCTTCGAGTCGTCGGCCATTCGCAGCCAAGGTTGCCACAGGCCCCTTCGCGGCGGCTTTCTCTATTCTCTCCCGTCCGATGGCGAGCAAACGCTCAACCCTGAAAGCCGCACCCCGCGCCGATTTCGGCTCGCGCTCCTCGCGCCGCATGCGCCGTGACGGCGTCGTGCCCGGCGTCGTCTACTCGGGCGGCTCCGACGCGAAGCCCTTCCAGGTCAGCGAACGGGACGTCCGCAACATCACCGGCGAGGGCGCCGCCCTCTTCGACCTCGAGATCGAGGGCGGCAAAGCGATTCCGGTCGTCATCAAGGAAGAACAGCTGCACCCGATCTCGAGG
>Ga0207677_10000504_pt1 | contig 25273 bp, 17 predicted proteins | sample KBSMisM42_FD_184311 | JGI IMG/M metagenome (GOLD analysis project Ga0207677, IMG submission 184311) | Miscanthus rhizosphere microbial communities from Kellogg Biological Station, Michigan, USA - KBS Miscanthus M4-2 (SPAdes) (version 2) | ecosystem: Host-associated > Plants > Roots >...
TCCCTCGTAACTCGCGGTCAGGATCAAGTCGAAGCGTTCTTCGGTCGCCTTCTTCCATGAGATCTCACGAACCCCCTCATCAGCGATCAGGCGCCGCATCACCTGATCGAAGTTCGCGTCCCGTTGCCTGGGCATGACGGTGAAGATGACCTGAATTCGCCGATCCTCCAGAATGTCCGGGAGAAGGTCGATGAGGGCGAGGGTCGTGTTCACCGAACGGGTGACAGCGAGGACCGTACGGCTGTGCGCTACCGAATACCAGTACGGGCTCTCTTCCGGGTACTCCGCCTCGGTCGAGGGATTGATTTTGTCGAACTCATACCCAAAGGTCCGCACTGCATGCTCCTGCCGTCGTTGACGGACCACACCTTATTGACTCGGTATGAAAGGAGCTCGTGCCAGGCGACGTCTCGATTGTGTGGGCCAGGCCCAGGTCCCCTTGGGCGGCTTTCGATATCGGCGGGCCGCAACCCTCTCCTGTCCTTCAAAGTTGCCGACGCCCAGGTATTTCTTCCCATGGAGCTAGGGAATCGAACCGCTGACCTCCTGGATGCGATGCACGGTTCAGCGGGGCCGAGGGCTTTTTGACCCCATCTGAGTTGTGAATCCCTTCGCCGCCCTGATAGGCGGCTCATCCTTGCGGTCTCTCGACCGCGGAGCCCTTCGAAGCGTAGGGCCTATGGGTGCTATAGGAGCTCGCTCCTATTTGCGGACGCGAGGATCAGCTGGACTGGTCCCTCCCGGTAAGGCCCCGGCTTCGGCCGGAGCCTGCCGCCGGACGGTGACAATGCTATTCTATTTGTATACGCTATCCTCTGTCGGGTGGAACCACGTGGCGCGAGCCCGGGATTCCCTGTCCCGACTCCCCCGGTTGGGACTCCGTCGGGTCGCCTCTATCCCCTTGGCGGCGCGACATCCTAGGCAGGCGAGCGGGGTCGGTTTCTTACGGCTCCGCTCCTTGCCGTGCCGGTAGCCGCTACCGCTATCGGGAAGCGGCTTCTCCTCGGTAGGCGGTGTGGATCAGCTCCGTCAGGCGGGGTACGGTCTCAGCGAATTCCTCAGGACGGTTGGACACGAGTGCGCTTAAGAGCGCTTGGTCGACTGCGCTTACCATGAACTCAGATGTGAGAGGAGGGGGGATCTCACGAGACCCTGTCTTGCGGCACGCTGAATCCAAGGCGTGGGAGAGGCGCTCAAAGACTTCCCAGCGCTTGGTGAGCGCGAGCCCGCCGGCAATGTGGACCTCCACGAAGAGGGCGCGCGCTTTCAGTGGATGTTCCTTTGCGAAGTCCGCGAGCCGGCTGAGCGCCCCTTCGAGAGAATCTTGGCAGGTGCCTTTGCCGGAAGCAACGAGCCGCTCGCTGAGGCGTTCGATCTCGAGTTCGTAAGCCGCGAGGTAACACTCCTCCTTGCTTGCGAAGTAGCGGTAGAATTGGCTTCTGTAACCGCCATAGCGTCGGTAGACCCGCTCTACGCTCACTCTCCGATACCCCAATTCTCCGCAACACTCCAGCATTGCGGTGAGGATTCCCTCCCGGATTACCGGATCCCCCTTCAGCTGTTCTTGTCGCAGCTTTTCCAGCTCGCGGCTGGGCGTGGTCACGCGCTTTGATCCCCGTAGCTTCCTTTGTCGGGAGGGCTCCCCGTGTTGTCGGGAGGGCTCCAGGTGTCACGGATGCGCCGGAATCGACGACATCGCTGAAACACACTCGGTCTGAGCTAAAGACATTACCACTACGAGTTGGAAACGCAGTCCTCAAAATCAGCCGTTCGCTGTGAGGTTTTCCTCCAAAGCTGAGCGATGGCGATTGGGGTTGGCCTGCCCTCCGCTACCCTCGTCCCGTGGCCTCGCTTCCAGACCATCTGAAGCCGGCCCCGGCTGGGCGCCATCGACTCCCACGGGACGTGATGGAGGAACACCAGCGGGCGCGGGTGCTCGATGCGGCGATCACCATATTTGCCGAGCAGGGATACCCGGCCACCACGGTCGATGACCTGGTGGCCGCGGCCAAAATCGGCGTCGGCAGCTTCTACGGCTTCTTCAGCGGCAAGGAACAGTGCCTCCTCGCCGCCTGCGAGCGGATTATCGACGAAGCCCGGAGCGTCGTCGTCGCCGCCGCGAGCGAAGGCACTTCCTGGCCCGATCAGGTCTGTTTGGGATTGGGCCGCCTTCTTAACTGGATCGGGGCGGAGCCGCTCGCCGCCCGGGTGGCTCTGGTGGAGATCCAGACCGGCGGGGCTGAGGCCATCGCGCGGTACGAGGAGACGCTCACGACCGCCGCGCGAGCGTTGGAGCGGGGGCGCGAGAGCCTTCCTCGCGACCGGCGATTGCCGGACAGCCTCGAGGAGACGACGGTCAACGGCATCGCTTGGCTCCTCCACCGCCGCCTGACCATGGGAGAGAGCGAGTCCATTCCTCAGCTCTTCGGCGAGCTCGGGGAGATGATCCTCGAGCCCTACCTTGGCGAGGCGCGGGCGACGAAGGCGATCGCGCGGCACGCACCGATTGAACATCGAGGGTCTTAAACCGCAGTCAGGAGTGCAAACACGACACTGATCGGGGTATCGTTCCCCCGTGCCGGAGCGGGACGTGCAAGACACCCAGTCCGCCGACGGACTGCCCCGTCTGCCTCCGGGACGCCACGGGCTCTCGCGCGATTTCGTCGTCACGAACCAGCGCGACCGGCTCACCGCTGGGATCATCGCCACGGTCGCCGAGCGGGGATACCACGAGGCGACCGTGAGCCAGATCTGCGCCGCGGCGGGAGTCTCGCGCCGCACCTTCTACTCCTACTTCTCCTCCAAGGAGGAGTGCTACCTGCAGGCATTCGAGCGGATCGGCGAGCACCTCGCCGAGGCGATGGCTGCGGCCGGTTCGGCAGGCAACTGGCCTGGCCAGGTCCGCCAGCGTCTTGCAGCGATGCTCGCAATCTACGCCGCCAACCCCGACCTCGTCCGGTTCACCTTGGTCGTGCCGCTACGCGCGGGGGGGGAGATCGCCGTCCATCAGCGCACGGCGCTCGAGCACCTACTGCAGTCCCTGACTGCCGGGCGCCCAGAAGACAAAAGCCTACGCCGGCCCTCGGCGGCAATCGAGCACGCCCTGGTGGGCGCCCTGGTTGGGGTGATCGTCCGCAAGGTGGAGGCCGGGGAAGGCGAGCGGCTGACCGACCTGGTGCCAGAACTGACCGAAATGTTCCTCATCCCGTACATAGGTCGAGATAACGCGGTCCGCGCCGCCCGGTCGAACGGGTAGGGCTTGCGCCGATAATCGCGGTCCTCTACGGTGCCGCGCCGGTGCCCCCCGATTTCTCCGAGTACCGGCTGCCGCGCGGCCGCCATGGAATCCCGCCCGAGCAGGTGAGGGCCAACCAGCGCTGGCGCCTGCTCGGATCCTGCGCCGAGGTTCTCGCCGAACGCGGCTACGGAGCGCTGACGCTAAGTGCGGTGATCGAGGCGGCGGCGATCTCGAAGGGGACCTTCTACGAACACTTCGAAGGGTTGCCCGAGTGCCTCCTGGCAACCTACGAGATGGCGACCGCGAACGCGTTGGCCGTGACACGTGAGGCATGCGGTCCGGGCTCCGATCCCGCAGCCGCTCTCCCGGTCGCAGTCGAGTCCGTCCTCGGTCTCTTCGCCGCCGAGCCGGCGCTCGCGCACGTGCTCACGGACATGGCGCTCGAGGACGTTCCGGGCCTGCACGCCGCGCGGGAAGAATTTGCCCACGCCTGCGCCTCGATGCTGGCCGCGGCAGGCCGCGGGCAGGTGGACCCGGAGCGGCATCGGCGCCTTTCCCTGCACCGGGTCCGCGCCACCAAGGGGTGGCTGGCGAGCCGGATGCGAGCCGGAGCGGCAACCAGCCTGCCCCGGAAAGCGCCGGAACTGACGCAGCTGCTCACCGTCTGAGCACCGCTTCAACAATCCCTTCCAAAATCTCCTTGACAACGTGTCACGGATTTGCGTAATCTCCGGTACTGAGGGTCACGTCTCTAAATCAGGGTGATGTGTCCCGGCCAGGGAAAAGATCCCTCTCTTGGGAGAGAGGGCTGGAAAATCCACTCACCACAAGGGAGAGGTAAGAGGAGCATGAAACGTCTTCGCCACCCGATCCGGGCGATCCGCGAACCCTTCGGCACCGCCGGGCTCGTCGTCGCCTGCGTCGCCTTGATCGCCGCCCTCGGCGGCACCGCACTCGCCGCCGGCAAGCTGACCGGCAAGCAGAAGAAGGAAGTCGAAAAAATCGCCAAGAAGTTCGCCGGCAAGCCCGGCGCCAACGGCGCCCAGGGCCCGGCTGGCCCACAGGGTACGGCGGGCGCCAACGGCAAGGACGGCGCGGCTGGGCAGAACGGTACCAACGGTACTAATGGGACCAACGGTGCCAGCGTCAGTGTTCAGGAACTCGGCCTCGGTGATGAAAATTGCGCGGCCGGCGGATCGGAATTCAAAGTGGGAAGCGGTACCCCGACCTACGCCTGCAACGGCGAAGAAGGATCGCCCTGGCCCGCCGGCGGCGTCCTGCCATCGGGGCAGACCGAGCGTGGGACGTGGGGGGGCAACGGCTCCAACCGCTCGGTCTACAGCCTGAACGAAGAAACCGGAGAACTAGAACAAGAACAATCAAACACGATCCAGATAATTCCGATCTCCTTCGCACTCCCGGTTAAACCCGCGCCGGAAGTGCTGTTTTCGAAGCAGCTTGAACAAGAATGGTCGGGTGAAACGGTAGAACCGGTAGAAGGCTGCCCCGGTCTCGACGAAGAAGGACTGCCCATGGCGGATCCCGGCAAACTCTGCGTGTACCAGAGGAGGACGTCGGCAGAAGGAAATCCAATCTTCTTTGGCGGCACGCAGGCCTTCCCCGAAGAACAGGGGGCTGATTCGATGGGTACCGAGGTTGCCTTTCCCTGTGGCGGGGCTAACTGCTTCTGGACCGGCGTCTGGGCAGTCACGGCGGAATAGGGCGTACCTACTATGAAACGGGTCGATGGCCGCATGAAGACGTACGCTGGCAGGTACCTGCTCCCGGTCCTGATCGTTTTGATCGGGGCCGGGTGTATGGCCGGCAGCGCCAGCGCGGCCATCGGCCCGGAACTTGTGGAATTCGGCGAAGAAGGCAGTGGCGCCGGCCAGATCTTGTTTCCGAGGGCGATCGCGGCCGATCCCGAGACCGGCCATCTCTTCATCACGGATGCACAAAACAACCGCATCAGCGAGTTCACCGCTTGGGGCGAGTTCGTCAAGGTTTGGGGGTGGGGGGTTGCCGACGGAGGCGAAGAACTGCAGACCTGCACCGCCGCCGACGCGACGGCGGAGCACGAATGCCGGGCTGGTATCGACGGCGATGCAGCCGGTCAGCTGACTCGCCCAGGGGGCATCGCCGTGGCCGAAAACGGTGATGTCTATGTCCGTGAAGAGGAAAACCGCCGGGTTCAGGTCTTCTCTCCCGAAGGCGATTTCCTGCGGATGTTCGGCGGCGACGTCAACAAGACCCTTGGCGCCCCCAACCCCGACGTCTGCACCGTCGCCGAACTGGAAGCGGGAGGCGAATGCGGTGCCGGTGTCGAAGGCACCGGACCGAGCGAGTTCTCGGACGTTGCGCTGGGCGGATCAACGTTCCTCGATCACTTGGACATCGTCTCAGGGACTGTCTATGTCGGCGATAGGGATCGGATCCAGGAGTTCGAACTCGATGGAACTTTCAAGACCGAAATCCCCCTGCCGAGCCCGGGCGAACCGGGCGGCCTGTGGGTCGACCGGGCGAGCGGGGATATCTACTTCGTCTACGGGGCAGACCAGGTGATTGAACCGGTTCAGGCGCTGCGCCTCTCGCCGGCAGGCGCGTTCGTCAACGAACTGCCGGAGAAGGAAGCTGGCGAGGACGGGACTTGGACCCCGAGCGCCGTGACCGGCGACCCGGAGGGCAACGTGTTCCTTGCACAAGGCCCGGCGGTCGGCCCCAATGATGGCGGCTATGTTCACCCGGGCGTGACGCCGCGGGTATTGGAGATCAACCCCTCCGGCGAAATCGTCGATTCCTGCTGCTCGCTCCCCATTGAACCTGGAAGCGGTAACGGGGTGAGCATCTCGGCAGTGACGACCAATGTGGTCACTGCCGCCGGCAACGCCGACCTTTACATTGTGAAAACCACGCCAGAAGGACCCTCCGTCGAAGTCCGCGGCCCGGCCCCCGACAAATGGCCGGCGCCGTCGGTGCAACCCCGTTTGGAAGACCAGTTCGCCTCCGCGGTGAGCGTCGAATCCGCGGTGCTGAAGGCCGAAATCAACCCCGAGTTCTGGGGCGACACCCGCTACTTCCTCGAATACGGCGAAGCGGACTGCTCGGGCGGGGGTTGCACCCAGGTCCCCGCCTCGCCGGGCAAGCTGCTCGGCGCCGGGATAGTGAAAAGATCGGTGACCACCGACGGCACCCTGCTCAGCGGCCTGAAACCGGGAACGATCTACCACTACCGTTTCATCGCCCAGAGCGGCGGCGGCGGGCCTGTCTACGGCCCTGACGAGACCTTCACCACGTTCCCACTGCCCGCGCAGCCGCAGGGCGGATGCCCGAACGCGGCCTTCCGCATCGGCGCCGCGGCGACGCTCTCCGACTGCCGTGCCTACGAGCTGGTCTCGCCGGTCGACAAAAACGGCGGCGAACTCGACGTCCCGAACAACATCCTGGTCTTCCCCGCCCGCCTCGAGCAGAGCGCTGCGAGCGGTGAAGCGGTCACCTACTCCGCGGCGGGCTCCTTCGCCGGCGCCCCCAGCGGGCCCTACGTCTCGCAGTACCTCGCCGGCCGGGGCGCCGGCGGCTGGTCCACCCAAGCGATCACCCCGCCGCGCGTCAACGGCTCTCTGATGGGGGCAAACGGCCTGGACGCGTCCTTCCAGGCGTTTCTCCCGGACCTATCGAGCGGCTGGGTGCGTCAGGACAGCGACCTGCAGCTCACCGCCGACGCCCAGCCGGGCATCCCCGACCTCTACCGGCGCGACAACGCCGACGGGAGCTACGCAGCGCTGACGACCGCTCCCCCCCTGGCGCGCGCGGAAATCCTCGAACCGCGCGTCGAGGGCTTCTCGGCAGACGGGAAGCGGGCGGTCTTCGCGATCGACGCGAAGCTGACCGCCAACGCCTCCGGCGCCGCAGGCCTCCAGCTCTACGAAGCCTTCGAAGGCACGGTGAAGCTGGTCAGCCTGAAGCCGAACGGGAGCCCCGCCTTGGGCGCCACCGTCGGTTCAGTGTCCGGGGTGCAGGGCTCGGGCCTAGGCCGTGCCACCAACCTGACCACCGCGATGTCCGAGAGCGGGGACCGGATCTACTGGAGCGCCGGGTCGCCCGACCCAAGCCTCTACGTGCGGACGAACGGGACGAAAACCGTCGAAGTGGCGCCGGAAGCGACGTTCTGGAGCGCGACCCCCGACGGTTCGACCGCCCTCTACAGCCAGTCCGACGGGGCGCTGAAGCTGTTCGACCTCGCCACCAAATCCTCCACCCAGATCGCCGGCGGCGTCGACGGCGTGCTCGGCGCAAGCGAAGACCTCTCACGCGTCTACTTCGTCTCCGGCACCGAACTCGCGACCGGTGCCCAGGCCAAAAAACCGAACCTCTACCTCTACGAAGCCGGCTCGCCGATCCGGTTCCTTGCCACCCTCTCGTCGGCTGACCTGAACCCGGGCGGTAATGCCTTCTCGCCGGTTTCGCTGGCGCCGTGGCAGCACGTCGCCCGGGTCACCGCCGACGGCAAGGTGGCCGTCTTCATGTCGACCGCCTCGCTGACCGGGGCCGCCAACGTCGACCAGCAGTCCGGGTTCCGCGACGCCGAGGTCTTCCGCTACGACGCCGTGGCCGATCAGCTGCGATGCCTCTCCTGCAGTCCGACCGGCGCGCGGCCGAGCGGCGGCCAGCAGGGGGGGGTCAACCTGGCGCCCCTTCTGGGAAGCAAGTCGCCGGTTTACTGGTTCGCCTCGCGGATCCCCGGCTGGGAACTTAATTTCCACGCCCCGCGGGCCCTCTCGGGTGACGGCACCCGCGTCTTCTTCGACAGCACCAACCGCCTCACCCTCGCCGACACCAACGGGCGCGAAGACGTCTATCAGTGGGAGCAGGAGGGGAGCGGCGAATGCTCGCAATCGGCGCCGGGGTTCGACGCGAAGACCGGTGGTTGCGTGACGATGATCTCCAGCGGTCAGGGCTCGGCGCGCTCGGAATTCATCGACGCGAGCAAAGACGGGCGCGATGTCTTCTTCCTCACCGCGACCAGCCTGCTGCCCCAGGACAGAGCCCAGACCGATCTCTATGACGCCCGGGTCGGCGGCGGCTTCCCCCAGCCGCCCGCTCCTCCGGCGGCTTGCGAAGGCGAAGCCTGTCAGGGGCCGCCCTCTCCTCCTGCCGACGGGGTCCCCGCCTCGTCGACCTACCGGGGGGCCGGGAACGTGCGCGAAGGAGCCCGACGCTGCCCACGGGGTAAGCGAAAGTTCAGGCGCGGAGGAAAGACGGTCTGCGTTCGTCACGGCAAGAAGGCGGATCACCGAAAGACCCGCCGACATCACTCCAAGCCGAGGGGATTCAAGTGAAGCGTCTGACGGCAGTCATCCTGGCGATCCTGGCGGGGACGCTGGCCCTCGCCTCCCCGGCCTCGGCGGCTTTCGGGTTTAAGGCGCTGCAGCTCTCGTTCGAAGGCTCGGAAGGAACCTCGATCCTGCAGGCCGGCTCCCACCCCTTCGCGATGACGACGACGGTCGATCTCAACGTGACCGAAGCCGAAGGCAAGCAGTTTCCCGACGAGGACCTGAGGGACCTCGAAGCCGAACTGCCCGCGGGCCTGGTCGGCGTCCCGGCCGCCGTGCCGCGCTGTTCGCTGGCGGACTTCGTGACGGTCGTCGCCCACGAAAAACCCGATTTCACCCACCCCGGCTGCCCCGACGAATCGGCGGTCGGCTACGTGTCGCTGCCGGCACGCTTCCTCCCCGCCCCCGCGGGCCCGCTCGGATCGGAAACGTACGCCCTGTACAGCCTCGAACCGGGGCCGGGCATGCTGGCTCGATTTGGATTCGTGGTGTTAGGCGTTCCGGTCACCCTCGACGTGCGCCTGAGCGAATCCTGGCCCTACCGGGTGGTGGTCAGCGCCCGGAGCGCCAAGCAGCCGCTTTACCTTTACGGGGCGAAGGTGACCGCCTGGGGCAACCCGAGCGACCCCGCCCACGACCCTTACCGGGGGTCCTGTCTGGCGGGCGCCCCGCAGGGCTCGCTGATTTCGGTCGGGAGCTGCCCGGCGAAGCCGGGTCCGCCCCTGGTGAGCCTGCCGACCAATTGCGCCGATCCCCTGCGGGCCGACTTCCGCGCCGACTCCTGGCAGGCGCCGGGCTCCTTCGTGGCGGGCTCGGCCGTGGTCTCCGACGAAGCCGAACCGCCGGCACCGCTCTTGCTCAGCGACTGCGCGGCGCTTGCCTTCTCCCCCTCGATCTCCGGCAGCCCGACGACCAAGGCGGCCTCCTCGCCGACCGGCCTCGATTTCGCCCTCGAGGTCGACGATCCGGGGATCACGGACCAGCAAGGCGTCTCCGCCTCGACGATTCGAAAGACCGAAGTCACCCTGCCGGAAGGGTTCACGACCAACCCCTCGGTCGCCGAAGGCCTCGAGGTGTGCACGGAAGCCGACGTGGCGCGCGAAACCGCCTTCTCGGAACCCGGAGCCGGCTGTCCCCAGGCCTCGAAGGTCGGCACCGTCGAACTCGAAACGCCGCTGCTGGACGAAAAGGTCAATGGCTCGCTCTTCATCGCTAAGCCCTACGAAAACCCGTTCGGCAGCCTGCTGGCGATGTATCTGGTGATCAAGAACCCGAAGCTGGGGATCAAGGTTGTGCAGCCGCTGCGGGTGCAGACCGACCCCCAGACCGGGCGGATCACCACCGTGGCCGAGGAAATGCCCCAGCTCCCGTTCTCCCACTTCCGGCTGCACTTCCGCGAGGGCGCGCGCTCACCCCTCGCCAGCCCGCCGGGTTGCGGCAGCTACGACACCGAAGCCACGCTCTACCCCTGGTCGGGCGGCGCTCCGGTGCACTCGAGCTCGACCTTCCAGATCATCACCGGCCCCGACGCGGGACCCTGCCCCGGCGGCGGCACGCCGCCCTTCCACCCGGGCCTGCTGGCCGGGACGATCAACAATGCAGCCGGCAGCTTCTCCCCCTTCAACGTCCAGCTCTCCCGCACCGACTCCGAACAGGAGATCACCCACTTCTCGATCAAGCTTCCTCCCGGCGTGGTCGCCAAGCTCGCCGGCATCCCCTTCTGCTCTGACCTGGCGATCGCCGCGGCAAAAGTGCGCGAAGGAAAGCCCCACGGCGGCCAGGAAGAGCTCGACTCGCCGAGTTGCCCGGCGGCTTCTGAGATCGGCCGCACCCTGGTCGGCTCGGGCGTCGGCCCCTCCCTCGCCTACGCCCCCGGCAAGGTCTACCTGGCCGGCCCCTACCACGGCTCCCAGCTCTCGATCGTCGCCATCACCGCCGCCAAGGTCGGTCCCTTCGACCTCGGCTCGGTAGTCGTCCGGGAGGCCCTGCGGATCAACCCCGAAACCGCCGAAGTCTTCGTCGACGCGACCGGCTCAGACCCGATCCCCCACATCGTCAACGGCATCCCGGTCCACCTGCGACAGATCAAGGTCTTCGTCGACCGGCCCGAATTCGCCCTCAACCCGACCTCCTGCGAACCGACCTCGACCGCCTCCACGCTCCTCGGCTCGGGCACGGACTTCGGCTCTGAAGCTGACGACCAGCCGGTCACGGTCTCCACCCGCTTCCAGGCCGCCGACTGCGGCTCGCTGGGCTTCAAGCCCCGCCTGCAGCTGAAACTGAAGGGGAAGACCAATCGCGGCGGCAACCCGGCCCTTACCGCAACCCTGCGCCCCCGGCCCGGCGACGCCAACGCCACCCGGGTCTCGGTCGCCCTGCCCCACTCGGAGTTCCTCGACCAGGGCCACATCCGCACGATCTGCACCCGGGTGCAGTTCAAGGCAGGAGCCGGCAACGGCGCCGAGTGCCCGGCGGCCTCGGTCTACGGCCACGCCAAGGCCTGGACCCCGCTCTTCTCTGAACCCCTGGAAGGCCCGATCTTCCTGCGCTCCTCCGAACACCCGCTGCCCGACCTCGTCCTCGCCCTCCACGGCCTGGTCGACGTCGACGCGGTCGGCCGCATCGACTCGGTCAAAGGCGGGATCCGCAACACCTTCGACTTCGTCCCCGACGCCCCGATCTCCAAAGTGGTGGTGAGCTTCTACGGCGGCAAGAAAGGGTTGCTGGAAAACAGCACCGACGTCTGCGCCGGCAAGCACCTGGCGACGGTGAAGATGGAAGGCCACAACGGCCGGCTGCATAACTTCAAGGCGCCGCTGAAGGCCGCCTGTCCGAAGCAGAAGCACGGGAAGGCCAAGCGCCATGCGCGGGCGCGCTAGGGTCCTCGCGGTCGGGCTCGCGGCTCTCCTCTGCAGTGGCGCTCTCGCCTCCGCCGAAGAAGTAAGTCGCGATTCCTACCGCGAAGCGGTGGAACCGATCTGCAAGAAGAACACGGAAGCGAACGAACGCATCCTCGCCGGCGCCCGCGCCGAGGTCCGCTCGGGGAAGCTGGCTGCGGCGGCGGCGAAGTTCAAACGGGCAGCCGCCGCCCTGGGTAGGGCGCTCGGCGAACTGAAGACGGTGCCGCGGCCCAGTGCGGATGCCGCCCGCCTCGCCCGTTGGTTCGAACTGATCGAAGTAGAGAAGCGGCTGCTGGCGAAGACGGGGCGGCTGCTGGCAGCGGGAAAGAAGGGCCCGGCGCTGGGGATGGTCGTGCGCCTCGAAGGGGCCGCCGAGCGGGCGAACAACGCGGTCTTCGTCTTCGAATTCCATTACTGCCATTTCGAACCCTCACGTTTCACCTAAACCGATGAGCAGCCGCGGCAGGAGAGCGGGGGCGCTCATTCTCTTGGCCCTGTTGGCGGGCGCGGGCGCGGCCGAGGCGGTCGTGGTGCAGGGCGGTGGGGTGCGGATCACCGTGCTGAGCCAGGTGAAGCCGTACAAGCTGCCGCGGCAGAAGCCGGCTCCGATCGCCGTCTTCGTCGCCGGCCACCTCGCGTCCGCCATGGGTGGGATCCCGCCGCAGCTGCAGCGGCTGAGGATCGAGGTCAACCGCCACGGCCTGCTGCAGTCGCGCGGTCTCCCGGTCTGCCACCCCTCCCAGGTCCAGGCCACGACCACCCGGCAGGCGCTCGCCAACTGCGCCCCGGCGTTGATCGGCTCCGGGCAGTTCTGGGCCCACATCGTCCTGCCCGAACAGGGCGACTACCCGACCAAGGGGCGGCTGCTGATCTTCAACGGCCGGCGGGACGGTAGGCCGGTCCTGCTCGCCCAGGTCTACTCCTCCCATCCCTTCGATAGCTCGTTCCTGATCGACTTCTCGATCCACCACATCCACCGTGGCCCCTACGGGACCGAACTCGCCGCCTCGCTGCCCGAGTCGCTTGGCAGCTGGGGCTACCTCGACCGCATCAAGCTCACCCTGCGCCGCGAATACACCTACAAGGGCCGAAAGCTCTCCTACTTCAACGCCGCCTGCCCGGCGCCGGCCGAAGCCAGGCGAGCCTCTTTCCCTCTCGCCCATGTCAGCTTCGAATTCGCCGGGAAAAAGGCGATCGGCGGCGTGGTTCGGAAGACCTGCGGGGTGAGGGAATGAGGCGCGGCGCGATGGTCTTGGCGCTGGCGGTGCTGGTCGCCGCGCCGAACGCGCGCGCTGCCTACGACCCCGTGGGCAGCGGCACCACGAAGCTCGTGCTCGATCAGCGCTTCTCCCTCTTCCTGGCCGCGAACCGGATCGAGGTGAGGACGGTTGCGGGAGCACGACGGAGCGGCAGCGTCTTCGCGTTGCCGATCTCGAGCGGGCGAGTCGATCCCAGGAGCGGAAAGGGGGAGGTCGAGCAGGAAGGCTCGCTGGTGCTGGCGAACGCGCGCAAGCGGGTGCCGATCCGGGACCTGGTGGTGAAGACGGCTCACACGCCGCTGGTCGGCAAGGTCGGGGGCTCCCAGCTGAAGCTGGCGACCGCGTCGAGCCTTCGTTTCAGGCGCCGGGGCTTCGGTGCGATCGTCTCCGCGAAGCCGCTCCGCCTCACCGCCAAGGTGGCGACCCGGCTGAACAAGAAGCTGCGGCCCGCGGCTCCCTTCGTCGCGGGACAGGCGATCGGGAAGCTCATCAGCGCTCCGCAGCCGTCGCTGACCGCGATCCTGGTGCAGGGGCGGGCGTCCCTGGCCCTCGACGCAGCGTTCAAGGCCAAGCTCGACCAGCGCTTCGTCTCCGTCAACCCGATCTCCCCGGCCGAACTGGCGCCCGGCCCGACGCTGACCTTCCCGATCCTCGGCGGCGCCCTTGCTCCCGACCTCTCCAGCGGTTTGCTAAAACTCGGCGGAAGCATCGAACTTCTGCAGCTGGGGGCCGGCCAGATCTTCTGGGCCGAGCTCGAACCCGACCTCGACGGCGCTCTCCTCTCGGCAGAGGCCGACCTCGAGCCCTCGCCGCCGTTCGCAGGTCGCCAGGGACCGGCCCCCTTACTCGCCGCCGGGAGCGGCACCCTCTCCGCCGACCCGTCGCGGCGGACCCTCACCGCCGCCGGCATCCCCCTGACCCTCGAGGCCGCAACCGCGGACTCGCTGAACGCGGCCTTCGATGCCGGGGGCTCCGCGTTCGAGGCAGGTGAAACGGTGGGAGCGCTCTCGTTCACCGCCCAGGGGCAGTAGCCCGGTGGAGACGTCTCGTCAAACGACTTCGCGTCGGAACGAGCGCGAGCTGCTCGAGGGCCGCCGTGCTCTCGGCGAGTTGCTTGAGACGCGTCGGCAGGATCTCGAAGCCGCCGTTGCGGCGAGGATCTTCTCGATTTCACCTCCAGACGCCAGCACGGACCCGGCTTACCTGGAAGGCCTGCGTGCCTCACTCCGCACGGCAATCGGCTTCGCCCTGCAAGCGGTGGAAGCGGGCGAGCAGCGAACTCCCGAAGTTCCACCATCCCTACTGGCGCAGGCGAGGATGGCCGCCCGCAGCGGGGTCAATCTCGATACCGTCCTTCGCCGTTATCTGGCCGGCTTCTCGGTCCTCACCGAGTTCGTGCTCGAAGACGCCGCCCACGCCGGCCTGCCGAAGGGCCTCCTGCGGAACCTGCTGCGAGGCCAGACCGCGACCCTCGATCAGCTGCTCGCCGCGGTCAGCGAGGAGTACGTCAACGAGGAGTCTCGCCGGCTGTCGTCGGAGGAGCAGCGCCGGGCCGAGCGGGTCAAGCGCCTGCTGGCCGGGGAGCCCCTCGACCTGTCGACGTTCGAGTATGACTTCGACGCCTACCATCTTGGTGCAATCGCGTCAGGCTCCGGGGCACTGAAGATCTTCAAGGGACTGTCGAGCGCCATGGGGTGTCGGCTGCTGACGGTCACACATGACGACGGAACCCTCCGCGCATGGTTCGGGTCCAGTCGCTCAGCCGGCTTTGCTCAGCTTTTGCATCACCTCTCTTCACTTGGTCGCATAACTGCTGCCCAGCAACCCAGATTTTCCATGGCTCTCGGCGAGCCCGGGCGCGGCCTCGGCGGTTGGAGACGCACCCATCGACAGGCTCGGGCTGCCTTACCGATAGCACTACGTGATCCTGCGCCCTTCGTTCGGTATGCCGATGTCGCCCTTCTCGCCTCAATACTTCAGGACGACCTTCTCGCTACTTCGCTACACGAGATCTACCTGGCGCCGCTGCAGCAAGGACGAGACGGCGGCGAGGTCGCCCTGCGCACACTTCGGGCCTACATCGACGCGCAGCGAAACGTTTCTTCGGCGGCGGCGGCACTCGGTGTAAATCGCAACACCGTCGCCAATCGCCTTCGCGTGATCGAAAAGAGGATTGGCCGACCCCTTTCCTCCTGCGCGCTTGAGATCGAGGCAACCTTACGGTTAAGGGGACTGACCACTCTCTCCACCTAGCGAGCCGCCCAACTCCAGTGCCGGAGCGTCAGCACATTGCCTATTGCACACGACGCTCAGCTCGGTAACACTCCAGGTAACCGCGACCTTAGCGGTAGACAGTTATCGAACCCTGACAGCTGCCAGGCTGGGTGGGGAAGGGAGGCAGCGTTGACGGTACGGCCCTTCAAGAATGCTCGGAAAGCCATCGGGTTCGCCCGCCGTCTCCTACGGTCTCGGAGACAGGTCGGACGTATGCACGTCGGACGTATCCTCTCGCTCGGAACCTTCATCCTCGCCGCCACCTTTGTGGCGCCGCCAGCGGCGCCCGCTCTGCTGTTCGAAACTCACAGCGGTCCGGTTCAGACCCATCCCGCCGTCTTCGGCATCTTCTGGGGCAATGCCTGGAACACCGGCCCTCCCAGCGCTGAACGTTCCAGGCTGTCCACCATGTACCACGAGCTCAGTGGGTCCAGCTGGCAGGGCATACTCACCCAGTACTGGGAGCCGCAAGCTCCCCAATACAAGAGAGAAGGGACCGCATTCGCTTTTGTCTCCCCCAACGTGACTGTTGGCGGCTTCTATACCGACTCAGAAGGACCGCCGTCGGGCGTGACCCAGGCACAGATGGAAGCCGAGGTCAAAAAGGCGATCGAAGCGAAGAACGGCTCGGAAGGCTGGCCGAAATCGCCATCCGAAACCACGCTCGACGATCAATTCGTCATCTTCACTCCGGCCGGCACCACTTGGGGGCCAGACTCGAACAGTAACGCTTGTGGAGACCACCGCCGCACCTTTACCGGCTCTAATAGCTACACGTTCTCCCGCGTCGTGACCGAACCTGCCAAATGCGGTTTGGTCTACACGGCAGCCCATGAGTACGCCGAGAGCGTCACGGATCCGTCTTCTCAAGAAGGCTGGAAGTACTGGCAAAGCGAATCTCACGCCGAGATCGCCGATTACTGTGACAACGGCAGCTGGGGTGAATTACCGGGAGGGATAATCGTCCCGGGCATCTGGGACAACCAGGCAGACAACTGCTCCGGCTCGGACGCCAATCCTCCTCAGATCGCGCCCGAAATCCTCACCGAAGGCGCGACCAGCGTGACCGCAACCAGCGCTCTGCTCCACGGATCGAAGGTGAACAACGGGATACCCCTGCAGTTTGGGCGCTTCAAATGGTCCACGGCCGCCGGGTGGGAAGGGAGCGAAACCTACTCCCATCAAACTGAAATGAAGGAATTCTTTTATGGTGGTACAACGGCCGCCGGGATCAGCGGTCTGAAACCGGGGACTACCTATCACTATCAGCTTGAAATATACAGTAACGTGTTCCCCACCTACTTCATGACGGGCGAAGACCATGAATTCAGGACTGCCGGAGCGCCGGTAGTCACGACCGAAGCTGCCACCAGGACGAACAGCTTCGAACCGCAGCTGAACGCGAAGGTCAACCCCGAAGGCGCGGACACGCATTACCAGTTCGAATATGGACCCACGGAAGCCTACGGCTTCAAGAGTCCTGTGACGGCAGAAGACATCGGTTCAGGGCTAGAAGCCGTGAGGGTGTCACAGACTCTTGCCGGGCTGGAACCCAACAAGCTTTACCATTTCAGGATTACGGCCAGCAATGAAGCTGGCACCACCAAAGGCAGCGACATGACCTTTACGACCCTGGCGCTCTGCAAAGGCGGCGGGAAAGAATGCACCTGGTCCGCCCAGTCCGTCGCCTCCCCCAATCCCCCTCCCAACAGGAGCCTGCGGGCGACCTCCTGCCCGACCGCGACCATGTGCATGGCGGCGGGCACCGACGCCGTCAGCGGCAAGTCGTTCGGGAGCGTGTGGAACGGCAGCAGCTGGAGCGTGGCGATCGAAAACGCCAATACGATCCCGGCCTCGGCGATCGCCTGCGACTCGGCCACCTCCTGCATGACCGTCGGCACCGTCGGCTCGAGCGCCGTCTCTCAGCGCTGGCTCTACGGCTTTGAAAGCTGGACCCCCCTCGGCGCCGCCATCGCCACCCCCGCCGGGGCGACCTCGACCAAGCTCACCGACGTCTCCTGCACCAGCGCCTCGGCCTGCACCGCGGTCGGCGCCTACTACAAGGAAAGCCGCTGGCGCACCATGGCCGAGCGCTGGAACGGCAGCGCCTGGTCGCTGCAGGAAACCCCCAACCCCGAATCGGGCAACGCCGAACTGAACGGCGTCTCCTGCGACTCCTCGGCCTCCTGCACGGCCGTCGGTGTCCAGGGCAAAGCGCCCTATGCGATGAGCTGGAACGGGACCTCCTGGTCGGTGAAGAGCATCCCCACCCCGAGCGGGGCGACGCAAACCACCTTCCAGGACGTCTCCTGCCCGGCGGCCGGCTCCTGCATGGCGGTCGGCTGGTTCTTCGACGGCGGCAGCTACAAGAAGCCGCTGGCCGAGCGCTGGAACGGGACCGCCTGGTCGCTCGCCCAGCCCCTGACCCCGGCCGAAGCCAGCGGCAACGTCACCCTCTCGGCGGTCTCCTGCGTCGCGGCAGCCGAGTGCATCGCGGTCGGCTCCTACGCGACCCAGAGCGAATCCTTCATCGAACTCAAAGCCAAGACCCTGGCCGAGCACTGGGACGGCAGCGCCTGGGCCCTGCAGAGCTCGCCCAACGCCTCGGGCAAGGACAAGAGCGCCCTCGCCGCGGTCTCCTGCAGCGCCGCCACCGCCTGCACGGCGGTGGGCTCGGCCGGCACCCAGGTCAGCAAAGAAGAATCCGTGACCTTCGGGGCGCGCTACGAATAGGCGCCCGATGAAGGGAAAACGGGACGGGTCAGGAGGCACTGGCCCGTCCCGGACAAAGGTGGTGAGGTCAGCCCGTGGTTTCCCGTTCGGGCCCCACTGGCCGGCTAGAGGTCGACTTCCTGCTCCGGCGGGGCGAGGAATTCTGCACTCTGGAGGTCAAGGCTGCTCGGCGGGTCCATCCTGGCGACTTCTCCGGGCTGCGAGCGATCGGGGAGTTGCCGGGGGTTGGGCGACGGGTCTTGGTCCACTGCGGCGAACGGTCTGCAAGGAGCGAGGACGGGATCGACGCCTGGCCGGTCGAGACCTTCCTCGAAGCGCTGGAATCGGATCGCCTCTGGCCTTGAGATCGGGAACGACGTTTCGACAGGCAGTACCCCTTCAGAAAACCTAGCTTGTTTTCCTGGCTTGCGCTGTGCTTTATCGCTTCGTTCGAACGGGATCGAGCGGGGAGCGATGAGCAACTGCGATTCGCGGAAAAACAGGGACTGTGCCTAAGAAGCCCGGCGCGCCGCCGGGCTGTCTTGACGCTTGCAGTGACGCTGGGCCTGGTCTCGGTCCTCGGTGCGGTCGGGCTCGGGGGATGTCTGAGCCACCCATGTCCGTGACGGCGATCCCCAGCCTCTCAAAGGAGAGTCCGTATCCCTCCGTGAGGCACTTCTGCCGATGGAGCTAGGCGGATTCGAACCGCCGACCTCCTGGGTGCGATCCAAGGTGGGCGGAGAGGCCGGAATCGCCAGAAACTACCCGTTTGCAGCGCTTTTCCAATGCCCTACGAGAGGCTGCAGAAAGTGAAATATGCAGGGATATGAACGGATATGCAGCGAGTCAGCCACTTCTGGCGAAAAGTGCCTGAAATGAGAGGGAGCGGTTGGAAATTCGCTTGTGCTGCTTCCCAAGCAAGCTTTGCTTGCGTCCCCGCTATCCCAAGGAAAACGCCTTAACCTTTGGTAGCGTCGTCCGTATCCCAAGGATTCCAGGGCATGAACGACGTCACGACGAACATCGAAATAGGCCGTGCAGGGCACTTCACGCCCGTCGCCTCTGGGGACGGCGCCTACTCGACGTTCTCGCCAAAGCCCCTACCGCCAGATCCCCCGCTTGTCGTTGACGCGGAGATGCAGCGCCTGCTGGATCGGGCAAATCAGGCTCTGGGTCGGCTGGACGGCATCACGCTCCTGCTGCCCGATGCGGATCAGTTCCTCTATAGCTACATCCGCAAGGAGGCCGTGTTGTCCTCGCAGATCGAGGGCACGCAGTCTTCGCTCTCGGACCTCCTCCTCTTCGAGCACGATGTCGTGCCCGGTGTTCCTGAGGAAGATGTTCGCGAGACCACCAACTACCTGGCTGCGCTGAACCTTGGGCTTCGGAGCATGGAGGAGGGCCTGCCTCTCAGCCTTCGCCTCATAAGGCGGGTTCACGGGGAGCTGTTGCGCGGCACCCGAGGCGGGGAGACCGGTCCCGGCGAGTTCCGCCGCATTCAGAACTGGCTGGGCGGCCCTGGTCCCGCAGCAGCCCGCTACGTCCCTCCGCCTGCCAACGAGGTGCCGGCCGCGATGGCCGACCTCGAGAAGTTTCTGCACGGCAAGCCCGTTGCCGTGCCCGTCTTGATTCGAGCGGCATTGGCGCACGCCCAGTTCGAGACGATCCACCCATTCCTCGATGGCAACGGCCGGCTTGGGCGGCTCCTCGTGACGCTCATGCTCTGCAGCGAGACCGCCGACGGCGAAGAGCGCGTTCTCTCACGCCCACTCCTCTATCTGAGCCTTCACCTAAAGCGGCACCGCGATACCTACTACGAACGGCTACAGGCGATTCGGACCGACGGCGACTGGGAGGGGTGGCTTCGATTCTTCCTCGAAGGCGTGATCTCCGTCGCTGACCTCGCCAGCGAAACGACCAAACGGATCGTTGAGCTGATCGAGCGGGATAGAAAGCAGATCAATGATCTCCGACGCGCAGCGGGCTCCGCCCTGCTCGTCTTCGACCACGCCGTCAGAGAGGTGGTCCTGCGAATCCCTGAAACCGTCGAGCAGCTGCCGATCTCCGAGCCAACGGTTGCGGCAGCGATCAACCACCTAGAGCGAATCGGCATCCTCCGCGAGCTCACCGGCCGCCCCCGCAACAAGATCTTCGCCTACGACGAGTACTTGAAGATCTTGAGTGAGGGCACCGAGCCGCTGTAGACCTCTGTACATCAGCGAAACTATGCCGCTCGCCACTGGATACCAGTAGTTCCAAAACAGGAATAGGATCGTCCCTTAGCGCTGCGAAGGGGGAAGCAATCCGTGACCGAGAGAAGGGAGCTCAAATGACCCCGAGCACCAGACAGGCCACCGTAGTCGCCGTTCTCTATCTCCTCCTGGTAGGGGTAATCGCAGTTGTAGCACTGAACGAGTACGCGATCGATGACTTCCTCAAGGTTTGGGCTGTGCTCGGAACCTTGGTCGGAGTTCTTACGGGTGCCGTTCCGTCCTACTTCTTTGCAGTCTCTGCAGGGGCCGCTAAAGAAGAGCAGGCGAAGGCTGAGGAAAGAGCACAAACGATCCTCGGAGCCGCGAGCTCGGACGCTCTCAAAGAGGCGAAAGAACTGCGCCCAGATCTCTTCAAATAGGCACCGTCTATTAGGTCAACCTCGCCGTGGCTCCTGAGCCAATGCACTCCGCCTCACCGATTGTCGCTTCGGACCTAATCCCGGATCGTGCTCTGCGTGCTGGCGATCCGGATGAATTCGACTACGCTCCTCTTGCTAGTCGAGTTGCTGAGCTATGCAACGCAGCCGAGACCCCGGTCAATATCGCTCTCTTCTCTCCTTGGGGTTCGGGTAAGTCGAGCTTCTACTCACTGATCGAGAGACGGTTGGCCGCACTAGGAGCCCACTCTCGGCTTATCCACTACGACGCTTGGCGTTACGGCGGTGATGGACTGCGCCGTAACTTCATTGCCCACGCTGCGCGGGAGTTGCACCTTCCCCATGATGACCCTCACTACTCCGAATTCAACCGCGGCCTATATGAGAACCAGCGACGAGTTTCATTAACGCTGCCCGGGCTCTGGAGCGCGCTGCGAAATGCCCGTCTCTGGCCATTGATAGCTCTGGCAGTACTCCTCGCCGCTATTGGTGCCCTGCTCAGCGTCGACTCGGTTCTAATCGGCGCTCTGATCTCCACCTTCCTGTTGCTAATCACCGCCCTCGTCGATACTGGCAAGGTCGAAATCGAGCAATCCAAGCCCTCCGAGGACGAGGAGTTCTTCTCGCGCTTCACCCGTCTGGTCGAATGGGCAACGGACGAGAGCATTCCAGTTCGCGGCGCCAGGGTCCGGGCTGCTGAGCGGTGGGATCGCATTCGCCAAGCCGTCGCCGAGCAAGCCGGTCTCTACCGATTGTTGTTCTGGTGGTCAGAGAAGGTAGAGGCGCGGCCCTACCGGCTGCCCAAACCAAAGCGCTTGGTGTTCTTCATCGACGAGCTCGACCGCTGCAGTCGCGAGGACATCGTCAAGACCCTCAAAGCCCTGCGCACCTTTCTTGATGCCGATCGTTGCGCCTTCATCGTCGCGGCCGATCGTCGTGTGATCGAACAGGCGCTCGGAGAGGTCGAGCAGTCAACCCCATCTGAAACCGAAGCCCCCTACTACTCAAGTGCCGGTGCCTATCTAGACAAGATCTTTCAACACCAACTTGCTCTGCCGCCGCTACGAGGTTCACGGCTGACCAACTTTGCCGGGGAGCTAGTCGAGAAGCAGATCGCCACAAGCGAAGATGGGATCGGGTTTTGGCGCGAACTGCAGGAAGCTGGCGAGGGAGAGGTACTCGATGATGCCCTCTATGCACTGATCCCTTCCCATGTCCGCAGTCCCCGGCGGGTCAAGGTGCTGCTCAACAACTTCGTCGTTACGGCCAAGCTCGCCGAGGCACGTGGTGTCTACGTTTCTGTCCGCGCTCCCGAGGTCGCAAAGCTCGTCGCCCTCCGCACCGAGTTCCCGGTTTTCGCCGCCGCCCTTTTCCGCGAGCCTCGCTTGGCGAGCTATTGGACCGGTGCCGACACTCCCCCTGAGCACCGTCGCGATCAGGTCCAGAGTCTAATTGCGGAGATCCGTGACTCACCTGGCCCCGCCGTCTACATCGATGGCTTAGATAAAACTGGATCAACGACCGCTCCTGAGGAGCTCAGCGCACACCACTTCGAAGAGTTGCGCCGCTATCTCGAGCGCACCGCAGATACGGATGACCCCGGCCTGGACCTGCTCTATCTAGAGGCGCCAGGAAAGATCTATAACCTCGACCCTGAATTCGGTGAGCGCCTTGAGCGCGACGCTCCTGATGTGCCACTTGAGGTGCTCGATTTGCTCTCCGATCAGGACGAGCAAACCAAGCGTAGTGCCGCGCGGTTGCTCTCCGACATGGTCCAGACCCTCAGGGGACCAGAGCGCTCGCGGGTGATGACGGTGCTGATGGGTCTCGCTGAGCAGATCGATCCACTCGGTGCGACCGCTTGGTACCTGGCTAAAGCGCTGAAGACCTATCGCAGGGCCGAGGAGCTGGATGCCGACCACTTGGTCGGAGCTCTTCGTATTGCACTTGACGAGGCGTCGACTCCGACGCCTGAACGGGAGCTAGTTACGCGGCTCTTCGCTGACCCCCGACTGCTCGAAACGCCCGCTCGGATCGAGAGCGTGGCGAAGATGGCCGAACGCCTTTCAGACGCAGAAATCGAACAGCTGTGGACTGCGATAGCAGGTGTCATCGTGGGAACTCCTTCAGTTCTGGTGGCACCTCTGGAAAGCGTCGATGAAAAAACCGCGCTTGCTCTGATCAACTCCGACCAAATATGGAGTGCTATACGAGCTGCTGAGGCTGATCACGCCGCGGAGAACGTTGCTGAAATTTACGATCAGCTGCAGCGCGCTGGGCTTGCAGAAGCTCCAAAGCCGGAGCTCGCCTTCCGAGTTCAGGGTCACCTGCTCGACTGTGAGTCGAGGCTTGCCTACCAAGTGGTGAATCGCTACGCCGACGAGGTCTTCGAGGGACAAGAGGACGATCAGCGGGTCAATGCGCGTGCTCTGCGAGCCTGGCGGCAGGCGCCGGCTGAGCACTGGGAGGAATGGAATGGACGCCTCCGTGGCTGAGCCCGCAATCGCGATGGCCGATGAGGCCACTGAGGTGGTGGTGACGATGCTGGCCGGATTTGACGCGGCACCGACCGAGGTGCAGTTCGAGGTGCCGCAATTCTGTGAACGACTGGCGCCGATGCTTGTGCCGTCGTCGCCGGAGTCATTACAGGAGCGGATCGTCCATCGCATCGAAGAGATGCTCGCCGCCGATGAGTGGTCAGCGAGCGATGAAGCTTGTGAACGGCACGCGCGGCTCTACCGCGTCGCCATCGCGCTGCGCTCGATCGAGTCAATCGCCGACTCACTCGAAGACGCGCTTCGAAACGATGCGGCGCGGATGCCCACCGAGGGATGGACGCCGGAGGTGCTGCGGCGAGCCCGGCAGCTCGGTGCCGAGGCTCCTAACGCTGCCCGTCAGGCAATCGTTGACCAACTGCCCGAGAGCGATTGGGAGGCCACCGAGCAGGCGGCCGCCGCGGCCCGCGCTCGGGCAGAGCTGATCCTCGCCCTCGGCGATGAGGCAGAGGCCTGGCCTTTGAGCGCTGTCGACGCTCGGGCTGCCTTTGAAACCCAACAGAACCGCGACGCTCGTGCGGCCCTGATCGCCTGGCTTAGCGCCGAGCCTCCATCGAAGATGGTTCGCACCCCCCTGCTCAGCAACGGAATAAGACACGATGAGCTTGCCAATGCCGTTGCAGCCTGGGCAAAGAAGCAGCCCAAAGCAATCCGCACTGAAATCGCACTAGCTCTGATCTCCCGCAACGTACGCCGTAGCCGTTCTCTCGAAGCTGTGGCCTCCGGAGGAATAGACGAGCGCAAGCTCGCCAACCATGCCGGCAAGCGCCTCCGCGCGATGCGTCGGGTCGAAGACCGTCGTCCGGTCGCCGAAACTCTCTCCGGACACACCTTCAAAGATAAGGACGCTCGCGCCCAGATAGTTCGCCTAATCGCCTTTCTCTTGAAGCCCGGCGAGCCGAAGGCGAATATGGAGATCGTTATCCAGCTTGTTTCGGCGCTCGGAAAAACGCCACTCGCCGACCCTGAACCTCTAAGCACCGCGGTGCGCCGTGCCCAGAAGCGCTGGAAGCTGAAGCTGACCGAGAGCCAAGGCGAGCAGCTGGTCGCGCTCGGTGTCAAGGTCGAAAAAGGCTGGTTCGGCGATCGGATAGCCAAGCGAGTATGGAAGCGCTTGCTAAAGCCTTGAGACGCAGGCAAAAGGCAGGGGCTAGGCCGTGTGGACAGCGGGGCTGCTGCGGTGGACGATCGGGATGGGAAGGCCGTCTTCGTGCATCACTTCGAGGTAGGCCTCGATGGTCCCGCCCTGAGGCGACACTCGGCAACTCGGGCACAAAGACCGCTGAAACCGCTTTCGAGCTCCGGCCGCAGCACGATCTCGTACTCGCGCTCGATGCTCATTCAGTGAAGCTAGCGCGGCCATAGCTCTGCGGTTTCCCAGATGCAACTAGGAATCGCCGCCAATTCCCGCTAATCCCTGCGCATCCCCGCTATTTCAGGCACTAGTGCCTGAAATGGGAGCGGATTCCGGAGGCGGTTGAAAAAAGCTGCAAAACGTGAAGTTGGCGACGTGCAGGGCATTCCTCCGATGGAGCTAGGCGGATTCGAACCGCCGACCTCCTGGGTGCGATCCAGGCGCTCTGCCAGCTGAGCTATAGCCCCGGGCTTGCGGGATGGGAAGTTGGTCCCATTGCCTCGCAAGCGACAGGATAACCGCATAGTCTTTGGCAGCCTGCGCTGGAAGCGGTGAGCATGAGCATCCTCGACGACGCAATCAAAGAGCACCTGGAACTGAAGCGCCAGCACGGCGCCGATGAGGCTGAGCTGAAACGCTTGGAGGACGAGGCGTTCGGGCCGCCTGGGCGTCCTGAGGAGCCGGACCCGCTCGCCGAGGCGCCGACCGAGTTCCTGGCCGCGCCCGAGGGGGGCGAGACGGCCGAGGCGGTGGACGAGGGCGGTCGCCGGATCAACATCGCCGATCTGCAGGAGCCGCCGGCGACGATCGTTCCCGCAGAGGACGAGGCGCAGGCCTCCCCCCCGGCCGAGGAGCAGCCGCCGGAGGCCGTCGAGGAGGAACCGGCGATGGAGCACGAGGCGATCGTCGAGGCCGCGGACGCGAGCCACTCGACCGAGGAGCGGCACGCGATCGCCGAACAGCCGACGGAAATGTTCGACGTCGAGGCCGAGATGGGGACCGGGGACGCTCCCCCGGCCGAGGCGCCCAGCCCCTCCGACGAGGAGATCGTCGATGCGGAGGCCGGGGAGCCGCGGCTCGCCCCGGTCGAGCCCGCGACCGAGATCTACGCCGCCCGCACCGAGGCGCCGGCCGACGACCTCGCCGAGGAGGAGGAAGAGGACGAGGACTTCTGGAGCGAGCAGCGCCTCTCCGACGAGCTCGACCAGGCGCTCGAGGCG
>Ga0207677_10000516_pt1 | contig 24878 bp, 26 predicted proteins | sample KBSMisM42_FD_184311 | JGI IMG/M metagenome (GOLD analysis project Ga0207677, IMG submission 184311) | Miscanthus rhizosphere microbial communities from Kellogg Biological Station, Michigan, USA - KBS Miscanthus M4-2 (SPAdes) (version 2) | ecosystem: Host-associated > Plants > Roots >...
AAGCGCATGCTCGACCCCGCGCCCATCAGCGACGCGCCCGACGCCATGATCGGGAAGCAATAATGCGGGTCCATGCCCATCAGGCTGAACATGACTAGGCTCGGCGCGTAATTGCCGACCCCGAAGTTCGCGAGGAGGCCGAGCAAGAAACTGACAGCGATGCCGACGATCGTCAGCCCCAGCGGCAGGCCCGAGGCGGTGCCGCCCACCGGCATCAACCCCGCGATTCCGATCACATAGGCAATGCCCGCCAGCGTGAGTCCGACCGCGACGATCGCCTGCACGATCCACGCCTTCGCCCGCACCACCAAAGGCGCCCCCACCACGCCGCCGGCGAAGGTCGCCATGGCCGCGCCGAACAGCAGCACGGGATCGACCTTCACCCCGAGCAGGATCAGGAAGATGATGCTCTGCGCCATCGCCGGCGGCGTCAGGCCCGCCAGCATCGTCGGCGGGATCAGTTTGTCGGGCACCGCCTTGCGGAACTTCATCCACGCGGTCGTCTGCGCGAACGAGCTGATTCCGAACGTGTCGAAGAAATTCACCACCGCGCCCACCGCCATCGCCTCGAGCCTGGGCGTTGCGCGAGCGGCGATCGCGGTGCGGGCAAGCACCGTCAGGTAGGTGACCACCGCAAGACCCAGCGGGATGAGGAGCGCGATCAGCAGCATGTCACTTTTCCGAATGTCATAGATTTTCACCTGGCACAAAAAAGCCCGCCGGTTGGGCGGGCGGGCAGTCGTCGATCGGATGCAAGTCGATCAGTCGCGCCATCGCTCCGCAAGCGTCGTCCCACGCCACCACCACAGGCGGGCGCTCGCAATCACGGCAGCGGGATTGGCATTGCTCATCAGCACCTTGGCTAGGGCATGCTTACCGGGACGGTCAAGCTGGCGGGCGGCCCGGCGCGCCCACTCGTCGAAAATCGCTTCGCCCGTGGGGCCGTTCTCGTCATCTCCGGTGTTGCGCCTGCCTAGATCAAGCCACGAAGGGCCCAGTCATGCCGTTCCTGTTTGCGTTCGCCGCCGCCATGCTCGCGGCAGAGGCTTCGTCCGCAGTCGCGCCTCCCTCGACCGACCAGGCAATCGTCGTCGAGGGCATTCGCGACCCAAAGCGCCGCGCCGGCGACTATCTCGACAAGGTCCTTCCCGCCGGGATGGACGCCGCGATCGGGCGCTTCGAAGACCCGCTCTGCCCGAGGATCGTCGGCCTTCCGGAGGAGCTGAGGCTCCAGGTCCTCGGCCGCATCGCGCAGGTCGCCGAGGCCGCGCGCATCCCCGTCAACGCGAAGGCCTGCACGCCCAACATGCTGATCATCGTCGTCGACGACAAGAAGGCGCTGATCGAGGGCATGCGGCGCAAGAAGGAGGCCTATCTCTACGGCCTCGGCTCCGGCTCGATCCGCACCCTCGAGAATGCGAGCCGACCGGTCGCGGCCTGGCAGATCTCCGACGTGATCGGCGCCGACGGCATGCCGCTCCGCCAGGACGGCGACGGCTATCCGCGCCTCTTCACCACCGTCCCCGCGTCACGCTCGGTCATGACCACCCGCAAGCGCCTGCTCGCCGCCATCGTGGTGCTCGAGCAGCGCGGGCTCGTCGGGGTCACCACGCGCCAGCTCGCCGACTATGCGATGCTCCGCCTGCTGACCACGATCGGCAACAGCGAGCGGCCCGCGCCCGCCTCCTCGGTGCTCAGCCTGTTCAACGACGGCGTCCAGCCGACGGACGCGCCGCCGAGCCTCACCTGGTGGGACCTCGCCTTCCTGAAGGCTCTCGCCGACACCCGCAGCGACCTCTCGCCCGACCTCCAGTGGAGCCAGATCCGCAACAAGATGGTCAAGGAAATGGCGCAGGCGCCCAGCGGCTCCTAGTTCGGCGACTTCTTCGGCTTGGCGCGGATCATCGCCCAGATGAAATCGAGCTGCGTGAACTTCCGCTTCCCCTCGGGAGAGAACCACGCCGGATCGGGCGTCCCGACGAAGCCCTGCTCGCCCGCCGTGAACACCGCCAGCCGCGACCCGTCCGCCGCCACGCTCGACCGCGAATGACAGGTCATGCACGACGCCGTCTCCTGGAAGCCCTCCTCGGGCTCCGAATTTGCGAGCCGCACGGGCTCCCCGCTCGAGCTGGTGAACTCGGTCTGCGTCCCCCGCAGCCGGTAGTTCGCCCACACCGTCCCTTCGAGCCCGATGCCCTTCGGCGCCCGCCCGCAGTCCGGCGCCTCTCGCCCGCACGCAAATGTATCCCGCGACGGCAGCTTCCACGGCTCGTTCCCCGACCGCCTCACATTGTCGACATGCTCGAAGGTCGCCCAGAACCAGTTGGGCAAATCCTTGGTGATGATGTGCAGCGCGGTGAGGCCATAGAGCCTGCGCGTCCCATCGGCGGCGACGATCTCGGTCCAGTGGTAGCGCGGCTTGTCCGCCTCGCCGATCTCGCGCCACTGCGCCTTCACCTCCTTGGCGTTCTTCCCGAACTGGATCGCCGCAGCGCCCGATGCCGCCAGCGCCTTCTGCCCGTCGAGATTGTAGAGCTCGTGCGCGCGGATGAACTCATAGGTGTCGCGGTTCATCCGGCTCTCGTTCGCATTCCCCTGCGCCGTCAGCGGGTCGAACTGCAGCTTCATTCCGGGGAACAGCAGCCTGATCTGCTGCTGGATCGGTGGGCTGTCGAATTCAGCCGCGTTCCGGAAGCCCGCCGCGAGCGGCTTCAGCCTGGCTCGCCCAAGAGCCCACGCGCCCGGGTCCGCGCCGTCGGCGAGATAGACGTCGTGGGCATTGGCCCAGGTCTCCCACACCACCGGCCCCGCATCGCTGAACCTCTTGCCAGGGTTCGCGCGTCGAGCGGCGAGGTCGGCGGGCCAGTTCAGCGCGACGAACAGCCGCCAGGCATAAAAGTCAGGGTCGTTGATCGCCGCCGAGCTGTCCTGCGGCTCCTGCCAGGCGTGGCTCGCCAGCGCGCGGTGCGCGGCATAGCCCGATCCGCCGGCGAGCAGCGCCAGCCCAAGAGCAGCGGTTGCGACTGCGGCAATGAAGGGTCTGCGCATTGTCCCGTGCCCGCCCCAGCGATCGGTACGGCGACGGTATAATCTGGAATGAGCGGAGGGGCGATGGCTAAGCGGAAAGGTCCGTTAGTTCTCTGATGCGGTCAGAGTAGGCATCGGCGAGCGTGTCGGCAGTTTCGTCCGTAAGCACCAAATCCGTCGGGAATCTGATCGTCCGAGTAATCCACAGTCGCTTCTCGATAGGCCAGATTTGACCAAGTTTGGCTATTTCAGCAGCCCGCCTGTAGTCGGAGACGAAACGTGGGTCTGGGCATGTGAAGACTTGAAAGAACAGCTTCCCGATGCCGAATGGGCTAATTTGGGTGTTTCCCTTCACTCCCGGTCTAAGGGAATCCCAGAAGTGCGCCTCGCTGGTAAACTGGCCGATGTATCTCGTATGGTGACGATACCGTGCCGTCCATCTGGTGCCCTCAACAGATGTAAGGCAGACGGTCCACTCAGGCGGCGGAACGCGATGCTCCTTCAGGTATCGAACGTCCCGTTCGGGGATCGTCAAGCTAGCCTTAGATTTGTCGATGTGTTCGGCGAGCACCGTAATCAGTGAAATCCATCCGGCCATGGTGCTCTGCTGAGCCGCTGTCAACTTCGCTTTTGCGCCGCTGGTTGAGAACAGGGGCGGCGCGAAGGATTTCATTTCATCTTCGAGCGCGCCCAGAGCGCCATTGCAGACCTCACAAGCCAAGTACGGCTTCTGCGAGAATACGCTGCCCTGCCGGGAATATGTCTCGCTCTTTTGCCCCAGATGCTCTGGCCTTCTTAGATCGATCAAGTGAGCGCCGGGCGGGGACAGAAGCTCATTCAACCACTTGGGCCAGATGTGCGTCTTCGATAAACCGGGGCCGCCGCAGAAGATGCAGAATTTCTGGCCCTTCGCGAAAGGAACGCCACGGCGACGCCTACCCATAAAAGCTGTCCCTCAACACACCGATTAACGGCCCGACGAACTACTTCGCCGCGCGCTGTTGACACCAGCAATCAGCAATGAAGAGATAATCCGGCGCTCGAAGCAAGGGCCGGGAGAAGGGACTAGTGGGAACGGAAGGGCTTGAGCCGTGGGTCACAGCGTTCTTCGTGTTCGGCTTGCCTATCTTTGTGGTCGGTTTTGGAGCAGTCATGATCGTGCGCCACTGGCGCAACCGCAAATAGCCCCTAATCTTCCGGTAGGTCGTCGGGGATTTTGCCTTCGCGCCCGCAGCCCAATTTTTTCCGCTGTCCTACGGCACGAGGTTTGTGCTCCACACTGGCGGATGAGCCGCCGCTCCTGCCTTGCCGACCAACCAGCGCGCGTATGGTCGCTGCGTTTCGCGGGCGGGGCCTCCTGCGTTGCTAGTGTGAAGTTTGTGAAGTTAAGGACCTTCGGCGTCCTCCTTCCGCCGTACGTCGATTGTTCGTGGAAAGCGCCTCGCGGCAGGTCTAGCCTGCCTTCCGTTCTATCGGGGGAATGAGAGAAGTGCTTGTGCGCGCTCGCGTAATTGGCCTGGCGCTCGCCGCGGCTGCGGCGCCGCTGCTGCTTGGCGCGGCGACGGATTCTGCCGCCCCGCCGGTGATCAGCAAGCCGCGCCCGGTTTCGTCCGACACTCCGGTCGATCTCGCGCCGCTACCGCCGGCGCAGTTCGACTCCAACCTCGCGATCCAGGGCGAGGACCTGAAGGCGCACGAGGTCAGCACCCGCCTCAATGTCGATGTCAGGGTCAATGGCCGCGGGCCCTATCGCTTCGTGGTCGACAGCGGCGCCGACACCTCGGTCGTCGGCCTGCGCATCGCCCGCGACCTCGAGCTGCCGCTGGGCACTCCGGCGATCCTCAACGCCGTCACCTCGCGCGACATCGTCGACCGGGTGAAGGTCGCCCAGCTGAGCATCGGCACAAGCAACATCCCAAACCTCGAGCTTCCCGCGCTCAAGGAGAGCGATCTTGGCGGCGACGGCCTGATCGGGATCGACGCCCTGTCGGCCCAGCGCCTGATGATGGACTTCGAGGCGCACCAGGTCCGCGTCGAGGATGCGCGCAAGCCGATGAAGTTCGAGCCGGACGCGATCGTCGTCATCGCCAAGCGCGAGCGCGGCCAGCTGATCCTGACCCAGGTCCGCGCGGGTAAGGTGTCGCTCGATGCGGTCATCGATACCGGGTCGGAGGTGACGATCGGCAATTCGGCGCTGAAGCAGCAGCTGCTCGGACGCCGCGGCACCCGCTTCTGGACGGTCGAGGCCGTCGGGGTGACGGGCGTCGCGGTGAAGCTGCAGATGGCGACGATCAGCACTTTGCAGCTGGGGCCGATCACGCTTCAGGACGTGCCGATCGCCTTTGCCGACGTGCCGCCATTCAAGACATTCGGGCTTGCCGATGAGCCGGCGCTGCTGCTCGGCACCGATTTGCTGGAGACGTTCCGGCGGATATCGCTCGATTTCAAGGCGCGGAAGGTCCGCTTCCAGCTGAGGCGCTGCGGGACCGACGGGGTGACGATCAGCACCTCGTCCGATGCGAGCCGCTTCACCCGGCTGTCGTCTGACAATAGCGCCGCGGTGTGCGGCAGGTAGCCTAGCGCTTCGAGCTTTCGCCGCGCTTCAGGCCCTCGACGACCGCGTCGACCGCGCAGCGGCGGCTCAATTCGGCGAGGATCGCAATGTCCGAATCCTCGGCCTTGCGGGCGAGCCAGTGGGTGCGGCTGGCGATGTTGCGGAGGTCGCGGATCGCGGCTTCCGGAAGCTGCTGCTGGTCGGCGAGCAGGCGTTCGAACACCGGGTCGGACAGCGGCTTTTCGAACTCGAGGCCGACGAATTCCTGGTGATGCCAGACGACGCGGCAGAACTGGGTCTCGAGGCCCGCGATGCTGAGCCAGATCCAGCTGTCGTCGTCGACCGGGCTGGTGCACTCGATGCGGCAACCGCGCGGCGACATGTCGATGACGCGGACCTTGACCCGGCTGCGCGTCCCGTCCCGCATCGTCGCGGTCAGGCGGAGCGCGATGCGCTCGCTCCGGCGGCGGTCGGGCTGCACTTTCTGTTTCGCTTGAGCCATGGCGTTTTTTACCCCTGTCCGCACCCTGGCGCTCGATTGGTGAACAAAGTGTTTCGAGCTGAAGGTTACGCCGCCTTAGCCAGAACCCCGGCGATGCCGCCGGCTTCCTCGATCTTCTCGGCGAGCTCGCCGCGGGGAAGCTCCTGGTCGAACGCCCAGGCGAGCACCTGCTCGAGCTGCTTGATGGTCGCGTCGTCGCACATTCCGGCGAACGCCAGCTTGACCACCGGCTTCATCGGAGAGCGAAGCTGGATCTTGAGGCCCTGCGCCTCGACCAGCCGGAGATATTCCTCCGGCGCGTCCTCGGCATCGAGCGCGAAATCGTATGCGGCGCTAAGGCCCTCATACAGCACGCTGTTGGCACGCAGCTTGGCTTGCCGCGCCTCGTCGGCCTTGGCCCTGACGTCTGTTAGCTTGTCCTGCAACGGTCCCTCCGCTCTGCTACTGGGTTGTTCCGCTTTCCTGGGCTGCTTGACCTCTTCGGCCGGCTTGGCGGGCTCGGGCTCGGGCTCGACAACGGCAGCGACCGGCTCTTCTTCCGCTTCGGCTTCGACCGGTTCCGGCTCGGGCTCGGCGGTCTCCTCGACCTCCGGCTCTTCCTCGGCGACTTCGGGTTCCTCGACAGCGGCCTCTTCGACCTGCTCCTCTTCCACCACCTCTTCGGCCGCCGGCTCTTCGATCACCGGCTCGACCTTGACCGATTGCGCATGGAAGCCGGTCAGCCCCGCAAGGCTGTCGAACAGCTTCGAGAAGCCGGGTCCGCTCTTCTGGGACTTCGGCGCGGGAGCTTCCTCCTCCGCCTCGACGGCTTCGGGCTCCTCGGCGACCGGTTCGTCGGCGACCGCTTCGACCGGTTCCTCCTCGACCTCGGCGACCGGCTCATCGGCCTCCTCGATGGCTTCCTCGACCTCTTCGGCCTCGGCGGCCGGCTCGTCGATCTCCTCGGGTTCCTCGACCTCGGCGACAGCCTCCTCGGGCTCCTCTTCCTCGACGACCTCAGCCTTGGCTTCCGCCTTCGAGGGCTTGGCGGCCGATTTGGCACCCTTGGCCGGCGTGCTTTCGAGGCTCACGAGCGCATAGACGTAATCGACCCAGGCGCCACCGGCGCTGAGCGGAAGCAGCGTCACCCAGACCCGGGTGTCGCCACTATCGTCGGAAAAATCGTCCTCGAAGGCGAGGAAGTCGCGGGAGATGGCGACGATCGGGAGCTTCTTGGCGATGCAGGCGAGGATCGACGGGTTGGTGGCATCCATGATCCGCTCGGGCCAGTCCTGCCCGCCGCGAAGCGCCTCGCCGAGATGGCGGATCTCGGCGTCGTGGCCGCCGCTGATCAACTCGAGCAGCGCGCTGTTCGGGCCGGCATCGGACAATTCCAGCGGATCGAGGTCGTGAAGCGGCGGGAACTCCTTGTCGCCGCGAATCGACAGCCAGTAATTGAGCACGCTGGCGTGCTTGCGGCGCTCGGCCGCCTTGATCGTCTTGAATGCGCCGAGAAGCGCCTCCGCCGACGCCTGCTCGCCCGACTGAATCCCCGTTGAGGGCGCCCCCATGACCGACTCCGCTTGTGTATTCGTGCCGCTTTTGCCCGTTTTGGTGCTTAGAAAGGGTTAAGATCGGGGTTGCCGCGATACGAAAGCCGCCGCTGGTCTCCCAACGGCGGCTTCGTCCTTCCAATGAAGTCGTTAATCAGGCGAGCTCGCGCTCGTGTTCTTCGGTCATGGCGTCCGGAAGCCCGGCGTCCGGATCGACCGGCTCGGCAATGCCTGCGGCCACATCGCGCTCGCGCTTGTCGAAAAAGGCCGCGCGCCGGAGCCGGTTCTTTAGCGACACCGACGGGTTGTTCGCGCTCGGTCCACGATAGGCCCGCTGTACCCAGGTTTCGCCTGGGAGCCGGTCGTCGCCATCCTCCCGCTCGCCTTGGTCGGAGGCAGGTGCAGTCGCGCCCCATGCAAAGGCAGACGGTTCCACCACCCCGCGCTCTTCCTCATGCGCGATATGGTCATGCCGCGGCTCGAACTGCTCGGCGCGGTCGCTGACCACCGTTTCGCGCTCCAACACAGGCTCGGCTTCCCAATCCTCATGCCATGCCTCTGCATTGCGGCGGCGCCGGACGAGGGCAAAGATGATTCCGAAAAGCGCGATCAAGGCAAGCGCCGCGCCGCCGATCCACATCATCTGATCGGGATTGTTCGCTGGTCGCGAAGCCGGCTTTTGGCTGGGCGGCTTCGAGTTCAGGTCGACCACCGGCGCGACCGCTGACTGCGAAATAGGTGCAGGCGGCTGGTTTGCCGTGGGGGCCTGAGCCGGGGCGGGTGCCGCGGCCTGCCGCGTCACCCGCGTCCGGGTAACCTTCGAGACGGTCGTCGCCTTAGGCGCCGGCCTCGTCGCACGAGCGGTGTGGGTCCGGGTCGTCGTCGTAGTCGTCGAGGGGGTGGTCGCAGTCTCGGTCGCGGTTGCGGCCGGACTGGTGTCGGTCGTCGCCGGGGTCGCGTCCGTCACCGGCGGCGGCGCCGTTTCGGTCACCGGAGCCGGCTCGGTCGGCTGAGCGACCTGCGCTAACAAGGGGGTTGATGAAAGCGCCAGGACCGCGGCAATCGCGGGCAGCGCGGGGTTCAATGCATAACGCGTGGTTGTCATCATAATTAGGAACAACCGCGCAAGCTGACACTGGTGGCAGGATTATCGGTGTCTCGCGCACCGATTCCGACGAACCGAGCGCTCCTGGATCGCGCCCAACAATGTTCTCCAATGCTCGTCGACCGGTGACTGCTGTGGTACTCGACGTACTCAATTGTCGCTCGACGTCGAGTCGGTCAGGGGGTTCGCCATGTCTGCCTTGTTAGGCCTGCTGATTTCCGCCTCATCGGCTCTCGCTCCGCCGCAACAGGCACAATCGACTAGTGGCGCATCGCAGCCGATCGTCGTCGAGGGGCGGCCGACCAAGGAAACCGCGAGCGAATACGTCGATAAACTGCTGCCTGCCGCTGGGAATGACGCGCAATTCGGCCGGTTCGAAACGCCCCTATGTGCCAAGGTGATCGGCCTGACTGACGACCTCGCGGCACAGGTCGTGGACCGGATCGACCAGGTCGCGCGAGCGACCAAAATTCAGGTCGCCAGCGGTTCGTGCACCCCGAACCTGCTGGTGGTCGCAGCAGCGGACAAAAAGGCAATGATCGCGACGCTTCGCAAGAGTCGACCCGGCTACCTCACCGGCGTCGGTTCTGACGAACTAAGAAGGCTAGCCAATTCAGCCCGGCCCTATGTCGCCTGGCAAGTTACTGACTTCATCGCCGCCGACGGTATGCCAGTCGGACAAGGTGACAGCTTTCCGGTCGGAGGAAGCGGTGCCCAGGATGACAAGGGCCATATGTACCAGGGCGGGGATTATGCGAGGCTAAAGACGACGGTGTCGCCCTCGCGGATTCGCAACACCGTTCGTGAGCGCGTCCTCAGCTCGGTGGTGATCGTCGAAAATCGAGCTCTCGCCAATGCGAGTGTTCGCCAGCTTGCCGATTTCGCGCTGGTGAAAGCCATGACGCCGACCGAGGCGCACGAGCATGAGCCGCCATCTTCATCGATCCTCAGCCTGTTCAACGCGGGTGTCAGCGTCGAAACCGGCCCACAAAGCCTGACCTGGTGGGACGTCGCGTTCCTTAGGTCGTTGATCGACACGCGAAGCGACTCTTTCGCGGACAGGCAGCGCGGCGAGATTCGAAACCAGATGCTAAGGGAAATCAACAAGGTTCGCGTCCAACAGCAATAATCCTGGGGGACCTCGGCTGACGGTTTCGCTTTTCTCCTACGGCACGCTCCAGCAGCCGGAGGTCCAGCTCGCCAACTACGGGCGGCTTCTGTCCGGCACGCCCGATGCCTTGAGCGGCTATTGCCTGGTGCCGCTGGAAATCACCGATCCCCACGTGATCGAGGTCAGCGGCAAGGCTGTCCACACGATCGCTTGCGCGTCGGGCAATGCCGATGACCGGATCGAAGGGACCGTGTTCGAGCTCAGCGAAGCGGAGCTGGCCGCGACAGACTCGTACGAGGTGGACGTTTACGCCCGCGTCGGGCTGGTGCTCGAATCCGGCCGAAAGGCTTGGGTCTACGTCGGCGCTACTTGAGCGCCTTTACCGCCGCGAGCGTCTTGGCGACGTGCTCGGCGAAATTGAGGTCGTCATGGACCATCGCGACCTTGCCATTCTTGCCGATGACATATGAGGTGCGCGTGGTGATGCCGGGATGCTCGGCCCAGGCGACGTCATAGCCCTTCTGGATTTCAGGCGTCGCAGTCGCGACCGGGAAGGCGCTGCGGCACTCCTTGGTCGAGAAATCGTGCAGGGTCTTGAGATTGTCGGCTGACATGCCGATCACTTTGGCCCCCGCCTTCTTGAAGTCGCCGATGGACGCGCTGAAGGCGTGCGCCTCGGCGGTGCAGCCGCTGGTGAAGGCCTTGGGGAAGAAATAGAGGACGACCGGGCCCTTCTTGAGCTCGTCGGCAAGGTGGAGCTTGAACTCCTTGCCGCCGACCGCGCCGGTAGTCGTGAAGTCAGGGGCCTTGTCGCCGACCTTGAGTGCTGCCCATGCAGGCGTTGCGGCGAGGGTGGTGGCGACGATTGCGATGAGAGCCTTGCGCATTGCGATCTCCTCTAAGGATCGATGTCCCCGTCTTGGAGGCTCGCTTACAGCGGCTGACAAGAAAGTGCGAGCGGGGCGTGCTTCACGCTCATTGATGCGGCGCGAGCAGCCCCGTCACGACGTAGAGAAACAGCATCACCGGGCCCGTCATCAGCGTCAGGGCAATAAAACCCACGCGAACGATGGTCGGGTCGATGCCGGTGTAGTCGGCAAGACCGGCCGCGACGCCCATAACCTTGGCGTCGCCGCGGTTGATCAGGAAACGTCCGTTCATTTCGGTTTCCTTGGCTTGAGTGGCTTCAGACGATCGGCAGCGAGGTGGCGGCCGAGACGAGCAGAAGCGCAGTGACGAACGCACCGGCGAAAACGGTGACGGTCTCACGGAACGAAGTAGTCATTTCAAAAACCCCTTTGCATTGTTTGGTCGAACCCGACCTTCGGGTCCGTGCCATTATCAATGCACAGGGTATGCCAATTCGCGATTGTCGTTGTTTTTCAGTGATCGTCGCTAGTTGAGCGACCGGAATTGGCGTTCAGCGCGCCGACTGTTGGCCAAAAATCCCAACCCGCTGTCAGCTGGAGGTGAAATCTCCGCCATCGGGGTGGAGCACCTGGCCGATCATGTAGCTGGAATCCTCGCAGGCCAGGAACAGGAAGCTTGGTGCGACCTCATTGGGCTGGCCTGGGCGGCCCATCGGCGTGTCCTTGCCGAAATCCTTGATGTCCTCCGGCTTCTGCCCGCCGAACGGGTTGAGGGGGGTCCAGATCGGCCCGGGAGCGACGGCATTCACCCGGATGCCCTGCTTGACCAGGTTCTTGGCAAGCGAGCGGGTGAAGGCGGTGATTGCGCCCTTCGTGGCGCTGTAATCGAGCAGCTGGGGCGAACCCTTGTACATGGTCACCGAGGTGCAGTTGATGATCGCAGATCCCTCCTTGAGGTGCGGCAGCGCGGCCTGGGTCAGGAAGAACATGCTGAAGATGTTGGTCTGGAATGTGCGTTTGAGTTGATCCTCGGTGATGTCCCGGATGTCCTCGTCGGGGTGCTGCTCACCGGCATTATTGACCAGCACGTCAAGCCGGCCGAGCTGATCGACCGTCTGCCGTATCGCGTCGTCGCAAAACTTCTTGTCGCCGAGGTCGCCGGCGATGGTGATCGCGCGACGCCCTTCCTTCTCGACGATCTCCTTCGTCTTGGCCGCATCATCATGCTCGCAGAGATAGAGAATGGCGATGTCGGCGCCTTCACGCGCGAACAGCGCTGCGACGGCGCGGCCGATGCCGCTGTCGGCACCGGTGATCAGCGCCACCTTGTCCTTCAATCGTCCTGAGCTGGGATATTTCGGCTGCCAGTCGGGCTTGGGTTCGAGCTTGCTTTCGTGTCCGGGAAGCCGGTCCTCGTGGACCATCGGTTCCATGACCTCGGACATGATTCACTCCTTCGACGCTACGCCCATGCCCTCCTGCTCGAACTCATCTATCGTCGCCTCGTGGTTTTGCTCGTGCCGAGGCGGCTGCTTACCTGTCTTTCCCCGCGGCTTCGCTTTCGGGCTTCTTCCGGCCACGCGCCGTTCCTTCCCCAGAGTTGAAAACCGCCTCTTCCCTAGCCGGTTCCGGTTCGCGTGGCGATGTGAACGATTTGCGGGCTCAGGCCCGCGACCCTACCTAGGGAGGCCATGGCGAGCACCGACAGCGCGAAAGACAAGCCGAACGCGGGCTTCGCGGCGCTGTGGCGCTTCCTGCCGATGCTATGGCCCAAGGGCGAGACCGAGCTCAGGGCGAGAGTCGTTCTCGCCGTCATCCTCGTGCTCGCCGGGAAGGCGATCGGCCTCCTCGGACCCTATGCGCTGAAGCTCGCGGTCGACCGGATGAGCGGCCATGCCGCCTTCGCGGTCGTTGCCGGGCTGGTGCTCGCCTATGCCGCCGCGCGCTTCGGCGGGGTACTGTTCGACAACCTCCGCAACGCGATCTTCGAGAAGGTGGGGCAGGACGCGGCGCGGCGGCTCGCCGCCAAGGTCTTTCGCCACGTCCATGACCTGTCGCTGCGCTTCCACCTCGAGAGGCGGACAGGCTCACTGACCAAGATCGTCGAGCGCGGGACGAAGAGCATCGACATGATGCTCTACTTCATCCTCTTCAACATCGTCCCGACGGTGATCGAGCTCACCGCCATCTGCACCATCTTCTTCGTGAAATTCGGCGTCGGACTGGTCGCCGGGACGCTGGCGATCGTCGTGATCTACATCGCCTTTACCCGCAAGGTCAGCGACTGGCGCACGCACATCCAGCGGCAGATGAACGACGTCGACAACAAGGCGATCGGTCGCGCGGTGGACAGTCTTCTGAACTACGAGACGGTCAAATATTTCGGCGCCGAGGACCGGGAGTCCGCGCGCTACGAAGAAGCGGTCGGCGCCTTCGCCCGCGCATCGGTTCGCAACGAGGTCAGCCTCGCCTGGCTCAACATCGGCCAATCCCTGATCACCAACCTGATGATGGCCGGCGCGATGATCTTCACCGTCTGGGGCTGGAGCCAGGGCCGGTTCAGCCCAGGCGACGTGGTGTGGATCAACGGCCTGCTGATGCAGCTCTTCCGCCCGCTCGACATGCTCGGCTGGGTCTATCGTTCGATCCGCCAGGGGCTGATCGACATGGAGGCGATGTGGGACCTGCTCGACACGCCGGCGGAGGTGGTCGACAAGCCCGGCGCTCCGGCGCTCGCCGTGAAGCGCGGTGCGATCCGCTTCGAGCATGTGCAATTCGGCTATGACCGCCGCGACGAGATCCTGAAAGGCCTCGACATCGACATTCCGGCGGGGACCAGCTGCGCGATCGTCGGCCCGTCGGGTGCGGGCAAGTCGACCATCGCGCGCCTGCTCTACCGTTTCTACGACCCACAAAGCGGGCAAATCCTGATCGACGGGCAGGACATTGCTGACGTCAACCAGCGCAGCCTCCGCGCCGCGATCGGCATCGTTCCGCAGGATACGGTGCTGTTCAACGATACGATCGGATACAACATCGGTTACGGGCGCGACGGCGCTACACAAGCGGACATCGAAAAGGCGGCGCGGGGGGCAGCGATCGATAAGTTCGTTGCCGCCTTGCCCGAGAAATATGAGTCGATGGTCGGCGAGCGCGGGCTCAAATTGTCAGGTGGCGAGAAGCAGCGCGTCGCCATCGCCCGCACCCTGCTCAAGAACCCCCCCATCCTGGTACTCGACGAGGCAACGAGCGCGCTCGACAGCCGGACCGAGCAGGCGATCCAGTCGACGCTCGACAAGGTCGCGGAGAGCCGAACGACGATCATGATCGCGCACCGCCTCTCGACCATCGTCAACGCCGACCAGATCGTCGTGTTGGACGCCGGCCGGGTCGCGGAGCGCGGCACGCACGAGCAATTGCTCGATCTTGGCGGGCTCTACGCCGACCTCTGGTATCGCCAGGCTGCCGAGCAGATCGCGGAGGAAACTGCCCAGGCCGCAGAGTGAGCGCCGTAACCTGTTGAAAGAATTGAAGTTCGTCATTCAGGCTTGCGTAAGGCGCGAGTCGGATGGAGAGGCACGCCGTCCGCGATTTTACTAAGTTCTGAGGAGCGACATGATCCGCCATCTTCTGCTTGCGGCCGCGGCACTTGCCGTCGTCACCACCACGCCTGCCGATGCGGCCACGAAGGCCAAGGCCTCTGCCGCCGCGTCCGGGACGCTGCCCGCGTCCAACCCGTTCGCCAAGCCGAGCACGCTGCCATTCGAAACGCCCGATTTCTCGCGGATCAAGGACAGCGACTATTTGCCCGCGCTGCTCGCAGGCATGGCGCAGCAGAAGGCCGAAGTGACGGCGATCGCCAACCAGAAGGCGCCGCCTACCTTCGCCAACACAGTCGAGGCGATGGAAAAGTCGGGACTGCTGCTCGAGCGTGCCAACCTTGCTTTCAGCGCCGTCAACGGGGCGAACACCAATGACACGCTCCAGGCGACAGACACCAAGACCGCGCCACTGTTCGCCGCGCATAACGACTTCATCTATCTGAACGCGAACCTGTTCCAGCGCTTCAAATCTCTGCACGACCACCAGGCCGGGCTGAGCCTCAATCCGGAGCAGGCGAAGCTTCTCGACGTCTATTACAAGCAGTTCGTCCACGCCGGCGCCGAGCTTCCCCCAGCCAAGCAGGCGCAGCTCAAGGTCATCAACAAGCGGCTCAGCACGCTGTCGACCCAGTTCAGCCAGAAGCTGCTCGCAGCCGCCAAAGCTGGCGCGCTTCACGTCGACGATCCCGCGGCGCTCGCCGGTCTCTCGTCGGAGCAGATCGCGGCGGCGCACGAGGCTGCGAAGGGCCGCAAGCTTTCGGGCTACGTCCTTCCGCTCCAGAACACGACGCAGCAGCCCTCGCTTGAATCGCTGACCAGTCACGCGACGCGGCAGCAGTTGTTCGAAGCAAGCCTCAATCGCGCCGAGCACGGAGACGCCAACGATACGCGCGCAACCATCAGCGAGATCGCGCAGCTTCGCGCAAAGAAGGCGGCGCTCTTCGGCGCGGCCAACTTCGCTGATTACAACCTCTACGACCAGATGGCGAAGGATCGTGCGACCGCGGTCGGCTTCCTCGATCGGCTCGCGCCCGCCGTCGCTGCCAAGGAAAGGCGCGAGTGGTCAGACATCGTCGCTCTCGCGAAGTCGCAGGGCGCGACCTTCCAGCCGACCCCGGCCGACTGGAACTTCTACGCCGAGCAGATCCGCAAGCAGCGCTACGCGATCGATAGCGACCAGCTGAAACAGTATTTCGAGTTCAACAAGGTGCTGGAGGACGGCGTCTTCTACGCCGCCAACCAGCTGTACGGGCTGACCTTCAAGGAGCGGAAGGACATCCCGACCTGGAACCCCGACATGCGCGCCTTCCAGGTCTATGACGCGGACGGCAAGGAGCTCGCGATCTTCATGATCGACCCATGGAAGCGCGACAACAAGTCGGGCGGCGCGTGGATGAGCAACCTGGTCAACCAGTCGTACCTGCGGGGGACCAAGCCGGTCATCTTCAACGTCGAGAACTTCACCAAGCCTGCACCCGGCAAGCCCGCGCTGATCAGCTGGGACGACGTGACGACGATGTTCCACGAATTCGGCCATGCGCTGCACGGCATGTTCGCCGCGCAGACCTATCCGACGCTGTCGGGTACGAGCGTGGCACGTGACTTCGTGGAGTTCCCCTCGCAGTTCAACGAGAACTGGGCGCTCGATCAGAAGATCCTGCCCCACTATGCGGTGAACATTAACACCGGCCAGACCATCCCGCAGGACCTCGTCCAGAAGATCCTTGCCGCCCGAACCTTCAACCAGGGCTATGAGGTGGGCGAAGCGCTCGAGGCCGCACGGCTAGACCTCGACTGGCACTCGTTGCCGGCCACTACCCCGCGCCAGGATGTCGACAGGTTCGAGGCGGACGCTCTCGCGAAAGGTGGTTTCGCGACCGACGTCGTGCCGCCCCGCTACCGGTCGAGCTATTTCCTGCACATCTGGAGCAACGGCTATTCGGCGAGCTATTATGCCTATGCATGGACGCGCATGCTCGGACAGGATGCCTTCAACTGGTTCGAAAAACATGGCGGCCTGACGCGGGCCAACGGGCAGCGCTATCGCGACATGGTGCTTTCGCGTGGCAACACTCAGGACCTCGCCGCAATGTACCGCGGGTTCACGGGTGCAGACCCGAGCATCCAGCCGTATCTCGATTATTACGGGCTGGGCAGCACGGGCGATGCGCCACCGCCGGCATCAGATGCGGCGCCGGCTCCGGCGCCGGTCGCTCCGGCTCCAGCGCCGAAGAAAGGCGAAAGGGGATAAGACCATGATCCGCCAGCTCGACGACAAAGTGATGGTGAGCGGCCAGGTCGCGCCGCACGAGGTCGCCGCGTTGGCGGAGCAAGGCGTGACGGTCCTGGTGAACAACCGGCCGGACGGTGAGGAACCGGACCAGCCGCTCGCATCGGAGATCGAGGACGCGGCCGCGGCCGCGGGCATCGGCTATCGGTACGTGCCCATCATCCGCGGCATCGGGCCCGCCGACGTCGAGGAGATGCAGGCGGCGATGCGCGAGGCTGAGGGTGGCAAGCTGCTCGCCTTCTGCCGCTCGGGCACGAGGTCCGCGCTCGCGATCGCGCTGGCGAAGCGCGAGGAGGGCGCGTCGCTCGAAGAGGTCGTTCAGCAGCTCAACCAGGCCGGGATCGACCACGGTCCGATCGCGCACCTGCTCTAGGACTTGTAATCTCGAAGCAGCTTGGTCGCTTCGTCCAAGTCCTCGTCGAGCACCATTACGCGAACCGGCAGCATCAGGGCGTAAAACCAGCCAAAGACATTGTTGATGTCGGCGTCGAAGAGCACCGCGGTGATGCCCTCACCTTCAAGGTAGAGTCGCGCAAGGTCGGCTTCGACGCGATTCGTGTATCTTGCCGCTTCGACGAGGTCGGTCACCAGGGTTTTTCCGCTTCAGCCGCTAACTCGTCCGGCCGCGACGCGCGTCCAAGGATCGCGTTGCGATGCGGGAAGCGCCCGAACCGCTCGATGATACTGCTGTGGTGCTTCGCATATTTGATCTGCTCGTCATCGCCGAGCTGAGTGAACAGCAGTAGCGCCCGGTTCTGATGGTCGAGATTCTCGCTGTGCTGGAACGGCATGTAGAGGAACTTGCGCTCTTGCGGCTCGAGCTGCTCATCCAGCTTTGCATCGACGGCACCCTTCGCAATCGCCAGCGCGAGATGGTCGGTCGCGTAGGCGTCCGCATGCCCGCGGAACATGTTGCGGGGAAATTGATCGAACAGAATCACGCCGGCAAGCGCGGTCAGCGGGTCGGTGATGAACATCTCAAAAGGAAGCTGGCGCTTCTCAGACCACAGCTGGATGAACTTCTCGCGGACCATTTGGTCCAAGTTCGCATCAGTAATCCACCATTGCCTGGGATCGAGCCCGAACCAGAATTTGAGGACGTCCGAGCGCCAGTCGCTCAAGCGGCGGTTCCCCCGACAGTCAGGCCGTCGATCAGCAGCGTCGGCTGGCCGACGCCGGCAGGGACGCTCTGCCCGCCCTTACCGCAGACGCCAATGCCCTCGTCGAGCGCGAGGTCGTTGCCGATCCCCCTGACCCGGGTCAGCACGGTCGGCCCATCGCCGATCAGCGTTGCCCCCTTGATCGGCTCCGCGATCTTGCCGCCCCGGATGCGGTAGGCCTCGGTGCAGGAAAAGACGAACTTGCCGCTGGTGATGTCGACCTGCCCACCTCCGAAGCTCTTAGCGTAGATGCCGTCCTTCACTCTGCTGACCAGCTCGGCCGGGTCGTCCTTGCCGGCGAGCATAAAAGTGTTGGTCATGCGCGGCATCGGCGCATGGGCGAAGCTTTCGCGCCGGCCGTTGCCGGTCGGCTCCATGCCCATCAGCCGCGCGTTCAGCCGGTCCTGCAGATAGCCTTTGAGGATGCCGTCCTCGATCAGGCAGGTCCGGCGGGTGGGCGTGCCCTCGTCGTCGATCGTCAGCGAGCCGCGGCGGCTGCCCATCGCGCCATCGTCCACCACGGTGACTCCGGGCGCCGCGACACGCTCGCCGATCCGGCCGGAAAAAGCGGAAGTGCCCTTGCGATTGAAATCGCCCTCGAGCCCATGTCCGACCGCCTCGTGAAGAAGCACGCCGGGCCAGCCGGGACCGAGCACCACCTGCATTTCTCCAGCGGGGGCGGCCACGGACTCGAGGTTCGTCAGCGCCTGGGCAAGCGCGATGTCGACCGCCCTTTCCCATTGCGCCTCATCGAAGAGATTGTCGTAGAGATAGCGGCCGCCGAGGCCATGGAAGCCAGTCTCGCGCCGGCCGTTCTGCTCGGCGACGATCTGCACGCCGAGGCGCACGAGCGGACGCACGTCCGAGGCGACGAAGCCGTCGGCGCGGACGATGTCGATGACGCTCCAGTTTGCGGCGAGTGTGACGCTGACCTGGGCGACGCGCAGGTCTCTCGCGCGGGCAGCGGCATCGATGCGCTGGCACAGCGCGACCTTGTCCGCGAAGGGTACAAGGCTCAGCGGATCGTCGGCCCCGTACATCGCCTGGTTGGTCCGCGCCGGAGCAAGCGAAGGCTCGCCCTCGCGCGGGTCGAGCAGCTTCAGCGTCGCCGCGGCGCGTTCGATCGCCGCCTCGCTGATGTCGTTGGCGTGGGCGAAGGCCGTCGTCTCGCCCGACACGCCGCGAAGCCCGAAACCCGAGCTCGTGTGATAGTCGGCGGTCTTCAGCCGCCCGTCATCGAAGCCGAACGCCTCGCTGGCGCTGTACTGAAGGTAAAGCTCGCCATCGTCGTGCGGCGAAAGGTGGGTCGCGGCGAGGCGCTTGGCCGCATCCGGGTCAAAGTTGCGGTAGAGGAAGCGGCGGGGGTCGAGCGTGGCCATCACGCCGCCTTGCTGTCCGCAGGTCCCCCCTCAAGGACGAAGCGCCGGTCGCAATAGCCGCATTCGACGAAGCCCGTGTCCTTCTCGATCCGGAGGAAGACGCGCGGGTGCCCGAGCGCGGGTGAAATCTCGCCTGAGCCGTCACATGCAACCTGCAAGGTCTTCACGCGGATGACTTCAGGAGGCGGCTGGGCTGGCATGGCGGCGAGGTAGCAACGCATCGCCCCAGGTTCAATCAGGGATACTGAACGGTAACGTCGAACGTCCCGGCGTAAGTGCCCTCGACCTGTGCTGCGGCCACGTTGAGGGTCGCGCCGACGCGGAAGGTGAAACTGTCCATCTGCGCCAGGGCTTTCTTGGTATAGCCACTCTGAAGCGTGAAGTTCGTTGCAGTCATCGTCTCGGTGCCGCCGGCTCTGGTCAACGTCACCGGCTGCTTCGGAAGCTTAATGTTCACGACCGCATTGTGCTCGGCAGAACCGACGAACTGGGCGCTGTGGGGCGATCCGCCGACCTGCGTGACGCCGCCGGTCACGCTGAGGGTATCCGTATCCGGATCGAGGACTGCCGTTCCTGCAGTAGTCGGCGCAAGCGAGCCGAAGTCCATGTCGTCGAGCTTGGTCACGGTGAGAGGCAGGATGATGACGGCGTCGGCCGTCGCTGGTGTAGGGGGCGTTGCGCAATTGGCCGCTGTCGCCGGCACGACGAGGGCCAGCGCCGCAGCCGTGAGGCGCAGTACGCGATACGCAAACATGGGATTGAACGTACAAGGTTAACGTCAAAGTCACTCTACCGTTCAAGGTAAACGGCGCATTTACTTGTCGCGTGCAGGCGCCGCTCTTACACGCCATCCCGCAATGGATGAGCCCGCGATCCGCATCGACTCCCTGTCCAAGATTTACGCGGGCGGAAAGCGCGCGCTCAACGAAGTCAGCTTCGACGTTCCGCGCGGGCAGATCTTCGGCCTGCTCGGGCCAAACGGAGCGGGCAAGTCGACGCTAATCAACATCCTTGCGGGGCTGGTCGTTAAGAGCAGCGGCAAGGCTACGATCTGGGGATTCAACATCGATGAGCACCCCCGCAACGCAAAGCGCGCAATCGGCGTCGTTCCGCAGGAAATCATCTTCGATCCCTTCTTCACCCCTCGCGAAACGCTGGAGATCCAGGCCGGCCTGTACGGCATCAAGCCAAGCGAACGGCAGAGCGACGAACTGCTTGCGGCCATGCACCTGAGCGACAAGGCCAATGCTTATTCTCGGACGCTGTCAGGCGGCATGAAGCGGCGGCTGCTGGTTGCCAAGGCGATGGTCCATTCGCCACCGATCCTCGTGCTTGATGAGCCAACCGCAGGTGTCGACGTCGAGCTTCGGCGGCAGCTGTGGGACTATGTGCGCCACCTCAATGCGCAGGGCGTCACGATCGTGCTTACGACGCACTATCTCGAGGAAGCCGAGGAGCTGTGCGATCGCATTGCGATCATCCACCACGGCCGGGTGATCGCCAATGAGCCGACCCGCGAGCTCGTGTCGAAGGCGCAGGAAAAAGCCGTGGTTGTCACCTTCGACCGCGACATCGTCACGGTGCCGACGAATCCACATTTCGAAAATATCGAGCTGATCGACGAGCGGACGCTGTCGATCACCTACCGCAAGGACAAGGCGAACGCCGGACAGGTCCTGGCCGCGCTTACTGCAGCGGGGCTTGCGATCGACGACGTCTCGACCCGCGACCCGGACCTCGAGGACGTGTTCCTGAGCCTGACATCCGCCGAAGAGGCTGCATGAACCCCACGGCCGACGTTTTGATCGTCGGCAGCGGGGCCGCCGGCCTGACCGCGGCGCTCAACCTCGCCGAAACGCACAAGGTCGCGGTCATCGCCAAGGGCGCGCTCGGCGAAGGTGCGACGAGCTGGGCGCAGGGCGGGATCGCCGCGGTGCTCGAGGAGGGCGACAGCTTCGACGCACACGTCAACGACACGATGATCGCCGGCGCGGGCCTCAACGACATCCGCGTCGTCGAGCATGTCGTCGAAGCGGCGCCGCGTGCAATCCAGCATCTGATCGACCTCGGCGTGCCCTTCGCGCAGGAGGGCAACGCGCTGCATCTGACCCGCGAGGGCGGGCACAGCCACCGGCGCATCGTCCATGTCGCCGACGCGACCGGCTATGCCGTGCAGCAGGCGCTGGAGACCGCGGCAAAGAAGCACCCGAACATCACTTTGGTACCGGACATGGTCGCGATCGACCTCGTCACCGGTCGTCACGCGACGCACTTCTCGACCAGCGGAGCGGTGCATGGCCTCTACGCATACAACCGCAAGAAGAAGCGGGTCGAGACGCTGACCGGCAAGGCGACGATCCTTGCGACGGGCGGTGCAGGTCGCGCCTATCTCTATTCGACCGCGCCGCGGGGGGCGACCGGCGACGGCATCGCCATGGCGTGGCGCGCGGGCTGCCGTGTCTCCAACATGGAGATGATGCAATTCCACCCGACTTGTCTCTACAATTTACAGGTCAAGAACTTCCTGATCACCGAGGCCGTGCGCGGCGAAGGCGGTCAGCTGAAGCTCCCACCCGGCGTGAAGGGCGGCGGGCAGCGCTTCATGCAGCGCTTCGACGAACGGGGCGAGCTTGCGCCGCGCGACATCGTCGCCCGGGCGATCGACCATGAGATCAAGCGCCTCGGCCTCGACTATGTGCACCTCGACATCTCGCACCGCGACGAGGATTTCGTCCGAGCGCACTTCCCCAACATCTATGAGCGGCTGCTCGGGCTCGGCGTCGACATCACCAAGGAGCCGATTCCCGTGGTCCCGGCGCAGCACTACACCTGCGGCGGGGTGGTCGTGGACTTCGACGGCCGGACCGACGCGCCGGGCCTTTACGCTGCCGGCGAGGTTACTCAATCTGGGCTTCACGGCGCGAACCGCCTCGCGTCGAACAGCCTGCTCGAATGCCTCGTCTTCGGCGAGGCCGCCGCCTCGCACATCGCCGGCAACTTCGGCGACCTGCCCGATGTGCCGGAGATCAGGGCGTGGGACGAAAGCCGGGTCACCGACAGCGACGAGGAGGTCGTGATCGCCCAGACCTGGGGCGAGATCCGCCGCTTCATGTGGAACTATGTGGGCATCGTCCGCACCACCAAGCGGCTCGAGCGCGCCAAGCACCGGATCGACATGCTGCGGCAGGAAGTGAAGGAATATTACGCCCACTTCCGCGTGACGCCGGACCTGATCGAGCTCAGGAACCTTGTCGAGGTCGCCGACCTCATCATCCGCTCGGCGCTTTCACGGCACGAAAGCCGCGGGCTCCATTATACGCTCGATTATCCCGACCTCCTGCCAGAGGCGGAGGACACGGTGCTGGTGCCCTGATGGAAGCCACAAGCATCAGGATCCCTGTCGGCGAGGAGAGCGTGTCAGGGCTGCTGCTGCGTCCCAACGATGCCAAGGCCCTCTACCTGTTCGCGCATGGCGCCGGCGCCGGGATGAGTCATCGCGCGATGGAGTCCAATGCGCAGGGTCTCGCTGTGCGCGGCATCGCGACGCTGCGCTATCAGTTCCCGTACATGGAGAAAGGCGGGAAGCGGGTCGATCCGCCCAAGGTCGCGCATGCCGCGGTGCGTGCTGCGGCGGACGAGGCCGCAAAGCTCGCGCCGGACCTGCCGCTGTTCGCCGGCGGCCGCTCGTTCGGCGGAAGGATGACGTCGCAGACCCAGGCGGACTCGCCGCTGCCAGGGGTGCGCGGACTCGCCTTCCTTGGCTTCCCGCTCCACCTGGCTGGAAAGCCCGGGACCGAGCGGGCCGCACATCTTGCCAAAGTTCACGTTCCGATGCTGTTCGTTTCCGGCAGCCGCGATGCACTTGCCGAGCTGGAGCTGCTCCGGCCGGTCGTCGCTGGGTTAGCGAGTGGCGCTACGCTGCATTTGGTCGACCAAGCCGATCATAGCTTCAAGGTCGCTGCCAAGAGTGGGCGAGCACCTGCCGAGGCCGAGGCCGAAGCGCTCGATGCTCTGGCTCAATGGATGGTTCGAAACATCGAATAGGAGGGGGAAATGCCGGTAGAGATCAAGATCCTCGCGCTCGGCGCGCTGCTGCTGTTCATCCACATCTTCGTCGCGATCCGCTTCAAGACGGCTCAATATGGCCGCAGCTGGAACGTCGGCGCGCGCGACGAGCCGCTCCCCGAAGCCAATGCGATGACCGGCCGCACCGCCAGAGCGCACGCCAATTTCCAGGAGACCTTCCCGATCGCCATCGTAGCCCTGCTCGGCGTCGTGCTGGCAGCCAAGACCAGCCCGACGACCGCACTCGGCGGCTGGATCTGGCTCGGTGCGCGTGTGGTGTACCTGCCGCTCTACGCTGTAGGGATTCGCGTCGTCCGGACATTGGTCTGGACCATCAGCATGATCGGCCTCGCCATGGTGCTCTGGCCGTTGCTGGCGGGGTGATTTCTTAGGTGGGCGGCCATTCACGCGGCCCGTGCGCTTTGCTCCGAATCGGGAATGAACTCGAGGATGTCGCCCGGCTGGCAGGCGAGCACGGTGCAGATCGCCTCAAGCGTCGAGAAGCGGATCGCGCGCGCCTTGCCGGTTTTGAGGATCGACAGGTTGGCGAGCGTGATGTCGATCTTCTCGGCGAGCTCGGTCAGCGTCATTCGCCGGTCGTGCAGAAGCTCGTCGAGCCTGACTGCGATCGCCATCAGATCGTCCCTTCCAGGTCCTGACGCATCAGCGTTCCCTCGACGAAGACGCGGGCGAGGACGAAAGTCATGATGACCGCGAGCCAGCCGCCGGGCGAGAATCCTGCATCGACGTGGAAGGGATGCGCGGGTGTCGAAACGGCCCGGGCGATCGCGGAGACGGCGAGGCCAACAAGTTGGAGCGCGAGGAGGAACCAGGCGATCGCCTGCAGCCGATAAGCGTTCTCGGCGACGAAGGGATCGCCGGCGCGGACCGTTTCGACCATCGCAATCATCCGCTTGAGCATGGCCAGGTTGATCGGGACGGTGACGAGGCCGAGCACGGCCACGGCGCGAACCCCCCAGACCAGCGGCGGATTATCGGCCGGGGAACCGAGGTGCAGCGCCCGCATGAAGAACGCCTCGTTCACCGACGAGAAGATCAGCAGCGCGAGGATGCATGCGCCGTAGAGCCAGTTGAGGACAATGAGGATGCGGAGCACCACATACGCGATCGGCAATGCAGCGGCTGGAAGTCGGGACATGTTCGGTCTCCATGCGACTCGTAATATCGATAAACGATATAGCACTTATTGTTTTTCGGCAAATATTTTTATCGAAAGTCGATAAGGCCGCGTTTAATCAACGTCGCAAGTGAGGCGCCAGCGGCTAGTGGGAGGAATGGGTCGAAACCTGCGATCAACAACCCCACATAGCAGTTGGCTTTAATCCCGCCGCCACCCTGCTAAACCCTTGCCCTTCATGTCCGACACCGAAACTGCCGAAGCCCCTGCGCCCGCGGCCGAGAAGCCCGCGGCGACCCCGCACCTCTACCTCGTCGACGGGTCGAGCTACATTTTCCGCGCCTATCACCGGCTGCCCCCGCTCACGAACCGCCACGGGACGCCGGCCGGCGCGGTCTATGGCTATACGACCATGCTGTGGAAGCTCGCGGGCGAGCTCTCCCGCGCGGACGGCCCGACGCACATGGCGGTGATCCTCGATGCGTCCGAGCACACGCACCGCAACGAGATGTACGACCAGTACAAGGCGCACCGTCCGCCACCG
>Ga0207677_10000517_pt1 | contig 24876 bp, 21 predicted proteins | sample KBSMisM42_FD_184311 | JGI IMG/M metagenome (GOLD analysis project Ga0207677, IMG submission 184311) | Miscanthus rhizosphere microbial communities from Kellogg Biological Station, Michigan, USA - KBS Miscanthus M4-2 (SPAdes) (version 2) | ecosystem: Host-associated > Plants > Roots >...
GGGAGGATAACACAGCGAAATGGGCGGCTCGCCGAGTCGACTACAATCGCCCGCCGTGAATGACGCGACGCTTCCGCCGGCCAGCCGCCGTTCCGATCTGCTCGCGCTCGCACTCCTCTTCCTGATCGCGACGATCTCGTTCGCCGACATCCTCTTCGGCGTCAACCAGCTCTACATGCGCGACCTGACGCGCTACTACTACCCGGCCAAGCAGATCCTGCGCGACGTCGTGCAGCACGGCGAGTTTCCGTACTGGAACCGCTACTTTTCGGCCGGCCAGCCGATCGCGGCCAATCCCGAGCACGAAGTGTTCTACCCGCTGACCTGGCTCATCCTCCTGCCGAGCTACGACCTCGGCTACCGGCTGCACATCCTCATCCACATCTACATCGGGCTGCTGGGCATGTACCTGCTGCTGCGATCGATGGAGCTCCGCCCGCCAGCGGCGTGGTTCGGCGCGCTGTCGTTCGGCCTCGGCGGAATCTATCTGTCGTACGTCAATCTGCTGCCGATCCTTTTCTGCGCGGCGTGGCTGCCGCTGACGTGTCTCTTCGTCCGGCGATTTCTATTGCGCCGCAATCTCCGCGACTTCGCCGCGGCGTCGCTGTTTCTCGGGATTCAGTTTCTCGTCTCCGAGCCGACGACGGTGATGCAGACCGGCGTGTTGATCGGCACGTACGCGCTGTATCGAGGGTGGTACGCCAAGCCGCGCGTATCGAAAATGATCACGCGCGTCCTGTGGATCGCGGTGATCTCGGTGACGGGATTCCTGCTCGGCGCCGCGCAGATTCTGCCGGCCATCGATCACGTCCACGACTCGGCGCGCTCGCGGCCGTTCGAGTTCGACCTCGTCAGCGCGTGGAGCATGCCCTGGCCGAAATTCGCGGAGCTGATCTACCCGAACGTCCTCGGACACATCTCGATCGGCAACGTGATGCACTACTGGGGCGGCGGACTGTATCCGGGGATGGGATCGCCGTTTCTGTTCAGCATCTACGCCGGCATCGCCGTGACGGCGCTGGCGATCGGCGGCGCGTTCTCGCGGCCGCGCGGCGGACGGCTCGTTCTCCTCATCGTTTTCTTCTCATCGCTCATGGCCCTCGGAGGACACACTCCGCTCCTGCGCTGGCTCTACGACCACGGCATCGCCACGTCGATCCGCTACCCGGAAAAGTTCATCCTGATGGCCGTCTTCGCGATGACCATCTTCGCGTCGCAGATGCTCGACCGGATGCTGGCCGGCGACGAAGACGTGCGCAGCGGCGCGCTCGGATTCGCGGCGGCGACTATGATGGTGGCGGCGATCCTGGCCGTCCTCGGATTCACGCCGTTCTATCCGCGCCTCTTCACTCTGCTGAGCAAGGCCACGGATCTCGCGTCGCTTCGCAAAGCGTGGAGTGCGACGGCCGGCTCGGCGACGACGTACGCGATCACGCTGTCGCGGACCGACTGGATCATCGCCGCGCTTCGCAGCGGCGCGCTGATCGCGCTGCTCGTCACCGTGCGCAGCCGCGCGCGGAACGCGTGGCTGGCCGCTGCGGCCATCTTTGTGATCGCCGATCTCGGCTACGTCACGTGGGAGCTGAATCCGCGCGAGCCTCGCCGCTTCTTCGATCCGCCGCCGGTGTCGCGCACGATTCCGGCCAACCATGCGGACTTCCGCGTCTTTCACGAGGCGGACTGGTACGGCACCGAGAAACCGGCGCAGCAGTACTTCTCGACCGGCGATGCCGTCTACTGGGTCGTGCGCAACGGCCTCTTTCCGATGACGCCGGCCGGCTCAGGATTGCGCACCGTCCTCGAGCGCGATTACGACAAGACCGCCCTTCTGCCAACCATCGATCTCACCGAATCGGTGTGGGACGTCAAACGCTCCGGCCGCAGTGATTGGGTTAAGCCGTTCATGGCCATGTCGAACGCGTGGTATCGCGCCACGTACCGCGACTTCGACGCCGAGAAAAAGCGCAACCGCGGCAACTTCAAGGAATCGCTTCCGGTCGCATTCGTGGAAGGGCCGCACTACCCGCGCTACTACTTCGCCGATCAGGTGGTCACGATCCGCGACCGCTCCGACTTCGTGAAGCAGCTCAGCACCTCCAGTTTCAGCAGCGCCGTCGCGTTCGTAGCCCGTCCCTCGTTCGTTCCCGCGCGCGGCGTCGTGCAGCGCGTCGTCGAAACGGCCAACACCGCGTCGCTCGACGTGGAGAGCCTCGGCGACGGCTTCCTGGTCATGAGCGTTACGCCGCACAAGTACTGGAACATCCGCATCGACGGCACGCGCGTTCCCGCCATCATCACCAACATCGCCTATCAGGGCATCGTCGTCAGCGCCGGCCGCCATCACATCGAGATGGAGTACCGCAACGAACTGGTGCGCGTCGGGATGCTGATCTCGCTGATCACTGCGGCGGTGCTGATCGGAATCCTCGTCATCTACCGGCATCCCAACGTGGCCCCGCACGCGGCGGCGTACGAAGAGCCGGTGCACGTTGTGGCGGATGCGTACGGAACGCATCTGGAGGCGGTGATCCCGGAGCCGGAGCGCGCGGAAGAGCCGCCCGGCGATGACGTTCCATCGAGCTGATTCGATGCGACGCTGGTCTCTTCCGCTCGCGCTGCTGATCGCCGGCGCCGCTCTGATCGCGGGATTGCGCATCTACGTCGCGCGCGCCGATCGGGAAATCAACTCGCAGCTCTTCATCCCCCGGCCGACGAAGATCACACCCGAGGTCGCGCTGCTCCAGGAGTACGTACGGATCGATACTTCCAATCCGCCGGGCAACGAACTTCCGGGTGCGCAGTTCCTGGCCGGCCTCCTCGAAAAGAATGGTGTGCACGCCGAGATCATCGAGTCCGCGCCGCGCAGGGCCAGCGTCTACGCGCGGATCGCCGGACGGCAACATGGCGATGGGCTTCTTCTCTTCAACCACATCGACGTCGTTCCGGCCACGAAGAGCGGGTGGACGCGTCCGCCGTTTGCTGCCGAGGCGCAACTGAACCAGGTCTACGGCCGCGGCACGCTGGACATGAAAGGGATCGCCATCTGCGAGTTGCTCGCCTTCATCGACGTCGCGCGCACGCACCACATGCCGGAGCGCGACATCGTCTTCCTCGCGGTCGCGGACGAAGAAACGGGCGGAAGACTCGGTACGGCCTGGCTGCTCGAACATCGCCCCGACGTCTTCGCGGGCATCCGCTACGCCGTCAACGAGGGCGGAATCACCGAGACGTCGCAGGAACGGCTCACCTATTTCGGCATCGAAATCGGGACGAAGATGACCATCCGCCTGCGGCTGCGCGCGCCCGACCGGCAGTCGATGCAGCGGCTGCGCATCGCGCTGGAGCCCTTCATCACGCGCATCGACGCCGACCGCGTGTCGCCGGAAGTTCGCGAGTTTCTGCACGATCTCGCGCCGATCCGCATCGAACAGGGTCAATTCCTCGACGACATCGACCGCACCATCGCTGCCGGCAAACTCTGGCTCGTTCCCCCGGGCTACCGCGAGCTGACGCAGAACGTGCTCTGGCCGGACGCCGTCAAATCCGACGCAAGCGGCGCCACCATGAGCGTCACCCTTTTCAATCTGCCGGATGAGAATCCCGATGCGCGCATCGAATGGTTGCGCGGCGTCGCCGCGCGATACGGAGCGTCGATCGATGAAGTGCTCGAGAAGAACGGACCTGCGCCGCTGAGCTCCCGCCACACGCCGATGTTCGCGCTCTTGTCGGCCGAGGCGAAGCGGCAATACGGTGGCGTGAGCACCGGAACCGAAGTGCTCGCCGCATGGTCCAGCGACTCGCGATACCTGCGCGCCCGCGGCGTCGACGCGTACGGCATCATGCCGTTTCCGACCGACTGGTATCAGACGCAAGGCATCCATGCCATCGACGAACGGCTGTGGGCCGACTCATTCACGAACGGCGTGGAGCTGTTGCGGCGCGTGACTCGGCGCTTTGCCTTCGAAGCGCTCCCTCCGGCGAATTGACACAATTTGTCATGGCTCCGTCGCGAAAACCGTCAGACTACCGGCCTTTACGATGATCAAGCCACGATGATTCAACGACTTACGCCTGTGATCCCCCGGCATCTCGCTTGCGGTACCGGACCACCTCAGGAGGGTTCATATGATTAAAAAGAACCAGAAGGGTTTCACACTGATCGAGCTGCTGATCGTCGTCGCGATCATCGGCATCCTCGCAGCAATCGCCATCCCCAACCTGCTCACCGCCATGCAGCGCGCCAAGCAGAAACGGACCATGGCCGACATGCGTTCCATCGCCACGGCGTGGGAAGCGCGCGCCACGGACGTCAACCGTTACAACGCCGCCGGTGCGAATGCTGGCCTGGCGCAGAACGTGACGTACACCCAGCTCAGCGGCGGCCTCTCCCCGACGTACATCAAGAACCTTCCGGAGAAGGACGGATGGGGAAAGTCGTACGAATTCGGCACCGATCAGGCTTGGGGCAACGGCACCGGCACGGCGGCGCAGCAGTACGCAATCGCCTCGGCGGGCCGCGACGGCACGATGGCCAGCTCGGTCACTTCCGGCGCCACCACGAACTTCGACTGCGACATCGTCTACTCGAACGGCTCGTTCGTTGCGTATCCGGAAGGCGTGCAGACCCAGTAACAGGAGCTTCGCAGCAATCCTTGGAAAGGGCGCCTTCGGGCGCCCTTTCTGTTCAGGAGGCCATCGCTTCTGGCGCGGCCACCATCGGCGCGTCGACGCGTCGCCGTCGTTCACGACAAGGGAAAATCGCTGCCGAAGAAGGGAAAACTACATCCATGGAAGGAGAAAACGCCTCCCCGGGAGGTGTTTTCACCTCTTTGGGAGGATATTTTCGCTCTCGGGGAGGCGTTTGAGCCTTCGCCAGAGGCAATTTTGCCTTCGAAAGAGGCGAAAATGCCTCTCCCAGAGCGCCTGGAGCCTCTGAAAGAAGGGAAGATCGATCCATGGAAGGTGAAAACACCTCCCCGAGAGGTGTTTTCACCTCCCAGGCAGGAGATTTCACCTCCCGGACAAGAGATTTCACCTCCTTGGCGGGAGATTTCTCTTCCCGAGTTAGGCGGAGTGAGAGACATTCATCTCCGCGATCTCCGCGTCTCCGCGTGAAACCGGTTCCCCGTGAATCTCAACGCTGCACGATATCTTCGCGTCGCGCGCAGAACCGCGTGGTTGGTAGTACAGATGTACGCAGACTAATCCCGGCGGCGTCGACAGCTGCCAGTCCGGCGGGTGCGAGAACTCGGCGATCTGACAAGCACGGGCATCGATACTCCGATGCGCCTCGTCACAAAGCCGGGACACCTGTTCCAGCTTCGGGCTCTCACCCGCCGCCATGCGGCCGACAACTATGCGTTCTACTGGAAGCATCCTGTCACGTCCACAATTACGTGGACGAGCCCGCAGCAATTCAGTACGGCTAAGTCCTGGCCCTGGGCGTTCGCCGATAGCGGTACGACGGCCCCGTTGGCCAAAGCGGCGGTTGAGGGATCAAAATTAATCGTGGAGACAAACGGTCTGGCGATGCCCGAGGGCCATACGACGAGCCAACTCCCTTGCGTTGCATTCGTGACTGTGACGTTGAGCGTTACTGCCTTCGCAGTGACGGGAACGCCACAATTCCCCCGGATCTGGAAGTCCCGCTCAACTCCCTGGCCCAGGATAGGTCCTCCATTCGTGCTATTCGCACCGCGCGTATCGACGACGCGGCATGGCGTGAGGGGATTATACTGATACGGTCCTGACTGCGCGCATAGCGTACCGCCGAACATTAAAATAGCAATTCCAAGCAGCTGAGTTTTGGCGAGTATTTTCATTGTCGATCCTTTCAAGGACTGCTGTCTAGCTCAACGAAAGTAACCATTGACGTCGATGATAAAGTGCACCGCGCCTGGGCCCGTGTTGAACACATTGACGCTGCCGTCGGGATTAACCTTGACCATCGCCGCGCCCGCGATAGGGCTAGCCGTATAACCGACGGTATTAGCGATTGGTACTGCTGCCCCTGATGGGCCAGGAAAGAGGGTAAGCGTCCCGGGTGACGTTCCGTTGACGGCCGTGACATTCACGGACAGCGCCGTGATTCCGGAAGCTGGAAGGCCGCAGACTCCCCCCACTGGAATATTGCGTGTCGCGCCTGACGCGAGCGATGAGGAATCGCGTGAGTCAATCACCCGACATGGTGTCAGAGTATAAAAGCCTTGTATGGCATTGCAGGCAGATGTGCTGAAGGTTTGCAGGGCACCGAACGTAGTGCCGCCGGCATTCGTCGCTCTCGCGCGAAAAAAGTATGTCGTGTTGCAGGAAAGGCCCGCAGCCGTCGCGGCAATTGACTGCGTTGTCGAGCCCGAAAGGGTCTGGGCACTGATCGTGCTCCCGAGCGATGATGAAAGCCCGTACTCGAACGCCGTGACTGTCGATGAGCCGTTCGGATTGACCGTCGCGTTGAAGGTAGCGGCCATCTGTCCGATCGCTGTCGCTCCGCCGATGGTAACGGCCGGCGTGCTAACTTTGCTTCCGCGAAGTTGATTGTCGGAGATTGACAGAATGAACAGAAGGAAAAACCCCATCACGGATCCGGACGAGATCCGGAAACTCATTTCCGGTCATGGTCGGTGGTGGCACGAAATTGAACTCGCACCCGGGATCGTAACTCCCGGTGACGATTCGAATCGGATGAAGGTTCCCATTCTTGACGGTCTCGGCCTCGCGGCCGACATGACAGGGATGCGCGTGCTTGACATTGGCTGTTCGGACGGGTTCTTCTCATTCGAGATGGAGCGACGTGGCGCCGATGTGGTTGCGATCGACTTCGTTCCTGAAACATACACAGGATTCTCGACCGCAAGGACTGTGCTTGACAGCGCGGTCGAATATCGCATGGACAACGTGTACAACGTATCTCCCGAGGGATACGGGCTGTTCGACGTGGTTTTGTTTTTGGGGGTGCTGTATCACCTTAGAAAACCCCTGGCTGCTCTGGATGCCGTTCGATCGGTGATGAAGGACGGCGCGCAGCTCTTTGTAGGGACGATGCTCATTGATGACTATTTTCTTTTGCCGGACCGCACGGTGTCGTCGCTTTCCGCAGTGAATCCAGTACTTAATAATATGCCGATCTGGCAAGCCTATCCCGGCGACAGTTTGAACGGCGATTTCACGAATTGCTTCGCTCCGAATCGCCGCGCGCTCGAGGTTGCTCTCGAGGAGGCCCAATTCCAGGTAGAAGCTGTACAGATTGTTTCCATGGGAGGGTACGTCCGGGCATCGGCGGTCAGCGACGAGAGGGTTTCCAAGTACCAACGCCTCGACGGCCGGCTGGAAACCTCGGCGTTTGATCCGGAAGTACCGTATTTTTTGGATGAGCCTGGCTCCGTTCACGATGTCACAGGTAGACGTGACAATGCGGTCGAGACACAGCCAAGTGATCAAACGTCGTCTGATTTGCCCCAACCAAAATCTGTTACTGAGAGAGTCCCATGGTGGAAGTTGTGGAAGCGATAAGTCTTTCGAAGATGAAATCCCTTCATCGAACTTGATGTCTACCGCTCCCGCTCGTTCGGCGCGCCACGTGTTCGCCGGCGGTATTCACATCTCCGCGCAGTCGCCGCAGTTCCAGGAGCAGCGCGGAATTCGAAGCGCTTCGCAGCAATCGTTGGAAAGGGCGCCTTCGGGCGCCCTTTCTGTTTATGACGCCATCGCTTTTTGCGCGGCGACCATCGGTGCATAGAGCCGCTCGTGGTAGCCGTACGCTTCGCGGTAGATCTGCTGGAACGCGCCGAGATCTTTCGGAGCGACGACGAGATTGACGCCGTAGAGAAACGCGGCGTTGCCGTCCAGCGTGCGCAGATTTTCGGAGAAGAGGATGAAGAACGCCTTGCGACGGTCGGCCGGAGTGAGCGAGATGATCGGCCCGAATTCCGTCAGCGGCGGCGGCGTCACCTGCGCGGGATTGAGCATCACCACCGGCGGAAACTCCTGCATGAAGTAGTCGCGGGCCTGTGCGGGCGCGGCGATGACCACCGGCATGAAGCCGATCAGCTTCGCGGCCTGCCGGAGCGCGGGACTGTCGTTGCCGACGATGAGCGCTTTCGCGCCGAAACCGTCGTCCTCTTCATGCACCTGCGAATGCCCCTCGGCGTGCGGAGCCGCAGGCGCAGACGCCGCAGCGGCGGCCATCTCCAGGTTGCGCCGGTCCACCGGCAGCTTCGTTTCGCACACCGGACACGGAATCAGCACCGGCTTCATCGGCAGCTTGGTCTCGTCGATCGAGAGCACTTTCTGGCAGGACGTGCAGGTGATCTTCATCGCACTACTCCAGCATCGACAACATCGAGTCGGCGCCGCCCGCCTCAGACTGCGCTTGCAGATCCTCTTCCGTCAGGCGCAGCGCGAGGTTGGTGGGATTCGTCGCGTAGGCAAGCGCGACCTCTTTCGTGATCACGCGCTTCTGCCACAGCTTTTCCAGCTCATCGTCGAAGATCTGCATCCCGTCGACCGAACCGTCGTGCATGGCGTCGGTGAGCGATCGCCCCTCGGTCTCGCCTTTGAGCACGTAGTCGCGCGTGCGCATCGTCGACTTCAGAATCTCCAGCACCGCGATGCGGCCGCCGCCCGACTTCGGCAGCAGGCGCTGCGAGACGATGTAGCGGAACGACTGCGCGAGCCGCGTGCGCACCTGCGGCTCCTGATCCTTCGGAAAAACGCCGATGATGCGATCGACCGTCTTCGCAGCGTCGATCGTGTGCAGCGTCGAGAGGACGAGATGCCCCGTCTCCGCCGCTTCCATGGCGATCTCGATCGTCTCCACGTCGCGCATCTCGCCGATCAGGATCACTTTCGGCGCCTGGCGCAGCGCGGCGCGCAGAGCGAGCGCGAACGACTTCGTATCCGCTCCCAGCTCGCGCTGATTGACCGTCGACTTGACGTGCTTGTGCATGTATTCGACGGGATCTTCGACCGTGATGATGTGGTACGCGTAGTCGTTGTTGATCTTGTTGATCAGCGCCGCCAGCGTGGTCGACTTCCCCGATCCCGTCGGCCCCGTCACCAGCACGATGCCGTTCTTGAGGCTGCAGATGTTCGACAGCTCCGCCGGCAGCTTCAGCGACTCCAGCGTCGGAATGCCCTCGGGGATGACGCGCAGAACGATGGCGTACGTACCGCGCTGCGCGAAGATGTTCACGCGAAAACGCGTCTTCTGCGGGATCGAGTACGAAAGATCGACCGAGCCGTTGGTCAGCAGCGTCCGGGTCAGCTCGCGATCGCCGCGCAGCATATGCATGGCGATCATCTCGGTCTGATACGGCGTCAGGCGCGGCAGGCCGGGAAAGTTGACGGCGACGAGCTGGCCGTCGATCTCAACCTGCGGCGGACGGCCGACGGAGAAGTTGAGATCGGAGACGCGATCCGACATCTTCAGCATGGCCTCGAGAATGGCGTCGAGATTGAAGTTCTTCATGGCAGCGCTCGAGTGGGCGCCATTGTACGCATAGTGCCAAGTACAATCGCCGCGCATGTCGATCATCGCCATCGATTACGGCGGCCGCCGCATCGGCGTGGCGGTGAGCGATTCGGGAACGATCGCCAGGCCGCATTCCGTGGTGAAGAACGAGGGGGAGATCATCGATAAGCTCGCACGCATTGCCTCGGAGCTCGACGCCGAAACGATCGTGGTCGGCATCGCACGCCGCGCGAACAGCGGCCTCGGCGAGCAGAAGTTCCGCGATTTCGCCGAGCGTCTGCGGCAGAAAACGTGCAAACCGGTCGTGCTCTGGGACGAAGCGCTGAGCACCACCGAGGCCGCGCGCCAACTGCGCGACAGCGGAACGAAACGGCGCGATGCCCAGCGCGAAATCGACATGCATGCCGCAGCCGTCATCCTCCAGTCCTACCTCGACGAACAAGCCCGGAGGGCGTCATAGCCCGCCGCGCGCGTGCCGCGCGTGGCGGCTGCCGCAAGTTGCTGCAATCGCTGACGACGATCGGCGTCTTCGCCATCATCCTCGCCATCGCCGGCGGCTGGTTCTTCCTGCGCGCCATGCGCTCGCCGTACAAGAACTACAGCGAATCGTTCAAAGACGTCGAAGTGCGCCATGGCCTGCGCACCTCCGCGATCCTCAAGCACCTCGAATCCGAGGGGATCATCCGCGACGAATACATCCCGCTGATCTACATGAAGGTGGCGCGGCACAACGACAGCATCAAAGCCGGCATCTACGAATTCTCGAAGCCGATGACCGCCGAGGAAGTGCTCGATAAGTTGATACGCGGCGACGTCGTCGCAAAGAGCGTCACCGTCCGCGAAGGTCTCGACCGCTTCGCGGTTGCACACATTTTTGTGCAGGAAGGATTCGGCCGCGACGCCGAGTGGGACAAGCTCACCGCCGATCCCGAGTTGATCAAAGACATCTCCCCCGAGGCGAAATCGCTGGAGGGATATCTCTTTCCCGATACCTACAAATTCAATCCCGGCACGCCGCCGCGCGCGATCGTGGCCGCCATGGTGGCGAATTTCCGCAAGCACTTCGGCGGCGAAATGAACTACATCACCACCGGCCTTACGCTGCACGAAACGGTGACGCTGGCGTCGATCGTCGAGACCGAGGCAAAGATGCCGCAGGAGCGGCCGCTGGTGGCGTCCGTCTATCTGAATCGCATCAACAGGAAGATGCTCCTCGGCGCCGACCCGACCGTGATCTACGCGCTGAAGCTCGCCAATCGCTGGGACGGCAACATCCACAAAGCCGACCTGCAGATCGATTCGCCGTACAACACGTACCGGTTTCACGGCCTCCCGCCTGGTCCGATCGCGAATCCGGGACTGGCGTCGCTGCAGGCCGCCGCCGCGCCGGCCAAGAGCGACTTCCTCTACTTCGTCGCCAAACACGACGGCACGCACGCCTTCGCCACGAACATCGCCGACCACGATCGCAACGTGCAGATTTACCAGGTGCAGTGGTACCGCGATCAGCGCGCGGCGGCGCAAACTGCAAAATAACTTACTGCGAATAACCTTTCGTGCTATCCTCCCGCGCACCGCAAAAATCTGGGGGTCCGTCGAGTATGTCTGCGAAAAACCGTCCGTACGAGCAGTTCGGTTCGTTCATCCTCTTCAAAAAACTCGAGACTGACGCGCTGGGCGATCTCTGGCGCGCGGGACGCGTCGACAACGGACAGCTCGGACCGACGATGGCCGTCCGCCGCCTCCTCGGCGGCAATCGCGCGGCGCTGACGGCGAGCGCCGGCGAGGCGCACAACCTCGTGCCGCTGCTGGCCGGAACGACCTTCGCCAAAGATCAGACCATCGACGTCGCCAACGGCATCCCGTTCGTCGCCCACGAGTACGCGGGCGGCCGTTCGCTGCGCCACATCGTCGACCGCGCCCGCGGCGGCAACGGCGTGACGGCGAATCCGATCCCGCTCGATCAGGCCATCGTCATCGCCGAAAAAATCGCCCTCTCCCTCGCGACCACCGCCGACCTCCGCTACCTCGGCAACCGTCTCGCGCACGGCGCGTTGATCCCGCAATTCGTCTGGATTACCGACGAAGGAGAGATTCGCGTCGGCGGCCAGCAGATCGGAAAGGGCCTCATCGCGTCGATGTCCGATGCGAAAGTGGCGTCGGAGCTCGGCCGCTACTTCGCCGCTGAATACCGCGCTTCGGGCGACATCACGAAAACCACCGACGTCTACTCGCTCGGCGCCATCCTTTATCTTCTCGTCACCGGTCTCGAGCCGCCCGATGCCGTGACCGGCAGCGCGTTCGCGCAGACGATCCGCGCCGCGAAAACGTTCGCCGGGCAGCCGCTCCCGGACGATCTCCGCGCGATTATCGAGAAGTCGCTGGCCATCGATCCGAATGCGCGCTACGCGACGATCAACGACATGAAGCAGGTGTTGTCATCGCTCGTCCACGGTGGCAACTACTCGGCGTCGACGTTCAACCTCGCCTTCTATCTCAGCAATCTGCTCAAGAAAGAGTTGGAAGGCGAGGCGATCGAGCGCGAGAAGGAATCGAAAGTCAACGCCGCGGCCTACGCGGAAATCCCGATGGCGGCGGTGACGGCGATTCCGGCGCAGGAAGAAACGCCGGAGAAGAGCCGCATGCCGTTGTATGCCGCTGCCGCGGCGGTGATCATCGCCATCGGCGCGGGCGCGTACTTTTTCCTGAAGCCGAAGCCGGCGCCGCCGGTCGTCGCACAGAAGGCCGTGCCGCCGCCGACGCCGAAGGTCATCTCGCAGCCGGTCATCGCCGCCGCGCCTACGACCACCGGCAGCACGACGACCGCGTCGCTCGATCCGGCCGCGCAGAAGAAGGCCTTCGAGGCGGCCGTGCAGCAGAAGATGCAGGAAGAGATGATGAAGCTGCAGGCCGACATGAACCGGCAGCTCAAGCAGCAGCAGTCGAAGAACGCGCCGGTTCAGACCGCGAGCGTGATCTCGTCACCGCAGCCGCAGCAGCAGTCCGACGACCGCGGCGCCGCGGCCGCGCTCGATCAGCGCCGCCTCGCTGCACAGCCGCTGACGCAGACGCAGGCCGCGCAGCAGCAACCGGTCGTTCCGCAGCCGCAGACGTCCGCGGTATCGGCGCCGCCGGTGACGCAGGCGCCCGTCTCCACGATCCGCGAGGGCGACGTCGTCGACGTCCTGGAGCTCGACAAGATCCCCGAGCCACTCAGCGCTCCCAAGCCGTACTATCCGCCGCTGGCCGTGCAGCAGCATGCCACGGCCACCATCATCCTCTCCACCTTGATCTCGGAGAATGGTGACGTGACGGATGTGAAAGTGCTGAAGGGCGATGCCCGCTTCGGATTTAACGACTCGGCCATCCGGGCCATGCGCGCCGTCCACTTCACGCCGCCGATCAAGGATGGAAAACGCGTCAAGACGTGGCGGCCGCAGTCGATCACCTTCAGCCGCTAAGGCGCCCTGGGAGCGCGGGCGTCTGGCCCGCAGTGCAGGCAAGAGTAGCGCGATGAATGCGGGCGAGACGCCCGCGTTCCCAGGATTAAGGCGCCGCTTTCCAGAGGATGCGGTGCAGTTGCATGCCGAGGTCGCGCGGATCGCCGCCGCGATGCGCGCGTGACAGGTTCATCACGTGATCGACCGCGATCACCAGTTCGTCCGGCGCGCCGCTGCGTGAATCGACGGCGTACAGCCGCTCCACGTTTGCCTGTTTCGGCACGAAACGATCGACGACGCGGCCATCGAGCATCACCGTTACCGCCGGCGGCGGCTCGCCCTCGAGCGGAAAGGTGACGTTGAATCCAAGTTGCGCGCGATGCGCCAGCGGCTCGAGTAGCGTGTGGCTCTCGGCGCCCATCCAGTGCCATCGTTCGCCGTCATCCCCCTGCTCCTCGCTGTACCAGCCGGCGCCGAACTTGATCCAGCCGGACATCGGCATCACCGACGCCTCGAAATAGCGGCGATTGAAAAGTGCCCAGAGCGGCTTGTGCACGCGCCGGAAATTCACCGCCTGCGCCAGCGAGCTTGGGCGGTCGGCCGCATAAACCGCGTTCTTCTCCGCATGCGCCGTCGATGGATCGAACGTGTCGGGAACGTTGACCACGTTGTAGTCCGGCAGAAAGTAGGCGGCAAACGGCTCCAGTCCACCGGCCGTGTAGACCTTGCCGCCGCGCGGTACGTTCTGCCGGATCCAGCGCATGGCCTGCACCGGCGGCGAATCGGTATGCCGCACCTCGCGCAGGCCGGGGCGGACCCAGTACATGTAGCGGCCGATGATGACCGCGGCGAAGAACGTCTGAAACGCGATGGCGATTCGTTCGCGCGGCAGTGCGCGCACGCGATTGGCGATGAACGTCGCCACGACGTCCATCCCGTCCGCGGCCAGCAACGCGTTCGCGGCGATGTAGCCGAGGGAGAGACGGCTGATGCCCGTCGGATTCAGGAGGAACCACGCCAGCAGGAAATTCGGTTCGAAGGTCAGCACGATGTCCAGTTGCGCGCGACGCGGACGAAAAAACGAGAGCAGCGCGAAGACGAACATCGCCGTCGACGCCGAGCGCGACTCGAACGGATCGAAGAGAAAATCGTGCAGCAGATCCTGCATCGGCTTGCGACCCGGATTGAACGCGCCGTCGACTGTGGCCACGTAATGCTGGTGCCATTTCGTGGCGAAGATGTACTCCTGCACGCCGGTCAGCTCCGCGGCGATGCCGTAGCCCGCCAACACCAGCACCACGATGAGTGCCGTCCCCGCGAACACGTCGCGGCGTTGGCCGGAACGCATTCGCCGCCACGACGCCACGATCCACGGCCAGAGCAACAGCACGTTCTGCGCGCGGACGAGCATCGTCGCGGCGAAGAAGATGCAGCCGAGTACGTACGTGCTGCGCCGGCGGTCGTCGCGCAGCAGCAGCGCCGCGCCCGCCAGCGACGTCATCAGCGCCAGCTCGTCGGTGAACGCGGTGCCGCCCCAGTACCAGACGTTCGGCAGAAAACAGAACAGCATCGCCGCCGCGACGCACGTCCGGAATCGGAAGCGCAGCGACCGCGCCAGCGCGAAGATGGCCGGAAACATGAGCAGCGACGAGAGGACGCTGATCGCGCGCAGCGCACAGAAATCGTCGCGCAGGACCGTCCTGGCGAGTTTCGCCAGCGCGAAAAAGAGCGGAAATCCCGGCGGATGCGGATGGTGCTGCGCGACGTCGTAATGCTGCAGCGCCGAGGCGAAGAGCGCCTCGTCCCAATCCCACATCGAGTGCGAGACGGCGTAGAGGCGCGTCAGCGCTACGAAGAGGCCGAGGATGAGGACGAAAGCACGCTGACGTCTGGTCAGCGGCTCGATCGCCATTCCGGTTACCGGAATGTTGAATGTTGAATGTTGAATGTTCAATGTTGAATGTGACCCCGGGAGCCTTCATTCAACATTCAACATTGAACATTCAACATTCAACATTTAGCTTTTGTGATGAGGGCGGCACCATTCTCGCAAAATTCGCTCGCATCATGCCGGGAAAGGGCGTCCGTCGCCGATGGAACCTCGACCTTCACGGCATCCGGCGCCTCGGCAGCAAGGAATCCGGCTTCAGCTACAGCGGCGCAGACGGCTCGACGATTGCCGACGAAAAGACCCTCGCCCGTATCCGCAAGCTGCGCATTCCGCCCGCGTGGCAGGACGTGCGCATCGCCCGCAGCGACTCCGCGCCGCTGCAGGCCGTCGGCGTCGACAAGAAAGGGCGCACGCAGTACCTCTACCACGCGCGATTCCGCGCCCAGCGTGAAGAGGAAAAATTCAAGCGCGTCGTCGAATTCGGCGAGTCGCTCCCCGCGCTGCGCCGCCGCGTGCGCGCCGATCTGAAGCGCGGCGAGCTCGATCGCGACCATGTCCTCGCCGCCATCGTCCGCCTCATCGATCAGGGATTCTTTCGCGTCGGTAACGACAAGAGCGCGCAATCCGAGGCCACGTACGGACTGACGACGATCCTCGGCAAGCATGTGAAGGTCGACGGAGCGGTCCTGCTGTTCGACTACGTCGGCAAGTGGCGCAAAGCGCAGAAGCGCGCCATCGAGGACGCCGACGTTGCCGCCGTCATACAGAATTTAAAGAAGCTTCACGAAGACGAGTTGTTCGCGTTCTTCGACAACGGCAAGCTGCGCGACGTGAAAGACCGCCACGTCAACGATTACATCCAGTCGATCATCAGCAAGAACTTCACGGCGAAAGATTTCCGCACCTGGGCCGGCACGCTCCTCTGCTCGATCGCCCTCGGCATGGAAGGTCAGGGCGCGAGCAAGACCGAGCGCAAACGCAAGGTGAAACGAGCGATTCAGGCCACCGCCGACCAGCTCGGCAACACGCCCGCGGTCTGCCGCTCGTCGTACATCTGCCCGCGGCTGCTCGACGAGTACATGGACGGCAAGCCGTTCGAGATGTTGCGCAAACATCACAAAGGCTCGCCCGTCGTGCGCGTCGGCCTCTCGAAAGAGGAGCGCGCACTGCTGAAGTTCCTGCGCGAAACGATCGCCGACCGCCGCCGCCGCCCGCGCGCGGCGTAATATTCTAAAAAAATAAGACCACCGGGTAGGGAAAATCGCTTCTGATTTCTCTCCCTTAGGCAAGCGTTGCATCCGGGTCCCCAACGACGGCAACACAGGCGGTGAGAATGGCTGAGAGGGCATCACTCATCGAGGAGAGGATCGCGTCGCTCGTGGTGACGGTCGGGCGGAGACCGGACGATTTCGCCTGCCTGACGCCATCGGATTGGGTCGAGCTGCGCGCCGACGTCGCGGGCGACTTCGACCTTCGCCCGTTCACATCCGCCACGACGCTTTACACGCTGCGCGGCGTGATCGCGGAACGGCGCGAGCGTCTTCTGCGCGCGGCGGCGACATTCGATCTCATCGACCTCGAGCCGGCCGATCTCAACGACACGCTGTTGCTGCAGCGTATCCATCCCGAGCGCCGCGTCATCACCTGGCGCGGACGTGCGCGCACGACGGACGACCTCGACGCCGCGTTGCACGCCATTCGCCGCGTTCCGGCGCGGCTGTATCGCATCGAAGTCGAGACGCCGCGCAGCAGCGAAACGCTTCTGCCGATGGCGCTGCTCAAACGCGAACGGCGCAGCGACCTCACGGCGTACGCGATCGGCGCGATCGGACTCTGGACGCGCATCCTCGCACCGCGGCTCGGCGCGCCGATCGTCTTCGGCGGCGACGACGACCGCATCGACGGCATGCTGCCAATGGAGCTGTGCCTCGGCGACTACGGCTTTCCGCGCCTCGATCCGATCGACGAAATCTTCGGCATCGTCGGCGATCCGATCCTCCGCTCGCTCTCCCCTCGGCTGCACAACGCCGGCTTCCGCGCCGTCGGCAGGCGCGCGCTCTACCTCCCCTTCCACGTCTCCGATTTCGCCGACTTCTGGACGGCGATGATCAACGACGGCGGATTTGAAACGCTCGGATTCAAAGTCGGCGCGCTGTGCGTGGTGTCGCCGCACAAGGAGATCGCCGTCAGCGCGCCGCCGGTGCGGACGCCGATGGTATCGCGGACGCGCTCCACCAACTTCTTCATCAACGAGGATGGCGTCTGGACTGCCGACACCACCGATCCAGAAGGCGTCCTGCTCACGCTGCGCGAGCGCGGCGTCGAGCCGCGCAATCAGCGCGTGGCGGTCGTCGGCTGCGGCGGATCGGGTCGCGCCATCGCCGCCGCGCTGCAGCAGGCCGGCGCCGACGTCACGCTCGTCAACCGCGGCCTCGACCGCGCATCGCTCGCCATCCGCCTCCTGAAACTTCCCTTCGTCCCGCTGGCCAGTTTCTCGCCGCGCGGCTACGCGATCGTCGTCAACGCCACGCCGGTCGGCTATCGCGCCGGCGAGTGGCCCTTCGATCCCGACAGCCTCGGCAACGACGCCGTGATCATCGACCTCGTCTACGGCGCAGAACCGACCGCGCTCGTCGCCGCCACGCGCGCCCGCGGACAGATCACGATCGACGGCCGCGACGTGCTCCGCACGCAGGCCATGAGCCAGTTCCATCTGATGACCGGCGAGCAGATGCCGGCCGAAGTTCCCGGCCGCATTCTCGGCTGGCACGCGGACGACGAAGAGACGATCGCTGCTGCCACGGAAGGCGCCGCATGACCGCCGAGCCGGTCACCGCGCGCTCCGGCGCCGACGCCATCGCCGACTTTTATCTCGCGCCGGAACGTGTCGATCTCGTCGCCGTAGTTCGCGCGCTCGCGCGCGAGAAGCTCGCGCCGCGCGCCGCGCACTACGACGCTACCGCGACGTTCCCGCACGACGACTTCCGCGATCTCTTCGAGGCCGGTCTCCTCGGCGCGGCAATTCCGCGCGATGCCGGCGGTCTGGGACTCGGCCCCTATCGCGGCGACATCTTCACGCTCTGGATGCTGACGAAAGAGATCGCCCGCGCCGACCTCTCCCTCGCGCGATGCTGGGAAGGCCACGTCAACTCGCTGGTCCTCATCGACGGCATGGGCACCGACGAGCAGAAGGCGCGCTGGTTCGACGGCGTGCTCGCGCGCGGCGAGACCTGGGTGGCGTGGAGCGGCGAGCCGCAGGCGCGCGCGCCCGGCGAGACCACGCGCTTCGGCACATACGCGGAAAGAGTCGACGGCGGCTGGCGCCTCGACGGCACCAAAGCCTTCGCCACCAGCGCCGGCGGCGCGCGCTGGGCCATCCTCCTCGTCAACACGCAAGGTCCCGGCGGCGCGCGCCACGCGTCGGGCGACGTCGATCACCTCCTGCTCATGGCCTGCGATCTCACCGACCCCACGGTCAGCATCGACGGCTCGTGGTGGGATCCGATCGGCATGCGCGCCACGGTCAGCCACGCCGTGCGTTTTGAAAACACATTCATCCCCGACTCCAACCTCCTCGGCTATCCCGGCCAATACCTTCTCGAAAGCTGGCAGACCTGTTTCGCGCCGCAGTACGGCGCGTCGTTCCTCGGCGCGGCAACCGCCGCCTACGACTACGCCATCGCCTCGATCGTCGCGCAGAAAAAAGGAGACGATCCGTACGTCCAGCACCACGTTGGGAAGATGTCGGTCAACCTCGACACCGCGCATCTCTGGCTGCGTCACGTCGCCACGCTGTGGGAAAGCGGACGCTCCGCCGAGGCGCAGGTGGCGGGCAATCGCGTGCGGCATCTGCTCGAGCATCTGTCAGTCGAAACCGTGGATCACTGCATCCGTTCCTGCGGCGCGCGCGCGTTGATCAAGCCGAGTCCCGTCGAACGCATCTGGCGCGACCTCTCCATCTACGTCCGCCACGACAACGACGATCACGTCCTCGCCACCATCGGCAAGGCCGTCCTCGGCAAGAGCTACGACGTCTCGTTCTACAAGCCGTGACGCCGTAGCTATCGAGGCATCCAGACGTCGCTGCGAATTCTGAACACCGCCTCCTGCGCGAACCGCTTCTTGTACAGATCGATGATCGCCCCGATCTTCCCTTCATCACCGGAGCGATGCACGATCTGCACTATGTGCGTCCGCTCGCGCTCGATCACATTGTGCTGATCGCGCCACTGCCCCGAGGCCTCCCAGGTCGTCAGCCCGGACGGAAAGCGTGACGTGATCTCGTCCGCCAGGAACTGCTGCCACTCCGCGTCGCTGACCATCCCGCCTTCCGGTTTCTGCGTCCCGAAGTAAAGCGTGTCGAGATCCTGCTTTTCGTAGACCGCGAGGTTCGCGCAGGAGAGCGTGAGCAGAATGAGGAACGCCGAGGCGGTGCGCATGGCCGACTAGAATGCCACGCATGCGCCGCTTCGTCATCGTCCTCGCACTTTCGATTTTCGCAGCCAGCGCGTTCGCGCAGCTCAGCGACGCCGTCATCGACAAAGACGTCCGCGCCACCATCGACGCGTGGCACGTGCCCGGACTTTCGATCGCGGTCGTGCAAAACGACAAAGTGATTTTCCTCAAAGGCTACGGCATCAAAGAGGTTGGCAAGACGCAGCCGGTCACCGCCGACACCCTCTTCGAAATTGGCTCGACCACGAAAGCCTTCACCGCGACGGCCATGGCCATGCTCGCGGATGAAAAAAAGTTGTTGTGGGACGATCCCGTGCGCAACTACGTGCCCGGCTTCCACGTTTCCGATCCGTGCACCGACGCGCTGATCACGCTGCGCGACATCGCCTCGCACCGCAGCGGCGTCGCCCGCCACGACGAGCTTTGGGATGACAGCGATCTTCCGCGCGATGAGCTCATCCGTCGCATCGGCGCGATGAAAGTGTGGCGTCCGATCCGCGCCGGCTATCAGTACAACAACCTCATGTTCGTCACCGCGGGCGAGGCCGCGGCGTCGGCCGCGAAGATGCCGTGGGAGCAGTTGATCCGCACGCGCATCTTCGCGCCGCTGGGCATGAACGAGTCGCGCCTCAGCTTCGCCGAGTGGCCGGCGTCCGATCACGCCACCGGACATCGCTGGACTTCGAAGACGCAGTCCGCCGCGATCCAGCCGATGCGCAACTACGACGCACTTGCGCCGGCGGGAACGATCAAATCGTCCGCGCACGACATGGCGCAGTGGCTCCGCTTCCAACTGACCGGTGGCGCGATCGACGGCAAGCGGCTGATGTCGCTGTCGGCCATCGAAGAGACACACACGCCGCAGACGATCATCCCGATCGGCCCGGCCTCGCGCCTGCTCTACCCCGACATGAATTTCCTGACGTACGGCCTCGGCTGGAACATCTCCGACTACCACGGCGAGCTCCTCGTCGCTCACGCCGGCGCCCTGAACGGTTTCCGCACCAACGTCGCCCTCCTCCCCAAACGCAACCTCGGCATCGTGATCCTCGAGAACGTCGGCCGCGGAAGCGCATTGGCCGCGCTGCGCAACACGATCATCGACCAGTTCCTCGGCGTTCCCGCCCGGGACTGGAACACCGACATTCTCGACGCGGAGAAGTTCGAGGAGTCGAAAGCGAACGACAAACAGGCCGAGCGCGAAGCGAAGCGCGTCACCGCCCCGAAGCCGTCGCACGACCTGTCCGCATTCGCCGGCACGTTCCACAACGCCGGCTTCGGCGACGCCACGATCGAATTCGTCGATGTTCAAGGCTGGATGCATATGGAGTGGCTCAGGCTGCACTGGCAGCGACTTACCATCCCGCTCGTCCACGAAAACTACGACACCTTCAGCGCCATCGACACCACCGAGGACATCGACGAGCCGGTGCAGTTCCGGCTGGGTGCGGATGGTGCAGTGGAAGCATTCACGCTTTTCGGTGAGGAGTTCCTCCGCGTTCCCCGCGCCTCCGCGTGAAACAGGTTCCCATGGAAACAAAACGAATCGTAATCATCGGCGGCGGCTTCGGCGGCCTGTACGCCGCGAAGACGCTCGCAAAGACGAACGCGAACATCACGCTCGTCGACCGCCGCAACTATCACCTCTTCCAACCGTTGCTCTACCAGGTCGCCACCGCGGCGCTGAATCCGAGCGACATCGCCGCGCCGATCCGCGCGGTGTTGCGCAAACAGAAAAACATCAGCGTCATCATGGGCGACGTCCAGGCCATCGACACCGATCGCCGCATCATCACCATGGCCGACGGCGAGCTTGCCTACGACATCCTCATCGTCGCCACCGGCGCCACGCATTCGTACTTCAACCATCCCGAATGGGAGGAGAACGCGCCCGGCCTGAAGACGATCGAGGACGCGCTCGAAATCCGCCGCCGCGTGCTGCGCGCCTTCGAAGCCGCCGAGCGCGAAACCGATCCGGAGCGGCAGAAGGCGTGGCTCAACTTCGTCATCGTCGGCGCCGGACCGACCGGCGTCGAGCTGGCCGGCGCGCTGTCGGAGATCGCACGCCAGACCATGCTCCGCGATTTCCGGCGCATCAATCCTTCCAGCGCGCGCGTGATCCTCGTCGAAGGAAAGGAACGCGTTCTTCCGCCCTATCCGCCGCCGCTCTCCGCCAAGGCCGCCGATCAACTCCGCCACCTCGGCGTGGAAGTCATCAGCGACGCAGTCGTGACGCGCATCAACGATCACGAAGTCTGCATCGGCGATACGACCATCCCAGCGCGCACGATCCTCTGGGCCGCCGGCGTCCAGGCTTCCCCTCTCGCGCAGTCTCTCGGCGTCTCGCTCGACCGCGCCGGCCGCGTCATCGTCGAGCCGGACCTCAGCATCCCCGGACATCGCGAAGTCTTCGTCATCGGCGACCTCGCCGCCGCGAAGAACTCCGACGGCTCGCTCGTCCCCGGCGTCGCGCCCGCCGCGATTCAGGAAGGGATTCATACAGCGAAAAACATCGCGCGCATCCTGAACGATCAACCGGCTCTCCCGTTCCGCTACCGCGACAAAGGCTCGCTTGCCACGATCGGCCGCGCCGCCGGCGTCGCCGACCTCGGCCCCATCAAGCTCAGCGGCTTCATCGCCTGGGCCGCTTGGCTGTCCATCCACATCTTCTTCCTCATCGGCTTCCGCAACCGCGTGCTCGTGATCCTGCAATGGGCCTGGTCCTACCTCACCTACCAACGCGGCGCACGCTTGATCACCGGCAAAGTTGAGCCGTTGATGAAGGAGTGAGTAGCTGTCATCCAGAGCCGCCGAAGCGGCGCAGGCGAAGCCGGAGCAGCGGAGGACGGCGAAGGATCCCCGGCTGATAACCCGGAAAGGGCGGGGGCTGCGCGTGATTAACGAGGGTTACCAGCCGGGGATCCTTCGACCGTCCTGCGCCACTCCGCGCTTCGCGCTCCGTAGCGCCGGCGGCTCGCCGGCTGGACCGCCGCCGGCTCGGCGGCAAGAAACGCTACGGTCCCGTTACAATGCCGCGCACTTGTCCATCCTCGATCTGGTCATCATCGTTGGCTACCTCGCCGCTGTGGTCGGGGCCGGCGCTTGGTTTGGGCGGAAGCAGCAGACCACCAGCCAGTATTTTCTGGCGGGACGTGGAGTTCCGTGGTGGGCGATCAGCGCGTCGATCGTGGCGACGGAAACGTCGACGATCACCTTCATCTCCGTCCCCGGCATCGCGTACGCGCGCGGCGGCGATTTCACGTTCCTGCAACTCGTCTTCGGCTATCTCGTCGGACGGATCGCCATCTCGATTCTCTTCATCCCGTCGTACTTCACCGGCGATCTGGTCACTGTCTACCAGCTCCTTCAAAGAAGGTTCGGATGGCGTGTGCGCGCGCTGGCGTCGTCGCTGTTCATCGCCATGCGCACGATCGCGGACGGCGTACGGCTTCTGCTGACGGCATTCGTGCTCGCGGCGGTTTACGGAAGCGTAGCCAGCGTCTCGGCGGAATCGGTGATCACGCTCTGCGTCGTCGGCATCGGCGTGGTGATGATCATCTTCACCTTCTACGGCGGCATGGAAGCCGTGGTGTGGATCGAGGTCGTGCAGCTCGGCATCTACATCGCCGGCGCGCTGGCCGCGGCCATCGTTCTAACGCAGCACATCCCGGGAGGATTTTCCGCGGCAATGGACATCGGCCATGCGTACGGCAAGTTCCGCGTGTTCGATTTCGCCTTCGACGCCACCAAGACGTTCACCTTCTGGGCCGGCGTCATCGGCGGCTGCTTCCTGACGATGTCCACGCACGGCACCGATCAATATCTGGTACAGCGGTATCTATGCACCGATCGCCCGCGCAGCGCGGCGCTGGCGCTGCTGTCGTCCGGCATCGTCGTGCTCGCGCAGTTCATCGGATTCCTCTTCATCGGCGTCCTGCTGTTCGCGTTTTACGCGCCGTACAAAATCGCAGGTTATCTGACCGGCGCGGCGTCGGCGCCGTTCCATGCGCCCGATCAGGTCTTCCCCGACTTCATCACCCGCCATCTCCCTTCGGGATTGTCGGGCCTCGTGGTCGCGGCAATTTTCGCGGCGGCGATGTCGTCATCGCTCAACTCGATCGCCGCCGCATTCGTCGCCGATCTCTACAAACCGTTCCGCGAGAACAAGCCGGATCGCCACTACCTTCGCGTCTCGCACGTCGTCACGATCGTCGCCGGCATCGTGCAGATCGTCGTCGCGCTCGCGGTGCGTCACAAGAGCGAGTCGGCGCTCAGCACGGCCCTCAGCGTGGCCTCTCTCATCAACGGCCCGATCCTCGGCGTGTTCCTGCTCGGCAGCGCCAAACGCGGCGGATCGCGCGCCGCGCTCATCGGAATGAGCGTCGGAATCGCCGTCGTCCTCACCGTCCGTTTTGCCACGCATGTGGCGTGGCCGTGGTACACCGTCATCGGGTCGCTGACGACGTTCGCGGTTGGCGCGCTCATCCCGGAGCAAGAGCATGCGGCGGATTAGCATTGCGGCGCTTGCCGCGCTTTTGACCGGCTGCACGACGATGCAAACCACCAGCACTTTCGACACGCAACGCCTGCGCGAAATCGATCGCACGATCGAGACCGCGATCGCCGAGCACAAACTTCCGGGCGGCGTCTTTCACCTCGAGCGCGGAAGTTCCATCTACGAAAAAGCCTACGGCAATCGCGCGCTGGTTCCGATCGTCGAGCCGATGACGGACGACACGATTTTCGACGCGGCGTCGCTGACAAAAGTCGTGGCCACGACGCCGTCGATCTGGCTGCTGATCGAGCGCGGAAAGATCGAGCTCGACGCGCCGGTGAGCCGCTACATCCCGGAGTTTCGCGGCGGCTGGCGCGACGAAATCACCATCCGCCATCTCCTCACGCACACATCGGGGTTACGACCCGACCTCGATCTGACGCCGCCGTGGAGCGGCTACGACACCGCTATCCGCATGGCCATCGCCGAGGAGCCGAGGCAGCGGCCGGGATACACGTTCCGGTATAGCGACATCAATTTCGAGCTCCTCGGCGAGATCGTGAAGCGTGTTTCGGGCGAGTCGCTCGATTTGTTTGCTTATCACGAAGTCTTTCAGCCGCTGGGCATGATCGATACGTCGTTTCGCAGCGTTGATAACCAGGCGCCGGACCGGCGGCCCACCAACCTCAGAATTGCGCCCACCGAGCAAACTCCCGAAGGCATGCTCCGAGGCGTCGTGCACGATCCGACCGCGCGTCGCATGGGCGGCGTGGCCGGACACGCGGGCCTTTTCACGACCGTTCACGACCTGACGCTCTACTGCCGGATGCTGCTGCGCGGCGGAGCGCCGATCCTGAAGCCGCAAACGGTCAACATGTTGACGAGTGTACAAACGCCGCCGAATGTGGCGGTGCGGCGGGTGGGCGGATTCGATCTCGACTCCTCGTTCAGCCGTCCGCGCGGCGAGATTTTTCCGCTCGGATCGTACGGGCACACCGGCTTCACCGGCGGGATGATGTGGATCGATCCGTTCTCGAAAACGTTCTACGTCTTCCTTTCGAACCGCGTGCATCCGAACGGCACCGGCGACGTGCTGCGGCTCCAGGTCGCGCTCGGAACGCTCGCC
>Ga0207677_10000520_pt1 | contig 24738 bp, 27 predicted proteins | sample KBSMisM42_FD_184311 | JGI IMG/M metagenome (GOLD analysis project Ga0207677, IMG submission 184311) | Miscanthus rhizosphere microbial communities from Kellogg Biological Station, Michigan, USA - KBS Miscanthus M4-2 (SPAdes) (version 2) | ecosystem: Host-associated > Plants > Roots >...
CCTCGCCGACCACCCCGCCGCCAACCTCGCCGACCACGCCGACTCCGCCGCTGACCTCGCCGACCACGCCGACTCCGCCGCTGACTCCGCCGCCGACTCCGCCGCTGACCACGCCGACCTCGCCAACCTCGCCGACTCCGCCAACCTCGCCAACCTCGCCGACTCCGCCAACCTCGCCGACTCCGCCGACCTCGCCGCCAACCTCGCCGACTCCGCCGCTGACTCACGGTCAGAAGGTCTTTCCCCAGCCAGCAAGGAGTCGATGACGCCTTGAATGGCAACGCGGCACTGCACGACATACGGATCAGTGTTGTTCACCAGTCGCGCAAGGTTGCGTTGCTGTACGGCCACCAAGAACGGCACACGCACTGCTTCAAGGTCCGCCCCAACAGGCACGGCAGCGAGCAGGTCAGTACCGAACTGCGGGGCGTCCTTCTGGGGCAACCCTTCAAAGATGGTGTCAGCCAGACGCGCCACCCATTCAGGCCAACCAAGCTCCTCAGGGAAGCGGGAGTGATTGTAGTTCTGCAGCGTGCAGCCAACGAAACAACCCTTGCCGTTCTCGTAGCCCTGCCCCTGAATCACTGCGTCAGCTTGACGGTGCTGCGCAAACCGAGCCTCGTACTTGGCTTTCACAGCCGAGTCGTTGTGGTAAGCTCTCACGATGGTTCTCCTTATGAGAGGGCACTGTGACCCTCAGGGTTGATCAGAGCAGGTCGTCGCCTTCAGGCATGGCTTCCGTGAAGGCTTCGATGGCGGCAGCGTAGTCGCTCTCGTCCATCTCAGTGGGCTTGCCCAGCTTCTTGGCCAGTTTCAGGTACGCGGGCTTGTCAGCTTCGATGAGCGCCTGCGCAGCTTCCTTGACCTCGTCGAGGGTCGGGCCTTTCTTGGCCTTGCCCTTAGCCGCAGTCTTCTTGGCAGCAGGATTGGCTTCGTCTTCTTCGTCGATCATGCCCTGAGCTGCATCCACCAGCTCTTGGTACTGCGACTCATCCACGTCAGCCAACTTGCCAGCACCAACGGACTCAAGGGCTTCGACCATCTTGTCCTTGCCCTTGGCTTCCACCAGCTCCTTGAGCTTCTCACGCACGGTGTCGATGCTCAGTCCATCGTCTTCCGCTTCCACTGCGGCAGCTTTTCCTTTTCGGGCAGTGGGCTTGCTCGCAACCTTTCCATCATCGCTTGCAGGCTTGCCAGCACCACAGGCATTTCGAAAGGTGCCGCTGATGGCGGTCAGTTGTTGGGCCAGCTCGTCGAACTGGTCGGCCAGCTTCTTCAGGTTCAGTTCACTCATGGTTCTTCCTATACGGGTTGAGGTGGCAGCAAAGAAGCGTGCTGCCGTCGCTGTGCTCATGATGGACCACCAGTGTGGGTCACCCGCCAACTTTCGTTTAGCGTGTGCCACCCACACTCCTTGGGTCACTTCACCTAGCTGCTCCCAGGTGGGGTGACAGTGGTGGTAGCCGGGCTCACCTTCGTGGTGGTACAGAGCCCGTGCTACTTGCTGAAGGTTCACTTCTTGGCGCGTGCGGGCTTCTTCACCGCAGCGGCAAGGGCCTTTTCAGGCGTCAGTTCCTTGGCCTTCTTGATGACCTGATGTGCCGTTGCGATCTTGTGCTTCTCCACCAGCTTCCCAGCTGTGGGCCAGATCATCTGCAGGAAGGTGATCTTCTCATCTTCCATCAGCGCTTCGTACTGCTCCTGCAAGTTCTGCGCTGCGCTGGCTTTGGGCTTCTTGCTGGCGCGCTGATCAGACTTCAGACCCTTGCCGGTGTCCAGCAGATCATCCACGTCATCATCTTCAGTACCATCGGTATCGCTACCGAAGTCGAGGCCAGATGCAGCGGCAGCAGAGCTGATCAGCCCGCTGAACGGAGTGGCTGGCGTGGTGGGCAGTGCCACGTCTTCCTTCGGCTTGGCACGCAGCAGACCCGCATCTTCCAGCTCTTCCTTGAGCATGCCACGGGTGAAGTCACTTTCGTTCTCGATGCGCTTGAGCAGCTTGGTGTTCTTGCTGTCGATGAGCTTCAGCACCAACGTGATCACCTCGTTGCTGATGGCCAGCTTCTTGCAGGCCTCGCGCTGAGTGATACCGTGGTCGCGGTGCAAGCGCGCGCCCACCAGTGCACGTTGCAGGCTGCTGAGCCTGCGGCGCATCACGTTGCATGAAGCAATGTAGCCAGCGGGGTCCTTCCCCTTGTACTCCAAGAACTTCAGCTCGCTGCCCGTGCGCTTGGCTGCGCGGTAGCGATGCCAGCCGTCCAGCACCTTGCCTTCGTACAACGTGGCCGGGAACAGGATGCCGCGCTCCTGCACGTCCTCACAGAAGGCGTTGAACTCAGCGTCGTCCATGCCTCCTGGCATGAGCTGTTGCGCAATGGGGTGTTGGTCGTACTCGGGGAGCTTGTAGATGCCGGTCATGATGGGGTTCCTTTCATGGTTGAAATGCCCGGCGAAAGGAGGCCCAACCCCCTTGAAGCGGGGGTTCTGGTTCCGTTCGCGTGGAGCGCCGTTTGCCCTTGTGGAAAGAACCTCTGTGGGTTTCTCTGGCGGGCAGAAGTAATGTAGCACGTTCGCTGTGCGTGTACAGATATTTATTCGTGCGGGAACGCACGAAAAAGAGGCCCGGTGTCCTTGCGAGAACAACCGGGCCGATCAAGGAGGCACGAGGCCCCAGGGAGGAGACAGTGCTGCTGAGCGAAAGGAACCAGAACAACCAACAGCACGGATGCAGTGTGCCTCGGCCCTGCAGATACCGCTGGTAGCAGGTTCACCGAGTGGGTACGGTAACCACCGCCGGACAATGGCTACCCCGATATAACTCTGTGAATAACTATGACCCCATATAGCTACGTGACAACAGGTGGTGTAGCGAACACCCGTGTGCGTGTGGCGGATGAAGGAGACCTCTCGACGCTCGCCAGCACACAACCCGTGCAGCTGAATGTCACCAGCATCGAGTACCACAACGCTGACAAGAAGACCCGCACCAGCATCAAGAAGCAACTTCCTTACTTTGTTGGTGGTGTGATCGATGGCAAGCGCGACGACCACAACGTGCAGTCACGCACGCTCATCACGCTGGACATTGAGCGGCACGAGAAGCAAGACACCGAACCCCCACAGCCACAGGACGTGGCCGAAAAACTCGCGGAGCTGGGTGCTGAAGGATGGGTGTACACCAGCTTATCACACACCCCCAAGAGTCCACGCTACCGCGTGGTGCTGCCGTTGGGTAAGCCGCTTGACGTTACCGACCTGGAGCAAGCACAACTCACCTTGAAGGCCACCACCATCAGCGCAGCTGAGAAGCTTGATCTGGGTGAATGGTGTACGCCAGAGTCTTACGTGCTGTCTCAGGCCATGTACCTGCCCGCCAAGCTGAAGGGCGGCAAGTTCTTCAGCGCGCTCACCGAGGGCAAAGCGTGGGGTGTGAAGCACGGCGCAAAGAAAGAGAAGGGCCAGCCCGCTGACATCCCGGACGAGCGGCCCGACCATATCCTCCAAGCCATCAAGGCTGCGGGCCTGTATCTCAACGAGAACCCCAAGCACAAGGGTATGCACTTCATCCAGTGCCCCTTCGTCGAGGAGCACGAGGCTGAGAACGAAACGCAGACCGTGTACTACGAGGCCCACTACGATGGCAACCCACGCCCCGCAGTCAAGTGTTTCGACACCGCCCCCGATCACGATGGGCACTACCACCTCACATTCAAAACCCTTGTGCGCTGGCTCAAGGACAACGGCCACCTCTCACAGGAGCAACAAGATGAAGCAGGAGTCCTTGATGATTACGATACCTTCGACACCAAGGCCAGCATCGGCCGACTGCTTGACAGTACTCCTGCTGCTCGAGCGTGGGCCATTGACCGCTTTGCCCCCGTCGGAAAGGTCACCGTACTTGCTGGCCCTGGTGGCGTCAGCAAGTCAATGCTCATGCTGCATGTGCTCGTCTACGCGAGTCTTGGTCGAGATTGGGGAGGCTTCCAAGTGGATGGCCCCCTCAGAAGCCTATATGTGTCTTACGAAGACGACACGCAAGAACTCCACAAGCGAATCCACTCTCTTGCCGAGGCTCTCCGCGGTCAGGATGCCGGCACGTTTGATCTGCTCTACGATGTAGCTGGCAGCATCAACACCAACATGCGGTTGTTCGCTGCGGATGACGAAGCCGCTGCGTGGTTGCTGCTCACCAAGCCGGACCGCTTCGGCCAGCCTGAACGTACCGACCGCGTGGAGTGGCTGATTGGGTACCTGAAGTCCAAAGCCATCAAGATGCTGGTGCTCGACCCAGCTGTGTACACCCACCAACTGGAAGAGAACGACATCGCTGACATGGCCAAGTACATGCAGACGCTCACCTACGTCGCCAAGCAAGCGCAGTGCGCAGTAGTTGTCTTGCACCACGTGAACAAGGCTGCTGGATGGAACGCCCTAGATGACGTGAACCAAAGCAGCTTGCGCGGCGCATCATCCTTCGCGGACAACGCGCGCTCTGTGGGGGTCGTGGTCAACCTGCCACGCAAGGACGCAGAGCAGTACGGCATCAACGGCGATGACGCCAACAAGTTCGCGGTGTTCAAGCACGTCAAGCACAACTACAGCGCGTCCTTGGGCACGCTCATATACGAGCGCAAAGGGCCACTGCTGGTGCCCCGCACTGACGTGGTGAAGATGGGTGCTACTGAGCTGGCAGAGGCGCGGGAACACAGCAAGACTGCAGAAGCATCGCGCCGCGCAGAAGCGTGGGCAGCAAGAGCGCTGGCCGTGTTGGAGGACCACGATGGCCCGGTCACCACCAACCAGATAGCCATGGAGCTGAACATAACGGTCAAGAGCAGGCTCAGGCAGATCGTAGACTACTGCGAGCAGCAAGACTGGCTGGAGGTGGAAGACGGTCCCAACCGGAGTCGGTTGCACAGCATCACAAAGCTCGGGCGCAACTACCTCAAGACGTTCAAGAGGTGAGTTTCTGCGCTGCTGCCTTCAGCTGGTCCCAGCAACTGGCGTCACCGCCCTTGGCAGTTATCGCTTCGATCATGGCCAGCACGTTCTTCGGTCTGTCGTAGAACTCACCGTTGTCAGACAGGTGGTTTTCTTCCCCGGCCAAATCGTAGCACTCAACGCAGAGCCGTACACCGTCGTTGTCTCCAGTGCCTGTGGGCCGGGTGACGCGCTTGCAGCAACGGCAGGTGTAGGCGGTGCCACCACCCTTAACGAAGCCGCGACGTTGTGCGTTGTGGAAGTTGGACATGGTTCTCTCCGGTAGTTGGTTGACAGTAGACGAATGTTCGCATGCCCCAAGACCCTTCCGAAAGAGGTGTTTTGCACGAAGTCTGCAGGTGGTTACGGGTGGGTACGGTAACCAGTTACGGTTGGTTACGCGCCTCGAGTGGTTGGGTGGTGGTGGTTACCCCTTAAGCGTTTTAGCTTAGGGTAAACCACCAACCACTCACCCCGGTAACTACTCTGAATAACCTCTGTTTTTCGTTGAGTTCTTCATCCATACGGACAGCATCAGGTTGTTCGGTTGCATCGGTCTGCGTTCTTGGTCTCTGCACGACGCGACGAGGCGCACGACACTGGCTCACCTTTGGTTTCAGTCTGAACAATCACCATGCCAGCAGCAAAGAAGCCCCTCGGGAAGAAAGCGGCTACGCAACCTCTGAAGGTAGAGCGTAGAGGCGGACCGCGCCCGAATTCAGGACGACCCTCGTCCGCAGCCAAGAAGCGCAGCACGGCTGTCGCTGACCGCATCGCTAAGGGCATCCTCCTAGCCGAGGAAGAAGGCCCATTGCACCCTGATGCAACGCCGCTCGATGTGATGATCTTGGCGATGCGTCTTGCGTACAAGAAGGGTGGAGCCATCTCGGCTCAGCCTTACGCTCGTGACGCGGCCCCCTACATCCACGCACGCATCGCCCAGATGGAGCTGAAGAACCCCAAGGGCGAGGTCTTCGCTCTGGCGTTCCGCTGGGCCAACGAGGAGCAGTCATGACCGAACACGTTGCCGCTGCTGAAGCAGCACTTCGCTGGGCCTGGACCATCCGTCAGCTGTACACGGCTACCATCGGTATCTCACAGCAGGCTCGGTATCCTCAACCCTACGCCCAACCCCTACCCAAGACGCAATGAAGACGCCCGCGACCCAAAGCGAGCGTGTGGTGACCATCCCTTACACGCCACGCAGCGCGTTCTTGCCGTACCACAAGGCCCAGGAGCGTTTCACTATCAGCGTGGCGCACCGTCGTGCAGGCAAGACCGTGGCGCGCATCAACAAGCTGATCCGTAAGGCGGCTCTGTGCGAGAAGCCTGACCCGCGCTTCGGCTACCTCGCTCCGTACTTCGTGCAGGCCAAGGACATCGCGTGGAACTACCTAAAGCACTACTCCAGCCCGATCATCCAGCTGGAAGGGCCGTTCCAGACGAACAAGAAGCCCAACGAGTCCGAGCTGTCCATCCGCATGCCGCACAACAACGCGGTCATCCGACTATACGGTGCTGAGAACATCGAGCGTATGCGGGGTCTGTATTTCGATGGTCTGGCAGCGGACGAAGCACAGGACATCGCACCGAGCGCGCTCACGAGCGTCATCCTGCCTGCTCTGGCTGACCGCGAAGGCTGGCTCGATCTCAGCGGCACGCCGAAGGGCTGGGGCAACCTACTGGGCCAGTCGTACAAGCGTGCTCTGAAGGACAACGAGGTGCAGGAGCGGCTCGGGCTCGCGCCTGAGTGGTTCGTTCAGATGCTCAAGGCCAGCCAGACAGGACTCATTCCTCAGGCCGAGCTGGACCGTCTCCGTCGCAATATGCCGGATAACGAGTACCTGCAGGAGTTCGAGTGCAGCTTCGACGCAGCTATCACAGGCGCGTACTACGCGAAGGAGCTGGAGAACGCTGAGTTCGATGGGCGCATCACTGGTGTGCCATACGACAAGAGCGCGAAGGTGCACACGTGGTGGGATCTGGGTATCAGCGACAACATGGTCATCTGGTTCATCCAGCTGGTGGGCCGTGAGATCCGGGTCATCGACTACTACGAGGCAGCAGGCTACGGGCTCGACCATTACGCTCAGGTGCTTCAGGACAAGGGCTACGTCTACGGGAAGCACGTCGGGCCTCACGACATCATGGTTCGGGAGCTGGGTACAGGTCGCAGCCGCATCGAGACTGCTGGTAGCCTTGGCATCAACTTCGAGGTGGCTCCCAACATCCCTGTGAAGGATGGCATCGACGCGGTGCGCATGGTGCTCAACCGCTGCTGGTTCGACCGCACGAAGACAGAGGTGGGCCGTGACGCCCTCAAGCAGTACCATGAGAAGGTGGATGACAAGCGTGGTGTGAGCCTCGGCCCCATGCACGACTGGGCTTCGCACGCAGCAGATGGTTTCCGCATTGGCATAGTGGCCCTGGAAGAGCAAGCCATCAAGAAGAGAGCCGAGGACAATGAGACCCTACAGTACGGGCACTCTTCTGGGAGTTGGATGACATGATGGAAACAGGTTACAGAATCGTTGGACCCGCCAAGCTGCGCGTACGTCAAACCAACGCAGTGCCCGAGCGCATGCGGGGTCGTGTGCGTGAAGTGACCAGTTTGCTGGTGCCAGCAGCGGAGCAGAACAAGGGCTACGCCACCACGTTGATGCACAAGGTGTGCCGTGAGGCAGACAACGAGAACATCGTGCTGGTGCTCTGGCCCATGGCCTTCGGTGAGAGCGCTGGCCTCAGCACTGCGCAGCTCATCGAGTGGTACCAAGAACGCTTCGGCTTTCAGTGCATTCAGCCTGACCCCTATCTCATGGCGCGCATGCCGGGCGCAACACCACGGCTGCTCAGTCTCAACCCAATCAACGAAGCCCTTCAACGGAGCAAGACATGACGAGTACTACCCCTGAGTCCGCGATGGCTGGCAACAAGCTGGAGGAAGGCGAACAGGCCAAGACCAGTGACGACGCAGCCATCATTGCCGAGTGCATCGAGCGCATGGCCATCAGCATGGCGGCGGACAGCGAGAACCGCACCAACGCTCTGGACGACCTTGCCTTCCTGAAGGGTGACCAGTGGGATGAGCGGGTCAAGCAGGCCCGTACGATGGATGGTCGTCCGTGCCTCACCATCAACAAGCTGCCTGTCAGTCTGCATCAGGTCACGAACAGCCAGCGTCAGAACGTGCCCAGCATCAAGGTACATCCGGTCAGCGAAGGGGCAGACCAGAAGGTGGCCGAGGTGGTGCAGGGCGGCATTCGCCATATCGAGTACAAGTCCAAGGCCGACGTGTGCTATGACACCGCTGTGAACAGCGCGGCTGCCATTGGCATCGGGTACTTCCGCCTCGTGACGAAGTACGTCAGCCCCTCGTCCTTCGACCAGGAGATCGCGTTCCAGCGCATCCGCAACCCGTTCACCGTGTACATGGACCCCTCCATCATCGAGGTGGATGGTTCAGACCAGCAGTGGTGCATCCTGAGCACCAAGCAACCGCGCAGCGAGTTCCGCCTTCAGTACCCAGACGCAGACCCCTGCGACTGGAACGTGGTGCGTGGCATGGGCGACCGCACCAACGAGTGGATCATGAAGGATGAGCTGCGCACAGCTGAGTACTACCGCATGCACTACGAGAACGCCACTGCGGTGCTGCTCAGCAACGGTGAGAGCGGTTGGAAGGACAAGCTGCTGGAGCTGCCTGAAGGCGTGACCGTGGTGAAGGAGCGCAAGAGCCAGCGCAAGACCGTGCAGTGGTTCAAGCTCAACGCAGTGCAGGTGCTCGAGCGCGCTGAGATCCCGTGTCAATGGATTCCCGTGTTCCCCGTGCTGGGTGACGAGATCGACATGGATGGCAAGGTGTACCGTAGCGGGCTCATCCGTAACGCGAAGGACCCTGCTCGCATGTACAACTTCTGGGTGACCAGCGCCACGGAAGAGATCGGCCTGCGCTCCAAGGCTCCGTACATCGGTGCTGAGGGCCAGTTCGAAGGGCACGAGTCCAAGTGGAACGTGGCCAACGCGCGTAACTTCCCGTACCTCGAGTACAAGCTCAAGAGCCTCGGTGGACAGCTGGCTCCTCCGCCGCAGCGCCAAGCTCCGGCCGACGTGCCTGCTGGCTACCTCACGATGGCTTCGCACGCAAGTGATGACTTGAAGGCCACCACTGGCATCTTCGATGCGTCACTCGGTGCGCGCTCCAACGAGACCAGCGGTAAGGCCATCAACGCACGCGATCGTCAAGGTGAGACCGCCAACTTCCACTACACGGACAACCTCAACACCACGCTGCGCCATGCCGGGCGCTGCATCGTTGATATGTGGCCCAAGGTGTACGACGGCACCCGCACGCTGCAGATCATGGGCGAGGACGGCAAGGTCAGCTCAGTCGACATCAACAAGCCTGAGGTCAAGCAGGTGCCGCAAGAAGGCGGCATCCCTGAGGCAGTCGAGACTGTCATGAATGACATGACCGTGGGTGACTACGCGGTCACCATCAGCGTCGGTCCAAGCTACGACACGCTGCGCCAAGAGGCAGTCGAAGGCCTGCTCCAGACGGCGCAGAACTGGCCCAAGCTCATGGATGTCGCCGGTGACAAGGTCATCCGTTCCATGGACTGGCCAATGGCCGACCAGATTGCTGACCGTGTCGAGAAGACCATCGACCCCGCGTTGCGCAAGGGCGAAGACGGTGCCGAAGAGGTCGACGACAACATGGTGCAGACACCTAAGGGACCCATCCCCAAGGAGCAGGTCGGCACCATGCTCGAGCAGATGGACCAGCAGATGCAGCAGCTCAGCCAGCAACTGCAGGAAGCCACCAACGGCATCGAGAAGGCCAAGATCGACGCAGCCAGCCGCAAGGAGGTGGCCGAGATCAACGCTGTGAGCAAGGCAGACGTGGCCGAGCTGCAAGGGTGGATTCAGCTGATGATCCAGAAGCTACAGCCCCCGCCTGTGCTCACTGCAAAGGCTCTGACGACTGGTGAGAATGACACTCAGCCGAGCGTGGAGGAACCGCAGGCGCCTCAACAATCCATGCTGCCTGAAGGTGGCGAACAAGGAGAACAAGTATGAAGCGTTACCTCGTCCTTTCCGTGATGTTGTTGGCGGGCGCGTTGCTCGGCGCAACCAAAGCGCAGGCTCAATTGCCACCGTACGGGCTATACCAGATGCAGGCGGACGCAGGCGGCACGTTCTTCTGGGGTCGGTACTTCGTGCCTGCCTCACCTACCACCAGCTACTTCCTGATGTACGATGGGGCTACCTCGCAGCCTGCCATGGGTGCATTGGGAACAGGACTGAGTTTCAGCGGCGGCACGTTGGCGTTGGGGTCCATCCCCATCAGCGCTGTGACCAACCTGCAGACCTCGCTGAACGCCAAGTTCACCACGCCAGCAGGCACCACGTCGCAGGTGGTTTTGGGTGATGGTACGTTAGGAACACTGCCAACGCTCTTCAACTACGGCGACCCCAGTACCCGAACGTTGAGCGTGAGCACCGCGTATCAAGCGAACGACCCCAGCAAGGCAGCAGTCGTTACCGTCAGTCCGCAGTGCACCAACGCCACCACCGTGCTCGCCGCAAGCGCCTGCACCATGCAGGTACGCTTCGGAACCACCAGTGGACTGAACTGCTCCAACGGCACGGTGACGCATACCTGGACGAGTACCTATGCGTTGGGTCTGCTTCTCACGAATGCTTCTGGCTCACCCTTCGATGTCAAGCTCGGCATCGGACGCTACTTCATCCTGTGCCCCACTGCGGGCACGTTCACCATCACAACCGCTGTCGACCAGACAGCAAGCTGACGAAACTCGCCTCGCAGCTCCCCGGCTGTGGTCAAGGCGCTCTAGGGGAACAGCCTACCGTTGGGCTTCAGTACATCGGGCACAGGAATATCGTCATGAGCGACGCGCAAGAAGGTACAATCGCAGCACCAGCAGCACCGCTAGCTGAAGGACCACGGGAGATTCACGTCCACCCGTTGCCAGCAGTTGACGCCACGCAGCAGGAACCCGCTGCAAAGCAGGAAGTTCAACCGGAAGCCAAGGAAGGCGCTGATCAGCTGACCGAGGCACAGAAGCTAGAACGGGACGAGCAAGGACGCTTCCAGAAGAAGGAGGGTGTCCAACCTCGCATCGACGAACTCACTCGTGCACGTCGGGAAGCCGAACGTGAAGCTGCCTATTGGAAGCAGGTCGCAGAGTCAGGCAAGGCGCAACCTTCGGCGGAAGCCGCACCCAAAGAGCCGACACCTGATCAATTCGACGACTACGGGGAATACGTCAAAGCCCTGGTGAAGTTCAACACGCAACAGACGCTCGCACAACAGCAGGCGGAGAATAGCACCCGCAAGGTGGCTGAGACCCGCGTGCAGACATTCACCGAGCGCCTGAACGAAGCACGTACCCGCATCACTGACTTCGATGATGTGGTGGGTGCTTCAGATGTGCCACTGTCGTCTCATGTGGGGGAAATCCTGCAGGAGAGCGAGAAGGGTGCTGACCTTGCGTATCACTTCGCCAAGAACCCGGACGTGCTGCAACGGTTGAACAACATGTCGGAGCGCTCTGCGGCCATGGAAATAGGCCGCATCGAGGCTTCGCTCGGCAAACCTGCGGCCAGTGCTGCCCCCGCTCAGGCGGCACCGGCCAAGAAGATCACGAACGCACCGACTCCGGCGAACACCAGCAGTGGTGCGGGTCGCAGTACGACTCCTGACCTCAGTGCGCTGAGCATGGACGACTACAAGGCGGCACGCGCCAAGCAAGGGGCTCGCTGGGCTCGGTGAAAACCAAACCCATCTTGAAGGAAGTCAATCATGAGCAACACACTTGTCACCTGTGCCATCGTCGCCAAGGAAGCCCTGGCGATTCTGGAGAACATGGTGTCGTTCTCGGGCATGGTCAACCGTGACTGGGAAGACGAATTCACCCAGAACCAGTCGCGCGGCTACTCGCCGGGCCAGACCATCAACATCAAGCGCCCCCCGCGTTACCAGTACCGTGCTGGTCGCGTGGCCAACCCCCAAGCAACGATCGAAACCACGGTTCCGCTGACCCTGTCGCAGGGCGGTTGCGACCTGAACTTCACCTCGATCGAGCGCACGCTGTCGCTGCAGAAGCTGGAAGACAAGCTCCAGGCTGCTCTGGCAACCGTGGCGAACGAGATCGACCGTCAGGGTCTGCAGCTCGCTCACTTCAACACGTTCAACACGCTCGGCACGCCCGGCACGTTGCCCACCACGCAAGCTCTGGCCATCGCGGCGATCACCGACACCAACCGTCGGCTCGACGAAATGGCTGCGCCGCGTGACAAGCGTCGTGCGATGATCATGAACCCTGCGCTGAACGGTGCGGCCATCCAAGGCTTCGCTGGTCTGTTCAACAGCCAGGACAAGATCTCGAAGCAGTTCGGCAGCGGCATGATGGTGGACAGCCTGGGCCTCGCCTACGCGATGGACCAGAACGTGGACACCCACACCAACGGCACCCAAGCCGTGGCCGGTACCAACGTCAACGGTGCGAACCAGACCGGTTCCAGCGTCACTGTGGTGGGTCTGGGCGGCACGATCACCCGTGGCTCGGTGATCACGCTGCCCGGTGTGTTTGCTGTCAACCCGCAGTCGCGCGTGTCGACCGGCGTGCTGGCTCAGTTCGTGGTGACCGCCGACGTGGCTGCTGCCGCAACGGTGATCCCCATCAGCCCGGCCATCGTGACCTCGGGTGCGTTCCAGAACGTCACCGCCTCGCCGACCTCTGGTGCTCCGTTCGTCATCTTCGGCACCGCTTCCGGCTCCTACGCCACCAACGTGGGCTTCCACAAGGACGCCTTCACGCTGGCAATGGTGCCAATGTGGGCTCCCCCGGGTGGCAAGGGTGTCATCGACGTGTCCCAGCAGACCTACAAGGGCTTCACCGTCAAGGTGACCGAGTTCTACGACGGCGTCAACGACAACTCGATCATGCGTCTCGACGTGTTGTTCGGGTGGGCGGCCACGTACCCGGAGCTGTCGGTCAAATTCGCGACCTGATGGAAGGGGCTTCGGCCCTTTCCCACCCGCAATCCAACTTCAAGGAAACATCATGATCCTCTTGTCTCGCGGTTACTCCGGCTACGCTGCCGGGACCATCGTGCAACTCTCCACGCAGGCGGAAGCCGCGCTGGTGGCGCAGGGCCTCGCAGCCGTGTCCGCTGGCCCGGTGACTGCTGGCGCGGTGACCACCACGGAAGTGGCTGGTCGTGTGGGCATCGCCGCTGCTGGCTCCAGCGTGGTGGTGACCAATCCCCGCTTCAACACGGAGTCCAAGTTCGTTGCGTTCTTATCGAACGCTGCGGCTGACGCCACCGCAACGGTCATCACCCGCATCACGCCGGCTGCTGGCTCGGTCACGTTCACCCTGAACGCGGCTTCGACCGGCATCGTCGCGATCGACTGGGCGCTGCTGCTGGTCAGCGGGGAACTGCAACCCAACTGATCCCCAAGGTGGGTCGTGAGGCCCACCTCCTCCCCTCAACGTTCAAGGAGTTACACATGCCCTATCCCAAGTGGGTTCAACGCGCACCGCACGTCGGTGCTGTCCTCTGCCAGTCGGAAGACGAAGAGAAGCAGGTGATGTCTGACTGGAAGGCTGAAGTGGAAGCCGGCGCCAAGGCAGCTGCGGCAGCGGTCGCCAAGTCGGAAGCCGACGCGAAGGCAGAAGCCGAGCTGGTGCTGAAGAACGCCAAGAAGTAAGATACCGTCGGTATCGGTTGGCATGGTTTTGGGGCACTTGTGGCCCCAAACCTATACCCACCCCTAGAGCAGTCCACGTTTGCGTAGCCTGCGCCCGATTTGCCCTTCCCCTGGAGGTCTCCATGCCAAGCCCCATCCCAGCCCTGGACCTAATCACATCCGCCATGCGCCTAAACGGCTCTCTGGCGTCGGGGGAGACCCCCACGGCACCTGAGGCCAACGATGGTCTGTCCGTGCTCAACGATATGCTCGAGAACTGGTCACTGGAGAACCTCACCGTCTGGGGCTCCGCAAACCAGTCATTTCCGATGGTACCGGGTCAAGCCACGTACACAATCGGGCCAGCAGGCAACTTCAACACCACACGGCCCGTCAATATCGAGGCCGCTTACAGTACATTCGGTGGTGTTGACTTTCCTATTCAGCTGATCACTCAGGAAGAGTACAACCTGATCAACCTGAAGATCATGCAGCAGCCTATCGTTGAGCGCATGCTGTACGTGAACGAGTACCCGCTTGGACAACTCACCTTGTGGCCCGTGCCCAACCAAGCCGGGCCGTTGACTCTGTCCATGTCACGTGTGCTCACGTTCCCCGTGGCTCTCGCAACGTCACTGAGCGGGCCACCCGGCTACCTGAAAGCGTTACGATACTGCTTGGCGATTGAATACGCTAGCGAATTTGGCATCGAAGTGCTTCCGACTGTCTTTCAGGTGGCCGCTGACGCTAAGGCAGACTTCAAACGCGCCAACATCGAGCCAGTAACCATGCGATGTGATGACGCGCTGGTGAATCCGCCTGTGGCACTGTACCAACGAGGTTACTGAGTCATGCTTATTCCATATCTTGGGTTCATCGGTCCTAGCTACAGGGCACGTAGCCTGAAGTTTGATTCACAAGAGTGCATCAACTTATACGCTGAGCTTTCGGCTACAGGGACCAGTAAGAGTGTGGCGGCATTGATTGGCACGCCAGGACTCATTCCATGGATCATACTCGCTGGCAGCAACAACGTGGTGGGTGTACGCGGATGCAAGATCTTCGATCGTACAAGAGCCGTGGTCGTTGTGAACGACCAAGTCCACTTGGTCACTCTGGACGCAAGCAACAACCCGACTTCTGTTGTGCTGGGCACCATCACTCAGGGGGCCAGTCCGGTCAGCATGGCGAGCAATGGCATCGTGATGATGCTGGTGACCGGGCCTCAAGGTTACGTCATCGACCTTACGTTAGGTACCGTAACCCTGATCACCAACCCTGCATTCGTTGGTGCAGACACGGTTACGTTCATCGATGGCTACTTTGTGTTCAACAAGACAGGTACAGGACAGTTCCAGATCACGGGTTTATACAACACCGATATCGACTCCTTGGACTTTGCTACTGCTGAAGGGGCACCGGACTTGCTGTTGTCTCTGCTGGCCGACCACCGTGAGTTGTGGCTATTCGGCGAGACCACCACGGAGGTTTACTTCAACAGCGGCAACCCAGACTTCCCCTTCGAGCGTATACAGGGCGCGTTCATAGAGCAGGGTTGTGCAGCGAAGTTCAGCCCAGCCCGCGCCGACAACAGCGTTTACTGGCTGGCAGCAGACGAACGAGGCAAGGGCACTGTGCAGCGGGCGCAGGGCTATCAACCGCAGCGAGTGAGCACCCACGCAGTCGAGTACGACATCGCTCAGTTGAGTCGTATCGACGATGCTGTGGCATACACATACCAGCAAGAAGGGCATTCATGGTACGTTCTGAACTTCCCGGCTGGTAACCGCACTTGGGCGTATGACGCTACTACAGACATGTGGTTCAAGCGTGCGTACCGCAACCCGGTGAACGGTGCGCTGGACAGGCAGCGCCAGATGACTCAGATGCAGTTCGCAGGCAAGACCATCGTAGGGGACTACGCTACAGGCGCGCTGTATATCATGGATCTGGACACATTCACTGATGGTAGCGCCACAGCACTCATCCCTCGAGTGCGACGTGGCCCACATATCCAGATGGGGCTGAAGACGCAATTCTTCGCTTCATTCCAAGTCGACATGCAAGTAGGCGTCGGGCTGAACGGCACAGGATACGGCAGTGACCCAGAGGCGATGTTGCGCTGGTCAGACGATGGTGGTTACTCATGGAGCAATGAGGTGAAGGCTAAGATCGGCAAGATTGGTGAAACATTCGCTCGCGTCAAGTGGCGCAGGCTCGGCTCAGGCCGTGACCGGGTCTACGAGGTGACTATCACCGAGCCAGTGAAAGTCGTACTGGTCGGCGCGCAACACGACGTAACGGTAGGAGCTTCGTAATGACTGAAGCAATCAAATTCCCGTCTGCTCGGCAGGACGTTTTCTATCTGGATCCGCAGACGAAAAGCCCCGTCTTCACGCGTCCTTGGTTCCTGTTCTTCCAAGCCGTGTGGCAACGGCAAGGTGGTGCAGTGGCACCTGACGTGCCAGACATCGAAGGCAGTTTGTTCGAAGATGCTGGCACCAGTGAAACCAATGCTGCGCTGTACCGCTTGCAGCAGGACGTAGCGCAAAACCCAGTTGTCCAGCAACTGATCGAGCAACAAGCCACACTTCAGGCCCAACTGGACGAGCAGCGTGATCTCGTTGCTGAACTGCTGAAAACCATCAACGACATCAAGCAATTGCCTGTCATCTAAGGAGCGAATCATGGCTGTCACCGCAAAAGCAATCATCCCGTCGATCCAGGCGGTCAACGCCAACACCACGCAGTACACCGCGCCTGCATCCACTCGTACCATCCTTGACAAATTCACCGGCACCAACACCACGGGCGCTCCGGCCACGCTCACAGTGAACTTGGTCAACAGTGGTGGCGCTGCTGGCGCTGCCAATCAGATTGTGCAGAAGACGCTGGCTGCTGGCGAGTCGTACACATTCCCGGAGATTGTGGGCCATGTGCTCAACGCTGGCGATTTCATCAACACCAATGACAGCGTGAACAACGCAGTCACCATCCGCGCCAGCGGTCGTGAGGTGTCCTGATGCACATTGACGAAGCACGTGGCATTCTGGCGAATCTGATCGCTCAGGGCGCTGCCTACATCATCCAGGCGCTGGGCTACACGCCAGCCAACAAGGCTGGCGACACGTTCACTGGTGCCTCCGCGTTGCTGCAATCCAACGGCGGTGGCGTGGTGGCCGCAGTAGCTGACTTCAACACAACAGCTGTTGGTACTCGCCCGAACTTTGTCTGGCAGCTTGCCAATCCTGCTGTGAAGCTTGGTGTGGGTTACATTGCAGCTGACTTGCCTGTCATCCAAGGTTTCGACACTACTGTGGCTGCACGCGATTTGGTTCTTCAACCTTTCGGCGGCAACATCGGCGTTGGTATCACACCTACCGGCCCATACAAGTTAGAAGTTGCTGGTGCGTTGAGCGTTGCAAGCAACACATTGATTCGCACCTCAGTAGCGTTCACGAATGGTGCTGCGGCAGCAGCTGGAACTCTTTTGAATGCGCCCACAGCAGGCAACCCCACGAAATGGATCCCTGTCAACGATAATGGCACCACACGGTACATTCCAGCTTGGTAAAAGGCATCAACATGATTGGTAGCAAGTACGACATCCTGGTCATCGACGATTTCTTGGCAGACCCTGACGTCATGCGTCATAGTGCCATTTCTTCAGGATTTGGTACCTGGAAGCCGAACAAGGGCGCAATTGGGCCTGATCAGTTCGAGGGTGTGAATTTCTACGGCAACCACGGTACTGGAGTCCGGGCGCTGGCAAAGCAATTCCGCAGACCCATATACCCGAATAAGTTCTTCTTCCGACTCACAACTGAGGACACTGAAGAAGCCGTGGTGCATAGTGACATATTCACTGGTGACCTCACGTGCATCCTGTACATGAGCAAGCACGAGAACAACGGCACAGAGTTCTACCGACACAAACCTACGAACACCTACGCTCTTCCTCCGCTGGCAAAGTTCTACGCGGATCAAGAGAACTTTGCCCGAATGAAAGCTGATTGCAGCCATCGTGATCCTGAGGTCTGGGAGAAGATCAACATGGTGGAAGGCAAGTACAACCGTGCCGTGATCTTCCCATCACCTGTGTTTCATTGTCGCTATCCGTACACCGGATTCGGTCACGGCGTCGAAGATGGCCGCATGATCTGGGGTTGCCACTTTTATATGGAAGGACACGATTATGTTTGAAGGATGGGGTGCCGCAGCCGTAGCTGTCGCAGCCGTAGGTACTGCTGTATCTGCGGATTCTGCTCGTAAAGCTTCGAATGCTCAAACAGATGCAGCAAATCAAGCCAATCAGACGCAACTAGATCAGTTCAACCAGACTCGCGTGGATCAAGCCCCGTGGCGAGCCGCTGGTGAAACTGCGCTGGGTCAACTCACGACTGGCACACAACCTGGAGGCGAGTTCAATAGTGATTTCACGTTGGACGACTTCACCAAGGACCCCGGTTACGACTTTCGTATGCAGGAAGGCCAGCGTGCGGTGGACTCGAGTGCAGCGGCACGCGGGGGCGCGCTCAGTGGTGCCGCCATCAAGGGGTCAGAACGGTACGGACAGAACTTTGCAAGCGGCGAATACCAGAACGCATACAATCGTTTCAACGCCGACCGCACACAACGGTTCAACCGTTTGTCGTCTATCGCTGGCATCGGGCAGACCGCTACTCGCGACGTGGCGAACCAAGGGTTATGGGCGGCGTCCAGCATTGCGGGCAATCAGATCGGTGTGGGCAATGCGCAGGCAGCAGGCAGCATCGCACAAGGCAACAACGTTCAAAGCGGACTGAATACGCTGGGCAACTGGTATATGCAAAGCCGATACCAGCAGCCTCAGCCGACGAACACAACTCAGCCGACGAACACAACTCAGCCGGTGAGTGGCGGCGGCGGCACGATGTGGGATGGCAACTCGTACGGTGGCGGTGACGCCATCTACGGCTGAAAGGAGCACACTCATGGCACAGATCGACGCAAGCATCTACCAGAACGTTGGCCGTCCGGCTGTTCAGCTGGCTGATCCCCTAGAGGCGCAGACCAAGCAGATGCAGTTGAAGAGTTTGCTTGGTCAGCAACAGTTACAACAACTGAATATTCAGCAAGCTACAGAAGAAGCTGATAACCAACGCACTCTCAGTGACTTGTACAGGTCTTCAGTCAACCCTGATGGTTCTGTGAACCGTAGCCAGCTCACGACTCAAGCTGCACAGCGCGGTCTTGGTGCAAAGATTCCTGCGCTGCAAAAGGGCTGGGCAGATGCAGACAAAGCAGCTGCCGATGTGGGCCACGTGCAAGCTCAGACAGACGCAGAGAAGTTCAAAACGTTGAAGAGCAAGCTGGACACTGCCAGCGGTGCGATCAATTCGTTGCTGTCAAACCCAGGGGTGAACAACGACATGGTCATCAACACGTTGACCAACCTCGTACAACAAGGGATTATGCCACAAGAACAAGGCGCACAGATTGCACGCTCGCTGCCCCCGCCCGACAATCCCGCTGCGCTTCGGACTTTCTTGATCCAGCACGGTTTGCAGGCCATGGACGCCAGCAAGCGTATGGAGATGATGATTCCGAAGACAGACATCAAGGACACAGGCAGCGCGTTGGTACCGTTCCAGACAAACCAGCTAACAGGTGAGGTTACTGCTGGCGCACCAGTAGCTCGCAAGACCATGACTCCTGGTGAGTCTGCTTCCAACGCCATCGCAAGCAAGCGTCTGGCCTTCGACCAAGCTCAAGGGCAGAACAGCTTCGTCCCCGTAGACGGTGTGGGTCTGTTCGTGGGCAACAAGGCTACCGGCCAAGTGCGCCCGGTCACTGACCAGCAGGGCAACCCGATCAAGCCGCAAAAGACGCTGAACCAAGAGCAGTCCAACGCGCTGTTGTTCGGTAGTCGTATGCGTGAAGCAGACAAGATCATCAATGAGCTCGCTGGTCAAGGTGTTTCGTCTCTGTCACTGCCGCAACAACTCACGGGCGGGCAGGGCATTACTGGCTCAGCAGCAACGGCGATGGCTACGCCTCAGCAACAGCAGGTGGACCAAGCCCAGCGTGACTTCATCAACGCTGTGTTACGTCGTGAGTCTGGGGCGTCTATCTCCCCGACCGAGTTTGATAGCGCTCGCAAACAGTACTTCGTCCAGTCTGGTGATAGCGACGCTGTGATCTCGCAGAAGGCGAAGAACAGGCAGTTGGCCATGAATGGCATGCTGTTGGCTGTGCCTCAAGACCAACGAAATTCATTGCAGCCCGGCATGGATGTGTCAGGCGGTGCCCCAGCGCCCAAAGGCGGGTTCGATCTGGACACCATCAACGCAGAGTTGGCTCGTCGTAAACAGAAGTGAGGTGAACAATGGCTCTCGACCTGAAACAGTTCAGTACCGATGATCTGACTGCGTTGCAGTCAGGTGACCTGACCAAGCTGTCTACGCCTGGACTCAAGATCTTGCAGCAGGAGCAAGCGAACCAAGCGCGTCGTGACAAGCTGGCATCAGAGATGACCCACAAGGCTAAACCAGACGAGTACATGGGCGAATATGATCCTACTCGCGGCATGAGCACTGGTGAGCGGTTCGGTGCTGGTGCTGGCAAGGCATTCGCTGATGTAGGTCGTGGCATCAAACAGCTCCTGGACAAGCCAGCCGTCGCGTTGGAAAGTGTCGTTCCTGGTGCTGACGCATTGAGCAAGAAGCTGGGCATGCCAACTGCTCGCGACAGCGCAGCAGCAACGCAAGCAGATATCAACGAGTCCAGGAAGATGGACAAGCCGTTGGTGAACACCACGGCTGGTACTGTGGGCAACATCGGTGGAAAGGTTGCACTCGCACTGCCTACGGTGGCCATCCCTGGGTCGCAGACCCTTCTGGGCGCTGGCGCAGTTGGTGCTGGGCAAGGTTTCATCGAACCAGTGGCAGACGGTGAGTCACGTCTGAAGAATACCGTGATTGGTGGCCTGTCTGCGCCTGCTGGTGCGCTGGCAGGCCGAGGTCTTGCTGCCGGAGCCAAGGGTGTTAAATCGTTGGTAGAGCCGTTTACTGCTGGTGGTAGGGATGCCATTGCTGCGCGCACCTTGCAGCGTTTTGGCGTAGAGGCGGGTGACGTAGCTGGCCTCTCAAGCAACCCCACTGTCACGGGTGCCCGCACGACGATGGCAGAGCAGATTGCCCGGCCTGAGGGTGCTGCGGCAGCAGCTCGTTTGCAGGACTCTCTGCGCACGTTGGACCCAGAGATCGCAGCCAAGCTGGCAGCGCGTGAGATGGAGAACAACGCCGCACGGGTGGGCACGCTGACTGAACTGGCTGGCAAGGATGGTGCCCGGGACTTCGCGGGTGCTGCACGCAGCGCCACGTCGCAGGAGCTGTACGGCAAGGCGTTCGGATCACAGCTCACCCCCACCGCTGCTCAGCAGACACAGATCGCCAAGTTGCTTCAGGCCCCAGCGGTTCGAGACGCTGTCGCTGCTGCCAAGGAAACCGCAGCGAACAAGGGGCTGAACATTGCGTCCCCTGAGGGTAGCGTGGAAGGCTTGCACCTGATGAAGCTGGCGATGGACGACCAGATCGCTGCGCTGAGCAACGGCACAGCCAGCCAAGTGAACAAGGCTATGTCCATCAAGACGGCCCAGAGCAAGTTGGTTGACCTGCTCGAGAGCATGTCGCCTGCGTACAAAGAAGCACGCCTCACTCACGCAGCCATGAGCGAGCCACTCAATCAGATGGATGTGGCAGGCGAGTTGCTGAAGAAGGGCAGCAGCGCCACTGCTGATCTGTCGGGCACCACACGATTGATGCCTGATGCTCTGGGTCGTGCAGTGAAGGATGAAGGCAAGTTGATCAGCCAAGCGACTGGTCGTGACTTGCCTCAGAAGACGCTGGCTGACTTGCTGGACCCTGACCAGCTTGCGAAGCTGCGCGGTGTGGTGGGCGAGACTGACAAGCTCGCAGCCGTGGGGCGCGCAGCGAATGGTCCAGGCAGCGCAACGGCTCAGCGCATGGCATCACAGAACGTTCTGCGCCAAGTTCTTGGCCCGACTGGTTTGCCTGAATCATGGGCAGAAAGCACGCTGCTCAATACCGTCATGCGGCCTGTGCAGTTCGCATACAACGGAGTGGCCGAACCAAAGATTCAAGCGACGTTGGCTGATCTGGTGATGAACCCCGCGAAAGCGCAGGCAGTCATGCAAGCGGCGAGATCTGGCGGGGCACAGAGTCTGCCCAAGGAAGTGCAGGCGGCTCTGCCGTATCTTGAGCAGGCGCTCAAGCAATCAGTACCTGCGGCGGCTCTGGCCGGGCAACGGTGAGAATAGCAGGCGTTTGAGCTTGCTGTCTGGCATCCTAGCACCTATCCACCACACCAACAGACGCACGGGTACAAGCACCAGCACGGCAATAAACGGTTTCAAGAAGATAGACAGTAACAGACTCATTCGGACACCTTATAGGAGAGTACATTATGGCAACGCTACTGCCCGAGGGTAAGCAAAGCTTCACGAATAGCGCAGGCGTGCCATTGGTGGGCGGCAAGCTGTACACGTATGACGCGGGCACCAACAACCCACGCGCCACATATCAAGACGCTGCTGCGGGAGTGCCTAACACCAACCCGGTGATCATGGATGCCAGAGGTGAAGCTACTGTCTTCTGGAGCGGCTCATACAAGGTCATCCTCAAGGACTCTCTGGACAACACCATCTGGACTGTGGATGGCGTGTCTGGTGCAGATGTGGAAGTCAGCAACTTCGCGCTGCGCCTGCTGAACCTCGCCAGCCCAACGGACGGTGCAGGGATGATGGGGTTCAATTACGCGATGGCGTATGGTGTTGGGACTATCGGTCGTTGGTTGAAAGATCTGGCCACGTCAGTGGGGTCTACGTTCATCGGCTTCTTGCAAGCTGGTGTCGGCCCAGTGCTGCGCACATTGCAAGCCAAGCTTCGTGAGGGAGTCAGCGCTGCAGACTTCGGTTGGACCGGAGACGGAGTAACGGATGATACCGTAGCTAACCAGAAAGCGATCACTTACGTGATGAGCACCTACGACCCCGCAGTCTACGGGTCGAATTCACCTGCCAATGGGAGCTGCCGTCTGTTCTTCCCGCCCGGTTACTCGAAGAACACGAACGCCTTGCTGGTGACGAAAAAGGTGGCATTTGAAGGTGATGGGCAAGCTGAGTTCTCCAGCGGTTCACGCATCATCCAGACTGTGACCAACAAGGATTTGTTCACTATCACGCCAATCCCGCAAGGCATGTCCGTGTCGTTTGAGAAGCTGACTCTGTTGTCCAACATCGGCGGCAACGGCGATCTCGTCCACATTTCCAGATCAGCTGGCACCGCGTGCAACTCTCAACGCTACTTGGGGTGTGTGTTCGGTACACCACAACGGTATTCACTAAATATCGAAGCTGGTGACGACATCAAGATCCAGAACAATCTGTTTGATTCTTCTGCAAACAACGCCATCGCACTTGGCACCACGACTCCAGCAGATGTGGCTGGCAATGTCATCGTGTCTGGGAACACGTTCTTCTCGGTCAACACTCGGCACCTCAACTTGTTCAACGTAGATGGGTTACTTGTCAACGACAACCTTGTTTACCCGAGTACCCCTGCCAACCGACTGACGTACTTCATCGATGGGTACAACACGCTGCCGTATCAGCTCAAGAACATCACGGTTGCCAACAACCGGCTGACAAATGTGAATACGTTGCTGGCCTTGACGGCTGTGAAGGGTTTGAACTTCTGCAACAATCAGGCGGTCTTGTGTGGTTCTGGTGCAGGCGCAACAACTTCAGCTATCGAGCTGACTGGGGCCTGCACAAACGTGAACATCACAGGCAACAACATCTCCGGCAGCTACGACACCAAGAATTTCTACAACGACGCTGGCGCTACCGTGGTTGGAGCCAACATCAGTGGCAACACGTTCGTCAACACTGGTGGCGCGGCCAGAGCGCTGGTATGTGCCAACACCACGGGCGTCATCGCCAACAACACGTTCATTGGTTTCGCAGTTCCAAGCGTATCAGAGAAGATCACTACCACTGGTGGCGCGATCAACGCTGGACTCATTGCTGCGGGCAGTTCGTTCCTGTCAGCTGGCTTCACGGTCAGCGACGCTGTGGTTGGGGACAAAGTTCTGATCGGCTGGCCGGGTGGTGCGTTCCCACTCCCAGGCGGCATCTCGATCGATGGTCTTGTGACCGCTGCCAACACGGTCAAGTTCGTTGTACGCAACGGTACTGGTGCTGGTATCAACCCCGGTGCATTCGATATCACGTACACTGTTGTAAGAGGAGTTTGAAAGATGAACCAAGACATTTTCAACATTACCATCGGGGTGTCCGGTGCGCTAGGTGGCTGGTGGATGAAGGCCATGTGGGATGCACTGAAAGACCTCAAGCAGTCTGATGACAAGTTGGCAACTGAGGTCGGCAACCTGAAAGTCTTGGTGGCCGGGCAGTACGTCAGCCGCGATTCTTTCGATCGGTTGTCCAATGCCATCTTCGCCAAGCTTGATAGAATTGAAGACAAGCTGGACAGTAAGGTTGACAAGCCATGAACCTGCAAGACACACTCACCATGCTGATTGGCCGCGAAGGCAAGTACAGCAACAACCCGGCTGATAAGGGTGGCGAAACCATGTGGGGTATCACCGTTGCGGTGGCTCGTGCCTTCGGTTACACCGGCTCCATGGCGCTCATGACGCGAGAGACCGCCATGCAGATCTACCGCGAACGGTACTGGCTCCAGCCGCAGCTTGACAAGGTGAGCATGGTCAACGCTGCCATCGCCGAAGAGCTGCTGGACACCGGAGTCAACATGGGGCCAGCGACAGCAGGCAAGTTCTTGCAGCGTGCGCTCAACGTGCTGAACAAGAGAGCCACCCTCTTTCCGGATCTGACAGTAGACGGCGGTATCGGCAAGATGACCATCGCTGCGTTGGACACATTTCTCAAGGCACGAGGCAATGACGGCCGTAACGTGTTGTTGCGCATGCTGAACGCTCAACAGAGTGTTCGCTAC
>Ga0207677_10000524_pt1 | contig 24518 bp, 25 predicted proteins | sample KBSMisM42_FD_184311 | JGI IMG/M metagenome (GOLD analysis project Ga0207677, IMG submission 184311) | Miscanthus rhizosphere microbial communities from Kellogg Biological Station, Michigan, USA - KBS Miscanthus M4-2 (SPAdes) (version 2) | ecosystem: Host-associated > Plants > Roots >...
GCCGATCGTGACCCCCATACTGCCCTTCGAGCCGCCCAAGTTAGCACGGTCGTGCAGGGTGGAGTTGTGATGCTCAACCTACACTCCGCGTTCTAGACGGTTCGATCTTGCTGGATTGAGGATAAAATATGGCTGACCACGGTCGGGTTATCACCGCGAAGCTGCCGCAACCTTTGGTCATTCAGTTGGACGAGGTTGTTGAACGGATCGACCGGAGCAAGAGCTGGGTGGTCCGTGAGGCGCTTAGCGAATGGTTGGGCCAAGATCAGCGTCGTCAAGAGCTCGCAATGGAGGCAATCGACCCGTCCAATTGTGCGAATTCGCAATAGGATCAAGTGTTCAGGGGGGCATCAAGTCTCAGACTGACCGTCCTCATCTCAACTACGTTTAGCCAACTTGCTACTGTCGTTCGCCCTTTGATGGAGGCGACCGATGACGTCTCGAGATCCCATCGACCGGCGCATTACACGCTCGTGGCGCCTGCTCTGCCAGCCGCTTCCATTGGACTGGGAGCAGCAAAGGCAGCTGCTCGGTTTTGAGTGATGGGGTTATCGAATGGGCTACCAATCCGGCCCGATGCGCATTCTCCCCTAGCAAGTCCGGCAGGCCTCAGCTCTCACCATCCCCCTTCGGGGCTGCGTGTCGATCAGCGCAAGCTAACGTCTGCTTTCCACCCATTGCTGCCATTAGAGCCGCCAAAAAAAGCCTTAGGCGGCGGCTTGCCGCCCCCTTACTCGTCGCATGACTTCAGCCGCGACGCGCTCTTTCAATTCCGCCATTGTCCCGATTTCATGCCCGCAATCCGTGCAATAAACGAGCGCATGGTTGGGATGGTCCTGGTCAATGCCAAAGCTGTTCCGCCCGCACTGGGCACAATTGAGTTCGATGCGCATTTCGACCGCAATACGCTTATTGTCCGATTTTGTTTCGGGTGCGAACACCAAGCCCGGCGTCCATTCGACGCGCGGATTCTGGAAAGCTGCTAGGCTCACCCTGAATGGATAGCTTCTCCTATTTGTCGGTCTTCATCTCGCTGATCCTCGGCCTTGGCGTCACGCATCTTCTCAGCGGCGTTGCAGCGCTCATTCGATCGCGCAGCGAGGTCAAATTGTGGTGGCCGACGCCACTGTGGATGGCAACGACCTTCTTGATCCAGGTTCAGACCTGGTGGGCCATGTTCACGTTGCGCACGATCGAGCATTGGAGCTTCGCAGCCTTCCTGATTGTGCTGCTCCAGCCGGCGGCCATCTTTATGATGGCCGCGTTGATCGTCCCCCAGACGCTTTCCGGCCGGGCTGTCGATCTCAAGGATGATTACTTCCGAGAATCTCGCTGGTTTTTCTCGGCCCTCTTGCTCGCTCTTTTGGCGTCGCTCGCCAAGAATTTGATCTTGACCGGAAGCCTTCCCGAGCCGCGCAATCTCGGCGCCCATATTCTGTTTATTGGCATCTCGATTGCGGCGCTCGTATCCCGATCAGCACGTGTCCACCTGATCTTGGCGCTCGCCGGATTGGCGCTGCTCGGCGGATACATCGCGCTGCTGTTCACGACGCTATCGTAGCGTCAGCTTCCGACCCATTGCGGACACTAGCCTTACCCAGCTGGAGCTAGACCAGGCATGACCCGGCATTAATGCGTCTTGCAAAAATTAGTGTAGTTTCGGCGACTCTTGTGCCGGGCACGCAGTGTGAACCCGGTGAGAAGCGTCGGGGGCGATAGCTATTGGGCGCAGCTTGGCAAGCGACGATTATTCTTTACTCCGTCGCGTTAGTGGCGGGCGTAGAATCGTCGGCGGCTAGCGCGGATCAACATTCAGGGCCACGCAAACCGAGCGACGTGAATCCGACGGCAACGGCGCGCACAAGGACGGATCAAGAGCTCAAAGCCCAACCCCTTGAACCTCAAATTGTAATCACTGGTTCCCGTATTCCCCGCACGGATCTGACGGCGGTGAGTCCTGTCACGATGGTCAGCGGCGAGGAATTCAGGCTGCAAGGCACCCATAATGTCGAGGAGGTTCTCAATCGGCTTCCTCAGGTCGATCCGTCAGAAGGCGAGTTCGTTTCTGCCGGGGCGATGGGTATTGCGACTGTCGATCTTAGAGGCCTTGGCGCTCTTAGAACCTTGGTCCTGGTCAACGGCCGCCGTCTCATGCCCGGCGACCCGCGCTTTTCGGTGGCCGACCTCAACAGCATCCCGGCACCGCTGATCCAGCGCGTAGAACTGCTGACCGGCGGAGCAGCTGCCGTTTACGGCTCCGATGCTCTTGCCGGCGTCGTCAACTTCATCCTCGACAACCGGCTTGAGGGCCTCAGGGTTGAGGGCAACATTAGTACATATCAGCACAATAACCGCGACCGGTTCGTGCAAGGGCTGCTCGAGCAGCGGCATTTCCCATATCCAAACGGCAGCGTCATCGACGGCTGGCGCGGTTCCGCCTCGGCGGCATTTGGACAACGCTTCTCCGACAGCCGGGGCCACATCGAGCTTTATGCCGGCTATCGCCGCATAGCCGGGCTCACGCAGGACCGGCGCGATTATAGCTCCTGTTCAATCACCGCAGTCATCGTGCGTCAGAAGCCGACCGATCAGATCGAATGCGGCGGCGCCTTGCTCGCCTACCCGGGGAATTTCTTCGACAATCTAGGAAATGCATACCAGGTCACGGCCGACCGAACGTTCGTGCCTGGCCTGGGTCGCTTCAATATCACTCCGTGGAACTTCTATCAGCGACCAGACACGCGATGGACCGCCGGGGGATTTGCTGACTTCCATTTCTCCAACGCGGTCCAGGCCTATTCTGAAGTCATGGCGATGTGGGACCGATCCATCGCGCAGACCAGCCCGTCGGGCAACGCCACCAACACCGAGACAATCAATTGCGACAATCCACTGCTGTCCGCTCAACAGCGCTCGCTGATTTGCCGCCGCGGCAATTTCGTTGGCGAAGTCCCGATCTTCGATAGTTCCGGCAATCTGATCCAGATTGTCGGGACGCCAACGCCGTTCGTCGACCCGGTTACTGGCATGACATATTCTCGCGGTTGGCTCTTGGTCTCCCGCCGGAGCGTAGAGAGCGGCGCTATTCAGGATGACCAGCGGCACAGGAGCATTCGGCTAGTAGGTGGCCTGAAAGGCGACCTGGGGCGCGGTGTTAATTACGACGCAAGCTACCTGTTCGGGCATGTCACCCTCGACGAGCAACTGCGCAACCTTCTGTCGATCTCCCGGCTTGGCAAAGCTCTCGACGTCGTGACAGATCCATCGACCAGCCAACCCGTCTGTCGCTCGGCGCTGATTGCCCGCGAATTGGGCAGCTCGGCGCCCGGTGCAGATTCAAATTGCGAGCCCTGGGACATATTTGCGCGTGGCCAGGTGTTGCCGCAGTCAGTCGCCTATCTCATCCTTCCCGTGTCAACGCGCGGCTCGTTCGAGCAACGGATCGCCAACGCAAATGCCACGATCGAGCTCGACCGCTGGGGAATTCGAAGCCCCTGGTCTGACGAAGGTCCCGCAATCAACGTCGGCGCCGAGCATCGGACAGATTCCGTCGAGTTCACGCCCGATGCGTTTTCGCAAAGCGGCGACATCGCAGGCTTCACCCCGCAAGTATCTCCAATCCATGGCTCGATCAGCACAAGCGAAATCTTTGGCGAGGCAAGGATTCCCCTGGTTACCATGGGCTTTGTGCAGCGACTGGCGTTCGAGGGCGGCTTCCGCAAGTCGTGGTACCACAATGGGAGAAGCAGGTTCTCGACCAACGCATACAAGCTTGCGCTAGACCTGACGCCCGTCACCTGGTTGCGGCTCCGCGCCAGCCAGCAGCGTGCCAACCGTGCCCCGAACGTGCAGGAGTTATTTACGCCGGCCCAGGCCAGTTCGTTTGATCGCGACCGGTGCGCCGGCGCGACTCCAGATGCTTCCGAAGCGCAATGCGCTCTGACTGGAGCTATGCCCGGGCAATACGGTCATATCCTGGCGGCCCCGTCGCCGGTCTCGGCTTACCATTCAGTCATCGGAGGCAACGTCGAGCTGCAGCCTGAAATTGCGACCACACGCACCATAGGTTTGGTGCTCGAGCCGCGAATTCTTCGAAATTTCAACCTGACCCTCGATTGGTGGGACATCGGCCTTGATGGAGCCATCGCCCAAGTTGGCGCTCAGTCGATTTTGAACAATTGCCTGGCAACCGGCGATCCATTCTTCTGCAATCGAATTCACCGAGACCCGAACGGTTCGCTATGGCTCGGCAACGGCTATGTTGACGATCGGCAGGCGAACATCGGTTCGTTGCGGGTTCGTGGTGTCGACATCGGCACGGATTATTCCGCTCCCGTGGGCCGCTGGGGGTCAGCACATTTCGAGTTCCACGGAAGCTACGTTCTCCGCTGGATCACCGACAAAGGTGGCTTCTCCATGCCGTACGATTGCGTGGGTCTTTTCGGCGACCCGTGCGGCATCCATCCGCAGTGGAAGCACGTGGCGCGAGCGACCTGGGACACGCCCTCGAGGCATTCGCTCTCGATTAATTGGAGGCATACAAGCGGCGTGACGCTCGCCGCCCTGGATCCGAAGTTCAATCTCACCGACAGCGTAAGCGCGGCGAATGCGAGGCTCGCCGCGCAAGACTATTTCGATCTGGCCACGCGGATCAGGATCAGAAAGGAGGTCGAGCTTCGCCTTGGCGTGAATAATATCTTCGACCGGCAGCCGCCGCGCATCGTCCGCAACACGGCGGCTGGCGTTGGGCCCGTCAACGGCAACACGTATCCGGAATGGTACGATGCGCTCGGGCGCTACATTTTTGCCAGCGCGACGATGAATTTCCGTCCCTGACGACGGTTAGGATCTCAGCGCTGCCAACAGCTGCGGCGTGCATTCGCTTCGCCTCGCAGGGTCGGTGCAGAAGTCGGGCCGCTTGCCCGTGTCGCGCCAATAGCTGATCAGACCCATGCGGGCCGCCAAGGGAACAAATGCTGGATCCTGCCGCAGGTTTCGAGTGATCGGCGTGAACAGGAACCAGGGCTGCAGGTGCTGCTGACGATCCAGCGCCGAGTTGGCCGCAGCGATGGCCTCGTCAGAAGCTCCAAGGCCCGCATACATCATGATTCCATTTTCGAGAGCGATCAGGCCCCGATCGGCGGCCTTTCCGATACGCTGGATCGTCGACTTTTTAAGCCCATTGCCATGTCCGGACCTGGCATCGACATAGGCTCGCCAGACCGCGTCTTGCTCCCGGCCCGAAGGATCCTGTGCGTCGAGACGATCGAAGGCTGCGAGCGCCTCGGACGGCGGTTCGTAAAAAGCGGCAACGTACCGCTGTACCCTTCGAACGCCCGAATGGTTAGGCCAGAGTTGGATCCCCTTCTGTAGCCAGTCTCTCGCCGCCTGCAGATTCCCCATGTTGGCATAGGCGCGCGCAAGCTGGGCCGTTTTTGGGGCGCCCCATTCATCAGTCGCATGCGCGACTAGTTTTAGGGATTCGGACTCGCGGAGACGTCCGACGTCGTCCAGCAACCTGCCCTCGGCCGAATATAATCCGCCAAGCGGCTCCTTTGGGTGCTTGGCGATTTGAATGCCGCGCAGCAAAATCGCTTCGCGCGCACGGTGATTGTAAGCTGGCAGGAGATCCGACAGGATAGCATAGGCGCCCGCATCCTGGGGATCGAGCTTGAGAGTTGTGTTGGCCTCCCTCCACGCTGCTTCACTCATTGCCTTGGCGCGATCGGGAACATCGATTTCTTGTGCCGCTTCGGCGTAGGCCGCAGCCAATACATCATGAGCGAAGGCAAATTCGGGATGACGTGCAACGAGTCCATGCGCCCGATCGATCATTTGCGCCCAGGCCCCCTGGGGAGGGTCGCGGATCATGTCCGTCGTCTGGAGCAAGGCCGAGAGCGCGGAGGTGTCGGCTAAAGGTGGGTTCGCGGTGCGCGCGAAGTTGACCATGTTTATCTCGTCGGCGACCCGCGCGGCCACTTCCAACGGCAGGTCCGATACACGGCTGCTGTCCCGCTTGAACTCGGTCGACCAAAGTGCGGCATGCGTCGCCCCGTCCTCAATCCTGACGTTGACGTTCGTGTTGCGCCCGTCATCGCGGATCTGCCCCGTCACGATCAGCCCGGGCCCTGACGCCTCGAACAAGCCTGCGACGCTCTTGCCGGCTCCTTCGCCGGCCAGAACCGCCTCGATCTGACTGTCACCAAGGGCGTTCACCACCTCATTCGGAACGCTTCGCGCCAGTTGTAGAGCGCCCTCAGAATCGCTCAGCGCATCAAAAGGCTGCACGGAAACGCTAATCGTGTTGCGGTCTGTTGTGCCGCGGTGACTGCTCCAGACGACTGCGCCAACCAGGATCGCGACGGCCAGTACCGCCGATACAACTAACGAGAGACGTGGACGGCGGCCCGCTGAGGTCGATGGCCGCGTCGATGAGGCGTCGCTCCCGAAGGATGTTAGACGATAGCCGACGCCAGGGATCGTCTCGATCGCGAACGACTGCTCCGGATGTTCCGCCGCAAGCTTCCGAAGCATGCTGATGCAGCGGACTATCGCGTCGTCGCTGACGGAAAGTCCTCGCCAGCAGCGAATGACGAGATCGTTGTGCGAAACCACCGAACCCCGCGCCTCTGCTAGCGCGACGAGAACCTGCATCACGCGGCGCTGCAGCGTCTGGGAGGTTCCGTTCGCTTCGACTTCGCACCGGGCGGGCCGGACCCTGAGCGACCCTAGGTCGAAGTCCTCCTCCTGCGCCAGATCGATGCTGTGATCCCACGCGGCGGCCTGCGCCGATTCGTCCATGCGGCCCCACCTTCCTCGGCGGGCTTTCATAACATGCGCTTCGGCAATGAAGAACAACAGCGTCGGCTGCTGGCGATCCCAGTGAAAGATCGGCGGGAAATCGGGCGGGATCGGCAAGAGATCGGGCCAGGAATTCCAGCAGCCTAAGTAAAATCGCGGCCGATTTGGGGGCGCAAGCTCGTCCTCATTTTCGGAAAGGATCAGCGATGTCTGGCAAGTTCGAAACTCACTTGAGCGGCACGATCGCGCTGCCGCTGTGCCTGATGCTGTCGGCATGCGGCGGCGATGGCTCAACGAGCGTCGCCAGCATCCCGCCGCCACCCCCGACACCGACGCCGACGCCGACGCCGACACCGGCGACACCTACGCCGACGCCTGCGTCCAACATTCAGGAAATTTGGCTGGACTCTCCGGCGACACGAAATGGATCCTACGACGTCATAGGACGTGTCAACATTACCCCCGGGAATGGTGGTTCAGCTACGTCCCGCGTCACGGCGACGGGTGAGTTCACTATGAGTACTTTCTGGTATTTCGGCCGCGAATCCGGTGATCTCCCACATTATACTTTGAATGGCCCAAATGGGATTTTGCCCAGTGGACAAACATCAATCACGGTCAACGGGCCATTTCTATCTTGGAGCTTCAACCCGACGCGCAGTTACGCCGGCGAACCTCTCGGTAGCTATTGCTGTCAAATGCTCGGCCAGCACCTAACCTCCGACACCTTTTCCTATGATTTCACGCGTGGAGTTACGACCTGGCAACCGTCCGCTTCAACGTGGCTGCCCTCTGATAATCACACCGGCGTACAAGTCTCTCTCGATTATGACATTGGCAATTCTTACGTTGCAATGGGGGACTGGGGCTGGAAGGAGATCGCGACCGGTAACTCGGGCGAGTTGTTGTTCGTCGACGGAAACCGAACCCCCGCGTCCGCAATCCCGGCGTCTGGCACTGCGATCTACGACGCGCGAGGGCTAAACTTCGTGAACGGGCCCTTCGCGCTGACCGCCGATTTTGGCCAGCGCACTATGGCGGCCGTCATCAACCAGGATTACCGCTATCAACCGAACGGCGACCTGATGGATTATCCGCTCGCCTTCGGCATCCATGTCTCGGGTAGCGCGCCCTTCAGCAACGGTTTGTTCAACATTCCACTCACGGGCACCGCAAATTGGGCTAGCAGCTACGCTATCAACACCTCTGTTGCGCCGCCGCCCGAGTCCGTCACGGGGTCAATGAACGGCGCTTTCTTTGGACCAAATGCGGAGCAGGTCGGGGGCACCTTCTTCCTGAATCGATCGAGCGGCGCGCAGTTGATGCAGGATGCCTTCGTCGGACAGCGGCGCCCCTAACGACCGACCGCGCAACAAACTTCTCGTTAAGAGAAAGGATCAGCGATGTCTGGCAAGTTCGAAACTCGCTTGAGCGGCACGATCGCGCTGCCGCTGTGCCTGATGCTGGCGGCGTGCGGAGGTGATGGCTCAACGAGCGTCGCCAGCATCCCGCCGCCGCCGCCGCCTCCGGCGCCGACACCGACCTCGTCACCCATTCCGGCGCCAACGTCAACGCCCACTCCGACGCCGACATCTGCACAAACGAGCACTCCCACACCGGCGCCAGCGAAAAACGCTTTTCCCCTGACCAGCGCTGGGAACTATGACCTCATCGGACGGCTCACGATTGACCCGGGCACCGGAAACCCGGGTGACTGGACCAACCGCACCATCCTGCCAGGCGAGTTCACGATGACGGTCACCGATACGCCGGCTGCGGAATTGAAATACTCCTTGACCGCCCCGGCCGGTATCCTGCCGGGAGGGCTTACGTCAGTCACCTCCGGCCAATTGCTCGGGTGGTCCATTAATTCGAATGGTTACACGCGAGGCGGCTCTGCAGAGGCGCTCCCCTTCGGCGCGGGCACAAACCTTGGTACGGGCGTCTATCTCGACCCCGGTTACTCGTATGTCTCAATGGGTGCGTGGGAATGGCCGGAAATCTTGAGCGGCAATTCGACGAACGCGACGAACTTTGGACAACTGTTGTTCGTCAATGGCGATCGAACGCCGCCTTCGGGAATTCCTGCCTCGGGCACTGCGATATATGATGCCCACAGCCTGCAACTTCAGTCGAGCAGCGGCGCGCTTGGTATTCCGTTCACGCTCACTGCGGACTTTGGGTTGCGCACGATCGCTACGCGGATTGATCAAGATTTCAGGAATAGCGGCGGGCCGGGCAGTGATCCGATGGATTACACACCGATCCAGGGTATTCACGTGGGCGGGAGCGCGCCGTTCAGCAGCAATGGCACGTTTGACATCCCGCTGTCCGGAACGGTCAACTTCGCCTATGAATATGTTCCCTCGATACCTCCGAGCCAGGCAGCAATCGGGGACATGAACGGCGCCTTCTTCGGCCCTCATGCAGAGCAGGTCGGCGGCACTTTCTCCATCCAGCGGACGACCGATCAATTACCGCTGTACCAGGACGCCTTTGTCGGTAAGCAGCACTAACAAGCGCGCTTCGCGTGGCGGGTCGATACCTTGCGAGCCTTGTTGGCATAACGATGATCTGCGCTGCGACGCCTTCGGCCGCACCAGCTCAATCGGTGGGGTTCGATCCTGAAATCCAGCGCGTTTTCATTGCAGGAATGACCGCTTACGCCGACCACGACTATCGATCCGCAGAGGCTACCTTCCGACGCATCCTCGATCGCGATCCTGCCCTGCTGAGGGTCCGGCTGGAGCTAGCCCGAACCCTCTTCATGGAGAAGAAGGACGAGCAGGCCGACTATCAATTCCGCCTCGCCGCTGCAGCGCATCCCGGCGCAATGGTTGCAAAGAACATCGTCCGGTTCCGTGAGGCTCTGAGGGCGCGCCGCTCTTGGCGCTTCAACGTCGACTTCGGCTTCGCGCCCGACAGCAACATCAATTCCGCCACCGACAAGCAATCGGTCGACATTTACGGCCTGCCGTTCCGGCTCAATTCGGACGCGCGCGCCCATTCAGGCACTGGGCTGTTCTTCGGAGGCGACGCTTCGATCCGCCTCAATCGGGATGGGCTTCCGATCTACATTGGCGGTTACGGCCATTGGGTGCGCTACAGCGACCACCGTTTCGACGACGCCTATGTGGGGGGCGAGGTCGGGCCCGAATTCGCTCTTGCAGGAGGACGGTTGCGGACGACCGCGACCGGGCTCGCTCGCTGGTATGGCGGAAAGCCGCTGGAGAAGAGCTTCGGCGCTCACTTCACTTACGAAAAGCTGCTTGGAAATCTGTGGACGCTGGGCGGAGGGCTCCTCGTTCGCCGCAATGATTATTCCGGCCGCCGTGACGTCGATGCGATGGATGTCGAGGCACGCGTGTCCATCGATCGGCCGCTGGGCCCTGCGATGCTCGGCTTTGCTTATGCAACCGTCGAGCGCGACTGGGCGCATGACAGCGGCCAAGCCTTTAGACGCGCCAGCCTCGGGATCGGAATCCAGAAGGAGATCGGCTGGGGTCTTCGCCCGCAGATAGCCGTCGACGTCGCGCGCGAAGTGAACGACGGCCAGCTCGCCCCCTTCGGTATCAAACGGAGCGACTGGCTCATTGAAGGGTCAGCCAGGATTTACAAGCGCGACTGGAACCTGGGCGGTTTCGCTCCGTCGTTGAGCGTAACGTACACGCGCAATCGGTCGACGCTTCCGCTCTTTGACCAGAAGCGGCTCCGTGGTGAGGTCCGCCTGACAAGAGCGTTTTGACACATGACCGGTCAATTGCAGCGAGGCGGTGGGCTGCGCCCCGTAGACGGCGAAATCGCCAATTGGCTAATGGCAGCTTTCCACCCATTCCTGCCACTAGCGGAGTGTCCGCTTTCGACCCATTGCAGACATTAGGCGCGGGCGCGTTAAGTTGAGAAATGCAAAGGCGAGATTTTGAGCAGCAGGTCCGGGCCAACTTGCCGAAGGTCGAAGCCCGACCCGAGTTCGCTGGCGACCGGTTGTGGCTAACATTCTATCTTTGCGGCCTACCCAAAAATCTTGAACGCGTTTCCGATGCTCTCGCCAAGAGTGGGTGGTCCAATTTCAGCGGCGGTGAAGGCGGCTTCCTCTATCCAAAGTTGCAAGTTGAAAAGGACGTTTCAGCTATCGTGGAGGCCGCACAGCGAGTGCAGGAGCTATGCGAGCAGCAAGGAGCGGAAATCGTAGGTATCGACGCGGACACTTCGGCCGACATGAAGTCGCGTTGCGAAAGCCTGTATAGCAAATCTGCATAGGTCAGCTTTCCACCCATTACGGACATTGGCACCAGCGCCGGGCGGCCGTTTCCCTGAAGCTCCACCCCCGACTTGCACCGGAACCGGGCGGCCCGCATCAAGCAGGCCGCCCGTCGCATTCAGGGCATCAGTGCTGCGAAATGCAGGGACGCCACAGCCAGCTATGCAACGCTGACGATCCGGGAAACGCAATCGGGTTCCAGCACTGGACGGCTGCGGACTGGTCGCGGGCGCTGGCTTGGGCCGCTGTCACGGGCGTGAACATCAGAAGCGCACTGATCAGCATTATCTTCTTCATGGTTGGTACCTCACGATTGGATTCGACGATGCGAGGCAACACCATCGCCGCTAACCGCGGCTTACTGGTTCATCCACTTCGGACTTTATGATCGGCCTTCTCCTGCCAGAATTGCGAGCGAACACCGTGGCGGAGCAACGGCTAAAGGCGTGGGCGTCAGCGGTGGAGACGACGCGATCGACGCGGAGCACGCCGATGTCTGCTTTCGCGGTAACCACACACGCGCTGCGCAGCAGCGGGTAGAAAATCGCTTTCTCTGCAACGATGATCTCGCGCAGTTCAGCCCGAATCTTGCGCGAGCTAGTAGTGTAGCCTTCCCAGTCTCGGCCGAGCTCATCGGGCGTCCACCGACGAATATGCTCTGACGTGGTCTGAAACTGTTGCGCGTCCCGACGCTGAAGCTCCCGCACGGCTTCCGCCTCGTCCGCTGAGGTCCGGGACAGGAGATGCGTGCAAATCTTCCGCACAATCTGGCTCCTCGCGAGATTGGCTTGACTGATGCGCAGCCGAACAACCCCGAATTGGGACGCATCGGGTGGCCCTTCGCTTGCCGTGGCCTCCAGCGCAATCATGGCTGATTCGAATTGCCGATGCGCTGCTTCCAACGTCTCAAGAAGTGCAGCCGGGTCTTCCAGATTAACTTGATCGCTCAGCAGTTGTTTGCGCGGTTCAGTAGCGCCAAGCCTCATCGTTCACCCCCTGTTGAGCGATGACAATGAAACGGGAGTGGCAACAACTGCCTTAATCGTCGGTCCGGAATGAAGCGTTACTCGGCTGCGATGGCATAGCGGCGGCTTAAATAGGGCGCTCGAACTTTGAGCCGTGCCTCCCAACAAAACGGCTAAGAGACAGGGCTCATTAGTTCCGACATGCTCCTCAGTGGGCCAGGAGCCGCTGACTGAGTCCCCCTAAGCGCGACATCTTAATCGCCGCTTGGTCCGGAATGGGTGGAAAGCGGGCATTAGGATGTCCGTCCCCTGCCAAAAGTGATCACCCGTGAAATCTCGACCTCCTGCAACCAGGCACGGATCTCGCGTAATTCATTTCGTAGGCGTCTTTCACGTCGCGCGACGGTGGTGGCGAACGCCTCGCGCACCATCGCAGCGGCGAGTGCGTGCTTCAGTGCAGGAAATGTCGAGCGAACCGCGTCCAAGTCTTCACGGCCGTAGAGGGTCGCGTCAGGGCGTGGTCCAAGGAGCAACCAGTTGGCCGATCCAGAGGTGGCGGAGCCCAGCCGCAATCGGATCGGGAATAGTGGATCGTCAATGTTGCGCTCGACGAGCGCGCTTCGCTCTCTCTTCACATTGTGCCACCACCTGTTGGCGTCACCCACCGCGAGCCCATGGGCAGCCGCGACGCGGCCATTGATAACGAGCATAGAGCGGGTCGCATGAATGGCTGCACTGATCGGCGGGAGCACCGCTGCACCGAGGCTCCGGGTCGAGGAGGTTGCTGAGAAGCGGCCGAGGATTTCGGGTATTTCACGTTTGAGCTGCGCCAAATCCGGCTGGAACCTATCTTCAGCCCAATCGGAGATGCGCCCGTGCAGCGGGCTCAAGAGCAAAGCTGCCACGGCTGCGGCCATCGCACCCGAAATGCTTCCCACGTTCATTCCAAGATATGACTGCCCGAGATTCTCGATCGCGCCTTCGGTGCCTCCGAAAATGGCGACCACCGCGATCGTCAGCCCGACATATGCAGCGGAGCGACTGATCACGGTTTCTGCATCAAATAGGCGATAGCGGAGCAGTGATATGAGAAAGCCAAGGGCGACAATTATGATCCCGAGCTGGAACAGCGCCTCCCATAAGATCTCCATCGCCGGACTGCTCGAAGGGGCCGCAGCGAAACCTGCACGCGCGCAAAGGATCAGTCCCACACCACCGATAAGCCCCAGTGCAACCCACTTTAACTGCTGCTTGATCTCAAAGTTCGTGGACGATCGGAATCGGGCGACCAGCACTCCGATGCCGGACAGGACGCAGGCAATGGCGAGCGGCAGAAAAAGCCTCATCGGCAGGAAATGCAGGGTTTCGATAATGCCGATCAGGAACACACCCGCGCTGGCGCAGATCACGGCGCGAATCCATCTGGAGCGCCATCGGCCGTCCGGGAAGAGTGGCAGCGCTAGCGCGAACAGGAGAAAGCGGCATCGATCGAGCAGTTGCACGAACTCGGCACTGTTGCCCACGTCGAAGCTGCTGCTGATCGTCCAGGTCAGAAAAGCGAGTGCCAGCAATGCTGCGACAGGGTCGCGCTGACGGCGGACGAGGAGGATCGTGGCGACGCAGACCAGCACTGCGCTCTTCACCAGCCGCAGTCCAAGGACGGCAGGATGATAAGGGAAATAGAAGGGTGACAGGGCCGGCGCGAGAAGTGCGCCGACGGCGAGCGCGGACCAGACGATCCTGTAAAACCAAAGGAGCCTCCCGCTTAGCTGCGGAAGGCTCGCCTGGTCCGTTTTCTCGACCGCTGAGCTCATTGCATGCCGGCAGCCGCGGCACGTCGATTGAGCTGCACTTCAGCATTGCCGAAGGCGGCATCGACGCACATCTGCGAGCGTCCGCCGCGGTTCACGTAGGGAAGAATTGCAATCAGATCGCGACGCTGCAGAGGGCCGGACATGTCGGTGCGCGCGCTCTTCATGGCTGTTTCCTTGCGGATGAGGCGATCGAGGCGGCAACTTCGGTCGCCATCTTGATCTGGGGATCGCGGTCGGTGAGCTGGTACCTGCCCGCGACGAATTTGAAGTCCGTCCAGCTGAGCCAGACCGTGCCATCGTCGTCCTGGGTGACGAGCATCCGTACCGGCCAGTCGAGGCCGGCAACCGGATTCGACTGGAGAAACTGAACACCGAGCGGCGGGTTGCCGAACAGCAGCAGGGTCGAGCGGTTGATCGGCAGTTTGGCAGTGGCGCCGAGCTTGGTCTGGTCGATCTCGTCGAAAAAGCGAATGCCCTTGCTGGCGATATCGGCTTTGACGCGGACGATGGTCTCATCGAAGCCATAGTCGCTGCGCTGTTTGACGACGCCTTCGGCCGGGGCGGCGGAGACGGGCACTGCCGCATTTGCCGGGGCGATGATCGGCGACAGGACAGTCGCCGGACCAGCGAGCATGAGCACGGCGAGAAACTTCGAATCCAGTTTTGAACTGCGGCGCATTGCCAGTCTCCTTTTGGCTACCCTCGGATTGTCGCGCTTCGAGCGGTTCAGGAGAAATCGCGATTGCGCATGGTCTCGATGCGCGGCGCGTATCGTGCGTGCGTTAGTAGGGCATTCCTTCGGCGCGTGCGCCAGCAAGAGCGTTCGCGTACCACAGGAACTCGTCGAGAAAGCGGTTCATCGATTGTTGGGTGATCGGGAGCTGAGCGACGCCGTCGGCGCTCAGCGAGTCACCGATGCGCGGGATCGGCAACAGGCTCGGAATACTCGGCATCCCAAGTTCTGCTAGGGTCATGCGTAGCTGCATCGCCGCGCGCACGCCACCGAAACCGCCGGCCGAGTAACAGACGATTCCCGATGGCCGCCAGAAATATTCCTCGAGGAAATGATCCAGCAAATTCTTGAGCGCGGGCGGAATGCCGTGATTATATTCACCGCTGACCACCAGAAAGCCGTCGACGCTGCGGTAGAGGACAGCGAGGCGCTCGAGATGCTCGGGCGCTTCGCCCGCGGGGTGTTCCTTGTACATTCGATCCAGCACCGGAAGCTGAAGCTCGAGCGGGTCGACGAGGTGAACGACATGGCCGCGACGCTCGAGCTCGCGCGTGACGAGCGTCGCCGCGCGAGGCCCCACGCGATCGCTTCGCGTGGAACCGAGCAGGACAGCAAACGAGCGCGTTTGCGGCGAGCGTTGCGGCATTGCTGCGGCAGTCATCGCGCCGCCGCCGGGGTCTCGACCATCCGCCCGCCGCTTGCTTCGTGCAGGATGAAGCCCTCGATGTCTTCCACCGGATTGCGCCAGGGCGCATTTTCCAGCGTCTTCATCGTGTCGTCGTAACCGGCTTCGCGGCGGCGGCGGATTCCGCCAGCACTGAAGTCGATGTCCTTGCTGTGGTCCTCGTAATCGAGCGCCGGCGCCAGCAGGCGCACGACGTGCATTCGGGTCAGGCAACCGTAAGACGCCATCTCGCCGAAGCGATTGTCGCGACGCTTGTCGTCCGGCACCATTTTGCTCAGTTCGGCAATGACATGGCGCATGCGGTGCAGCTGGCGCTGTCGTTTGATGTGGGCCGCGGCGCGGCTCGAATATTGAACATCCTTCTGCCGGTTCATGACTTCCCACATCGTCTCCGGCTCCGGGCCGTGCGGATTCCAGATATGAACCGCGAAGACGAGGCCATTGCGGCGGGGATTGTCGTCGAACACGACCTCGACCGGGGTGTTGGAGAGGATCCCGCCATCCCAGTAAAGCTCGCCGTCGATGCGGACCGCGGGAAAGGCGGGCGGAAGCGCGCCGGAGGCCATGATGTGATTCAGCGCCAACGGCATGTCGCGCGAATCGAAATAGTGCATCTCTGCGCTCCGAACGCGCGACGCGCCGACCGTAAGCCGGGTCGGGCCATGATTGAGTTGGTCGAAGTCGATAAGCTCTTCGAGCGTGCGCCGCAGCGGTTCGACGCTGTAATAGCCAGCGGCATCAGCCCCGAGATTATTATGCGGACTGAGGAATGCCATCGGATTGGGATCAAAGAAGGACGGCACGCCGTTGGTTACCGCGAGCATGTTCCGCACCGCGGTCGCCATCCAGTTCGGTAAGCCGCCCGGAATCAGTTGGTCGTTCTGAACGCGCGACCAGAACTCACACAATTTGTCGACCCGCTCATCCGGCTTGCTCCCGGCAATCAGCCCCGCGTTGATCGCGCCGATCGACGTGCCGATCACCCAGTCCGGCGCGATTCCCGCCTCGTGCAGTGCTTCGTAGACGCCGACTTGATAGGCGCCGAGCGCGCCGCCGCCCTGAAGCACGAGCACCGTCTGGCCAAGCTTGGCCACTTCACTTGCGAGAGACTTCATGCGGACTTCCTTTCGAGCGATCGGGGGCGCAGCGGCTTTGGCGTCGGAAATGAGATCCCGCCGGTGATCAGGCGGGCGCTGCGCTGGAAGGTCAGGTAGTTCCACAGCCAGGCGATCGTCACCGACAAGCGGCTGCGAAAGCCGATCAAGAACCAGATGTGGGCAGCCGACCAGATGAGCCAGGCGAGGAACCCGCTGAGCTTGAACGAGCCCATGACGATGATTGCCTTGTTGCGGCCGATCGTCGCGAAATTGCCGAAGTCACGGTAGCGGAAAGGCCGTCGGGCTCGACCGAGAATGAAGTCGGCGGCATAGCGGCCTTGTTGCTTTGCCGCGGGCGCGACGGCCGGCGCCGGCCTGCCGTTGATGTCGATCGTCCTGGCAGTGTCGCCGATTGCAAGAATATTCGGGTGACCTGGAACGCGAAGGTCTGCTCCAATGATTACCCGGCCGTTGCCGTCGCGATCTGCGTGCAACCACTCGGCCGCCGGGGAAGCCTGAACTCCGGCCGCCCAAATCACAGTTGAGGCGAAGACCAGTTTCCTGTCCAGATAGACATGGCCGTCGCCGATATCCTCGACGGGCCTGCCCAATCGCAGTTCGACTCCGAGTTGGCGCAGCGACTGTTCGGCCTTGACGGACAGCTCTTCCGGGAAACTCGGGAGCAGCCGGCTTCCGGCCTCTACCAGGATCACGCGGGAACAGCGCGGAGTGATGCTTCGGAAGTCTTGCGACACCGAGCGGCGAGCGAGCTCGGCGATCGCTCCGGCCATCTCGACGCCGGTCGGTCCGCCGCCGATGACAACAAACGTCAGCTGCGCCTGGCGCCTCTTCGCGTTGCTTTCCGTCTCCGCCCGCTCGAGTGCCAGAAGCACCTTGCGGCGGATCGCGAGCGCATCTTCAATCGATTTCAGCCCCGGCGCGTAAGCTGCCCAGTCGTCGCGGCCGAAATAGCTGTGCCGAGCGCCGGTCGCGAGGACCAGCCAATCGTATCGCAACTCGGCGCCGCTCGACAGCTCGACCGCGTTCCTGGCTGCGTCCACGCCGCAGACCTCATCGAGCACCACCCGGACGTTCCATGCCCCCGAAAAAATCGATCGGATCGGACCGGCGATGTCGGCCGGGGAAAGCGCCGCCGTCGCGACCTGATACAGCAAAGGCTGGAAGACGTGATGGTTGCGCCGGTCGACCAATGTGACATCGACGTCGCGGCCGGCCAGCCGCTTCGCCACGGCCAGGCCGCCGAAGCCGGCTCCGACGATCACGACGCGTGGACGATTGGGCGGGTTTCGCATGAATCGCTCAGTGCGCCGTCCAGCCGCCATCGACGGGCAGCGCGGTGCCGGTAATCGAATGTCCGCCAGGGCCGCACAGAAACACGGCGAGCGCGCCAAGCTCTTCGACTTCTGCGAAGCGCTTGTTCGGCTGGGCCGCGAGGAGCACGTCGCGGATCACTTCTTCACGCGTAATGCCACGCGCCTTTGCGGTGTCGCCAATCTGGTTTTCGACCAGCGGCGTCCACACGTAGCCGGGGCAGATCGCGTTGCAGGTGACGTTGTGCTCGGCGCCTTCCAGGGCGATTGTCTTGGTGAGGCCGACCACGCCGTGTTTAGCCGCGACATAAGCGCTCTTGAATGGCGAAGCGACGAGCCCGTGCGCGGACGCGACGTTGATGATTCGGCCGAAGCCGTTCTGCTTCATCGCAGCGAAGGCGGCGCGCGTGGTGTACCAGGCTGCCGACAGGTTGAGGGCGATGATCGCCTCGTATTTCCTGGTCGGGAATGTCTCGATCGGGCTGACATGCTGGATGCCGGCGTTGTTGACGAGGATGTCGACTGCGCCGAAGTCAGCGATGGTCTGTTCGACCAGGCCGGCGGCTTCCTCGCCTTTCATCAGGTTGGCGCCGTTGTAGGCGACTCGGTTGAGCGGGAATTCCTGCTCGAGCTCGGCCTGCACGCGAGCGATCGCACCCGGCTCCCCAAGGCCGTTGATGACGACGTCCGCGCCCGCGCTCGCCAGCGCTCGGGCGATGCCGAGGCCGATGCCGCTAGTGGACCCGGTGATGACCGCGACGCGCCCGGCAAGCGGCCGCGCGACGTCGAGTTTTTCCTGGACCTGCATGTCCATGCCTACGCTCCTTCATTTCAATGTGCGCCTAGGATGCGGACCAGCGCCCCGTTGGTGAAATGCGTTTCGTGCATGGACTTCATGCGGACTTGCGATTTCCGCGCGTCGCCCGGCTCGGCCATTTTGATGGGGCGTCGCGAAAGGCCGGCTCCTCAGCCGATGACGCACGGGAGAGGAAATCCCTCGCATCCTGCAGTCCGGCCTTTCGCAGCGCGCAGGATTCACCACTCGCAGGAGACCGTAATGTTCAATCTCAAGATCAAGCTTGCGACCGCGGCGATTGCCATTGCGGCCGCTGGTGCTTTCGCCACCCCCGCGATGGCCGGGCAGTGCGGCGCGCCGGGCACCAATGCGCTCGCCAATGCGCCGACCATGCCCAAGGGTGTGACCGACACCGTTATCGGCGATATCAACCTCGGCTCCGAAATCGGCGTCGATGGTCGGCAGCTGCGCACCCGGCGCCTGGTTGTTCAGCCGGGCGGAATCGTGCCGCTGCACAGCCATAAGGACCGCCCGGCCTTGATTTACACGCTGAGCGGCTCGATCACCGAGTATAGCTCGGCTTGCAGCGTTCCGATCCAGCACAAGGCCGGCGACATCAGCCGCGAAGCCGATGGCCTGAGCCATTATTGGATCAACAACGGCAAGGTGCCGACGGTCCTGCTGTCATCGGACGTATTCCACGGAATGTAAGCTCCCCCGCCGGCGTCTCCCTGCGCCGGCCACCCAGGCGTCCCGCCTTGCCCCTCGGCGGGACGCCACCTTCTCATTCTGACGGAGCCGTGATGTCCGAACTCGCCCAGCCTGCGATCACGCCGCCCGTGGTCGGACTGTCGCTTCAGCGATCGCTGTTGATTGCGGTCGTCGGCTTTCTGACATTGGTTGACCTGTTCGCGACCCAGGCGATCCTGCCCAGCCTCGCGCGCGACTATCGCGTAACGCCGGCGCAGATCGGGCTGGCCGCGAATGCGAGCACGCTTGGAATGGCGATCTCAGGGCTCTTGTTTGGAGCGTTCAGCAGAACCCTCGAGCGCAAACGCGCGATCAGTCTGTGCCTGCTCCTGCTCTCCATTCCCACCGCATCGCTCGCCTTTGCGCCGAACCTCACGATCTTCGCCTTTCTGCGCGTGATCCAGGGGCTGTTCATGGCTGGCGCCTTCACGCTCACTCTGACTCACCTCGCCGAACGGTGCGAAGTGCGCACGGCCGACGCGCTGGCGGCTTACGTAACGGGCGTCGTCGCGAGCAATCTCATCGGCCGTCTGACCGCTGCATTCGTCGCCAGCGTCGTCGGCGCGGAGCAGAGCTTCCTGTTCTTTGCGCTGCTCAACCTGGCCGGCGCCGCGCTGGTGAGCGTCGCGCTGCACCGTAACGCGCCTGAGCCGATGGATCGGTCCGCCCGCTTCTGGGCAGCCTGGGGCGCTCACGTCGCCGATCCGGCGCTGCGCCGGACCTTCGCGATCGGGTTCCTGATCCTGTTCGGCTTCATCGGCGTGTTCACTTACGTCGGTTTCATTTTGATGCGGCCGCCAATCGCACTATCGATGACGGCGCTCGGCCTCGTCTTCTTCGTGTTCCTGCCGTCAATGATCACGACGCCCATGGCCGGCAACGCCACCACGCGCTTTGGTCCTGCACCAACTGCCACAGCCAGCCTCTTGTTAGCGCTGCTCGGCCTTGTGCTGCTGCTCGTACCGAGCCTGCCGGCAGTGATCGTCGGGATGACGCTCGTCGGGATCGGCACGTTCTTCGCCCAGGCGGTCGCGACCGGGCACGTCGGCCGCATCGCGAAAGGCGACAGGGCCGCGGCGAGCGGCCTGTACCTGTCGTCCTATTATTGCGGCGGTCTCGCCGGGGCCGCCGTGATCGGCCAGCTGTTCGACCGGCTGGGATGGCCCGCCGCGGTCATTGGCGTGTTCGCCTCGCTAAGCCTCGCCGCGCTTCTCGCACTCAAGCTCGCGCGTCCCGAGGGCACACGATGAGCGAGCGGTATCGGCGCGGCGTCGACGTCGCGCAGCAACTTTCATCAGGATCGCTCGAGCAGTTCCTCGCCGGCGAAGTCGCCGAAGTCGCGCCGGACTTTGCCCGGATGGCGATCGAGTTCCCGTTTGGCGACCTCTACTCGCGCGAGGGACTGGACCTGCAAAAGCGCGAAATCGTGGCGATCGCGGCCCTGGCGTCGCTGGGCCACATAAATCAACTGCGATTGCACATTGCGGCCGCGCTGCAACTGGGCGTCTCCCGCAGGGAGATTGTCGAGATCCTGATGCAGACGACCGTGTACGGTGGCTTTCCGGTAGCGATAAACGCTCTAACTGAGTGCCATGACCTGCTGACCGACAACGATTGTGTCGGAGGCAGCTGCCGGTAGCCGGCTCGTGGGCCAGGCATGACGCCGCGCCTCCTGAACGAATGCTCCGACGGCCGGTGAATGCGGCCGGCCTCGAACGGTCGCCAGGAAGATGGTTCGGTGGAAGCTCGGTTCGACCAAGGGCCGAACGACCAGGTCCGGATCGGTGACGCTGAACTCGGGGAAGAAGCCGAGGCCGAGGCCCGCCTTGATCATTCCCTGGACCCAATCGTCGCGGGGCGAGCTGAACACCTGGTGGAGGAAGACGCCGCGGCTGTTGAGCTCCTTTCTCACCGGCTCGAAGACCTCGCAGTTGGATCGGCTGACGTACGGCTCCTTGTCGAGCTCGGCGGCGCGGACTGGATTGCTTGCGACCAGCCGGTGGTGGGGCGGCAGCAGGACGACGAACGGCTCTTCGAAGATCGGGACCTGGTGAAGCGATTCCGGCAGTTCTCCGGGAACGCCGACGATCGCCACCTCCAGATCGCCCTTTTCGAGCATCTCGATCATTTGCGGACCGCCGGCGTCGATCACCTGCACCTCGACGCTCGGGTGGGTAGCGCGAAACCGGACGAGCAGGTCGGAAACGAGTTGCGGCCCGATCGTGCACATCGTTCCGATCGTAAGCGTCGCCCGCTCGAGCTTCTTGACCGCGCGCGCATGATCGCGCGCTGCCTGGGTGCTTTCCTCGACCGTTTGCAGATAGGGCAGCATCATCCGCCCGAGCTCCGACAAATGCGTGTTGCCGCGCTCCCGATGGAACAGCGGTCCGCCGAGCTCGTGCTCGAGTTGTTGGATAGCGCGCGTGAGCGCCGGCTGGCTGACGTTGCAGTGCTCGGCCGCGCGGGTGAAGTTCAGGGTTCTCGCAAGTGCGACGAAGTAGCGGACATGCTGCATTTCCATGGGTCGGACCCCCACTGCGGCTCGTATCTGATTACATCGTCGCAACAATAGTGACCAGCAAGCGCGCAATACCAGTCACGCATTGAACTGATGCGCTCTCGGACTGTGACCGTCCCGACTGGATGCGGGATAAGCGGCGGCGGCCCAACGGCCGAACCCAATTCCATCTGTTCAAAGGAGATTTCTAATCATGAAAATCGCCAACATCGCCATGGTCGGCGCCGCTACCGCGCTGGTTTCGACAGCCACTCTCGCCGCCCCGGTGAAGCCGCAGCCCGGACAGGAGAAGTGTTTCGGCATTTCGCTTGCCGGCAAGAACGATTGCGCCGCCGGCGCCGGCACCACCTGCGCGGGGACGTCGCGCAAGAATTTCGACGGCCGTTCGTTCAAATACGTCGCCAAGGGCACCTGCGCGTCGATCAAGACGCCCAAGGGCAACGGCTCACTGAGCCCGGTTAACCGGTAGCACACGATGACTCCCGCCGCCGGTGTCGGCCTGAAGGCCGTGCATTTTACAGAGGCGCTTGCCGCGCCGGCGGCGGACCTCTGGTTCGAAGTGCATGCTGAGAATTACATGGTTGCCGGCGGAGCGCGGCTGGCGATGCTCGAGGCGATCCGCCGCGAGCGGCCGATCTCGCTTCACGGCGTCGGGATGTCGCTTGCTGGAGCCGCCGACCCCGAGCCGGATCATCTCGTGGCCCTCAAGCGCCTGGTCGACCGGTTCGAGCCTGTGCTCGTCTCCGAGCATCTCGCCTGGTCACGACTCGACGGCCGCTGCTTCCCCGATCTTCTGCCCGTGCCGCGCACCAACGAGGTGCTGAGCCGGCTCGCCGCCAATATCGGCCGAGTTCAGGACACGCTCGGGCGAGAGATCCTGATCGAGAATCCCACTCATTACCTGGCGCTGCGCGACCACCAGTGGAGCGAGACCAGCTTCCTTGCGGAGCTTGCACGGCGGAGCGGGTGCAGGCTTCTGATCGACATCAACAATGTCGCCGTTGGTGCCCACAACCTCGCCTTCGACGCGGCTGAGTGGCTCGAGGCCATTCCAGCCAAGCTGGTCGGCGAGATCCACCTCGCCGGCCACATGCTCGACGCGGAAGGTACGTTGCTGATCGACAGCCACGACGCGCCGGTCAGCCACGACGTCTGGCAGCTCTACGAGAGCTTCATCGCGCGTTCGGGACCGATGCCCACTCTGATCGAGCGCGACGGCAATCTCCCGCCTTTTGCTGATCTCATGGCAGAGCGTGACCGCGCCCAGGCCGTCATCCGCGGAGTCCTCGACGTTGCTGCTTGAATTCCAGCGCGAGTTCGCCGCAGGCATCGCCGTACCCGCCGAGGGCCCGATGCGCGTCTATCGCAACACCGTGCTCAGTGGCTGCGTCGGCGCCTTGCGCGCCAATTACCCAATCGTCGCCCGGCTGTTCGGCGACGAGATGTTCGAAGCCGTCGCGGTGGAATATGCGACGGGCTGGCCCCCGCGCGATCCGGTTCTCGCGCTGTATGGCGCCCGCTTTCCCGATTGGCTGGAAGAGCAAATGTGGATTTGGGACGTGGCATACGTCCCCGACGTCGCCCGGATCGAACGCCTCCATATCGAAGCGTTGTTTGCGGCCGACGCGGAACCGCTCGAAATCGGCGCGCTGACCGGTCCTGATGACGGTTGGCGGGAGCTGCGCCTGACGCTGCACCCTGCAACGCGGTTCGACTGGCTGGCGATGCCGGGCATGAGCATCTGGTCGGCGCAGCGCGAGGAGGTTGAGGGAGAGCTCGACGTCGAGTGGCAGCCCGAGGGCGTGCTGCTTACGCGGCCTTCGCTTGATGTGGTTCCAATGCGCCTCGATCGCGCTGGCCACCGCTTTCTCTTCGGAATCCGTCTTGGCGAAACCACAGGTTCCGCCGCCGACGCCGCCGCCAATCTCTGCTCCGAGACCGACATCGGTTCGCTGTTCACGTCCCTCGTCAACGTCGGCGCCTTCGCCGCCTTACCTCACAGGAGCTCGCCATGACTGCCCACACCGCCTCGACTGATCCTGCTTCGTCATTCAACTGGCGCGCGCCGTTCGAGCTGCTGGCGAAGATCGCTGCGGGGGTGTTCCCCCCATCGCTGCTGCTCCTCGTGCAACGACTTGGAATCGCCGCGGTGTTCTTCATGTCGGGCCGGACCAAGATCGCCGAAGGCAGCTGGTTCACAGTCAGCGACGGCGCTTTCGAGTTGTTCCGGACAGACTATGCGCTGCCGTTCCTCGGACCCGTTCCGGCGACCTACGCCTCGACGATCAGCGAGCATCTGTTCCCGATCCTGCTGACCCTCGGCCTGTTCACCCGCGTCTCGGCCGGGGCACTGCTGGTCATGACTGCAGTAATCGAAATCTTCGTCTATCCCGATGCGTGGCCAACCCACTTCAGCTGGGTCGGGCTGCTGCTTCCCCTGATCGCGTTCGGCGGGGGAAGAATATCGTTGGACATGCTGCTGAAACTACCCTGAGGCTCATATAGGAGCTGGCTAATGTCCGCGTTGGGTCGAAAGCTGACATTAGCGCAAAAAAGCAGTTTCGAACGCCCGCTGTGGGAGGAAATGAGGGAGTGACATGCTCCCTCGTCCCAGAATGAACAATGATTACAAGTGCTTAGAGCAGCATTGTTGGATGCCCCGCGTGGATTCGAACCACGATTGACGGAGTCAGAGTCCGTAGTCTTACCATTAGACGACGGGGCAGCTTGGGAGCGGGCGGGATAGAAAGGGCGCTCTACCCTGTCA
>Ga0207677_10000525_pt1 | contig 24518 bp, 17 predicted proteins | sample KBSMisM42_FD_184311 | JGI IMG/M metagenome (GOLD analysis project Ga0207677, IMG submission 184311) | Miscanthus rhizosphere microbial communities from Kellogg Biological Station, Michigan, USA - KBS Miscanthus M4-2 (SPAdes) (version 2) | ecosystem: Host-associated > Plants > Roots >...
CTTCTTCGCCGAAGGTGGTCTTCACCTGCCCGGTCGCTGGGTCGAGGTCGACGCGACCAGGCTGCTTGATGACTATCCCCAGATTGCGATCCTTGATCACCATGTAGAGGGCGACCATCGAGCCGAAGGGGTTTTGGTCCTGGGTGGCGACGAAGACTTCGCCCTTCAGGACCTTGCCCTCGAGCAGCGGCGTTTCCACCTCAACGGTGCCGACCTTGGAGGCCTGCGGGCATCCGGCGCCGGGCGCGGAGAAGGCGGTCTCCTGCGCTAGCTGGGCTTCCGAGCAGGCCGCGAGGCCTTCGGCGGCGGAGGGGTTCAGGGTGAAGCCCTCGGGCAGGAGGACTTCTGCCTTCTTGATGTCCGAGCCGGCGGGTCCTTTGTCAAAGGAGGTGAGGCCTTCGTCCTCGATGTCGAGGTCGAAGCGAAGCCCCGAAGCAGAGTTCGCCGAGGCGGTGGTCGCCTCGGCCGAGATCTCGGGGCCGAAAGGAAGCCCCTCACAGCCTTCAAGCCCCGCCGAGCTCTGTACCGGGTAGGTGAGCCGGGTGGCGGGGTCCTGCCAGGAGTCGGCCTCGAAGGAACTCTGCAGCGGCCCGCTGCAGCTGCGCGGAGCGGTGAGGAAGGGGACTTCGGGGATGTCGACCGGGCAGGAGTCTGCCTGAGGGCTGGCGACACAAAGGCCGCGCTCTTCGTCGTGCAGGGGGGAGCCCGGATTGCCCCAGACCGAGACCTCGACGCCGTAGAAGCGGATCGCCTGGGAGACGTTCGTGCTGAGAGCGACGAGGTCGTGTGGGGGGTCAGGGCTGACGCCGACATCGACGGTTACCGGCACGCCCAGGACGACGAAGCCGACCTTGGCGGCGGTGCCGGGGGCGGGTTCCAGGTTGTAGAGCGGGACTTTGAAGGGTTCGGGCGCGTTGAAGCCGACCAGCAGCTCGACCTTGCCGACGATCGTCTCTTCGGGGCAGACGTTGCCGCCTTCTTTGAGCGTCGTGAAGTCGTCGTTTGAGCAGGGCTCCACAGCCGTGGGGTTGCCGACAAGGCCCGGCGGGAAGTGGATCGCCAGGTCCTTGACCGCCCCTTCGGGGACGACGCCCAGGTCGGGATCGATTTCGGTGTTAACCCCCAGGGTGGTGGTGACGGCGAAGGGGTGGATGCCCGCTTCGGTGACCGCCCCCCCTCCCTGTTCTTCGAGCTCGAAGCCGAGGTCTTTGAGGCCGAAGGAGGCCTGGGCCTGGACCGGAAGGGCTGCCAGGAACACCAGCGCGGCGAGGATCGTCAGGTAGCGCCTCACCGTCCCGCCCCCCGGCTCTTCCTGGCTTTCTGTTTCTTGTGTTTGGAGTGCTTTTTGACGCAGTGTTTCTTTTTCTTGGAATAGACCTTGCCCTTGGGGCAGTGGGGCTTCGCCTTAGACACTACGTTGCCCGGCCCGGGTGGCCGGGGGCCGCGACCCGCCGGCGCCGGCCCAGGGGTCTGACAAGTTTCGTTCAGGCAGGGCTCCTGGTTCGACGGGGGCACCGGGAAGCCGCCCAGTTCACGAGCGTCGTAGAGGTCGACGAGTCCCGAATCCTGTGGGACGAGGCTCGAGGCGGTGGTGAAAAAGACGTCGCGGCCGTCAGCCGAGGCGTCGACGAACTCGGAGTCCAGAGTGCTCTCGCCCGAGGAGATGAGACTGAGGCAGCCGCCGTTGGGGGGCGAGTAGTCACCGCTTTCGTCGCTACAGCCGCCGGCTCCAACCGCCGACCACTGGTATACGTCCTGCTTGCCGTTGACATCGCGGGCGACCAGAGGCTCGAAGCTCTCGAAGAGGACACGCTCTCCTTCTTCAGGCAGGGCGCGAGGCGCCGCGAGCTGGGCTTCCCAGCCCGGGATCTGGCCCCCCGCCCAGATTCCGAGCAATAGCTCGCCCCATCTTGGTTCCCGCCCGGCGGGCGCCGCGCCCGTAGGGTTACAGGAGACACACACAAGCCCGCCGTCGCCGCCGTTGGCGTCGGCGTCGTAGCGGAATACCTCGGTGTCGGGTTCACCAGAGTTCGCGTCGATATTGTCAGCGCCGGTCAGCGGTTCGGTGGACATGAAGGCGGCTATACCGCCATCGGCGCTGACCCGGGCGGTGTGGCGGCTGACTGCGTTGGCAAGAGGCGACAGCCCGCTCGTATCAGCATCCAGATCGCTCAGCACCGCGATGAAGTGGAAGCTTTCGTCGCCGGCCTCGTAGCGGTAGAGGTTTGCCTCCCCCGCCACCGGCGTATTTCCTTCGCCGTTTGCTCCCGCGAGGACTTCCTCGGAGGCCAGGTAGATCACCGAGGCATCCTCACTCGAACCCAGGTATCCGCGAACCTCATGGGCGATCAGGTGGGTGGATTTGTCGCCGAGGCGGAATTCGTAGGCGTCGGCTTTGCCCGCCAACAGGCTCCCGGTCGAGAAGATAGCCCTTGACCCGTCGGGAGAAGCGGTCCAGTAGTTCGATTCTCCCGTTAGCCCCATCAGGGTTTCGGCTTCCTGGGAGACGGCCAGCGTCGGGTTTTTCCCGTTGGCCCGAACATAGATCCGACCCCGCTCGACCAAGGGGACCTGCGCAGCCGTCCAGTAGATCCGTGACCCGTCTTCCGAGATCGCATTGTGGAGCTGGGCGGTGTGCGCGCTTTCCCCCGAGTAGGCAACCCCGATCGAGCAGTGGGTCGGGTTCGGCTGCCCGCTCGGCAGGACGCTGACCAGGCGCAGCTGCCCTCCGAAGTACTCGTAGCACTGGTAGTTGGCGGTCGACGCAGCGGTCGCCGTCAGTTTGCCCTGAGCCCGGAAGACGGTGTGGGCCCCGTCGGCCGAGAAGCCCTGGACGTTCGGCGTATAGCTGTCGGGGGTCTGCCCCGGCGGCTCCACCGTGGTCAGCGTTTCGTATGCGTCCTCTTCGTCGCAGAGGTTGGTCTTGTAGAGATTGGGGAAGTTTTCCGGTGCATCCGACGCGAGCGGCGGGTCCGTGTCGTGGAGGAGCCAGGCTTCGCAGAGGTCGCCGCTGAAGGATTTGAACTGGGTCTCGAGGGTTTGCCCTGGGCCTTGGTGGGGAGTTCCCCGCGGCGGTGAAATCGCTCGGGTCGACCACCCGCTGCCGCCCCGGACGGCGAGGTACTGGACCGTCGCCGGCGCCGACTGCGGCTCGGCAAAGGCTCGGTACGAGGAGTAGGTAACACTGTCGCCGCTGAGTGAGCTCTGGTTGAGAGAAGCTCTTTCGTTCAGGCTGTTGAAGAGCGTGAAGATCTCTCCTCCGCCCTTGTCGACCGGCGAGACCATCTCGTAGGCACGGCAGTCAAATAGAAATGCAGCGAGACCGGTACGGAGGGAGTCATTCGGGCATGGTGGTGGAGAGACTCCGGCAAGAAAGGTCGTGAAGCTCTTTTCACTTCCCACGACCGGCCCCCCACCGCCGCTTTCGGCTACGAAGCGGTAATGGTATTCCGTACCCGGCTCGAGATCCGGCAGCGTGACCCCGTTGGAGATGATCATCTTGTCGGCTACTGCTTCGGTCAACAACTGATCGCTCTCCGGCTGCCTCGAAGTGCATCCGCCTTCTGAACATTTACCGGTTCCGTACTCAACATGGAAGGTGGTGTCGGGCCAGAAGTGAGGGTTAATGCCGGCCTTGACCACGACCGTGTCGGAGGACATCGAGCTCGCAAACTGCCTGACGATCGTCGGTGGCTTCACCGGAGGGGGACACTGAGTGGGGTCGGGGGGCGGCCCGTAGGCGGATACCAAGGCCTTGGTCGTCCCATTCGTGGCCAGTGCGAACAGATCGTCCCCGTCGATCCCGCAGGCGCTGCTGGTCGCAAGGCCGACCAAGGAGAGGTCAACTCTGGCAAACCCTGCTCCAGGTGGTATCAGCAGGTTCGCATCTGCATCGAACTCCACCACTTCCTGGAATCCCGCGGTGGTATAGAGGTTTCCGGTCTCGTCGATCGCGAGATTGCGCGGACTGGCGAGGGGAAACGACTCCGGGGCCACCCGTTCCCCGGCCGGATTGAACTTGACGATTTCCGGAAGTTCGGCGACCGTCGCGTAGAGATCTCCGGCATCGTCGATCGCGAGGTCGCGAAATTCCTTGTCTTTCAGCGCTTCCAAGTCTCCTTCGAAGGGGATCACTTCTTTGAAAGTTCCGTCGGGTTCGAATTCCTGCACCCGGTTCTCTTCGCCGACGTACACGGTTCCGTCGGGCCCGATGGCGATGTTGTTCAAATAGGTACCGGGCTTGAGCTGCCCCGGGCCGGTGCCTTCTTCACCGAATTCGAGGAGGAAGCTGCCCGAGCTGTCGAACTTCTCGACTCTGAAGTTGTCCGGGTCACCGACGTAGACCGAACCATCGGGAGCGACGGCGATCCCCCCACCGCCGAGTTTGCGGTCGAATTGCCCCTGACCGGCTCCCCTGATCCCAGCCTGGCAGCCGGTCACGTTGGTGCAAATCTGAAGTTCGTTGCTGCCGTCTTTGACCCCCCAGCCCCAAGCCCTCACGAACTGCCCCCATGGGTCGAGCTCGGCCACGCGAGCGTTGTCCTGGTCGACCACATACACGTGCCCGGTATTCCGATTGACCGCGATCCCGCTGGAGCTCCGGAACCGGCCGGCGCTCTGACCTGAATTACCGTCTTCGGGAGTGCGCCAGAACAAGTCGGGGCCAAGCGCAGCCTGCACCGCCGATCCCCCACTGAGGAGAAACAATGATGCCAACAAAAGCGTGAGACCGGCCGCTGAGCGTCGATGGCGAATGATGCCTCCCAGATCCTCTTTCATCTGCCCCTGATTCCCCAATCACCGCAAACTGAATATTCCCATGTACCCAGATAATGACCGTATCATTTCTGGGTCGCCTGTCAACTGAACGAAGAACGAGGGGCCGGCAGCTTCGCCGGCCCCTCGCAGGACGCTAGCTCACCCACTGGGCGAGCTCGACTCTACCTCGATCAGCTGAATGTGCAGCCAACCTGCGTCGTGTGAGCTTCGTTTGAGTAGCATTTGATTGTGCTATTACCCGTGAGGGTCCCGTTGGTTTGTGTGGTTGTTTCTACGCCGCCGGGTTTCGGATCACACGGGGCACCATGACCGATGTAGTGAATACCCGTAAGTGTGATTTCCAATGTGATGTCCATTGGAACCGAACCAGCTACATTCCTACCCACCACATGACCGGATGTCGGTGTCTGCGGTTCGATTGTCTCGGTGCAGACGCTCGCGCCGAAACTTGTCGGTGTGATTTCGATGACTTTTCCGGCCGGACATTCGAGGTGCACCTGTGAGCCGTGCCATGTCACTACACCTGGGCTAACGACTGTCGGTGTTGTGAATGTGTACGTGCATCCATTGGTCTTTACATGGGCGTTGGCAAATCCGAAAGCAACGCAGTTATTGCCCCCGCCGAGTTTTTCTGTGGGATAGCTGGGCGTTACCGTGATCTCGTTCACGGCTCCACCGGCTCCCACGGAGCCTTTGGCGGGGAATGATGCTTCCGTGCAGACCACGTTGCCCGCGCTACTAGTGAACGTGTGCGTTTTCCCATCCTGGTCCCCAAGGGGGAAGACCGTGCCACCAGAGGCGATGCCTTCCACTGTCAGGGGAACCGCAGAAGCACCCTGCGCCGCGATCGCTCCAAGCGCCAGCACTGCAACCAGGGCTAGGCCGAATGCCTTGAAATTGCGGATCATGATTCTCTCCTTTGTTAGGAACACACGGCAAAATCCGCGTGTAGCTCGCCCACGAGCGAGTTGGTCAAGGCTTAGCTGGAGTAAACCCACCAATCAAGATACTGCCGTCTATAACGGCAAAACTAGCGGCGGTCGTCCGCAGGATCGCGAAAAAACCCTGGAAATGCGTCTGTGCGGATCTGCGAGCCTGCTAATCCACGTGTTGCGGCAAAAAGATGAGTAGGCAGGTTGCGCACCTGATACTCAAACGCGCCCCATCTCCTCTTCCACAAGCCCGAGGAAGACAGAGCCCTGCAGCGCCTCCGGGGAGGGGTCGCCGGGTGACTCGAGCTGGAGGTGGCGGTAGTCGCTGCGGCTGTGGACGATCCAGGTGAGGAGGCGGAGGCGGCGGAAGTCCTCGGCGGAGATGCCGAGGGCGTCGCTGTAGGCGCCGATCGCCTTGGCGGCGACGTGGCCATGCGGCGTTGCCGGGTCGAGGAGGCGGGCGTAGCTCTCGCGGGTCAGGCCGCTCTCCAGGGCCTTGTCGAGGACGAAGGCGCAGTTGGCGAGGAAGTAGACGAGGTCGAGGGCCGGCAGGCCGGCGGGCTCGGCCGACTCCCAGTCGAGCAGGACCGGCTCGCCCCCCGGCGTCATCAGGATGTTCCATGGTGAGCAGTCGCGGTGCTCGACCGTTGGCGGTAGCTCGCCGAGGTCAGCCAGGAGGGCACGAGCCTCGTCGAGGAGGATCGGTTCGACAACAGGGCCGAACCTCTGCGCGAACCAGTCGAGGGAATCGCGAACCGGCACTTCCACCTCTCCAGGAGGGGTTTTTGCCGGCTCGATGGTGTGACCGGCTCCCCCGGCCAGGTCGACCAGGACATCGGTCACCCTGATCGCGATCTCCTCGAAGTTCTGCGGCGTCAGGGTGTCGAGCAGCGACTGTCCCGCAACCGCCTCCTGGACGACGGCGAGGCGACCGCCGCGCGACCCCTCCCCGACCAGGCGCGGGATCCCGTCGAGGCCGGGTCGCTCCTCGCGCAGTTGGCGGAGAACGCTCGTCTCGCGCTCGAGACCTGGCTCGGCGTCGGGGACGCGGGCGAATTTGACGGCCCTGGCCGGTTTCTCCTCCCCCGCCTGGAAGGCGAGGCCGACCGCCTTGTTGATGCTGCGGTGACCGGTGGTGAGGAGGAGGAGCGGGCATGACGGAGCGACGGGGAGATCGGGCTCGGCCGGCGGCCCCGGCGGCCTCCCCACCACGTAGAGCGGAGCCAGCAGCCCGGCGCTCCTGACCAGGCACCAGAGCTCGCGCAGGAGCGTGCCCACGATCGATCTTGGGGCGCGACTCTTCAGCAGGTAGTCAACCGCCTCCTCGGATTCGACCGGGACCCAGAACTGCGGCGGGCGGTGCGGCAGCGGCCCGGCCCAGTAGACGCGGACGTCGGTATAGCCGGCGGCCTCGGCCCGGCGGCGGACGCGCCGCGCCCGGCCCGGCCGGGGAAAGCGCCAGTGCCCCAGCAGCTCCGCATCCGGCAAAAGAAAACGCCAATCCAAACGCCGCAGCCGCGGATTGCGCTGCGACTCCGGCAGCTCCTCGATGTCGCGGGAGAGGTTGTTGCCGCTATAGGCCCATAACCTGTGCCGCGACCCCAGCAGGTCGCTGTAGACGCACGTCACCCGCTCCGCCATCTGCGGGCGGGTCAGTCCCTGATCCACCCGCTCCCGCGCCCGCGCCGCCAGGTCCCGGCGCAGCTCCTTATCCCCGAGTAGGCGCCGCAGCGCCGCCGCCAGCGCGCTCGCGTCCCCGGGCGGGACCAGAAAGCCGCTGCGCCCGTCCTCGATCAGCTCCTCGGTGCCGCCGATCGCCGAGGAGACGACCGGGATCCCGGCCGCCATCGCCTCCAGCACCGCCAGCGAGGACCCCTCATACAGCGAAGGCAGGGCGAAGACGTCGCAGGCGGCGAGCAGTTGCGGCACGTCCTCGCGGCGGCCGAGGAAGCGGACGCGGTCGCCGACCCCGAGCTGCGCCGACCGCCCTTCCAGCTCCGCCCGCTTCGGCCCTTCGCCGGCGAGGAGGAAGAGCGCCTCCGGGACCTCGGCGATCGCCTCCAGCAGGGTCTCGTGACCCTTTTGGGCGTCCAGCCGCGCCGGGGTCAGGACCAGCGGCCGCGTCTCCGAGCCGCCGAGCTGCTCGCGCAGCCCGGGCGGCGCCGCGACGGCGACCCGCTCGACGTCGACGGCGTTGTAGGCGACCTCGACCTTCCCGGCCGGCCATCCCAGCCGCTCGACCAGCTCAGCGGCGATCTCCCGCGAGACCGCGAGGTAGCGGTCCACCCCGCAGGCCAGCGCCCGCAGCTGCCAGTAGGCCGAGCGGTTCGGCGGCTCGTAGGCGCCCACCTGCACCGTCCCCAGGACCGCCGGCACCCGCGCCAGCAGCGCCGCCGCCAGCCCCCACTTGCAGGCGACCGGCGAGCTCATGTGGGCGTGGAAGACGTCGGGACGGTGGCGCCTCAGGAGCCGGGCGAACGCCGGCACGCGGGCGGCGCCGGTCAGCCCCAGCGGCATCGGAGCGACGCGGCGCACCGGTACCCCGATCGCCGCCGCGCGTTCGGCGAGCGCCTCGACCTCCGCCGCGTCCTCGAGCAGCAGGGTCGGCTCCCAGGCTGCCCGGTCGAGGGATTCGAGCAGCATGAACATCGCGTTCTCGGCGCCGCCGAGAACCCGGCTATCGGTGTAGAAGAAGGCTGATCGGGCCACGCTGGAGCTCTCGGGCAAGATTCGACAGGTCGCCCTCGTCGTTTGATTCGCGCAGCGCCGCGTCCACCCCTGCCCAGAAGGCGTAATCGAGGACCGGGCGGTAGAAGAGCGGGAAGCGCCGGGCGCCCAGCCGCTCGGCCAGCGAGAAGAGGGCGAAGACGGCGCCGGTCGTCGCCGGCGCCCGGCGCGTCGCCCACAGCAGCACCGCCCGCGCCGCCAGCCAGGGACGGGAGCTGTCGCCGGGGTCGGCGAGGCGCAGGGAGCCGAACACCTCGGGGTGGCGACGGGCCAGCTGCACGGTGGTCCGGCCTTTGGCCAGGGTGTCGCGCTGCAGGCCGCCGAGGTCCTTGTCGTAGGTCTGGTAGGCGAGCGCCTCGGGGTCGTACCCGAGCTCGACCCCGGCCTGGCGCAGCCGCAGCGCCAGCTCGACGTCCTCGTTGCCGTAGATCCCGAAGCTGTCGTCGAAGCCGCCGACCTCCCGCATTACCTCGGTCCGCAGCGAGGCGTTGCCGGTGAAGAACGAGCGCGGCAGCGCCAGGTGCGCCGGATCGGAGAGACGCGAGAGGTGGAGGTCGAACTTCTCCTTCACGTAGCGAGCGGCGTGCGGGGCCCCCGCCTCGAGCTCGACCGGGACGGCGCCGAGCACGCAGCGCCGCGATCCCGCCGGGTGGTGGGAGCGGTGGCGCTCGACGAACTCGGAGACGACCCGCATGTCGTCGTCGAGGACGATCGTCACCTCGCCCCGCGCCGCCGCCACCGCGGCGTTGCAGGCCCCCGCCCGCCCCCGGCCCGGGGGCGAGACCCAGCGCAGGTCGTACGGCGCCCGGAAACCCTCGAGCATCTCCAGCGTCCCGTCGGTCGAGGCGTCGACCGAGACAACGACCTCATAGGAATCCGGGGCGACGCTCTGACGCGAGAGCGACTCCAGCACCGTCCGCAGCGCATCGCGCCGCTGGTGGGTCGGGATGACGATGCTGACCGCCGGTCCCTCAGCCACCGGCCACCACCTTCCGGGTCGCCCGCGCCTCTTCGAAGACGGCGGTCTGGCGCTCCGCCCAGGCCTCGGGGCTGTGGTGGCGCTCGGCGAACTCGCGCGCCCTGGAGCCCAACCGCCGTCGCTCCTCGTCGTCGGCGAGCAGCACCGCGGTCGCGGCGGCGATCTCCGCCTCGCCGTCGGCGACCGCCAGCGGCGGCTCGGTGTCGAAACCGGTGTAGCCCTCGGTCCCCCGGGTGGTGGTGACGACGGCCTTGCCGGCGGCCATCGCCTGCAGGACCTTCATCCGCATCCCTCCCCCGGTCCGCACCGGCGCCATCACCACCGCCGCCTCTTCGAGGTGCGGGATCACGCTGGGGGCGTCGGCGACGACCTCGACGTGCTCGCCGGCAAGCGCGCGGACCTCCGGCGGCGGGGCGCTGCCGACGATCCGCAGCCGTGCCCCCGGCGCCCGCTCCCGCACCGCCGGCAGGATCTCCCGCGCCAGCCAGAGCGCCGCGTCGCGGTTCGGCGGATGGTGGAAAGCGCCGACGAAGAGGATCGTGCCCGGCGACTCCCGCGCCGGGTCGGCGGCCGGTGGCAGCACGAGCCCGAAGGGGTCGACCCGGACCCGCGCGGCTGCCTCCGGCGCCAGCGCGGCGATCGAATCGGCGTCGCGGCGGCTGAACACCTGGATCAGGTCGAAGCGGTTCCAGGCCCGGCGCTGGAAGCGGCGCCAGCGGCGCCAGTCGATCTCGCCGAAGGCCCAGCCCGGCCAGTTTCGCGGCCCGCCTGGGTGCCGGTCAAAGGGGCGCGGCCGCAGCACCTCGTGATGGGTGAAGACGGTGGGAACACCGGCCGGGTAGCGGAAGACCGACATCGCGCTGTCCTCGATCGCGACGACGTCGAAGTCGTCCGCGGCAGCGGCCTCGTCAATTGCCCGCTGGATCTCCGGCGCAGCGAACCAGACGGTGCGCCAGGGCCAGCCGCCCCGCGCCCACCTCGCCGCCATCCGCAGCTGACGCCGCAGCCTCGCCGCCCCCGGCGGGGGTCGCCGGCGGTCGGCGACGTGGACGTCGACGCCCTCGCTGCGCAGGCGCGCGATCGCCTCCCCTTCCCCGGCTTCGTCACCGAGGGCGGTGACCAACGTCACCTCGTGGCGCTGCCGCAGCCCCAGCAGCTCGGCATAGAGCAGGACCGGAATCGCCCCGCCGCCGTCGGCCTGCGGCGGCACCGGGACGGCGAGCAGGACCCTCATCCGGCCGCGAATACGTCGCGGTAGGCCTGCTCGAAGCGCGGGATCACCGCACCGGCGGCAAACGACCGCGCCCGCTGGCTCGCCGCCTCGGCGAAGCGGCCGCGCTGCTCGGGGTCGTCGATCAGCGTCTTCATCGCCGCCGCCAGGGCGCCGACGTCGCCCTGGGGCACCAGCAGCCCGGCGTCGTCGCCGATCATGTCGACGTGGCCGCCGAGGGTCGTCCCGATCACCGGCCGGCCACGGTTCATCGCCTCGGCGACGGTGGCGCCGAACGGCTCCGGCCACAGCGACGGCATCACCCCGAACATCGCCCGGTCCCAAGCGGCCATCACGGCTTTGTGGGGGACGTCGGTGAGGACCACGGCCTCGGGGGGGAAGTTGGTCGGTGAGTCACGCTCGTAGGTCCCCATCAGGACCAGCGGCGGCGGCGACTCCAGGCGCCCGTAGGCGTCGAAGAGCGTTTCCAGCCCCTTGACCTTGCGGAAGGCGCCGACGTAGAGGATGAACGGCTCCGCCGGCAGCCGCGAGAGGTAGGCGCCGACCTCGCTGTCGGAGCTGTCGACCGGCTCGTCGGGGGCGACGTCCTGGAAGCTCGGGATCGTCACCTGGACGAGGTCGGCAGGCGGCCCGCCGGGACCGAAGAGGTGGCGGATGGTGACGTCGTGGACGAAGGTGCTGACGCTGTGCAGCCCGGTCATCTTCCGCGCCAGCAACGGCCGGCAGGTGTAGACGCCGGCCACCGCCGCCAAGCCCTTGGGGGCGCCGCCGTAGTAGTCGGCGGCGCAGGTGGCGCACTTCAGCGGCGCCGGGCCGTCGCAGGGCTCGCCCTTGCGCAGCAGCGTCCGGTTGGCGCAGAAGTAGCCGTAGTCGCGGGCCGAGACCAGCATCGGGATCCGGCGCCGCCCCAGCGCCACCGCGACCGAGAAGGCGAGCCAGCCGTAGGCGTGGATCACGTCCGGTTCGAAGCCGTTGATCAGCCGCCGCAGGCCGGCAATCGTCACCGGATCGGGGAAGGGCGGCTGGTGGCGCTGCTCCTCGTCGCGGATCAGCGAGCGGAAGGCGGTCCGCACCTGCCGCAGCCGGTGGACGGTGACGTGCTCTTCCCAGTCGAGCGGCGGCAGGCCCCCGTGCCAGGTCGTGGCGACGGCGACGTCGTGGCCGCGCGCGGCCATCCCGCCGGCGAGCAGGCGCGCCTGCCGGTGGGCACCGCCGATGAACGGCGGGTAGTGGTCGGTGGCGATCAGGATCCGCACTAGCTCTGCAATCTTCCCAGCAGCCGGTTGGCCCCGGGGCGCTTTCCGGGGAAGAGAAAGAGCTCGGCCAGCCGCCGGGCGAGGCGCCTGGGCACGATCGTCTCGAGCGCGAACCAGCCGGCGAGCAGGACCTTCATCGCCACCGAGACGTCGGTGCGGCGGCGGGTCGCCCGCAGGGCGTCGCCCAGGAGCGACAGGCGCCGGTCGCCGCCGACCGGGTGGCGCTCCGGCTCCAACCGCAGCGAGACCAGGCGGTTGGCGAGGTCGGAGTAGGAGAGGATCCGCGCCGGCCGCTCGAGCCCGAGCTCGTCGGCGAGCGCTTCCAGCGAGCGCGTCGTCGCGCCGGCGAAGACGATCGCTTCGCGGACGTGGTCGAGGTCGATCTCCTCCGCCGCGAGCTCATAGGCGTTGCCGCCGTGGACCCGGTAGGAGGCGCAGACCTCATCAAGCAGCGCCGCCTCACCCAGCAGGGCGGTCAGGTGGACGAGGTACCAGTCGGCGCCGCTGCGCGGATAGTCGGCGGCGGGGATCGGCAGGATCTTCCGCACCGCCTCGGTGCGGAACCCGGTGCCGCCGCCCGGCAGCCAGGGCAGGTCGAAGGGGAAGGCGAGCTCGGCCCGGCGCTGGTCGCCGACCGGCGCCCGCAGGTGACCGCCCGGCTTGACGGCGCCGGTCGGGTTGCCCTCGGCATCGATGATCGCCATCGGGAACTGGACCTTGGACAGGCCGGGCCCGGCGGCGAAGGCGGCGGCGACCCGCTCGGCGGCGTGCGGGCGCAGGACGTCGTCGGCGTCGAGGACGAGGAGGACCTCGCCGCGGCAGCGCTCGAGCCCGGCGTTCAGCGCCGAGGCCTGCCCTCCCTGCTCCTTCAGCACGACCTCGACCCGATCCTCGAAGCGCCGCAGCACCTCGCGCGAGCCGTCGGTCGAGCCGTCGTCGACGACGACGACGTGGACATCGGGGTGCGACTGCGAGCAGGCGCTCTCGATCGCCTCCGGCAGGAAGCGGGCGTAGTTGTGGTTGGTGACGACGACGTCGACGGGAAGCGGCGGCGCGCTCAAGGGAAGGTCATCTGCCTCGGTAGCCAGCTGGTCACCCGGCGGTATACGTGCCCTGGCCGCCCCTTGCGGTAAAGGGTGGAGACGACGTGGGTCCGCCCGCTCGCCCGCGGCGCGACCTCGACTTCGTAGACACGTTCCTCGCCCGGATCGAGGTCGACCCGGTAGGTCTTCGACTGGCTTTTCCCGAGGCTCACCTCGAGCCTGTAGGAGGCGGGGTGCTGTTCGTTGCTGATCACGCCGACCGCGACCGCGTCTTCGCGAGCGTCGGTCGGCAGCATCCAGAGGGCCGTGAAACCAACCGCGTCCTTCGCCGGCAGCGGCTTCTGGGCGAGGACGAGAGCGGCGGCGGCGATCAGCACCGCGACGGCGCCGAGCGCGAGCGAGGCGGGCGCCGGCCGTGGCAGCGTCATCCGCCGCCGCGGCCGGCGGTCGGCGGGGTCACGCCGCAGCGCCGCGCCACGGCAGGCGGCGATCACGACGAGCGGCAGCAGCACCGCCCAGCTCGCCGTCCGCAACCCGAAGGGGAAGATGTTGAGAACGAAGGTGCCCAGCACGAGGGCCATCAGGCTGGTGGCGACGCTGAGCACGATCCGCTTCGGCAGCGCCAGCTCGCGCGAACCAAAGGCAAGGGCGATGATCGCGTAGCCAGGCAGGAAGAGGACCAGCGGCAGCGCCGCGACCAGGCGCACCAGCTCGAAGGGGACCAGCGCCGCGACGAGGGCGCAGAGCACCGCCCCGACGCAGGCCAACTTCAGGTCCCGATGCCCCCTCACGGGCGGTCCTTGAGGTTGAAGAGGACGATGTGGTTGCCCTGCCAGACGCGGCCGGCGGGGATGCGGGCGAACTTGTGGACGACGCCCTGCTCTCGCAGCTTGCCTCCGTACTGACCCTTGACGTCGAAGTAGAAGCCGCGCAGGGTGTCCTCGGAGTTGAGACGGCGGTCGCCGACGACGTAGGGCAGGTTGTGCTGCTCGAGCAGCGGCAGCTGCCAGCTTTCCAGCCCCTCGGAGCCGACGATGTCCTCGATGTCCGGCCCCTGACCACCGTAGGCGACCTGTCCCCCGGGGTTGAGGAGGACGCGGGCGTCGGCTTCGGGCGCCGCGAAGCGGCTGCCGTCGAGCCGCTCGGAGGCCCATCTGGCGAGAGCCAGCGATTCAGAGTCGATCTCCTTGCCCTTCGCCGTCGCCTGCAGCGGCCGCGCCAGCTGGATGTCCCAGGGCCAGCCGGAGATCGCGCCGCCGACGAGGACGACCCCGAGCGCGCCGGCGAGCGCCACCCGGCGGCGCAGCAGGTTGGTCCCGCGGCGCAGGAACTCGGCGGCGCCGTAGATGCCGATGAAGGCGAGACCGAGGAAGAAGTAGCCCCCCGCCCGGTTGCCGGTCTCCCAGGCGGCGGGGGCGAAGCGCAGCGTCAGCGCCGCAAAGAAGGCGAGGGCGCCGAGGCCGAAGAGGATGACGAGGGGCTCGCGGCGCTCGTCCCGGCGCCAGAGCGCTTTCAGGCCGAGGAAGACGATCGCCGCCAGGACGGCGACGGCGAGCAGCGCCACCGCGCGCGCCGCCAGCGGCGTCGTGGCCACGGTTTCGGTCGTCGTCGAGGCCTGGTGGAAGAGCGTTCGCGGTGCCGACTCCCCCGAGGCGGTCTTGACGATCGCCTTGATCGCCTCCTCGAGAACCGGGAACAGGTAGCCGGTGGTGGAGCGGGCAGCGATCAACAACCAGCCGAGGGCGACGCCGACCGAGAGCAGGGCAAAGGGCCACGGGTTCGGCCGCTCGACCTTCATCACCCGGTAGAGGATCGCGAGGGCGACGAAAATCACCGCCAGCGCGTAGGAGGTGAGGTGGTGGGTGATCGCGATCGCGAGGATGCCGAGGACGATCGGGACCGCCCAGGCGCTGCGGCTGGTGGGCGGCGCGTCCTCGCGTTCGACGAAACACATCAGGACGACCACCAGCAGCGGCAGCGAGAGCGACTCATAGGAGAACTGCGCCCCCCAGAAGAGGAAATTGGAGGTGCCGGTGTAGATCGCGACTCCGAGGCCGGCGCCCCGGGCCGAGCCGCTGAGGCGGGCGAAGAGGAAGAAGAGCGCCGCCATGAAGGTGAGACGGGCGGCGCCGACGACGAAGATGCCGGCGCCGAAGCTCGACATCCCGGTCAGCATCATCAGCGCCGAGGTGGCCCCCTCGAGCCCCGGGTAATACGGGGTCGTCGGGATCGCCGGGTTGAAGTGGTACAGGTGGTGATATTTGTCGATGTTCTCGGCGTTGAAGGCGTGGACGAACTCGTCGGAGAAGGTGAAGAAGATCGAGTCGTGAACGATCTTGACCCCGTAGAGCGCCAGGCCGAGCAGGAGAACCAGGACGAGGCGCTCGCGGTAGCCGGGCTTGGTCGAGCTGAGCCGGAAGAAGATCGGCAGGGCGATGACCAGCAGCCCGACCCAGTAGATCAGCGGGGTAGGCGCCAGCGTCGCCCGCGAGAGCGCGTTCGCCAGCGAGCAGAGGAATAGCCCGATCGCAGCGAGAAGCGCGATCACGGGCAGGGATTCGAACCTGGCCTTCACCATCAGGTATTACGGTCGGCTTTCGCCCGCGGATCCCGTAGACCTGCATGCCGACGGCCGGGGCGCGCTCGGCGCCCCATGCCGTCGCCGCTTCAACCGAGGCGCTGTTCGAGCGCTTCCAGCTGGGCGCTGACCTCGGCCGGCAGCCTGTCGCCGAACTCGGCCAGGTGGGCTTTCACCTGCGGCAGCTGCTCCTTGACCAGGTCGAGGTCGACGGTGAGGAGCTCCTTCATCGCCTCCTCGGAGATCTCGAGCCCGTCGGTGTCGATCTCACCCCCGGCGGGCAGCAGCCCGACCGGGGTCTCGACCGCCTCGCCTTCGCCTTCGCAGCGGCGGAAGACCCACTCGAGGACGCGGCTGTTCTCGCCGAACCCGGGCCAGAGGAACTTGCCGTCGGCGTCTTTGCGGAACCAGTTGACGTAGAAGACGCGCGGCAACTGCGCCCCCTCCTGCTTGCCTACCTTCAGCCAGTGGGCGAAGTAGTCGGCCATGTTGTAACCGCAGAAGGGCAGCATCGCCATCGGGTCGAAGCGCAGCTGGCCGACGGCACCGGCGGCGGCGGCAGTCGTCTCCGAGGACATCGTCGCCCCCATGAAGACCGCGTGCTCCCAGTCGAAGGCTTCCTGGACCAGCGGCACCACGGTGGCGCGGCGGCCGCCGAAGAGGAAGGCATCGATCGGGACGCCGGCGGGGTCCTCCCACTCCGGCGCGATCGAGGGGCACTGCGAGGCGGGGGTGGTGAAGCGCGCGTTCGGGTGCGCGGCGGGCGTCTCGGACTCAGGCGTCCAGTCGTTGCCGTGCCAGTCGATCGCGTGCGCCGGCGGCTCGCCGGTCATCCCCTCCCACCAGATGTCGCCGTCGTCGGTCTTGGCGCAGTTGGTGAAGATCGTGTTCCGCTCGATCGTGTCCATCGCGTTCGGGTTGGTCTTGTGGCTGGTGTTCGGCGCGACGCCGAAGAACCCGGCCTCGGGGTTGACCGCGTAGAGGCGGCCGTCCTCGCCGAACTTCATCCAGGCGATGTCGTCGCCGACCGTCTCCACCTTCCAGTCGGGCAGGGTCGGGACCAGCATCGCCAGGTTGGTCTTGCCGCAGGCCGAGGGGAAGGCGCCGGTGATGTATTTCACCTTGCCCTCGGGCGAGGTCAGTTTGAGGATCAGCATGTGCTCGGCGAGCCAGCCCTCGTCGCGCGCCATCGCCGAGGCGATCCGCAGCGCGAAGCACTTCTTGCCGAGCAGGGCGTTGCCGCCGTAGCCCGAGCCGAAGGACCAGATTTCGCGGCTGTCCGGGTAGTGGACGATGTACTTGTTGGCCTCGTTGCAGGGCCAGGAGACGTCTTCGACGCCCTCGGTCAGCGGCATCCCGACCGAGTGGACGCAGGGGACGAAGTCGCCGTCGGAGCCGAGGACTTCGAGGGCGGCCTTGCCCATCCGGGTCATGATCCGCATGTTGGTGGCGACGTAGGCCGAGTCGGTCAGCTGGACCCCGATTTCGGAGATCTCGGAGCCGAGCGGGCCCATCGAGAAGGGGACGACGTACATCGTGCGGCCCTTCATCGAGCCCTTGAAGAGGTCCTTCAGGGTCGCGCGCATCTCCGCCGGGTCGCGCCAGTTGTTGGTCGGGCCGGCGTCCTCCTCCTTCTCGGAGCAGATGAAGGTGCGGTCTTCGACGCGGGCGACGTCGCCGGGGTCGGAGAGGGCGAGGTAGGAGTTCGGGCGCTTGGCTTCGTCGAGCCGCTCGAAGGTGCCGGCGTCGATCAGGACCTGGGCGAGGCGGTCGTACTCCTCGGCGCTGCCGTCGCACCAGTAGACGGAGTCCGGTTCGGTGAGCGAGGCGATTTCGTCGACCCAGGAAAGCAGCTTCGAGTGGGTCGTCAGCTCGTCTGGGGCAGTGGTCAGGTCGCTCATTCGCCTCTCTCTAATTCTCGGGTTTGATGTCGATCATGGTGATGTCGGCATCCTCGTTGCGGATTTCCAAAGTCGCTACTTCCCGCCTGTCATCGGAAAAAATCACGACGCAGCTGAAGGTCGCACCCGGCTCTACTGACTCATCGGAAGGGCAATCGACCTGCTTGATCTTTTCATGGATTGAGTCTTCTAGGCTGGCCTGGATCGTGTCCTGAAGCTTCACCTTGTCAACCACGGTCCCACATCCGTACAGCGCCACAAGCGCGGCGAGCAGCGCAAAAACAGCGAAAAACCGGCGGCCGAATGGGGAATTCGGCCCGAAGCGGGCGAGGAGCACCGGCTGGAGTAAAGCAGGGCCGCTTGACGTTGGATAGGGTTCCGCGCCGCGATGAGGTTCTACGAGTTCGAGGCCCGGAAGATCGTCGAGCTGGCGGGGATTCCCGTCACCAGGTACGGCTTCTGCACGAGCGCTGAGGAAGCGCGCAGGGTTGCCGAGGAAATCGGCGGCCCGGTCGTGATCAAGTCCCAGGTGCTGACCGGCGGACGGATGAAGGCCGGCGGCGTCAAGTTCGCCGACGACCCGGACGAGGCGGCCCGGCACGCCGAGGAGATCCTCAAGCTGGAGATCAACGGCCACATGCCGCGCGGCGTCCTCGTCGATCCCAAAGCCGAGGTCAAACAGGAGTACTACGCGAGCGTCGTCTGGGACGGCACCGCGAAGAAGCCGCTGATGCTGTTCAGCGACATGGGCGGGATCGACATCGAGGAGGTCGCCGAGAAGCATCCGGATCACGTCGGTAGAGGCCACGTCTCCAACCTCCTCCCGGTCGGCGACTTCGAGGCCAAGCAGGTCGTCGCCGCGACCGGCGTCACCGGCTCGCAGCTGAACCGCGCGACCCCGATCCTCGCCCGCCTCGCCCGCCTCTTCCGCGATAACGACATGACCCTCGCCGAGATCAACCCGCTGGCCGAGCTGACCGACGGCAGCTTCGTCGCCCTCGACGCCCACATGGAGATGGAGAACGAGGCGGTCGGGCGGCAGAAGAAGCTTCTGCGCAAGGAGCTGGACATCGCCGAGGACGACACCCGCGAGACCTACGAGCCCTCCGACTTCGAGAAGAACGTCAGCGCGATCGACGCCGCTGACCACCGTGGCGTGATCCAGGGCAAGGACCACGGCTTCACCGGTAACCTCGGCCTCGTGATCGGCGCCGGCGGCGGCTCGCTGACCCTGACCGACGCGGTCCGCAACCAGGGCGGCCAGCCCGCCAACTACTCGGAGATCGGCGGCAACCCGTCGGTCGCCAAGGCCTGCGGCCTCGCCAAGGAGGTCCTCGAAAAGGACGGCGTCGAGAAGATCGCGGTGATGATGTCGATCGTCTCCAACACCCGCGTCGACATCGTCGCCCGCGGCGTCATCAAGGCCTGCCTCGAACTCGGCAAGGACCCGGGCGAGACGATCGCGATCTTCCGCATCCCCGGTGCCTGGGAGGAGGAGGGCTTCAAGATCCTCGAGAAATACGGGGTCGAGTACTGCGACCGCTCGGTCTCGATGTGGGAGGCCGCCGGCCGCGCCGTCTCGAAGATCCAGGGGGCGCCTGCCTGATGAGCATTCTGCTCGACAAGGACACGACCTTCATCGTCCAGGGGATCACCGGCCGCGAGGCCGTCAACCTGACCCGCGAGTGCCTCGACTACGGGTCCAAGATCGTCGGTGGGGTGACGCCGGGCCGGAAGGGCCGCGAGGTCCACGGTGTCCCGGTCTTCGACACCGTCGCCCAGGCGGTCGAGCACCACGGCAGCCCGATCGACGGCTCCGTCGTCACCGTCCCCCCCGCCTTCACCAAGGACGCCGTCCTCGAGGCGATCGAGAACGGGATCAAGCTGATCGTCATCGTCACCGAGCGGATCCCGCGCGGCGACGTCGCCGAGATGGTCGAGCTGGCGGACATGCGCGGCGCCCGCATCATCGGCCCCAACTGCCTCGGCCTGATCGTCCCCGAGGTCTGCAAGATGGGCGGCATCGGCGGCCCCGCCAAAGACGCGGCGAAGGCCTACCAGCCCGGCCGCGTCGGCGTGATGAGCCGCTCCGGCGGGATGACCACCGAGATCTCCTCTTCGCTGACCGCCGCCGGCCTCGGCGTCTCCACCGCCGTCTCGATCGGCGGCGACGCGATCATCGGCTCCGCCTACGCCGAGCTGATGCCCTACTTCGAGGCCGACGAGCAGACCGAGGCGATCGTGATCTACACCGAGCCCGGTGGCCGCATGGAGGCCCAGCTCGCCGAATGGGTCAAGGACAACAACTCCCGCCTCCCGATCGTCGCCTTCATGGCCGGCAAATTCATGGACGACGACGAGATGAAGGGCATGTCCTTCGGCCACGCCGGCACCATCGTCGAGGGGGTAGAGGACACGGCGACCGAGAAGATCTCCCGCCTCGAAGCGGCCGGCATCCGCGTCGTCGAGCGGATCGACGAGATCCCCGACGTCGTCAAGGAAAAGATCGGAGCGACCGCCTGATGGCCGAGCAGCTGGACAAGGTCTTCATCGACGTCTCCGTCGAGGACTCGATCGCCAACGATGCCGCTCTCGCCGCCAAGCTCGAGGAAGTGTGCCCCGTCGACATCTTCAAAGACGCCGGTGGCACCGTCGAGATCGTCGACGCCAACGTCGATGAGTGCGTCCTCTGCCGCCTCTGCATCGAAGCCGCCCCCGCCGGCACCGTGCACGTCAAGAAGCTCTACGACGGCACCGAGCTTTCGTAGTCAGGGACACCAGCCCCTGAATCACGAAGACCCGCCGAAGCGGGTCTTTTTCGTGCGGGGGCGCTACCCCCGAACCAGCCGACAACCTTGGACGCAGGCTAAGCCGGAGACCTACATCCGTCAAGGGGGGGGCGAATCTTGCCCCGCTCGGACCTTATGGCGACGGAGGATGAAGCGGCGAGGTGCCGCAATCAGCCGACAACTGTGAGTCCGGAGTAGCACTCCGGATGGGGTTCGAGTCCCCCGTCCTCCGCACGACTTGCCGCCGGGAAGGGGACTGTCAACCTCCGCCCGGCGGCTTGATCCTGTGCATCGGTCACGTTACGCCCATATAAATTTATATTCGGGTAACGTCTACACCGATGGATGCATCAGTTCGCACTCGGCTCTCGCGGGACGACCGCATGGAGCAGACGCTGGAGGCGGCGCATGGGCTGTTCGCCGAGCGTGGCTATGCGGCGGTGACGATGGATGAGATCGCGGCGGCGGTCGGCGTCACCAAGCCGCTGCTCTACAACTACTTCGGCAACAAGGAGCGGCTCTACATCGCCTGCATGGAGCGGGCGGGCGACGCTTTGATCGCGACGATCGCCGGGGCGGTCTCGGAGACCGCCAACCCCGGCGACGCGCTCGGGGCCGGCGTCCGCGCCTTCTTCTTCTTCCTCGACACCGACCGCTCCGCCTGGGCGGTGCTCTTCGACGAGACCCTCCCCCAGGCCGGCGAGGTCTTCGACCGCGTCGTCGCCTACCGCGGCCAGATCCTCGACCTCGTCTCCGCCTCGCTGCTGGCGCAGTTGCCGATGCGGCGCCGCGAGGCCGCCGAAGTCGAAGTCGAAGCGCTCTCCACCGCCCTGCTCGGCGCCTCCGAGGCGCTTGCGCGCTGGTGGCTGCAGACCGAGGCGATCGGCGCCGAAGACGCGGCCGAGCTCCTCATCTCCACCGTCGAGCCCGGCCTGCGCGAGCGCTCGACCCCCACTTCCAACATCCCCCAAGGAGGACCCTCCCCCAAATGAACGCCAAAACCCGCAAAGTCGCCGTCGTCGGCGGCAACCGGATCCCCTTCGCCCGCTCCAACAGCGTCTACTCGCACGCCAGCAACCAGGACATGCTGACGGCCGCGCTCGACGGCCTGATCGACCGCTACGGCCTCCAGGGCGAGACGCTCGGCGAGGTCGCCGGCGGCGCCGTCCTCAAGCACTCGCGCGACCGCGACCTCACCCGTGAGAGCGTCCTCAGCACTCGTTTGGCTGCCGAGACGCCGGCCTACGACGTCCAGCAGGCCTGTGGCACCGGCCTGGAGACGACGATCCTCGTCGCCAACAAGATCGCCCTCGGCCAGATCGACTCCGGCATCGCCTGCGGCGCCGACACCACCTCCGACGCCCCGATCGCCCTCAACGAGGGCCTCCGCGAGACCCTGCTGGAGGCCAACCGCGAGCGCTCCACCGTCGGCAAACTCAAGCAGCTGACGAAGGTCCGCCCCGGCCACATCGTCCCCTCGATCCCCCGCAACGAGGAGCCGCGCACCGGTCTCTCGATGGGCGAGCACTGCGCGATCATGGCGACCGAATGGGAGATCGGCCGCAAAGAGCAGGACGAGCTCGCGGTCAAGAGCCACCAGAACCTCGCCGCCGCCTACGAGCGCGGTTTCCTCGACGACCTGATGACCCCATATATCGGGCTCGACCGTGACCAGAACCTGCGCCCGGACTCCAGCCTGGAGAAGCTGGCGAAGCTGAAACCGGTCTTCGGCGGCCCCGAGGGGACGATGACCGCGGCCAACTCGACGCCGCTCTCCGACGGCGCCTCGACCGTCCTCCTCGCCTCCGAGGAGTGGGCGAAAGAGCGCGACCTGCCGATCCTCGCCTACATCACCGAGGCGCAGACCGCCGCCGTCGACCACGTCCACAAGCGCGAAGGGCTGCTGATGGCGCCGGCCTACGCGATGCCGCGGATGCTCGACCGCGCCGACCTGACCCTGCAGGACTTCGACTACTACGAGATCCACGAGGCCTTCGCCGCACAGGTGCTCTGCACGCTGAAGGCCTGGGAAGACAAGGGCTTCTGCTCCGAGAAGCTGGGCCGCGACAAACCGCTCGGCTCGATCGACCTTAAGAAGCTCAACGTCAACGGCGGCTCGCTGGCGGCCGCGCACCCGTTCGCCGCGACCGGCGGCCGGATCGTCGCCGGCCTCGCCAAACAGCTGAACGAAGACGGCAAAGGCCGCGGCGTGATCAGCATCTGCGCCGCCGCCGGCCAGGGTGTCGTCGCGATCCTCGAGGCCCCGGGAGGTGCCGAGTAACCATGGCTGACCGCTACTCACAGGTTGTCAACGCGCCGCTCGTCGGCACGATCGCCAAGCAGCTGGGACTGCCCCAGCCGGTCCCGCTCGACCGCTACAGCGAGGGGCAGCCGGTCGTCGCCGGCCCGGTCCTCTCCGGCGCCGCGCCGGAAGGCCGGCTCGGCAAGGCGATCGCCGCCGTCCTCGACAGCGTCAAGGCCGAACGGGGCGGCGCCGAGGGCAAGGCGAAGGCGCTCGTCTTCGACGCCACCGGAATCGCCGGCTCGACCGAGCTGGTCGAGCTGCAGCGCTTCTTCTACCCCGCCGTTGCCCGCCTGCAGCGCAGCGGCCGCGTCGTCGTCCTCGGGACGCCACCGGCCGAAGCCGGCTCGACCGAGGCCCACATCGCCCAGCGGGCGCTCGAGGGCTTCACCCGCTCGCTCGCCAAGGAGATCGGCGGCAAGGGCTCGACCGCCCAGCTCGTCTACGTCGAACCGGGCGCCGAGGACCAGCTGGAGTCGACGCTGCGCTTCCTCCTCTCCCCCAAATCCGCCTACGTCTCCGGCCAGGTCGTGCGCGTCGGCAAGGGCGTCGCAACCGAGCCGAAGGTCGACTGGGACAAGCCGCTCGCCGGCAAGGTGGCGCTGGTCACCGGTGCCTCACGCGGGATCGGCGCCGCGATCGCCGACACGCTCGCCCGCGATGGGGCCGAAGTCGTCGGCCTCGACATCCCGCAGATGTCGGCTGACCTCAAGGCTGTAACTGACGCGATCGGCGGCCGCGCGATCGAGGTCGACATCACTGCCGACGACGCCCCGGAGAAGATCGCCGCCGAGCTCGCCGACGGCGTCGACGTCGTCGTCCACAACGCCGGCGTCACCAAAGACCGGACGATGGCGAAGATGCCCGAGGAGCGCTGGGCGCAGCTGATGGAGATCAACCTCTCCAGCGAGGAGCGGATCAACGAGGCGCTGCTGGCGAAGAAACTGCTGCGGCCGAACGGGCGCATCGTCGGCGTTTCCTCGATGGCCGGGATCGCCGGCAACAACGGCCAGACCAACTACGCCACCTCGAAGGCCGGCGTGATCGGGATGGTCGAAGCGATGGCGCCGGAGCTGGCGAAACGCAAAGCGACGATCAACGCAGTCGCCCCGGGCTTCATCGAGACCCAGATGACCGCGGCGATGCCGATCGGCCCGCGCGAAGCCGGCCGCCGGCTCTCCAGCCTCTCGCAGGGCGGCCTCCCCGTCGACGTCGCCGAGACGATCGCCTGGTTCGCCAGCCCCGCCTCGACCGGCGTCACCGGCAACGTCATCCGCGTCTGCGGCCAGAGCCTGTTGGGAGCGTGACGGTGACCAAGACCCTCGACAGCTCTCCCAGCATCCTGCCGCTCTACGCGCGCGCGGCGCTGCCGATGATCCCCGGCGCCTCGATGCTGCCGTTCGTCCCCGGCGGCGGCGGCGAGATTCCGGATGGCCTCGACCTCGAGCTGACCGGTGTCACCGCCAAGTCCGAGGACGTCGCCGCCTACGCCAAGGTCTGCGGCTTCGCCTTCCGCGACACCCTGCCGCCGACCTACCCGCACATGCTCGCCTTCCCGCTGCACATGGCGGTGATGAGCGACGGCTCCTTCCCGTTCGGCGCGGTCGGCCTCGTCCACGTCGAGAACTCGATCGCCCAGAAGCGGCCGATCGGGATCTACGAGGAGATGACGATCCGCGTCCGCCCGACGAAGCTGCAGCCGCATCTGAGGGGCAAGACCTTCTCGCTGGAGACCGAGGTCCTGGTCGACGGCAAGGTCGTCTGGGAGAGCGTCAGCACGATGCTTCGCCGCGGCAAGGGCGATGAGGCCGCCAAGCAGGAGCGTGGCTTCGAGCCGCTGCCGGCCGAGACGCCGGCGAGCGCCGAGTGGAAGCTCGGGGGCGACCTCGGGCGCCGCTACGCGAGCGTCTCCGGCGACCGCAACCCGATCCACATGCACTCGCTGACCGCGAAGCCGCTCGGCTTTCCCGGCGCGATCGCACACGGGATGTGGACGAAGGC
>Ga0207677_10000528_pt1 | contig 24308 bp, 21 predicted proteins | sample KBSMisM42_FD_184311 | JGI IMG/M metagenome (GOLD analysis project Ga0207677, IMG submission 184311) | Miscanthus rhizosphere microbial communities from Kellogg Biological Station, Michigan, USA - KBS Miscanthus M4-2 (SPAdes) (version 2) | ecosystem: Host-associated > Plants > Roots >...
GTCCGCATGGATGCCAGCCTTCGCTGGCATGACGGCTCGCCACCAGAAATTTACCTCTCTGCGCTATCGCAACGCCATGAATTCACTGGGCCGGATCGCGCTGCCGACCGACCGGGCGGGGCTTGCGCCCGCGCGGGACGAAGCCGTGCCCGTCCGCGCCGCAATCCGTCCCGCCGCCGAAGCGGCCGAGGCGCTGGCGGCCGACTGGACCGAGCTTGCCGGGCGCGCCGCCGAGCCCAATGCCTTTGCCGAACACTGGTTCGTCGCGGCGGCGCTGAAGACGGTGGCGCCGGACCGCGACCTCCGCCTCGTCGAGGTCCGGCGCGGCAGCCGGCTGATCGGCCTCATCATCGTCGAGGTCGCCACCGGCTATGCCCGGCTGCCGGTCCGCATCGTCCGCAACTGGTGCCACGACCAGGCCTTTCTCGGCACGCCTTTGGTCGCCGCCGGCGAGGAGCGGGCCTTCTGGGCGGCGACGGTCGCCGCGCTCGACGCCGCCGATTGGGCGCCGAACCTGCTTCATCTGCGCCGCCTCGCCGAGGGCGGCCCGGTCCATCGCGGCCTCGCCGGCGCCGCCGTCGTCCACCGCCGGCATCGCGCCTTCCTCGCGAGCGGTCTCGGGCCGCAGGCCTATTACGAGCAGGCGGTCCGCGCGAAGAAGCGCAAGGAGCTTCGCCGCCAGCGGAACCGGCTCGCCGAGCTCGGCCGGCTCGAATCGCGGGTGCTCGACGATCGCGCCGAGCTCGCCGGATGGTGCGACGCGTTCCTCGCGCTCGAGCAGGCCGGCTGGAAGGGCAGGGTGGGGACCGCGCTCGCCGCGGCGCCCGCCGCCGAGCATTTCTTCCGCGAGGCGCTGGCCCGCGCCTGGGATTCGGGCCGGCTCCAGTTCCGCCGCCTCGACCTCGACGGCCGGCCGATCGCGATGCTGATCAACTTCCTCTGCGCGCCGGGAAGCTTCTCGTTCAAGACCGCGTTCGACGAAGGCTATTCCCAATATTCGCCGGGGGTGCTGATCCAGCTCGACAATCTCGCCATCCTCGACGATCCCGCGATCGCCTGGATGGACAGCTGCGCCGCCCAGGATCATCCGATGATCGACGGCCTGTGGACCGAACGGCGCTCGATCGTCCGGGCGACGGTCCGCCTCAAGGGCGCCCGCCGCACCGCGGTCTGGGCGCTCTGCCGGGCGCTGGAGCTCGGTTCCGCGGCGCTGCGCGGCGGCAAGCTGTGACGCCCGAGCTCGCCATCGTCGTCGATACCGAAGAGGAATTCGACTGGTCGAGGCCGTTCTCGCGGGACAATGTCTCGACCCGCGCGATCCCGGCCCAGGCGCGCGCGCACCGGATCTACGACCGCTTCGCCATCGTCCCCACCTATGTCGTCGACTATCCCGTCGCCACCGACCCCGCCGCAATCGCCTTCCTGCGTGGCCTCAAGGAAGCCGGCAAGGCGGAGATCGGCGCCCACCTCCATCCCTGGGTGACGCCGCCGCATCTCGAACAGGTGAACGCCCGCAACTCCTATCATTGCAACCTGCCGCCCGAGCTCGAGCGCGCCAAGCTTGCGGCGCTGACCGAGGCCATTACCGCCGGCTTCGGCGCCCGCCCGGCGATCTTCAAGGCGGGCCGCTACGGCTACGGGCCGGCCACCGGCGGGATCCTCGCCGATCTCGGCTACCAGGTCGATTGCAGCTTCGTCCCGCATACTGATTTCTCGAGCGACGGCGGCCCCGATTTCCGCGGCCGCCCCGATCGCCCGCACTGGTTGCCCGAGGGCCTGCTCGAAGTGCCGCTCAGCGTCGGCTTCCTCGGCGCTCTGCCGGCCTTGGGCGAACGCACCGCTGCCCTGTTCGACAGCCGGGCGGCGGCGATGCTGCGAATCCCCGGAGCGCTGGCGCGCAGCGGCCTCGTCGCCCGCTCCCGGCTCAGCCCCGAAGGGACTCCGCCGGACGAGCAATGCCGGCTGATCGCGGCGATGATCGCGCGCGGCCACCGCACCTTCAGCCTGACCTATCACAGCCCGAGCCTCGCGCCGGGCCACACGCCCTATGTCCGCGACGAGGCGGATCTCGACCGCTTCCTCGCCGCGATCGAGCAGGTGCTGACCTTCTTCCGCGACGAGATCGGCGGGCGGTTCACCACCCTGAGCGAGATCTACCGCCGGGAAGCCGCGCGCCGCGAGGCCGCCTAGGGCCGCCGCGCCCGCGGCTGCCGCCCGCCGAAAGCGTCGCCGAAGAAGCTGCCCTCGTACCAGCGCGGCGGTTCGGCGCCGTCGGCGATCTCGCGGGCGATCAAATAGTTCAATTGGGCGAAGCGCGCTCCGGCCCGCCAGTTGAACGCCTGGCTGAGATCGTCGCTCGGGCTGTGATAGCGGGTGTCGAGGAAGGCGTGGAAAAGCTCGCGGCCGCCATTGGCGAAGCCGGTCATCAGGAACACCGCGGGGATGCCCTGCTGGACGAAGCGGTAATGGTCCGAGCGGGTGAACAATCCCTCCTCGGGAAGCGGATCGGGGGAGAGGCCGACGCCCATCCGCGCTGCCGCCCGGGCGACGATCGGGCCCATCGTCGAATGCTCGGCGCCGAACGCGGTGACGTCCTCGAAATCGTAGGTCAGGATCGGCATGTCGAGATTGACCACCGAGACGATCCGGCCGTTGCCGACCACCGGGTGGCGGGAGAGGAATTGCGCGCCGAGCAGGCCCTTTTCCTCGGCCGTGACCGCGGCGAACAGGATCGGCCGGCGGGGCCGGTTGCCGGGCCGGCTCATCGCCCGGGCGACCTCGATCAGGGTGGCGATGCCGGTGGCATTGTCCATCGCGCCGTTGTTGATCCGGTCGGCGTTCGCGGGGTCGTTGGGCCCGGCCGCGCGAATGCCGAGATGGTCGAGATGGGCCATCAGCAGCACATATTCTTGCGCCACCGACGGGTCCGAGCCGGGCAGCACGGCGAGCACGTTCTCGCTGGCGAAGCGGCTCTCCTCGCCGGCCGGCCGAGTCACCCGCGCGGTACCGTGCAGGGCGAAGCCGCGGGGCCGCATCCCCGTCACCGCCGCCTCGTCGAGCACCGCGTCGAGCGAGCGGGGCGCGCTCTGGAACAGCGCCCGCGCGGCGCTGTCGTCGACCAAGGCGGCAAAGCGCAGCGATGCGGCGTCGGAGAAAGGCGCGCCGCCGGGCTCGACCCAGGTGGTCAGCGGCCGTTCGCCGGAGCGGGCGGCGCGGGCCCACGGCGCCGCCGCGCTGTCGGCGCGGGTGCGGATCGAGATCAGGCCGAGCGCTCCGCGGGCGGCGGCCATCCGCCGCTTGTCGCCGTTCAGATGGGCGGCGACGTCGCTGGCAATGCCGTCCGGCGTGCCGGCGAGGACGACGACGATCTTGCCGCGCGCGTCGAGCCCGCGATAGTCGTTGAAGCCGTGCGAAGGCATGTCGAGCCCGTAGCCGGCGAAGACGAGCGGAGCCTCCAGCGACAGCGGCCCGGAGTCGGCGCCCGCCCGCAGCGCCAGCTCATGGCCTTGGGTGAACGTGCGGCCGGCGACGGTGAGGGTCGGAGCGCCGCCGAGCCTGATCTGAACCAGGCCGACCGGCTGGTACCAGCCGCCGTTCGCGCCCGGGCTCAGGCCGAGCGCCTCGAACTGGCTGGCGACGTAGCGGGCGGCGATGTCGAAGCCGCGGGTGCCGGCCTCGCGGCCCTCGAGCAGATCGTCGGCGAGGAAGGCGACATGGGCGCGAAACGCCTCGGCGCTGAACTGGTCGCCGGCCGGTGCGGCCGTCTGGGCGAGCGAGGACGCGGATAGCGAGAGCGCGGCGAGACCCGCGAGCAACATCCTGAAGCTCATCTGAAAAGCATCCCCGCGCTGAAACCGTGCGATCGCCTACCGGCTGGGCGGGATGAACGCAAGCCGACGGGTTCGGTCAGCTTCTGTTCAATTCATCTATGGAATAGCACGGTTTATCGCACCGGCTGACAGGTGCGCGCAGGGAGCAAGAATGATGTTGGGTTCGGCAAGACGCAGCTTCGCGCAGGATCAGGCGCACCGCGGCTATCATGTCGTCTATCGCGGCGGCGAGGTGAACCGCTGCCCGGGCTGCGGCCGCTCGCACTGGTATGTCGGCCGACTCTCGGCCGAATGCGGCTTCTGCGGCACCGCGCTGCCCTTGACCGAGAGCCTCGGCATGGCCGGCGCCGGCCTGTTCCGCCGCCGCGGCCGCGGCTCCCCCGCTTTCGCGACCGCGGCCTGAGCCGCGCGGGCCCAAGCGCCTTGCCCTCCCGCCCGCCGCTGCTATAGACGCGCGCTTGCCGTGGCCTAAGCGGGCGTGGCGGAACTGGTAGACGCGCCAGGTTTAGGTCCTGGTATCGAAAGATGTGGGGGTTCGAGCCCCTCCGCCCGCACCAGCGGCCGCCCCCGTCCTTGCTGACATGAAGGTTGGAAATGCAAACTGTCGAGACGTTGAACGAGGGGCTGAAGCGCGCCTACCGGATCACCATTCCCGCCGGCGACATCGACGCCCGCGTCGATCAGGAGCTGAAGAAGGTCGCGCCGCAGGTGCGCATGCCCGGCTTCCGCCCCGGCAAGGTGCCCGCCAACCTCATCCGCAAGATGCATGGGCCCGCGCTCCAGCAGCAGGCGCTCGAGCAGGCGGTCCAGGACGGCGTCCAGCGGCTGATGAGCGAGCAGAAGATCCGCCCGGCGATGCAGCCGGCGGTGGCGCTGGAGGCGGGCGGCGACGGCAAGGACGCGGTCATCACCGTCGAGCTCGAGGCGCTGCCCGAAATCCCGGAGGCGAAGGTCGCCGGCCTCGGCATCGAGCGGCTCAAGGTCGAGCCGAGCGACGAGATGCTCGACGCGGCGGTGCTTCGGCTGGTCGAAGGTCAGAAGAGCTTCGAGCCGGCCCCGGCCGCGCACAAGGCGGCGAAGGGCGACCTCGTCAACATCGATTTCGAGGGCAAGGTCGACGGCGAGCCGTTTGAGGGCGGCAAGGGCGAGGGGATGGCGGTCGAGCTCGGCTCGGGCCGGCTGATCCCCGGCTTCGAGGACCAGCTGGTCGGGGCCAAGGCCAACGACCAGCGCACCGTCAGCGTCACTTTCCCGGCCGACTATAATGTCGACTATCTGAAGGGCAGGGCGGCGACCTTCGACGTCCTCGTCAACGAGGTCCAGGTCGCCAAGGCGATGAAGGCGGACGACGCCTTCGCCCAGTCGATGGGGCTCGAGGGGATCGGCCAGTTGCGCGAGCTGATGCGCGGCCAGGTCGAGCAGGAGCTGAACGGCCTGACCCGTACCCACATGAAACGCCAGCTGCTCGATCAGCTCGCCGCCGCCCATGATTTTCCGGTGCCGGAATCGATGGTCGAGGCCGAGTTCGCCCAGATCTGGCAGCAGCTCGAGCATGAAGCGAGCCACGAGCAGGACCCCGAGGCGGCGCGCAAGGAGATGGAGGCCGAGCGCGGCGACTATCGCGCGATCGCCGAGCGCCGAGTCCGCCTGGGCCTGCTGCTCTCCGACCTCGGCCAGAAGAACAACATCCAGATCAGCCAGCAGGAAATGAACCAGCTGATCATGCAGGCCGCCCAGCAATACCGGCCCGAGGAGCGGCAGCGCTTCGTCGAATATATCCGCAGCGAGCCGATGGCCCAGGCCCAGCTGCGCGCGCCCTTGTTCGAGGACAAGGTCGTCGACTATCTGTTCGGCACTGCCGAGATCAGCGAGCGGACGGTCACCCGCGAGGCGCTGGAGGCGGCGATCGAATCCGAGGACGGCCACGTCCATGGCCCGGGTTGCGGCCACGATCACGGCGCCAAGCCCAGGCCGAAGAAAGCGGCGGCGAAGAAGCCGGCCGCGAAGACGGCCGAAGCGGAGAAGCCGGCGAAGAAGACTCCAGCGAAAAAGCCTGCCAAGAAGGGCTGACTTTGGCCTAAGGGGGCGGGATGCCAGTCGAGATCCGGGAACTCCAGGTCGCGGTCCTGCTTCCCTGCTACAATGAGGAGGCGGCGGTCGCGCAGACCGTCGCGGGCTTCCGCGCCGCGCTGCCGGACGCGGCGATCTACGTCTACGACAACAACAGCACCGACGGCACCCGCGCCGCGGCGGCGGCCGCGGGCGCGATCGTCCGCGCCGAGCGGATGCAGGGCAAGGGCCATGTCGTCCGCCGGATGTTCGCCGACGTCGAAGCCGACGTCTATGTGATGGCCGACGGCGATGCCACCTACGATGCCGCGGCGGCGCCCGAGCTGGTCAGGAAGCTGATCGACGAGCAGCTCGACATGGTCGTCGGCGCCCGCAAGTCCGAGGTCGAGGCGGACGCCTATCGCCGCGGCCACGTGCTCGGCAACAAGGTCTTCACCGGCCTTCTCTCCAGCCTGTTCGGGCGCAGCTTCAGCGACATCTTCTCGGGCTACCGGGTGTTCTCGCGCCGCTTCGCCAAGTCGTTTCCGGCGCTGTCGCGCGGCTTCGAGACCGAGACCGAGATCAGCGTCCACGCGCTCGAGCTGGCGATGCCGGTCGCCGAGGTGGTGACCGCCTATGGCGCCCGCCCCGAGGGCTCGCATTCCAAGCTTTCGACCTGGCGCGACGGCTGGCGGATCCTGAAGACGATCCTCCACCTCTACCGGATCGAGCGGCCGGTGCTGTTCTACGGCAGCTTCGCCCTGTTCCTCGCGGCGCTTGCGGTGGTGCTCGCGATCCCGCTCGCGATCACCTATTTCCAGACCGGCCTCGTCCCCCGCTTCCCGACCGCGATCCTCGCCACCGGGCTGATGATCCTCGCCTTCCTGAGCTTCTTCACCGGCCTGATCCTCGACACCGTGGTGCGCGGCCGGCGCGAGGTGCGGCGGCTCCATTACCTGAGCCTGCCCGGCCCCGGCGCGCGTTCATTGTAACTCTTCTGCAACGATCCGCGGAAATTCGCGCCGAACAGGGCTTTCGCGCTTCCGTCGCTCCGTTAAACCGGAGTAGTTTCCCGATCGTGGGGGTGGGGCCCGCGATGTCCGCGAGCACGCCCTTATTGGGGAGCCTGCGGCCATGACGAACGTTTATCGGAAAGCCCTTTTCAGCAGCGCCAACTTCGCCCTCGCCATCGGGCTTGTTGGCGGCGCGGCGCCGGCGTTCGCGCAGGGCACCACGCCGGCTGCGACCGAGGATCAGCCGATCGTCGTCACCGGCTCGCGCATCCGCCGCGATCCGCTCGACCAGGAGCAGCCGGTCGTGTTCGTCGACCGCGAAGACCTCGACCGCACCGGCCTGACCTCGGCCGCCGAGATCCTGCAGCGGCTGCCGAGCTCCGGCGGCGCCCTCAACAGCCGCTTCAACAACAGCGGCAATTTCGGCAACCCGCCCGACGGCGGCGGCGTCGGCGCCGGCGCCGCCGAAGTCGACCTGCGCTATCTCGGCTCGCGCCGCGTGCTGGTGCTGGTCGACGGCCTCCGCTACGTCAACGGCGCCTCGGCGAGCGGCGTCCCCGGCTCGGTCGACCTCAACTCGATCCCCGAGAGCATGATCGACCGGATCGAGGTGCTGCAATCGAGCGCCTCCTCGATCTACGGCTCGGACGCGATCGCGGGGGTCGTCAACATCATCACCCGCCGCCAGCAGGAGGGGCTGCGCCTTTCCGCCCAATTGGGCACGTATGACGAGGGCGACGGCTTCTCGCAAAATTATTCGGCGAGCTGGGGCATGGGCGGACGCGACGATACCACCCGGATCGTGATCGGCGCCAATTACGTCAAGCAGGACGAAGTCAGCTCGTCCGCCCGCTCGATCTCGCTCTTCCCGACCCCAGGGGCGACCGCCTGCGACAGCTCATGCAGCTCGGGCACGCCGAACGGCCGCTTCATCATCGATGGCGGCCCTCCGGCTGGTCGGACCCTGATCGCGCCGGTGATCGGCCGCTCACCGACGCTCGCCGACTATCGAGCCTTCGTCTCGCCGGCAGACCGCTTCAACTTCGCGCCCTACAATTTCATTCAGGTGCCGCTCGAGCGCTATGGCGGCTTCGTCAACTTCACCCAGGAATTGAGCCCGCGCGCCAATTTCAACCTCCACGCCATCTACAACCGGCGCAATTCGTCCAACCAGGCGGCGCCGCTGCCGCTGTTCGTCGGCCCGGACGCCGGCAACGGCAATCTGCTCGACAACATCTCGATCGACGCCACCAATCCGTTCAATCCGTTCGGCACGCTGCGCTCGGGCCGCAACCTCAACGGCACGTCCAACGGCCAGATTCCCAATTACGCCTTCATCGGCCGCCGCATCGTCGAGAACGGGCCGCGGCGCTACGACCAGCAGGTCGACACCTATTATGCCGCCGGCACGTTCGACGGCACGCTGCCGGTGATGGGCCGCGAGTGGAACTGGGACGTCAGCCTGCTGTGGGGCCGCAACGTCGCCCATCAGGAGGTGCACGGCAATTTCAACGCGCTGAACCTCTCCCGCGCGCTCGGCCCGGTTGCCGGCTGCACCGCGCCGTGCGTTCCGTTCAATATTTTCGGGGGGGAGGGGTCGATTACCTCCGCCATGCTCGATTACGTGGCGTTCACCCAGCGCGACAGCAGCCACCAGAAGCTGTGGGACTTCACCGCCAACCTGACCGGCGGCCTGTTCGAGCTGCCCGGCGGCACCGCCGGCTTCGCGATCGGCATCGAGCACCGCAAGCTCTCCGGCCGGTTCGACCCCGATCCGGTGCTCGTCGCCGGCAACGGCTCCGACATTCCCGCTTTGCCGACCGCGGGCAGCTACGACGTCTCCGAAGCCTATGCCGAGCTGCGCCTGCCGCTGCTCCGCGACACCGGCTTCTTCCACCGCCTCGAGCTGACCGGCGCCGCCCGCTTCTCCGATTATTCGACCTCGGGCTCGACGACGACGTTCAGCGCCGGCATCAACTGGGAGCCGATCGAGGACCTCCTCTTCCGCGGCAGCTGGGCGGAAGGCTTCCGCGCGCCCAGCATCGGCGAATTGTTCGGCACGCCCTCGCGCTTCGACCAGGAGGTCGTCGACCCCTGCTCGGGGATGACCGCGGGCACCCCGGCCAACATCCGCGCCAATTGCATCGCCGACGGCGTCCCCGCCAACAACAGCTACGTCCAATTGAACGCGCAGCTGCCGGTGATCACCGGCGGCAACCAGAATCTGCAGCCGGAAAGCTCGGAAAGCTGGGGCGCGGGCATGGTCTGGCGGCCGGGCTTCCTCTCCCGGCGGGTCTCGCTCGAGGTCAATTATTACAACATCACGGTCGACGGCGCGATCGCCGCGATCGACGCCGAGACCCTGCTCGGCCGCTGCGCCGAGGCCGGCGACGCCTTGTCCTGCGCGGCGATCGACCGCTCGCCCTCGGGCCAAGTCACCCAGATCCGCGGCCTCCTCCAGAACATCGCCTCGATCGAGACCGACGGCCTCGACGTCACCTTGAACGCGCGCACCGGCGACACCGGCTTCGGCACGTTCGGCCTGTTCTGGACCGCCAACTTCCTGTTCAACTATCACGTCACCGTGCCCGCCACCGTCGGCACCACCACCATCCCGCGCGAGGGCACCGAGCAGGGCAGCCCCGACCAGGCCTTCCCCAAGTTCAAGTCGACCGCGGTGATCGACTGGCGGCTGGGCAGCGTCGGCGCGTCGCTGACCAACCGCTTCATCAACCATGTCGTCGAAGCCAATGGCAACCGCCTCGGCGACCGCCTCTACACCGACATCCAGCTGCGCTGGGAGCCGACCTTCCTCAACGGCTTCGGCTTCGCGGTCGGCGCCAACAACCTGTTCGGCGTCGATCCCCCCGCCTGCTTCACCTGCGGCCTCAACAACATGGACCCCACGACCTACGACATCCCCGGCACCTTCCTCTACGGCCGGGTGACCTTCCGCTGGGGCGGCTGAGGCCGTCCCGGCGACAGCGCCGCGGACGCGCAGCGGCCCCGAAGCTGCCGCCGGAGTCGGCCCAGCCGGCCGACGGGGCGGCGGGCATCGAGCCCGCCGAACCCGATCGACGTCACGGCAATGGTGCCGTGACGCTGCGGTGTGTCGCGCGGAAAAAGGAAAATGGGTTCACGCGAAGCCGCGAAGGACGCGAAGGCGCAGCGGACGGGGCGGCGCGCAGCGACTTTTCTACGGAGGCCGGACCGCACCGCACCCGCATAAATGGGGACAGTATATATTTTTCATGCGGCGCCCTTCGCCCGCTTCGTCTTCGGGAAAAATATATACTGTCCCCAATTTTCCCGTTCGCCGCGCGGAATGTGTAGCGGAAGTCGTATTCGGCCGCGTGCCAGGCACGTGCCAGCCACCAACCCCGCATCCCAATCTCTCCCGTGTCCCAATCTCTCCCGTGTCCGTGGCCGTCATCAAGAAGCTCGCGCGCTCGGAGATAAAGGGGGCCGTCAGGCTCCGCGTGCCAGGCAGGTGCCAGGCACCAAGGAAATTCCCTCACATTTTTCGAGGAGGCGGTGGCGGCGGCGGTGGCGGCGGCGGTGGTGGCGCCACGAACGTCGCCTCCTTGGCGATCCTGGCCAGCTCGGCGCGGGCCCTCGCGGCGTCGGCGGGGTCGGGGGTGCCCGCCGCCTCCTGCTGCAGGATCCGGATCGCGGTGGCGGCCTCGTCGGTCGCCGCCTTGATCGGGTCGGCCGGAGCCGGCGGGGGCGGGGGCGGGGGCGCGCCAGCGTCCCCGGCCAGGGCCGCGAGGCTGGCCTTCGCTTCGGCCTGATGCGGCGAGGTGGGATCGTGCGCCTGGAGCTGGAGGTAGCGGATCTTCTGCTCGGCGTCGGCCGCGGCCGCGGCGACGATTCCCGCCGCCACCGACGGCGTCGCCTCGCCGGCGAGCCGCTCGAGCTTCGCGCGGGCGGCCGCCGCATTCCGGGCCGAGGCCTCTGCCTCGGCCTTCAGCACATCGATCGCCCATTCGCCCTGGGCGGCGGCAGCCGCGATAATGGCGGCCGCGGACATTGGCGGCGGCGGCGGTGGCGGCGGGGGCGGCGATGGTGACGGCATCCTTGCCTCCTGTCAGGATCGGCGCATCCAAGTCCGGTCGCCATTTCGGGCGCCGCCGGGCGGGCCGCTCACCGCCAGACCGCGACGCCGCCGTGCCAGCTGCAGGTGCCGCGGCGGCTCTGGCTGAAGCTGTAGGTGCCGTCGCGGCAGCGGGCGCTCCAGCCCGCCGGCGGGCGGTTGGCGGGACGCGGGCGCTCGACGCAGCGGCCGCGGCTGTTGCGATAATAGCCGTTGCCGCAGCCTTGCCGCGCTTCCGCCGCCGTCGTCGGATAGACAAAGGATAGAGTGGGTACGGCGCTGCACAGTGCCAGCGCCAGCAGGATCGATTTTTTCATTGCCCGCCTCCGCCGCGAGTCGCGGTGACGACTCGGATCGAAGGCGAGAATATAGCAGCTGGTCTAATCGTTACATAGTTTTGCTCCCATAACGGGAACAACTATCGATGGCAGAGGCGGGGGCTCGCCCGAAACGGGACAGTCACAGTGACCGTGCCGGTTTCCGACGCTCACTCCTCCTCGGCGCGGGCGCGGCCGAAAGCGCGATCTCGCGCGGTCCGGCCGCATTTATCGGCGATTGCGCCGACAAGACCGGCCGATCCGTCCGAGCTTTCGCGGATCCGGTCCTTTACCCCTTTGCCGGCGCGGCGAACGGCCGGCGGCAGGAGGGCGAAAGATGCCGAAATATTACATCATGCTGGTCGACACGGCGCGCAACGAGATGCGCGTCCCGGTCAAGGCGCTGCTCAATCCGTATGACGATAAAAACGCCTTCGCCGCGGGAATGCCGCAATTCTTCGGCGGCACGGGCAAGGGCAATCAGCGTCACGTCGACGTGCTGGCGAAGGAGGTCACCGAGGAGTCGCGGCGGACGCTCCAGCTGACCTTGGCGTCTGCCGAGGCCGCGCCGGAGCTGTTCGGCCGCAACGACATGTACTTCTACTGGACCCGGTCGGATGGGTGGCGCGAGACCGGGACCCCGTGGAACGACGGCAGGGGCCCCGACGAACGCGAAATGGACCGGATCGCGATCATCGACCTGACGCCGTTCGTCGAGGATTGGACCGACGACGCGATCATCGCGGAGCTGGTCCGCCAGGCCGGCTGCGGGGATGCGCCGGTCCAGGGCAAGAGGGACTTCGCCCGCTCGGAAACCCGGGTCGCCTTCCTCAAGCTGATCCGCCAGCTGGTGGGGGGTTGAACACCGCCCCCCTCCCGCCCCATGTGTGACGGGCCACACCAGCCAGCAGGACCGCCCGCGCCATGGACCATCAGGACATCACCGCCCAGCTCATCCCCGTCGTCATCGAGCAATCGAACCGCGGCGAGAGGAGCTTCGACATCTATTCGCGGCTGCTGAGGGAAAGGATCGTGTTCGTCACCGGCGGGGTCGAGGACCATATGGCCTCGGTGATCACCGCCCAATTGCTCTTCCTCGAAAGCGAGAATCCGAAGAAGGACATCTACATGTACATCAACTCGCCGGGCGGGGTCGTCACGGCGGGCATGGCGATCCACGACACGATGCAATATATCCGGCCCAAGGTCGGCACCGTCTGCATCGGCCAGGCCGCCTCGATGGGCGCCTTCCTGCTTTCCGCCGGCGAGCCCGGCATGCGCGTCGCCCTGACCAATGCCAGGATCATGATCCACCAGCCCTCGGGCGGCGCCCAGGGCATGGCCAGCGACATCGAGATCCAGGCCAGGGAGATCCTCCGCATCCGCCACCGGATGAACGAGCTGATGGCCCATTATACCGGCCAGCCGATCGAGGAGATCGAGAAGAACGTCGAGCGCGACAAATTCTTCTCCGCCGACGAGGCGCGGGCGTTCGGCCTGGTCGATGAGGTGTTCGAGAAACGGCCGCAGCCGGCGGAGGAGGGGAGCTCGGTGAAGGCGGCCTGAGGGGCCGGGCCTTGCGCGCCCGCCGCGGCCGCGATCCCAATCTGCCGCCGCTCGCCGGCCTCGACTGGGCGCGGCTGGCCAAATGCCTGGCCCTCGTCATTCCCCTCAGCTGGGGGTTCAGCGCCGTGTTCTTCTTCGGCATCGCGCAATGGGTCGCCGAGGACCCAAGCCAGATCCCGCTCGCTTACGCCCTGTTCAGCACTCTCCTCTCGGCCGCGCTCGCCAAGGAGGCCTATGAGAGCTGAGGGGGCGGCGGTGGAGGGGTGCTAATGGATCAGCAGTGGGATGAAGAGTCCTGGCGGCACCGGTCCGGGGATCGGAGCGCCCGCTTCACAGGGGCGGCGGAATCCCGCAAAAGAGCTGGCGATGCGCCCGATCGCTTTCTTTCTTGCCGCCTGCTCGACCGCCGCTGCAGCGAGCGCGGCAGGGCAGGGGTCGGGCGGCTCCGTCGCTGAGCCCAGCGAGCCGCCGCCTTATTATGCGGTCGGCGCCAATGTCGACGGCGCGGTCGTCTTCGACATGGCGAGTTTGCGCCGCGCCGGCGGGGTGGCTTCGATCCGGGTCTGGCGGTTCAGCCCGGTGCCGACCCTCGACCAGGGCCGCTTCCACGTCGGCATCGTCTATACCGCCGAGCTGGACTGCGCCGGCGGGCGTTTCCGGCTCAGCCGCATGGCCCATTTCGCCGATCTCGACTCGATCCGGCCGGACCCGGTGCCGCAGTCGTCCTGGGGACCCTATACCCCGCCCGCCGGTCCGCCCGATCCGTCGCTGGCGACCACCCTCTGGCGCCTGCTCTGCCGCGGCGAGACACCGCGCGGCTGGGTTGCTTATGACGCGCTCGACCTGATCGCCCTCGATTACTGGTCCTCGCTGGCGCCGCCCCGGGACGGCGAAGACGACCCCTATGCGGTCGCGCCGCCCGGCTGGGCGGGCCCGAACGCGCGCGAACCGACGATTCCCCGGCCGCCGCAACCTCCCGTCGATGCGCCGCCGCCGCCGCCCCCCGCCGCCGCGCCCCCGCCGCGCTGAGGGTCGTCGCACTGGCCGCGAGCGCCGGTCGATCGGCGCTGTGCCAATGGATTGGCAGTAGGAATGGGAGAGCTGGCAGGTTGGACTCTCTCGCCGGAGCGGGCGCGCGCGGCGGCGGCAGGGCGGCGGCGGTGGAGCGCAATAGATTCTTCCCGGCGGCGAGGCGAAGACGTTCGCGCTGGTCGACGAGGCGTTCGCCAGCCGGCGCACATGCCGATGCAATTTTCCCTGCCGGCCGGAGTCGAGCCGTGCTAGAAGATGGCCATGGCTAGGCGTCTCATGAGCGGGCTGCGTGCTTCGCCGAAGAAGCGGGTTTTGGGCATGCGCACTTTCGCCGCGATCAGCGCGGTGGAAGGGCTTCACCTGAGCCCGGCCGGCAAGAAGCGGCTCTCTGCGATGGGCCGCAACAAGCTGTCCCCGAAGGAGCAGAGAGAGCAGATCGTCAAAGCCTATCGGGAGCGCAAGAAAAGCGGATGATCCGGGAGGGCTACGACGCCTTCGACGATCCCTATTGCTACAAGGGCACCGCGACGCTCAGGAACAGGCTCGGGCTGAGAGACCAGGCGCAGCTCGAGCAGTTCGAACTGGAAATGGCGACGCTGCGCGCGACCGAGCCTCTTCCGGACGGGCGCCTCGATCCGGCGCACTATCGCAGGATTCACCGCCACCTGTTTCAGGATGTCTACGCCTGGGCTGGGAAATATCGTCACGTTCGCACCTCGAAGGGCGGCAACCCCTTTTGCTTCCCCGAGCATATCGAGGTGGAGATGGAGAGACTGTTTCAGGCGCTTCACCACGGCCGCTGCCTCGCCCCCTTGTCGGCGGAGGCGTTCCTGGCCGGCGCTGCCGAGTTCCTCGGCGAGCTTAACGCGATCCACCCCTTTCGCGAGGGCAACGGACGAGCGCAGCTTTCGCTCATGCACCTGATCGGCCTGGAAGCCGGCCATCCGTTCGATTTCGGCCGCATCCGCCCGGAGACCTTCATGCCGGCGATGATTGCGAGCTACGATCGCAACCTGGAGCCCCTCATCTCGGAGCTCGCCGGGCTTCTCGCGTGACGCTCGGCGGAAAATTCTTCTCGGCCGAGGAGGCGAAGGCGTTCGGGCTGGTCGACGAGGCGTTCGAGAAAAGGGCGTTGCAGTCCAACGCACTTTCGGTGCCAGGCACGTGTCAGGCACCCTTTGGCTCGACGATTGCCGTAGGGCACTTTGGGGTTGCCTTTGACGGCCATGGGTAGTTCCTTTGTGCCGCGGCTTCCGGAACCGCTCACCACATAACGCAAGCTGCATTCGGGCAGAGACCTTAGCGGGAAGGGGGCACATATCTCTCGCGAAAAAGTACGGGTCCCTTTTGGACCCATCGGTTCGGGTAATTCCTCGCGAACTAGACCCCGTGCCCAGAAACGATCTCCTCGGCAATCATGCCAATATGATCGGCGAATGTGACGAATGCGGGAAGTGTGAACGTCAAATCCGCGATATCTTCGCTGTCGGTACATGTGCAGTGAATGCGGACATATTGAACGCCGTCGATGGCCGCAGTTCCAATGTCGGCTTCCTTCACCGCTACCATCACCCTAGCCATTGGTGATTGCTCCCTCGTGAGGAGAGTCGTCAAACTGCCCAATCCGGTCGCGGTGAGCCTGAAGCACCTGCCTTGCAACCGTCTTGGGGACGAGATTCAATTCAGAGGGCTCGCCAGCGAGCTTCCCAGCGACCACTAACGCGTCGCGGCAAGTTATGCAGAGAAGAACGAGATCATAGGACTTTCCGATACCGTCAGGTGTCTTATGATAAACACCCAAGCTGGCGTCTGCGTTGCACGTTTCGCATTCGAGAGCGTGCGTCCAGTGAACGTAGTTCGCAAGATACGTGCATCGCGTTTCCTGCCAATCCGCGGTCGCTAAGTATTGGCGATAGGGCATGCCCTTGAGTTCATACTCTCGCACCCTTTGCTTCGCCCTCTCTAGTTCGTACTCTCGGAAGCGTTCCTCGTGAATGGCTTCCTCGCAGGGCAAACACACCACGCGATAGCCTTCCGCCCAAGCATATCCACCTCTCACTTTGTCCATCGTGGACTTCATTTGCGCCCGACTGCGGATCGGAAGATCCTTATTACAACGGTCGCACGGAATTCCGACCGATATCGGGCCGGCAAGTTTTAGGAGAGTGTAGGGCTGCAGTTGACCTGTGACGCCAAATGCAATGTCCTTGGCATTCACCTCCGGGGCGTACCAGTATGAGTAAACCCCCGCGGAGATACGAGTTTTCGTATCTGAAATGTCCGACAGACCGTGTGCGTTTTTCGCAATCTTTTTCTTTAGCTCCTTCAGAGCGGTCTCCGCTTGGCGAAGCTCCTCAACGCTCGCAAAGAGAATATCGAGTTCTTTTGATTCAGGACGTTTCACCGGTTTACCCTCGCTCGCGATGTCGGTCGATACAACTCCGGGCGGCGCACTCTGCCGATCGCTTATCATCGGTTTCACCACGACCAATGGGCATTATGTTGTCGTCGCCAAAGACAGACCAGTTCCAGCCCGGCCTGCGGGGACGTAGGTCGTAGCTGTAGCCGCGGTAGGTTGGCATCCTTCGACCCTAGCACCGCCTTCATTTCGTTGCACCTAACAAGGCAGTAAGATGGATCAAGCCAGGCATGACGCCGAGGCCTAGAGTTTCGAGGAATTGCGTTCTGGGCGGCCGTCGGCATGGCGAGAGCTTGCGCCCCCGCTCCCGCCACCCACATGTCGGCACCCGCGCAAGTTTCCTACCTATTAGGCCATTGTGTCGGTGCAAGTTCCTCGAGAGGACAGCGAACATCGCGCTCAAGGCGCAACACAGCCATAGACGCCGAAGATCTCGCCGACGCGGCCGCCGTTCGCGCGCCAGCGCACCGACCAGAGCGTCTTGAAGATCAGCTCGTTGCGGCAGAAGGTGGCGCAGCGGAGGCCGTCGGGGTCGGGATGGTCGGGCAGCCGCTCGAAGCCCTGCCGCTTCAGCTCGGCGCGGAGCGCCTCTTCGCTGGTGCCGGGCGGGAAGCGGGCCTTGACGCGGGCGTCGAAGGCCTTCGTTCCTTCCGCATAATCGGGCGGCAGGCCCTTGCCGATGTCGGGCGCGAGCGGCCTCAGCCTCAGCAGGGAGAGGAGGGCGGCGAGCAGGGAGCCGGAGCGGCGCATGCCGGCGCCCTTTCCCACGCCGGCCGCTGCGCCGCAAGCGCGGGCGCGGGGCGTTTCGCGGCCGGGGCCTTGTCGGGGCCCCCCGCCATGGCCACATGGCGGGAGGAGGCCCGCAGGTCGCCTCTTAACGATTACACCATTGTCCTGCGGTACAAATCCCGGCAGGATGGCGGGCTGAAACGAGGGAAGGGGGCTTTGCCGCTCCCCAGGAGTTTATGACCAAATTGCAAGGCGGCGACAGCAAGAGCACGCTCTACTGCTCGTTCTGCGGCAAATCGCAGCACGAGGTTAGGAAGCTGATCGCCGGGCCGACCGTGTTCATCTGCGACGAATGCGTCGAGCTGTGCAACGACATCATCCGCGAGGAGACCAAGTCGGCGCTGGTCAAGACCCGCGACGGGGTGCCGACGCCGGCCGAGATCTGCAAGGTGCTCGACGATTACGTGATCGGCCAGAACCACGCCAAGCGCGTGCTCTCGGTCGCCGTCCACAACCATTACAAGCGCCTCGCGCATGGGGCGAAGGGCGCCGACGTCGAGCTCGCCAAGTCGAACATATTGCTGGTCGGCCCGACCGGCTGCGGCAAGACCCTGCTCGCCCAGACGCTGGCGCGGATCCTCGACGTGCCGTTCACCATGGCCGACGCGACGACGCTGACCGAGGCGGGCTATGTCGGCGAGGACGTCGAGAACATCATCCTGAAATTGCTCCAGGCCTCCGACTACAATGTCGAGCGGGCGCAGCGCGGCATCGTCTATATCGACGAGATCGACAAGATCAGCCGCAAGTCGGACAACCCCTCGATCACCCGCGACGTCTCCGGCGAGGGCGTCCAGCAGGCGCTCTTGAAGCTGATGGAGGGGACGACCGCGAGCGTGCCGCCGCAGGGCGGCCGCAAGCATCCGCAGCAGGAGTTCCTCCAGGTCGACACGACCAACATCCTGTTCATCTGCGGCGGCGCCTTCGCCGGGCTCGAGAAGATCATCGGCGACCGGCTCGAGGGCAAGTCGATCGGCTTCGGCGCCCATGTCGCCGCCCCCGACGAGCGGCGGGCGGGCGAGGTGCTCCGCCATACCGAGCCCGAGGATCTGCTGAAGTTCGGCCTGATCCCGGAGTTCGTCGGCCGGCTGCCGGTGATCGCGACGCTCGAGGACCTCGACACCGAGGCCCTGGTCAAGATCCTGCAGGAGCCGAAGAACGCCCTCGTCAAGCAGTATCAGAAGCTGTTCGACATGGAGGACGTCAAGCTCACCTATACCGACGACGCGCTGGTCGCCACCGCCAAGAAGGCGATTGAGCGCAAGACCGGCGCCCGCGGGCTGCGCTCGATCATGGAGAACATCCTGCTCGACACGATGTTCGACCTGCCCTCGATGGACGGGGTCGACGAGGTGATGATCGACAAGGACGTCGTCGAGGGCCGCAAGGACCCGATCCGGGTCTACGCCGAAAAGGCCGAGGACGCCGCCTGACCTTGCCGGGACGATGAGTGCGGACCTGCCCGGGCGGCCGGCCTATCTGGCCTTCCTGCCCGATTTTCTCTTCGTCCCGGACGCGGGCCGCGCCCGCTACGTCGTCAAGGCGTGGCTGCTGGCGCTGATTCCCAGCATCGCCCTTTCCGCCTTGGTCAGCCTGGTCGTGCGGCCGGCGACCCACCCGGACTTCCCGGTCGACAGCGCCCTCGCCGTCTTCCTGCTGGTCGTCGTCAGCCCGCTGCTCGAAACGCTGCTGCTGATCCCGCCCCTGATCGGCTTCAAACGGCTGTTCGGGCCGGGCCCGGCGGTCGTCGCCAGCGCCTTGCTGTGGGGAATCGTGCACAGCCTCGCGGCGCCGGCCTGGGGGCTGATCGTCTGGTGGCCCTTCCTGATCATGTCGATCGCCTTCCTCAGCTGGAGCCGGCAGGGCTACGGCATGGCGGCGGCGATCGTCGTCGCCATCCACGCGCTGCAGAACGGCTTCGTCCTGCTGCTCGCCAACCTGGCGCTGCTCGCCGGCTGACTCAGCCCGGCGCGGCGGCGATGCCGACCCGGCGGAAATCCCAGTCGATGTCGAAGGAGAGCCGCCGCGCCGCCGCGATGTCGGCCGCGCCGCCGGCCGCGTCGCCGCTGCCGAGGCGGGCGAGGCCGCGCCCGTAGAGCGCCGCCGCCGAGCGCGGCGCCTGGCTCAGCATGACCGCGAAATCGCGGAGCGCGTCCGCCCAGCGCTGCTGCCTGAGGCCGAGCAGGGCGCGGGCGGGGACGGCGACCGGATGGCCGGGCTCGAGGCGGATGGCCTGGTCGCAATCGCGCCTCGCCCGGTCGAGCTCGACATTGGCCTCGACCCGGATCGAGCAGCGCATCGCCAGCGTCATGACGGTGCCGGGAAAGCGGCGGAGCATGGCGTCGGCGGCGGCGATCGCCTCGCTTTGGCGGCCGAGCCGGATCAGCAGCCCGATCCGCGGCTGGCTCAAATCGGCGCTCTCGGTGCCGCCGGCGCCCGCCGCCGCCGCCATCCGGTCGAACACGGTCAGCGCCGACCGGTAGGCGGCCAGCGCCTCCTCCTGGCGGCCGAGGCGCTGGAGGATCTCGCCGCGGGCGGTGACGAGCACGAAATTGCCGGGATCGGCGGCGATCGCCCGGTCGATCGCGGCGAGCGCCTCCTCGCCATGGCCCTGATGAAGGAGAATGCGAGCGCGCCGGGCATGGCTGACGGCGTGGCCCGGCTCCGCGGCGAGAATCGCGTCGAGATCGGCGAGCGCCTCGGCGAACCGGCCGAGCTGCCAATAGGCTTCGGCGCGGGCGCCGAGCGTGAAGCTGTTGCCGGCCTCGAGCGCGAGCGAGCGGCTGAACGAGGCGACCGCCTGTTCGGGGCGGCCGCGCTTCAGCGCCAGCAGGCCGAGCCCCTGATGGACCGCGAACTCCGTCTCGTCGAGCCGAAGCGCGGTGGCGAGCGCGGCCTCCGCCTCGTCGAGCCGGTCGAGATGGACCAAAGCGATGCCGCGGTCGGCATGGGCAAGCGACCATTGCGGGGCGAGTTCGATCGCCCGGTCGAAATCGGCGAGCGCCGGACGGACCCGGCCGACGTCCATTTTCTGGTAGCCGGAGCGGACCAGCGCCTCGGCCGTGTCGGGCACCGCCGCACGGACGACGGTGGCGGTCGTCGCCGCGGCGCGCGGCAGCGTGCCCATCGCGGCGCGCAGCCAGGCCTGATCGTCCCTGATCCTCTCGATCAGGGCCGCGCTGCTCCGCGCCGCCGCGGCGGCGACCTCGCGCTCCACCCGGCGGAACTCGGAACGGGCGGTCGCCCGGTCGCCGGCGAGGGCGAGCTGGCGGCTGATCCGGGTGCCGGCGACGAGATGGTCGAAATTCTGCCCCTCGATCGAAAAGCCGGCGCCGCCGTGCGGCAGGATCACCGTCTCGGTCGAGGCGACATAAGCGGGGACCGGGAAGGCGAAGGGCGCGTCGTGGAGCGGGCCGGCGGGGCGGTCGAAATCGACCCGCCAGCCGATCGTGCCGTTGTCGAACCGGAAACGCTGCGCGGCGGCCCCCGGCGCCCGCGCCCAGACCATCCGCGCCCGGCCCGTGTAGATCATCGCGAACGCGCCCGTCTCGGCGTCGTCGCGCAGGTCGATCGCGCCGATCTCGCCGCCCTCGCCGACCAGGCTCAGGCCGGTTTCGCGCAGCTGGCGAAGGAACTGGTCGCGGCCGAGCTGGGAGAGGGAGACCCGGAAGCCGGTGGCAAGGTCGCCGCGCACGATCTGCTCGATCCGCACCGGCACCAGCTCCTCGAAGCCGCCGCTGCCGTCATAGACGGTGTTGGTCTCGAGCAGCGGCAAAGCGGGCGGCGCGAAGGGCATCGCCTCGAGCGCGGCACCGCTCGCGCGCACCGGCAGCCCCCAGACATAGGTCGAGGAAGCGAGGTCATCGAGGTTGCGATCGCCGGTGCGGGTGCTGTCGAGCCAGTAGGAGCGGCCATCGATTCGGGCGCGGACGATGACATGATCGAACATCGCGAGCATCGGCAGATAATCGCCGAGGCCGTCGCCGAGCCGGCTGCTGACCAGCACCGGCTCGGCCTCGATGCCGAGCCCGTGCAGCAAGGCGAGCAGCAGCACCACCTTGCCCTTGCAATCGGCGAAGCGCCGCGACCAGCTCTGATCGGCGGTGGCGGGCAGATAATTGCTCTCCCCCATGACGAGGGCGAAATAGCGGACCTGATCCTCGACGAGGCGCAAGGCCGCCATCGTCCGCACCTTCGGGTCCGGGCTCGCCGCGGCGATCCGCTCGATCTCGCGGCGCAGCGGCGAATCGGGCGCGAGCTGCCGGGCGCGTTCATAATGGGGCGCGAGCAGGGCGCCGATCTCGCCCCAGTCGCGATACTGGCTGAGCTGGAGCGTGGCCGGAAGGCTGAAGCGCGGCGGCACGTTGGCCGGCGTCTCGGGCCCTTCGACATCGGCGAGATCGACGATCAGCTCGGTGCCGAGGCGGGTGCGGCGCGTGCGCGCCGGTTCGTAGAGGCCGGTGCCGCGCCACTGGACCGGCAATGCGGCCGGCCAGATCTGGCGGATATATTGGTGCCGGATCGGCTGACCGTGGACCGCGGCGAAGAAATTCTCGGCGCGGTAGGGCAGGGTGCCGCTTCGCCGGCGCATGGTGAAGGAGACGTTGAGGATATCGCCGACGGCGAGGCCCTCCGCCTGCATGACCGCGGTCAGCATGCCGTCGAGCACCGCCGATTCGAGATTGTTCTCCCGCCTCAGCACGGTGAAGCGCTGGCCGTTGGCGAGCAGATCGATCACCGTCGCGCCGCGCACGATCTGGACCTTGTGGACGATCAGATCGCCCTGGTCGGGCTGCCAGGGCAGGATGATCGTGCCGAAGCCCTGCAGGCCCTGGGCGTTCTGGATGAGGATGGCGAGATCGACGAAATGATCGCCGTGGTCGGGAGCGAACAGGCTCTGGGCCGTCGACAGCAGCAGCTGGCCCGGCCGATCGCGCAACGCCGGATTGGGCGCCGGAATCGGCAGCCGCTCCACCCAGTCGGGCGTCGGCGCGATGATGGGCTCGGGCAGCGCCTGGCCATGAGCCGGCATCGCTGCAAGCAGCAGCGTGGCCAGGAAAACGATCAGCAGACGCACGAAAAACCCCCCGAAGATTCCCCCGACCATGCCGGATTCCGCGAGGAATTCAAGTGACTTGACGCGTTCGCCACTTGGCCGTCAGGAGGGCGTAGAGGGCCAGCGCGACGATCAGGCCGATGAACCAGGCATAAGCGTAGGCCGCCGCCCAGGCCGGGCCGATCCAGGCGAAGGCGGCGGGCGCCGCGGTCTTGAGGAAGCCGGGGAGGTTGGGCAGCACGCCGGCGGCGAAGGCGATCAGCGCCGCCGGATTCCAGCCGCGGCGATAGGAATAGGCGCCGTCCTCCCGGTAGAGCGCGTCGAGATCGAGCCGGGCGCGGCGGATCAGCCAGTAATCGGCGATCATGATGCCGGCGATCGGGCCCAAGAGGGCGCTGTAGCCGGCCAGCCAGACGAAGATGTAGCCGCCGGTGGTGGCGAGCAGCTGCCAGGGCATGATCAGGACCCCGATCGTGGCGGTGATCATGCCGCCGGTCCGGTAGCTGATCCGCCGCGGCCACAGCGAGGAGAAATCGTAGGCCGAGGAGACCAGATTGGCGGCGATGTTGCACGACACGGTGTCGATGGTGATGACGATCAGGCCGAGGAGGACGAACGGTCCGGCCATCGTCCCGGCGAGCGCGACCGGATCCCAGATCGCGCGGCCGTAGATGACGACGGTGGCGCTGGTGGTGATCACGCTGGCGAGCGCGATCAGGCCCATCATCGGCGGCAGCCCGATCGCCTGGCCGATCGCCTGGTCCTTTTGCGAGCGGGCGAAGCGGGTGAAATCGGGGATGTTGAGCGCCAGCGTCGCCCAATAGCCGACCATCGCGGTCAGCGCCGGCCAGAACACCGACCAGAACTGCCCGGCTTTGGCGCCGCCCGGGGCGAAGGCCGAGGGCGCGGCGAAGACCGGGCCGACGCCGCCCGCTTTGTCGACCGCCCACCAGACCAAAGCGAAGCAGATCAGGATCTTGGCCGGCGCCGTCCAGGTCTCGAGCCGGCGGATGGTGAGCAGGCCCTTGCGGACGAAGAACAGCTGGATCAGCCAGAAGACGAGGAAGGCCGCGAGCTGGCCGGGGCCGATTCCGAGCACCGGCAGCGGCGCCCCCCTCAGGTCGGCGCCGAGGAGAACGCCGAGCAGGGTCAGCAGCGCCTCGCCGCCGATCCAGGTCTGGATGCCGTACCAGCCGCAGGCGACCAGCGCCCGCATCAGCGCCGGCAGCCGCGCCCCGATCGTGCCGAAAGAGGCGCGCACCAGCACCGCATAGGGAATGCCGTAGCGGGCGCCGGCATGGCCGATCAGCAGCAGCGGAACGAGCACGATGAGGTTGCCGAGGAGGACGGTGAGCGCCGCCTGGAGCGCCGACATGCCCTGCTCGATCAGCCCGCCGGCGAGCATCCAGCCCGGCACCGCGACGATCATGCCGACCCAGAGCGAGGCGAAATGATACCAGGCCCAGGTCCGCTGCTCCGGCCCGGTCGGCGCGAGATCGGGATTTGAGAGCGCGCCCTCGTGACCGTCCGCCATCTGCCTCCCCCTTTCACACGGACCCGGTCCGTTCGGCCTGAGCCTGTCGAAGGCCTACCTTCCCTGCCTTTGCTGAAAAAAGGAAGGGCTTCGACAGGCTCAGCCCGAACGGAGAAAAGAGGGACTGTCCCTATTTTCCCATCACAGCCCGAACGGAGAAAAAGAGGGACTGTCCCTCTTTTCGAAAAAGAGGGACTGTCCCTATTTTCCCGTCAGCGCCTGGCCGGGGGCGGCGGGCCCGTCCAGGGGACGGTGGCGACGTTGTAGCGGTTGACCTCGGCCTGGGTGAGGCAGCGGCGGGTCGAGCGGTTGGCGCCGTCGGCGACCGCGCTCTGGCGGTACATCACCTCGGTCAACAGGTCGCGCGATATGCCCATCCGGATCAGGAAATCGTTGTCCGCGCTGGCGAGCAAAGCCGATTGCTGCTCTATCTCGCCGATCACCCCGATCGAGCTGTCCGCTCCGCGCGCGACCTGCTGGCGGACATTCGGGTCCTGGGTGAAGGTGAACATATGGACGATGAACAGGCCGCCGGGATCGACGTGCCGGACGATGCCGCCCATGAACAGGAAGTTGCAGGCGGAAAAGCACGCCCAGCCGCCGGGGATCC